>Ga0209139_10000018_pt1 | contig 38532 bp, 25 predicted proteins | sample BogFormECP14_OM3_FD_188246 | JGI IMG/M metagenome (GOLD analysis project Ga0209139, IMG submission 188246) | Bog forest soil microbial communities from Calvert Island, British Columbia, Canada - ECP14_OM3 (SPAdes) (version 2) | ecosystem: Environmental > Aquatic > Freshwater > Wetlands > Bog ...
GTCTTTGTCTCCAGCGATGATGAGATTAGCCTTTGCACGCATGGCGCACTCTAGAAACATATCGTCCTTTGGGTCGCGACACTCCTTCACTATGCCTCGGAGTTCTACGCGAATCGCGCGCGCCAGAACCGATTCCAGTGCAGCGCGAGCGCGAGTGGCTTCCCAGGAGAATTTCTCAGTCAGCACGCGGTGTATTTCCATTTCGATTTCAATGCAAGTTGCGATGACGTCCTCGGTCATGGCCTTTTCGAGCGCTCGCGTCGGCGTGCCACGATGCTTCGCGAATTGAAGGGCCGAGATCCAGACGTTCGTATCCAAAACAACAATCACTGTGAGTTGCGGTTCCGTCGACGAGTAGGCTTCCCAGAGCGCACCTCTTGGATGAGACGCGGCACGTCGGCTTCGGTGTAGCCGGGATTGCGGGTGGCCGCATATTCGCCGATCTCCTCCAGAGTTCCGCGCGCCTGCTGTGCGTAATAGCTGCGGAAGGCTTCGCGGAAGAGCTCGCTCATCGTCCGGCTGTCGCGCTTGGCGAGGGCCTCGGCTTTCTGGGCAAGCTCGGGCGGAAGGCTGATTGTATAGACGCGCGAAGTGCGAGTAGTCGCCATATTCTTGATATTACATTGTAATGGAATCCAATACAGCTCGACATACATCACATGAGATCCTCTCGGCGCCGAGCGCGGAAGAGGCGCTCAGTCCGACCAATAGAATTAGGGTCCAACTAGGGTCCAAAACTAGGTGAATTTGATCGCTTTTTAGGGCCTTTGGTATGAGCTAAGGGTATTGAAATCAATGGGACTTAACACTTATTTGTTGGGCTTATAACCCAAAGGTCGCTGGTTCAAATCCAGCCCCCGCAACCAATCAGGATCCTCTTTCCGAGCAAATCCCATTTCCCTTCAGCAACATACGAGCTGTCCAGTTGCGGCACAACTGCAAGTAGGACGAAATTGGTTTCACCCTCTATGGGTGATCGTCCCACCACCACCAGGGACCGGCAATTTTCTGCAGGGGCCAGACCTCGTTCAAGGTACCTCCCTCGAACAATTCCCCGTTTTTCATGACGTAATCAATGCTCGTCGTATTTTGGATATCTTGCAGAGGGTCTTTATCGAGCACGACGAGGTCGGCCAGCTTGCCCGCTTCGATGCTGCCGAGATCCTGTGCCATGCCTATCGCCTCAGCGCCATTCAAGGTAGCAGCGCGAAGCGCATTTAGATTGCTCATACCTCCAGACTGAAGCGACCACAACTCCCAGTGATAGCTAAGGCCCTGAAATTCACCGTGGCCGCCTACGCAGACCTTGCCACCCGCTTTCATGATGTCATCCGCCGACTTCGCAAAACTCGGATAAGCATATTCATCTTTCCGGTACCAGGTGAAGCGAGTGGCCTTAGTATCGATAACGTTATGCGGAATAAAGCGCTTGACCTTGGGATCTTCATGTACACCCGAGGTTGCGAAATAGTAGTTCTCGGATCCGGGCCCTCCGTAAGCGATTATGAATGTCGGGTCGTAATAAATGCCCGACTTGGCAACCAGATCGACTAAGTCCTGGTAGAGGACCATGGGAAATTGATGTTCCGCGCCGCCGAAGCCATCGATGGCATGCGTCATGTCGAGCGCCAGATCGGCCGCGCCTTCCGTGGTCGGCATCATGTGGAGCTTGTCGCTGGCCTCAATCACAAATTCCCGTTGCTTCCTGTTGCCCACGAGGTAAGACTTCACGGTATTTGTCCGGTAGTAGTCCTTGTAGCGCCTGATCACTTCTTCCGCTTCTTCTTCGGAGTGGAAGTCATTGACCCAGAAGATGCCTGGTCCTGTCGAATAGGCACGTGGCCCGAGGATTTCACCGGTATCGACAAGGTCCTGATAGGCAAAGATGTCATTCGTGAAGGTCTGGGGATCCCGTCCGGCGGTAATTCCATAGGCGAGGGATGCGAGAAAGTCCCAGTTCTCGAGATCCAGGACTCCGCGCCGAATATTGAACCAGTGAGCGTGAATGTCGATGAATCCCGGAACGATAGTCTTTCCTGAAACATCGATGACCTTTGCACCCGCAGGAACGGCCACCGATCCGCTCGGCCCTACGGAAACAATGCGGTTGTCGCGAACAACAATATCTCCTGCGTTAAGCACCTCATCCCCGCGCATGGTGACGATCTCTGCGCCCTTGAGAACGATGGTGCCCGACGGGGTATACCGTGCCGCCTGAACGTTTACATGCACTTCCTGCGGACGGAAACCTTTTGCCGCATCCGGCAGGTTGGCGTCCGGGTGTTCTGCCGTTTTTGCAGAGTCCCCAGGATGCTCCGCGATTCCTTCGTCCGCAACTTTCAACGGAAGGCGGAAGTAACTCGAGCCGAGCGACCACCCGATGGTATTTCCACTATCCGCCCATCCTGCAAAGTCTGCCCCTAAGTTGGTGAGCCGACGAACGGCGACGGAAGGCGAGTTGAGATCGATGGTTGGCGCATCGCCTCCAACATGAGGAAGATCGAAGAGATACAGCTGGCTTCGATAGACGGCCAGCGCCTTTCTCTGGTCGGGGGACGGCACGATTTGTACGCTCGGTGAGAAGTCGGCGCCCCATATGTCCTTACCTTTGAGAACCAGGAGCGTGCGCTTGTCGGTCCCATCGAGGCGCATGGAAACCAGAGAATACTCGTGCTTCATGACCGTCTTAATGTGGGTCTCGGTGACAACGATGCGATTGTCACTTGTAAATTGCGGATAACTATCCTGCGCCGCGAATGCAATGCTTGTTGCTGGCCCGCCATCGGCAGGGACTGACACAAGCTCCAATGCAGCGATGGGCTTTCCCCATTGATCTACCTGTTCCATCGCAATGGCCTGGGCGCTGCGTAATACCACAATGCGGGAACTGTCGGGAGACCAGGAAGGGCTGGAATAATAGGCAGGCACCGATGTCAATTGAACGGGAGTTCCTTTGCCATCGGCGGCTACTTTCCACAGAAAGCCTTTCTCGTTCTCCCATGTGACATACGCCAGCCACTTACCATCTGGCGACCATGCTGGCTGATACTCTCTTGCGTTTCCCTGCGTCACCCGCTGCGGCGTGCCCTCCGGAAGATTCAACAGGTACAAGTGCGTGAGAGCGGAGAAAGCGAGTTGCTTACCGTTTGGGGACTCGACTGATCCCTGGATGATGCGCGCCTGAACCGGGCCTTCATCGACCCGAGTTGGGAAGTTCAACTTCGGCCCAAGCTCGCGGGAAACCGTTGCCTGAAAAGGAACGACAGTATCCTGCGCGGTTTCAAGATCGAGCCGATGGATCTTTCCACCATAGGCAGCCAGCACGCTTTTCCCGTCGGGATTAAAGGCGTAACCAGGGAACAGATCGCGGTTGGAAAAATATGACTCCTGATCATCGCGCTGCACCGGAAACCTGAACCATCGATCGGCACCGCTTACGAGATCTCGAACCCGCAGGGCCGTTTCATTGTCATAGCGGGTGGCATAGACGAGTTTTGTTCCGTCAGGCGAAAGCAAAGGGCGGATAGCGCTGCCCTGATTCGCAGTGATGACATCCTCTTCGCCTGTACGCAGGTCGCGACGGGTAATTTGCCAAAGAGGAAACTTCACATCGTCGGAAAAATAGCCGGATTTGCTTGAGTAGTAGATGTAGCGCCCGTCTGGAGAAGCAACTGCGCCCAACGCGTTATGCCATGTATCGGGCGGCGCATCGTCGCTCATCTTGGACTTGGTGATGCGTACACCGCTACCACCTTTGAGGTCATACATCCAAAGCTCGAAGCCTGAATCGTAAAAACTGGGCTTTTTTTGAGAGACGAGAATGTATTGACCATCCGCCGTCCAGCTGGGCGAAGTGAATGTTGTATTTTCATCGGCAGTCAGAGCTCGCGCGTCCGAACCGTCTGGATTTGAAACCCACACATTGTCCGCGCCAGAACGGTCGCTCACATAGACGATTTTCTTTCCGTCTGGAGAGTATCGCGGCGTGCTGTCAAACGAAAGACCAGAGGTGATCGGCCTGGCCTCACCGCCAGAGATTGGTAGCTGATAAATATGACCAACCAGATCGAAGACAATTGATTTTCCGTCCGGTGAGACGTCAAGCGAAAGCCACGTGCCCTCGGTCGCCGTATACTCGATCTTCCTGCTCGGCACGAGAGGAAGATGCGGAGCCTTCTCTTCCGCCTTCGCCGTTGAAGCCGTTTGCTTCGGAGGAACTGCCTGTCCGAATGTAAGTGGAACCACAGTCACTGTAGACAAGCTAGCCGCGACAACAATCACGCATCTGATTTTCTTCAACAGAGATAAGCAAAGAACCGTTTGCATCTATATCTCCTGCCCATTAACAACAATGTGATTCGCGCTAAGCGATGAGGCGCCTGCAATAGTCACTTGCTACTCTTTTTTCCGCAAAACAACTGTGGGACTGACGCATCATAATGGCACCGGGTCCCATGAAGCGATAACTGTAACGGATTGCATCTCATGCTTCAACGCTTCATCCTGAGCGTCATTCAGGCTCAGCAGGAAGCGTCTGTGTTATCCGCAAGTAGAAATGAGGGCCGGAAGGAAAGCGCGTTCGGCACAGACCTTCCGGCTTCGTGCTTAGTAGCGGAACTTCAAAGCAAATTGGATCTGCCGCTCTGTACCGAGGCCAATGGTATTACCGAAGGTGCTTGAAATCTTGCCAAATGTAGTGTCGCCATAGGTGCTATCCGGCTGCCCAAAATTTGGATGGTTGAACATATTGAAGAATTCTGCGCGGAACTCCAGACTTTTTGTTTCCGTAAACGCAGTCTGCTTTACCAGCGCGGAATCAATCTGAGAAAACCCCGGACCGTACACGCCATTGCGAGGTGAGTCGCCGAAAGTGTACTGCGCTGGAGTCGACCACGCATCCGGATTAAAGTATTGTCTCCAACTCTTGCCCGAGACATACAGTGGTGCGCCGGGAACGAAATCCGGCCGCTGGTTGGTGTAGTCGCCGTTTCCATACGTATTCGTACCCAGATAGATGTTGTCCGCGACCCCGCTGTGAATAATGCCCAGAGCATTCACCTGCCATCCGCTGACTAGCATCGAAACGGCTTTTGGCGCGGATTGGAGGAAGTCATAACCCTTTCCCATGGGGATGTCATAGAGGAAGTTGAAAGAGAAGTTATTCCGGATATCGCCCGATCCGTTGCCACGCTCCGCTTTGATATTGTTGTTATCTTGCGGTTCGCTTGCAAACAAGCCCTGGTCTTGCACATCGTCAATCGCATGCCCATAGGTATACGCGCCCTCAATGTGTAAGCCTTTAGCAACTCTGCGAATAACCGATACCTGGAGGCCGCTGTAACCACTGAATCCGGTATTGGTTTCGAGGAAGATGTCGCTGAAGCTCGCATTGGGACGAAGTCCCGTCATGTTATTGGCGTAATTAATATCTGTTTCCCGCCAGAGATTGACGCCGTGGTTGCCGACATAGGCGACCTCCAGGCCAGTATTTCTCGCTATCTGATAAGCCACACTCACATTCCACTGCTCGGAATAAATGTCCGGCTTGTGACGCGGGAATCCATAAACCGTGGGTGCGCCCGCCACATTGTCGGATAGATACGGATCATAAGGGTATGACAATCCCGGTGCAGTCGTTGAATTCAGCGAGACGTTGCCGGGAATATTGTTGAGCGGAACGTTATAGGAACCAAAGCCCACGGGATAGGCCTGGTAGTACATACCAAAGCCGGCGCGGGCGACCATCTTGTCCATAGGCTGCCATGAGATTCCGAAGCGTGGCTGGAAATCTGCAGCGTTGATGTGGAAGTACGAACCACCAGGATAAGAGAGCGCGTTGGTGCGCGTGTCAAATGTCTGCGTTTCGTAGCGGGCATCGTGCGGTACCGTTTCCAGCTCGTAGCGCAGACCAAAATCCACCGTAAGGTTGCTCCGCATCTGGTAGGTATCCTGGCCAAAAAATCCCATTTGTGTGGCACGAGTACCATGTCCCGGATCACCCACAGTTACGCTCACCGAAGACAATTTGTCGTCGATAAAATCCTGGATCGACGAGAACAGCATGAAATTGTAATCGGTACTGTGACGATTTATCTGGATGCGGTAAATCGACCCGCCGGTCTTGATCGTATGCTTGCCGTGAACCCAGCTGAGAATATCCCCATACTGGTAGCTGGTTCCGGCTTGAAAATAAAGCCCCTGGTTGCCCGGTGAAATCTGCAGGCCCGTAATAGAGGTGTTGGGTACGTCCTCAGCCGAGTCAATCGTGCTGACCCAGCGTTGCATGCCCACCAAGGCATCGTTGAGTAAGTACGGACTAAACACGTGCGCCTCATGCAGGGCAACATTGGTCGTGCGAACTGGAACGATCTGATGATCGTTGATTCCATACGCGCTTGGAAATACTCCGAAGAGCGGCCCGAAGACGTTCGTATCATTGATGTTCAGTCTGGCAAACGCGCTGTCCTTATCCGAGAAAACATAGTCCACGCGGGCGCTTCCCGTGTCTTCACGCACGTTGGACACTTTGTTGGCCGTATACTGATCGACCAAAGGGTCACTGGTGTGGCTGGTTCCGGCCGGCATCTGATCGAGGATCGGCTGCAATTGCGGAGAGGTTGCCTGCACTTCGCTGATCAACAGCGCACTCGGAACGGTTCCGTTTGCGGTGATGCCAACCAACTGGCGAGAGCCCTCGTAGTTCACGAAATAAAAAGCCTTGTCGTGTCGAATAGGCCCAGCGATATTTGCGCCGAAGTCGTTGTAGCGAAATTCCGGTTTTTCGGTCGCAAAGAAGTTTTGTGCGTCCAGGGCGTCGTTTCGGAAGTAATCGTAAAGTTCGCCATGGAGCTTATTCGTTCCTGACTGTGTGACGATATTGACGGTAGAACCCGCGGCCCGTCCATACTGCGCCTGGTATCCGCTGGTTTGCACCTTGAATTCAGCGACGGTTTCGAGGCTGCCGGTAAGCAGCCGGGCTCCGCGTTCATAACCATTGGCCATGTACGGCTGATCAACGCGCGAGGCATCGATTCCATCGATCGAGAACTGGTTGTGTACCGAGTGCAGTCCGTCGAAGCTAAGGTCAGCGATGTAGTTGCTGCGCGCCACAGCGCCCGGTGTAAGCAGGCTGAAGCGAGCATAGTCGCGGCCGTTGATGGGTAGATTGTCGATCTGGCGCGTGTCCATCGTATTACCCAGAGCTGCAGTGGTCGTATCGATCGCAAGCGCCTGCGATGTCACCTCGACGTTCTGGCTCACGCTGCCCGGCGTAAGCGTAAAGTCCAGCCTCACCGGAGTTACGCCCACCTCGACTCCGTTCTGAACTTCAGTCGTAAAACCCGTGCTCTCTGCGGTAATGCGATACTTTCCTACCGCGAGATTCGGAAATGTGTAAAACCCTTCAGTGTTAGCAACAGTCGTGGCTGTTACACCGGTGTTTATATTGACAGCGGCGACTTTTGCCGATTGAATCACCGCTCGCGAAGAGTCCTGGACGGTCCCCGAGACGCCGCCATAGGTCTGCGTGTTTGCATAAGGGGCTGTCACGCAGAACAACAAGACAGCCATCAGTATCGATACATATCGAAACTTCGAAATTGTCATGATAGTGCGCCTCCATTAAATGCAAAACCCGGTTAGCGAATGAAACGTTTACCAGCTGAGACAGCCTGATATCGAATCAACTTTGCTATTTTCAAAAACGAGAGATGTGATCCGCGGATTGCCCCGCGACATTGGAATGAGTTTTTAGAACCCGCACTCTCTCCCGCGGGATGGGAGATGTAAGTGAAACAAGGACAACAAAGCTGCCAGGCTCTTGCGACCAGAGTCGCATCCGCCGTGACGGAGCGACACAAAGAAAATACGTTACAGGAATAACTCTGCCGACTGAGCTGCGAATCCACATAGGCACACACCCGCGGGCATCTCTGCGCAACAACTGAGTATGCCCCATCTGTCCCTGTGCCTGAGAAAGCTATCCCTTCGGCGGGTTCTTCGCGAGAACCTCTCTCCAGAATTTGTCTCTATCGTGGTCCTTTTGCCTGAGAGTTTCCGGGGCGGTTGCTCCTTCGGCGTCGAAAAAGTATCGATCTCTCCCGCGACAGAACTGCGAACTGAGAAGCTACGGTGGCTCCATCTCCCTCACCATTGAATTGGATGGATAGAGCATACTGTATAACTACAATGAGTTAGCCATGATAGCACCAATTTATCGCCGAGATAAATCATAGTTATAGGTTTGTGCCGGCGCCGGTGATTGGTGCTAATTAACCGTGCTACTTCCAGGTTTTTCCGCCGTCGATGGTCGTCCATGAGGTCCCGTCATCGGCCTCCACGGTGCCGGCCTGCGGCGTCTGAAAGACGATATGCGCGATGGCGTGTTCGCCGCCAGTCTTGCCGGGGAGAGAGATGAAGCTCCATGTCGTGCCGCTGTCAGAGGAGTGATAAAGCCGAAGATCCTCTCCACCGACCCAAACGTCATTGCCGAACACGGCCACGACACGCATCTTTGATCTTTCGTTCGGGAGCACGGGCTGCCACGCGCTATCTCCAACAGAGCGTTCCGCTTGTCCGCTGCTGTTGATGCGCCAATGTGGGCGCACAGCATTGACGCTCTGTGCCTCAGTCAGCCCAAGCGCTTTCGACATAGCGAATGCTGGCGCAACGCGGCTGGAGGCGAGTGGGCTCACTGGGGGTGGCGGGCTTTGAGCAGCCGGCAAAGCTCCTGCAATTGGTCCTGCGACGGATGTAGGATTTTGCGGAATTGTTTCCAGTCTGTTCGATGGTTCTCGATACTCAGACGCAATGACTGCATCCGTGGCTTGTTGGGAGGACTCGGTATGTTTCGCGACGGGCGCTGGCCCTGGCTTGTTGTGGACTGGCTTTGGCGCTTGCGCAATCGCTGTCTGCAGCTGCTTATCAGGCTGTGCCGGAGCCTGAACTGTCGCCGTCGTGGGCGCGCTGGCATTGTTCTCTGAGCGTGGTTTGAACTCCTGTTTTCGCTCGTGCAGAAGGACTGCCGCGCCGACGATAACAACTCCCGCGGCGGTGGCTACCCAAGGCAGCCATGTCCGCAGCGGCGGATGCACCGGTCGGGGCAACACATGCGCCGTGTCATCCGTAATCGGTTCAGGCGTGGCTGAAGCGGCAACGCTTAAGACCTCGCGGCAATGAGCGCAGACCGCAAGATGCGCAATCAATTGTTTCTTTTCGCGCTCGGGTAATGCGTCCTCGGCAAAAGCCGTGAGCACATCGGCGTCCGGATGAGGCCCGGCCTGCTGGCTTCGCGCCAGTTCCCGTCGCAGCGTATTGGGCTCAGATTGCTTCACGTTACCGATTCATCTTTCACTTATAGAACGTACCGGGCGATGTTTCTTGCCTTAGAGCTGCCGCCACATCGACGTTCAGGTCGCGTACATCGAGCTCCTGCATCAGTTCGTCGCAGCGTCGCGGATGAAAGCCCGCCGCCTGCAGCCGTTTGCGCACGCGTTTGCGCAGTTGGCGTGTCACTCGTTCGAGTTTCCTGCTGACAGTGGACTCGTGCACATGCAACTGACGTCCGATGTCCGCGAGAGTGCGCTGGTCAAGATAATAGGATGCCAGCAGATAGCGCTCTTCAGAGTTGAGTTCAGTGAGTGTTTGCGCGATGGCGGCGGCCACGCGATCATCCGGTGACGGGACGTTTTCGGCAGGCCGCTCCGCAAAACTGACACTGGCCTCAACCTGCTCGTCGAGGCTGATTTCTCTGGACTGCGAGCGGTAGCGGTTCACGTATTGCTGTGACAACACGGTGCGGAGCCATCCTTTGAGCGAACCACGCCCCATGTAATAGTCCAACCTGGAGATCCGGCGCCCCTCGCGGTTAGGCATTCCATAGAGATCGGCGTAGAGTCCGTCGGCAAGTTCGCGTCCGGTGGCTTCGTCTTTAGCGATACGATAGGCCGATTCATAGAGCGGCACCCGGAAACGGGTGAGAAACACATCCCAGGCCATCTCGTTTCCGGCAGAGCAGGCGCGCGCCAGGGTTAACTCCGCGACATGCAGTGTTGCCACCAGATCAAGCTGCTCCTTCTCGCTGGCCTCGCCGGCATAACGAATCACCACAGTCGCGACGATGTTGTGAAAGCTCTCAGGTGTGATGCCATAACGCTCTCCGCCCGATTCGTTATAGCGCCTTGCGATGGCCTCGCTTACAGCGCTCCCCAGCGTTGGAATATCGGCCAGGGTTGAAGGCTCCGGAAGCATTGGCTTCAGATGCTAGCAAATTCTTTGCAAGAAACGCATCTGGCTGCGTTCTTCTTGTGTGCTGAGGGTCCACACGACCTCCGCACTGGGAGGAAGAAATGCCAGAAGGTCACAGTTTGAATGAACCACAGCGGGAAATCTTCTTCACTGCCGGTCTTGCGTTGTGTCTTGTCTCGCGCCTTCACTGCGCGGCTAGAAAAGCGATGACAGCCGCTATCTGCCTGGTTCTCTTTGCCATTCCGGCATGCGCTGGACAGGGCGACAATGGCCCGTACAAAGTGTTGCCGGCAATTGTGCGCAGTAATCTGGCGATCTTTCCGGTCGTGGCTGGCCATACGTACGACACATCCAAACTGATGACACTCGACGAGGGGATCCGTATTGGGCAGGTGACAATTACGGAAGCCGGGGCAGATGTGGGCCTGATCCGTCCGGGTCAGGTGATGCCGGTGCGAAGGCAGGGAGCGGAGGTAAACCGGCTGGTCCTTTACAACAACTCCAGCAAACCACTGTTGCTGCTTGCCGGGGAAATTGTGACCGGTGGCAAACAGGATCGTGTCATCGGCTCTGACCGTATCATTCCGCCAAATACCGGCCCCATCGATCTGAGCGTCTTCTGCGTGGAGCCCGGACGATGGGTCGGGCAGAGCGCAAAATTCGGCTCTATGGGCGTGCAGATGGCACAGCCAAGCGTCCGCACACCGGCGATGGCGGAGCGCAATCAAATGCAGGTATGGGACAACGTGCGCAGTTCAAACGCCAGAATGGCGAGCAGCCTCAGCAGCGTTGACGCAGCGGCGATCGCTGGAACGAGTTCATACGCCAAGGTCTTTGAAAGTGCGCCTGTAAAGAAAATGGTCGCCGAGTATGGCGGCACAGAAAGTGAACAGGCGATCTTGCGCGAATTGCGCAGTAAAGGCGCCGTGGGCGTGGTAGTTGCCGTGAACGGGCGCGTTCTGTGGGCAGACGTCTTCGCCAGCACAGAGCTGCTCGCAAAATATTGGCCGAAGCTGATGCGCAGTTATGAAGCAGAGGCAATGACCTCGGCAAACATGAATACCGCGCCAGATATACACGATGCAGAAGCCTATATGAGCAACCTGAGCGGCGGCCGCGAAGTAACAGAGACCGAGCCAGGCGTATATCGCCGCACTGACATTACCGGCGACGGATATCGTGTTTTCGAACTGATGTCGCTGCTGCCCAGTGCCGGGTTCACGATACACATCACCAAAATCAGAGACCAGGCACTTTAGACCAGAATCAATTCGACGCCCTGTCCACGGAGCATTTCAGCGTCTGCGTCTGAAAGGCCGCGATCGGTAATGATGCAGTGTATATTCGCCGGAGGAATGATGCGCGAAAGACTACGGCGATGGAACTTGGTCGAATCGCATACAACGACGACTCGCTTTGCGGCCTTCACCATCGCGCGATTCACGCGGGATTCGAGCACGTTCGGCGTGGTGAGGCCGATCTCCATATCGAAGCCGTCAACGCCCAGGAACAATATGTCAGCGTACATTTCATGAAGCACATCTTCAGCCAGCGGACCTACGAGTGAAAACGAATTCTTGCGTAGGGTGCCACCCGTCAGAATGACATCGAAATCTGTGTTTGCCAGGTCTGCAGCAATATTGATTGCGTTGGTGATGACGGTCAGGTGCTTAAAACGGCGCAGCACATGCGCAACCATAGTGGTGGTCGTGCCCGAGTCGAGCATCACGCACTGGCCTTCCTGCACGAGGTCCGCAGCTGCGGCGGCAATGCGCTGTTTTTCCTGCGAGTGCCGCTTCTGCTTTTCCTGAAGCGACGGATCGAACATGGCTCCCGCCGAAACCGGCAACGCTCCACCGTGGGTGCGCTGGACCAATCCTTTCAACTGCAGGTAATCGAGGTCCTTGCGGATGGTGATCTGGGTGATGCCGAGTGTTTCAGACAGCTCCTTTACCAGAACCCGACCCTTGCTCTGCAACACTCCCAGAATGTGCTGGCGGCGCTCCTCTATCAGCATGGGATCACGCTCGACTTGCTTCTTCTTCGTTTTAGGCTGCACGATCTTCGTATATACCCGTATGAGATATAAATCAGAAGCTTGATTGTATGCAATTGAACAGCCTACCGTGAGCTTTCTCCCCGCCTGATTTTGCTGTATCAGTGGAAATGAACACACGGCTGGGCAGGCGACCGGAGCCGCTCTGGATGGTGCTGAATGCCAGCAAGCTGTTCTGATCACCGTTGCTTAATGCAGAAGCCCCTTCCTGTCATTCAGGCACGATAACGTAGGGGCGCATCATCTCGTTGTCTTCGTGCTCGAGCATATGGCAGTGCCAGACGTATCTCCCGGCAAAGCCTTCAAACTTCACGATGATCCGGGTGATGGTCATGGGATCGACGCGAACTGTATCTTTCCATCCCAGTTCATTTGCCGAGAGAGACTCGGCGGGGCCGGTAAAGACGACCTTTCCGGTCAGCTGATAGACCGAAAGATCAAACGGCCGACGATCCAGAAGCTGAAAGCGGACCATGTGCAGATGGATCGGGTGAGAATCGTCAGTAAGGTTAATGAACGACCAGATCTCGGTGGAATTCTGCACCGGTTTTTCCGTCACCGGCATGTCCCAATGCGCGTCATTCAATAACATCACACTCGACCGGCCCAGGCGATTCTGATAATCCGCAATGGTCAGCTCGCGGGTGCGAACGGCTGCACTTTCCGGAGTACGGGGCACAGGACGAAGCGTTGTCGGCAGAGACGAAGTATCGACGCTTTGTTTGGCAGATACGCGGAACTGCATCACAACGGTTACATCTGTTCGTAGAAATACTTCCCTGCCCGCGTGACTGCTGAAGTCCACGATAAGATCGGCGCGTTCTCCCGGACCCAGGATAAGCAGATTCATCGGCACTGGCGCGGCCAGAAATCCCTGCTCGCTGCCGATCTGGTGAAACGTAAGAGCTTCTGAATTCATCGTAGCGTCTGCTGAAAAAGAGAGCCGGTAAAAGCTGCCATTGGAGCTGTTCAGCAATCGCAGACGGTACTTGCGCGGCTCGACTTCGTGGTAGGGGAAAATCTTTCCATTCACCAGAATTGCGCTGCCGTAATATTCAGAAACCCATGGCGCACCGGGCTTGCCCGAAACAGGATAGTAGAGCTGGCCATCGGGTCGGAAAGACCTGTCGAAAATGACGAGCGGAATTTCATAGGCGCCTTTCGGCAGGTTCAGGCCATCTTCAAACTCGTCCCGGATCAGATAGAGCCCCATCAAACCGGCGACTGCGTTCAGCCGCGTAATGCCCATGGCGTGATCGTGATAGAAGAGGCTCGTTGCCTCCTGTTGATTTGGATAAAAACACGTAGCCGATTGACCGGTTACAAACCAGTCTTCGGGATAGCCGTCGCTCTCCGGCCCCGTTCTGCCGCCGTGGAGATGGACAACCGTCCGCACTTCGGGCTTGCCGGCTTCAGCTCCGTGCAGGGTGTGATCGATAGGCAGGAAGTGCTGGCGCGGCAGCTCGTTCGCCCACTCCACCAGGAGAGGCGCATCGGCGCGCGCTTCAATGATCGGGCCAGGACACGAGGCGTTGTATCCCCAGAATGTCGACGGCGGCACATCCCGCTGTACTTTTGCCTGAAACTGCCGCATGACGATGCGGTAGTACGGAAGCTGCGATGCGGGGTCCGCCGGACTCGGTCGCAGACCGGCCGGTTTCGCAAGCGCCGGAATCGGCAAGGGGTCCACAAAGTGAACAAGGGCTCTGGTATCAAGCAGCTGGGCGGCAGAACCCGCCGGCTGCATAGTGTGAGCACTACGAGCTGCGGTCGCCGCCGTCAACCAAGTCATCTGTTGCAGGAAGCACCGTCTGGTAGTCCGCATCTATAGCCCTCTTTTTAAGGAATTGTTTTCGGCGCTCTCCGTGAAAAATCGCCGCAGATCAAGCCTGAACAGATAAGGTTGCGGGCAGATTAATTTTGCTTTGAATGCCTGGCGGATCCGCCGGCAATTTAACCCAAATATTGAAGCGGCATTCATAAATGTGTGACTGAGCGAGGCATACACTCGCGCTCGTCTTCGTCATGTGCTGCGGGCGCGAGCCCCAAGCGGCGCAACGAAGTCACTGGAGCTAAAAGGAGATCCCCATGAAGCCGTCCTCCCTGATTGGCACATTGTCAAGGCTGCGTATTCCGGCCGTGATGGTATGCGTCGCGCTTGCGCCGGCCGCGTTTGGCCAGCAAGTCACATTCTCTCCTTATATTCAGCTTGGCGATAACGGTCCCTTGGGTCCCGCCGACCAGATCGTGATCGCATGGCAAACAGATGAGACAGCGCCCAACACTTCCGCCTATAAAGTCGAATTCAGTGCAGAAGAACATGGTTTCCATGGACCGGAACACGGTCGCAACTTCGTCAAGCCAAGCGCCCGTGTCATCGATAACTACCTCGCAGCCGATCCTGCTCTTCCAACCATTCCCGGAGCCTACGGACCGCACACAAACTACACGGCCGTCCTTCACGATCTGAGATTCGACACGGAGTACCAATATCGCGTAACCGGTCCCGGCATGCCGAATGGTGGATTTTCCTCCTCATTCCACACCCGCAAGCGTGGTCCCGTTTATTCTTTCGCCGTTGAAGGAGACGAAGGCTTTTTCCCCGTAGATCCCAACGCGAACCCGGCTCGCGTCGTCGACTATGAGGCGCGCATCGCTCACCTGATTTACAACGCCGCGAATATCCCATTGGCGAATCAGCCCTCGCGGCCCGAACCGGATTTCATTCTCAACACCGGCGACAACGTCTATAACGAAGGTTCTGAAGACAGCTACCGCGATTTCTTCTTCCCTGTCTTCAACAGTGACGAAGATTCAAATGAAACCGGAGCGCCCATCATTCGCAGCAAGCTGTTCTTCCCCGTGGATGGGAACCATGACCTCGGCAGCACCGGCGTCTCGGCAAACCTGATTGCTGACAACTCCGCGCCGGCGTTCAGCGGGAATCTGAGCGGCGGGGACGCACTCTCTTTCTTCAATGATTTTTATTTCCCGCAGAATGGCCCGAAGGGCTTCGACATTCAGAATGCCTGGAATGTCACCACTTCCGCCGCCACCGGCTTTACCCTTACATATCAGGGGCAAACCTATACATCGCCTACCACGATCAGCGCGTTTCGCGCCTCCACAAAGGTTGACACGGGCAGCGGTGCGAAGATGCAGATCGATCATCAGAGCAATTACTCTTTCGATTACGGCAATGCCCATTTCCTCTTTCTTGATGCCAACCCGCACCTGTTCAACGACAATCTTCCCAGCACGAATGCCTTTAACGCAGCACCGCCCGTTTTCGTGGCTTATCCGACCCCTTTGGGGAATTGGGTCATCAACGACTTAGATTCCAGCAAGCAACTCTGGAAGATCGTCGTCTATCATCAGCCCGCATTCACATCCGGCGATGCGACCATCGTAAACAACCAGATGCGCGCCATAGCCAAACTGCTTGAAGATCACGGCGTGAGCATCGTCTTCAACGGCCACGATCATAACTACCAGCGCAGCCTGCCCATGCGCGCTACAACCCGCACCCCTGGCCCCGTCAGCACTACGGCGGGCACACCTGCTGTCTACGTGGATAGCAGCTTCGACGGAGTGACGAAGACTGTGCCCGACGGTGTCCTTTATATAGTGGAAGGCGCAGGCGGCAACCGCGACTTTGATGGCAACTTCGCCCCGCCTCGCGGCAGCGGAGTAGGTCTTGATCAGGACGATTCAGCCACAGGAATGTTCACTGGCGATCCGGGACTAACAGTTCCACAAGGCCCCGCATCCTGGCTCGATACAAACCTGTCGAATCCAGAAATGATCAACTTCCTTCCTAACGCGGGTCAGGGACAAAAAATCACCGTCAAGCTCAAATCGAAGGTCTTCTCCTTCGGCGATGTTCTGGTGGATCGCAACAAGCTGACGCTCTTCCAGATCAGTGAACCATTGCAGGCCACTTCCTCGGCCACGTCCGCCGATCCTGCTCCTTTTGGCACGGATATCAATGGTCAGCCGTTGAACGATCCTATTCCTGACACGCAGATCGATCCCGCGACAGGACAACTGGTTTCCAATCCGGCGACGGGCACATCCGTATTACTCGACAAGTGGACGCTGACCAAACCGCAGGTTGATTCATCTGTCTTTGCAACGATCTCGGCGCCCGGCAAAGTTCATGCAGGAGAAGCACTCACCTATACCGTGCACCTCAAGAACAATTCGCCGTACTCACTCAACGGAACTCAGGTTCGGCTATTCCTTCCCAACAACGTGTCGTTCGCCGGAACTCCCGGCAACACCATAACCCTGCAGGGCAATGAAGTCGTCGTCACTGTTGGACGTCTCGCCACAGGCGCGGGGCAGACAATTTCGATCCCGACCGTAGTGTCCTCAGAAGCTCGGGGACGGATTGAAGTCTCTGGGTCGGCCACGTCATCAACCGCTCTACCATTTTTCACAAATAGCGTGACAACCAACGTTCTCCACTAACCAGAGCTGTACCTTGTATGTGAAGCGCGGCAGGATGGAACCATCCTGCCGCGTTCTTCTTTGCGATAGAAGCTTTCAGAACCTAAGCCGGGCGCGAGCGCACGAGAGTGAAACGCTTCTTCAGGCGAAGAAACGGCTTTTCCAGAAAATGATATGAAGCCATTGCGCAGAGTATCGTTACGATCAGCGCAACTGCGGCCGCGGAAATGATCACACCGGTCAACGCCGATGTGGAAAGAGTTCTTCCCTGAGCAAACAACGCAAACATCACTTTCATTGTGAGTGCCAGGCTAAGAACGTGAAATACGTACAAACCGTAGGAAATCTTTCCGAGATAAAGGATGGATTTGGGAAAGATGGTGCGGGGCGCCCCTGCAAAAGCAGTGAAGATTAGAAAAGTTCCGAGCACAACCAGGAGGTAGCCTGTCACCAATTTGAATGCACCCGGACTCTCTGCTCGAACGACATGGCAGGCCCCCGAGGCCACCATCCAGCATGCAAAACCTCCCAGGAGCGTGGCCGCACGCTTGGGCAAACTCCAATCCAGATTTTCAGGCCTGCCAAATACGGCCGTGAGCGCTCCGCCTGCAAAAAAGAGACATTGAACCGCGCTGTTCGGCCACAGGTTGCTATTGATGGTTCCGTTACGATGGCCAAAATAGATCAGAGTGCACACCGGAAGCACCGCTAAGAGAATCGATACGACGATGATTCCTCGCCTCCCGAGCCGAGCAAATCCAGGCCAAACTAAATAGAATTGCTCCTCGACGGATATGCTCCAGAGCGGCTCTATCGGGGTTCCGGCAAAGCCATGCAACACAATCGGCCAGTTTGCGATGAAGACGATACTCGCCAGGATCCGTAACTCAGTGGAACGAATGGAAGGAACCCACACCGAAAGCAGAGTCACTAAACCTAGAAAAGCGAAATAAAGGGGCCAGATGCGGAGGGACCGACGAATATAGAAATCCTTGACAGCGACTCTGCCTGTAGATTCACGCTCGATCAGCAGCAGTCTGGTGATCAGAAATGAACTCAGAAAAAAGAATAAGCAGACACCGAAATCGCAGGCCTGCGCCAGGTTTTGTATGACTTCCCATGCATGTGGTACATGATAGGTCGGAAGAGGGATTTTGGACGCAACAAAGGCCGCCCCAGGCATGGGCGCACCAGGGATAGCCTGGTGCTTCTTCGCCAGCCCGAACGCAGAGATGACATGCCTGCAAAAAACAAGCATGAATGCCAGGAAGCGCAATGCATCCAGTTCTGGCTGATAAAAACGGCTCGACTCAAAACGGTCGATACTGATTGCTTTCGAGACGGAAACTTGCGGAGCTAGCGTTGTGCTCATGAATCCAATGCCTCACTCTGCCGGGATTGGCTATCACCGCGACAGGATCGTGATGAGTAACTGCTAACTAGGTCTTGTGAGCTAATTCGATGACTGTAATCGTGTCGTCAGCAGTCACCGTCAGCGAGTGGGAGTGAATTGCGACCGTTGTAGGCCTCAACTGCCACTGGCTATCGTACTTATAAACCGTTGCCGTCACGATGTCGGATGGTACTCTTATCTCGGTATTTAGAGATGCAGGATGGAGTTCGACGTCAGTCGAAGATACTTTGGCGCCCCCGGAATATATCGCGACGTCGCTGATTTCGTGCCATAACAAGAGATAGAACGTTCCATTGCCCTTCTGGAGCAAGAGATCGTGAACATACTGCGTGCGGTCCAGCGGCCCATTCGAATGCGCTTCCAGGCCATAGGTTAAAGACCCTGCGGCGGCCTGTGGTGAAGCAGGCGCTTGATCCTGTAATAACTGAATAAGAGACTGAATTGCCAGATATCCCGGTTTTGGCGTTAGATCGTTACGCAACAATCCATAATTTGCTTCTGGGTTAGAGGGGTGAGCAGCCTCATCGGCAAGTTCATACCAGAACGCGCGGTCGAATCCATGTCGAAAGTACTCCGCAAATAACCGGGGCACATATTTTCCCTGCACATCTTCAGGGATTGAAAGAGCACCTGTGCCTGTGTAGTAGCCCGTCTCGGTGGCCATAGCAGAAGCGTAGCCCTGCTGGCCATTTGGAGGCTGCACATATGCAGCCATTTGGTAAACCCACAAAGGATATTCATCGATGTTGATAGCTGGACTGGTGGTCCCATGAAAGTAGTCCGATACCCCATCGTATGAGATGACAGGAGTTCCATGGTTATTACCCGCATAAGGATAGGGATGAATTGAGCCGTCGTTCACCGTTCCGAAAAATTCCGAGGTTGGAAAAAATACAGTGGTGCCGCCGCTCAGTGACGGGGCAAGACATTTCACGGAGGCAAGTGCCGGGTCATTGCGAAGCACATTGCAGGTATCGCGCGTATAAGCGACTGCATAGTTCATCCAATAATTCGGACTACCCACCACATTCGTGATTGGATCGTTCTGGCCCGCATGCCAGTTGATTCCCGGATAGTATGCATTGATCTCATTCAACCCTTCCACCGAGTCAACTACGCCTGGGCCCAGCAGTTTCAGATAGTCCCCCAGCAATATGCAACTCTTATAACCGTTTTTGTTGCACCAATAGTCGGGCGTTGGAATGATGGCGACTTTAGGGTCAGTCACGAAAGTGATCCTCACGCCTGCCGCGGCCATCTTCTGGTAGTCGGCGTTGTGATAGGTTCCGCCATCCCGTATGTGACGAATGCCGGAATTAATGAGAGCTTGGATCAGGTCCGCGGTCTGTTTGCGATACGGGGTACTCGAATACCCTCCGCCGAAATGCGACCCGACTCCAATGCTGTCGATAAATGCAGACGCACTCGCAGCCTGCACCGTTCTCATCTCTCCGCTGGGTTGGCTTTCAGGGTTCTGTTGATAGGTGTAGCGCATATACAAATGCTCCGCATCAATGCACGACACGAATAACAGAACTGGCGCGAGCAGCAGAACGAATGCTGGGCGGAAACGGGTGTGTTTGTCAGGCGCACGCCGCATCCGCCACCTTCGTCTTCTGGAAGTCGAGTCCGTCGATACCTGCTAACCAGGAGTCGTAATAGGTAGACAACTTCCCATAGTTATTATCAAAGGCGATAACCGGTCGATGCAGCAGCAGCGCGAGAATCATGCCATGCAACCGGTTCGTAAGTACTCCTTCATAGCGGGAGAATGCGTTCACGCCATCCTGAATGAGTCCGTCTCGATGCCAGTACCAAAGAGAGTGATAATCCAGCGGTGGTCCGTAGCGCCCGATCCCCTTGACGAAGTGAGACAGAGTGTAATGGATCACCCGACGCCTGCGACCGAAGATGCCCAGGTCCCAGTCTCGAATATCCCCCTGGATGTACTTCAAGTCGTTGGGCATGGAACCTGCTTCAAGGTCCTGCCGCAAGAGATGCAACATGCCCGAAGGCTTGACGCTCTCGCTTGGCCGTATAACGCCGGCCAGCGCATGGGCAGTACAGGGCATGGCAGACACGGAGCGAAGGCCCAGCTTTTGTAACCGCTCAAGGGATCTGAAATCGCGAGCAAATACGTGGAAGTTACGATGTTTATTCATCCGCTGAATGGATGCAGCCGCCTTCTCATCAGATTTGAAGTGAACTGTTTGCGGGAAGAAGACCACGCGGTTGTTCGGATATCGATCCATGATCCCTTCGCGGAAAGGTTGAAAGTCGAACCAGATATCGCCGAAGCTTCCTCCGCCTTGCAGAAGAAATACATCCTTGTCCGTTATGCCTGGGACTCGTTTGGGGAGATCATATATGCTGTAACGCCGCCAGACGTTTACTCCATGCTCGCGAAAGAACTCCTCACAGCCAGTATTAATAATGAGATCTCCAACATTTGTATGGAGAGGGTAATCGACAAAGATACATCTTTGATCTTTATCGAAGTAGCTGAGCATTTCGTTTAGCTTTTGTTTTAGGGTCGTCAGTGTTGGCTTCATCATTTATCGGGCACCCGCCTTTCCTGGCTTGTCTGTCATCGTTTTACCGTTCGACGATGGGGCGGACGCCTTCAGAAGCATGACGCGATAGCACCCATCAATCGATGCACTGTATGTACCTGACCTGAGAATATGAACCGGCATCTCGCGATCTTCGGTCTTGTCTTTGATGATCGTTGGAGCGCTTTTCCGCGGCGCGAGGCCGGTAGTGGGCACTGGATTCGTCGGGCGTGTATACACCACTGTAGCCATTGCCGTGAACTGCGCGGTCTGGCTCGCATCCTGGTTCTCAAATTCAACCAGGCAGCTATTCGATGCCGGGCGAGACCAGCGGTATTGCACGTTATCAGCTCCAGACAGCACCTGCCACGGAGTTGGATCGCCACCTACGTGCGGCAGGACGAACAACAGTAACAAAGCAGTCATCTTGTCTTTACCTCCTGTCGTTCTTGGGGATCGCTTTAGACCAGATATCTTCGAACGACCCTATAGCGTGTAACGCCTATAACTGGAGAATATGTTCCGGATCGCATCGCCCTGACATGAGATGCCAGAAGCCAAGTAAGTTGCCCTTAATAAGACCTATCCGGTCATAGTCAGGATCACGAGTAATCACTCCGAGGATGTTGCCAGCCATGCACCGGAACCAGTAGTTCACTAAGATGAACCGAACAGAGAAAGTATTGGCCTTTCGTCTTAGATAAACTGGGTTAACCACAGTCGAAAATCCGAGGCGCACTCCGGATACCCTGCCTGATCTCCATCCGAGATGCACAGCCACGGCGTTCCTGCACTCAACAGGAGCACATCGTCCGATAGTGCACCGATGGGAGAAGTCTCGATCTTCCAGCCACGCATAGAGGGGTAGCCTCTCGTCGAATCTGATTGCTCCAACATCTGCGTAGCGAGCAATCATATTGCAGCCATAGCCGGAATCAACGGTCTTGAAGCGGAGAGGCGCATCGTGGTTGTACACCTTGTCGTAGGAGGCGCACAGATCGATTGCCTCTTCACGGCTGATTCGTGAGCCACGGCCACCATCGTGCAAGAGTGTGCCAGAGGCGATGATGATTCCCGGATTCTCGCGAAAGAGTCGCGACATCTCAGACAGATAGCCTTGGGCCAGTTCAATATCATCATCGAGAAAGGCGATTAAGTGAGTGCCTTGTACGACTGCTTCCATCGCCTTATTTCGTTGTTTGCAAAGACCGACTGGCGACTGAACATAATCAACGCCACCGAGCGCAAGCGTTTCTTGAAGGACATGGTCGAGACTCGGACTCGCGACGATAATTTGCCTCGGCGCGAGGACCTGCCTCTTTACGGACATGATGGTCTGGTGAAGAATCGCCGGCCGATTAATGGTGCAAATAATGACAGAGATATTCATCGCGGGCTCCAGGGACCTACACGCAAGAGTTGTAATCACGCTTATTTGTGGGTGTCGACGCGGAGAGAGTGCTCTTACTCTGGCAGATACCACGACGGTTTTGTCGCTGACCATCGATCAGCGCGCAATAGATGTCCTTGATTTCTTCGGCCATTCTTTCGACACGAAAGCGTTCAAGGTTCTCACCCGCTCTTGATTTGAGCTGAGCATGCTCTTCGGCTGATTCCAGAACCCTGATGATTGTGCTGGCGAGAGCGGGTATGTCTCGCGGAGGCACAAGCAAGCCTGCTCGCCCGCCGTCGAGTGCTTCCGGAATACCGTCGACGTTCGTTGCAATGATGGCGCAGCCACATTGTCGCGCCTCAGTCAGAACAAGTCCAAACGAGTCGCGACGAGAGGCAAGCACAAATATATGAGCCGCTTTCATGTACGGAAAAGGATTCGGCTGGAATCCTTCGAAATGAATGTTCGCCGCAAACGGTGATGCCGCGGCCTGCGACTCAAACTCCCGCCGATTGGGACCGTTGCCAACCAGATACAGGTGGCATCCAGGAACACGTCGTGACACTTGTTCGAAGGCGCTTATCAGCTCGGAAATACCTTTTCTATAATTCATACCCCCGACCGTAACAATTGCCGGTTGTAGAAGTGTCTTAGACTCCTCGGTCGCCGGATCCGGGAGGCGCAAACTACCCAATGTTGCGTTATGAACTACACGCAGTTTCTTGTGGGGAACTCCGCGCTCAGCCATATCGAGCATGACCGCACTACTGACGGCAATGACACGATCCGCCAAACGCATCAAACTAGAGCTGCGCTGATGTACGTTGTGCACATGCGCGACTAAGCCGAAATCGGTAGTCATCCGGACGGCGCGTGCCAAAATCACGCCCGTCATCATGTGACAGTGAACAATATCGGGCTGAAATCCTTTTATGATCCGGCGTAGCTCGAGGGGGGCACGTGCCAAGTTTGCTGGGCTCCGTCCCTGATCGAGAATGAAGTGCGGTATCCCGTGTTCCTTGAGCAGATCAACAAGTTCGCCGGATTTCGAGCACACGGCAACATCCATGGATTGACGAACCTGCCCCGAAACAATGTCTACGGCAGCATTCACAATTCCGCAGCCCGCGCCACTAAGTGAGTTGAGGAGATGCAGAACACGAATAGGTCGCTCGCTCATGCGCGTGCCGCTCTCTCTTTGGCTTCAATCCAAGCTTGCGAACTACCTTCAGGCGTTACGTTGAGCCTGTGGCGCCTTCTGTATTCGGCAATATCGGCGATCGTAATGCGGTCGGGATTGATCTGCGAGTTATCTCCGAGAACCTCACGATAGATATTTTCGAGACGACTTATGACGATTGGCCAACTATATTGAGTTTCAATCTGAGCGCGATTATGCTCTCCCATCCTGCGACACAATTCAGGGTCGCTCAACAGTTCGTCCAATGCGCATGCTAAGGCCGTTGGATTGTCGACAGGAACACTGCGGCCGCCCTGTTCCGAAATCATGTAACCAGGCCCTCCTGCATTCGTGACTACGAGTGGCTTTCCGCAGGCCATCGCTTCGAGTGCAGTCATGCCGAACGGTTCGCCGTGAGACGGAAGACAATAGATCGTGCATTGTCTAAGCAGGCTCGGGATGTCGGCGCGATCAATGCGGCCGCGGAATTGAACGCGATTGCGGTAATGCGAGCCTGAGACCTTCTCCTTTACAGCAGGGAGCGCAGGACCGTCGCCCGCGATTATCAAATGAACACCTGGTACCCGTTTCGCGAGAGTGTCGAACGCGTCAAGCAGAGAATAGATCCCTTTGCGCACTACCACATTGGCGAGAAACAATATCGTGGGCGGCCCTGAGGATGCTGTCTGTGCGGGTGTGAATTTACGATCATCAATCCCAGGGGGCAATAAAAATAGGCGATCTATGATGCGTTCAGCCTGAAAGACATTGTTGAGAGCCGCATGCGTGGACAATAGGATTGCTTTCGCGCATCGGTGCTGCCGATTCACGCACGCATTCTTCAATAGATGCCTGATTCGATGTTGACTTGTGCTCAGTAACGAGCGCCTTCCATCGGAGTGCATAGGCCAGCGCGATGAGTGCGGACCCAGCACCACTGGAATACGGGTACCTGCAAAAGCCAGGCTGCGCAAAGATAGGACAGGATTCAGCTCGTGGATGAGATCTACTTGCGTCGCAGCTCGAACACTTCGCAATATGCGTCGCGTCCATTGCATATAGGTGAGGGGGCTGGACCGAGGCTGTTCCCTTTGGGCATCCATCTGATAGACGGTGACGCGCGATGAGAACGGGCTTTGGATATCCGCATATTGAGTTGCCACGTGAAGGCAATGTCCGCGTTCAGCAAGTCCTGCAATGATTTGATACGCGACTAAGCCATCACCGCTTGGAAGCCAATCCGTGAGCGGCTTTGTAGGAAATGAGATGAAAATGCTCAGAGGCTGTTTTCTCATGCAGTTTTCTCTTCCATATCTACGGATGCCAGCGCATCCTCGTGCAAACGTACACCGATCTTTGAGAGGAAGGTTCGCATGCGCATTTGGAATACCTCCACACTGAAGCTTCTCGCGTGGCTGCGAAGCACTTTCTCAGACCATTCAAACTCTTCGAAACGTTGGATTGCCGCCGCAAGGCTCTCCGGCTCTTGCTGATCAAAGAAGACACCTGTGACACCGTCGATGATGGTCTCCATCGCTCCTCCGGCGCGGTAGGCGATGGTCGGCCGGCCCGCGGCGGCGATCTCCAGCGGCGCCATTCCGAAGTCCTCTTCCCCAGGGAAGAGTAATGCGCGGCAGCGGGCTGCATGATACTCGACTTCACTGTCTGAAAGTCTGCCAAGAAAACTAACCGTTGGCCCCGCTAATCCCATGAGACGAGCACGATCGGGACCATCACCAATGACCAGGAGCCGCCGTCCAAGCAGCGTGCACGCTTCTATGGCGAGGTCTATGCGCTTGTAAGAAACGAGCCTTGCCAGGACAAGATAGTAGTCACCGTGCTCGGAAGACATACGAAAGCGCCCAAGATCGATTGGCGGGTGAATTACTTCCGCGTGACGGCCGTAAGCACGCAAAATGCGAGTCGCGACAGCGCGTGAATTGGCAATAAAATGGTCGGGCTGCCGAGCGGCCCCTACATCCCAGTTACGAAGGCCGGCAATCAGCCCGTGAAGTAACAGCCGCTGAGCAGCCCCCATGGACTCACGCTCTGAATAGCTATCGAAGCCCCATACCCAGCGCATTGGTGTGTGACAGTAGCACACATGCAGAGCGTCGCGGCCGGTGCGGACCCCTTTTACATAACCAGAAGAACTGGTAATGACCAAGTCATAGTTAGAGAGATCGAACGACCGCACTGCAAAAGGGTAGAGAAGGAAATAAAGACGATAATATTGGCGCAGACGAGGAAGATTCTGCATCCACGATGTTATAACCGGCTGGTCAGCAATGCCAGGCGGCATACAGTCACGCAAGGCTACGGTCGAGTGAAGAACCGCTTGCGGCAACATCCGCATCAATTCTTCCGCAACCTTTTCGGCGCCGCCCATCTGGGTGAAATAGTCATGCACAACAGCAATTCTCATGGGGCCTCCAACGATGTACTTTAAGCCGCGCCAGAACGCCTCAGTACAGCAGGTACCGTCCGCGCAAGAATCTTCATATCCAGGGACAAAGACCATTCGTCGAGGTAATTGAAATCAAGCGACATCCATTGCTCAAAGCTCAACGCACTGCGGCCAGATACCTGCCAGATACCAGTAATTCCCGGCCGCACGCTAAATCGTCGCATCAATTGAGCTTCCGTGAAGAGGGAGACGTCACGCACGCTCATTGGGCGTGGCCCGACCAATGACATATCCCCGATCAATACATTCCAGAGTTGCGGAAGTTCGTCGAGCGATGTTCGCCGCAGGAAACTTCCAACAGGCGTAATTCGCGGATCATTCTTGATCTTGAAGATCGGACCACGCGCCTCGTTCTTGCTTTCCAGAGATGCCATTAACTCTGGGGCGTTCGATACCATGCTGCGAAATTTGCACATCGAGAAAACACGCCGCCGGTAGCCATATCGCTTCTGAACGAAGAATATTGGCCCAGGGCTCGTAAGCTTGATCGCAATAGCAATAACTATGCAGATTGGAGAAATTAATATCAGGCCCAGGCCAGCAAGAACTACATCGAACGCGCGCTTGAGTTCCTCAGCGGCGATAAGCTTTTCATCCTTCGGCACAAGCTCAACGAACAGTGGCGAACGGGCACGCAGGCCTCTGCTGTAGGTCAGGCCATATGTGTCGTTCAGTGTAACTACGCGCACGCCGGCTGCTTCCGCCATTGAAACAGCCCGTTGCGCAAGGTCATAACAGGACCGCATAGGAACGGCGACGATTAACTCATCGACAACATTGTGTAATAGATAGTCTGACAGTCGGTCTACATGACACGCATAGCGAGTCGCGATCTCAGCCGGCAACGCGTGGGGTTCGCGGTTATCCACAAAACCTAATAGCTGCTTGCTTCGGTGGTGCTCTACACGTAGCTCTTTCCATGCCTTGACCGCGCGGCGGCCACTGCCCAGGATCAGTACATTTTCTTGCTCCCGTCCGCTCGAACGCAGCCCTGGATTCGCGATCAACAACCGCATTAATTGGTACACGAAAGAAGAGACAAAGAAAGCAGGAAGTATTGTCGCGATAGGACCTTGAGAGTTGCGAACAATGAGGTACAGGGCTAGAAGGCAGGTCATGATTCCGCAGGCAGCCGCAGCTCGCAGTGCAGCCCGCAGCCATTCAGAAAATGTGTTCTGATACAAACCGGCCGTCTCCGCGCATTCTTTCCACAGCACTGCAAATACAATTGCGAAGACTGCATTCAGCAGGGTCACTCGCATGCCAAGAAATTCCTCAATGGTTTCAGGCCGCATGCGTAAGTCATTAGCCCACACGACTGCGGAAATGGCCAGCATTAGAGCGATGAGGCTGTCGACGACAGCAGTCAGCATTTGTGGCCTTTGTTGTCTCATAGAAAATCTCCTATGCTTCGGGTCATGTGTAGCCTCTCATGCGATACGAGAGCGGCGAGCTTAGCCGACAACAACTCCCCTGCCTGTTCTTATTTCACCGGTCACAAAATAGGTAGAAGTTTGTATTTGCGTCCTACTTCGCTCGCTGTGCGTTCATGGCGAAACGGATTCCATACAGTACTGCGATCGCTTAGCCTTATAAGCTACACTCGAACCTCATAGGTAGCTGTGCGCGATCCGCATCGTACATGCGGGGCTGTTATTGCTTCCCTACTATCTTTTGTTAACTTTCTGGGCACCAGTCACAGTGCACCGCCTCGATACCAGTCTTCCGCTGAGAGATCAACTAGAGTACTGCCAGATTACAGGTGCTCTTGCTTAGTGGTATATCTTCACGCTCCGTTGTGACCCGTATTGTGGTTCGCAACGTTTACAACAGCATCATGATTATGCGCTGTACACTGATCAGGTGGTCGAGTGTATAGAGCTACCCAATACACTCGCGCTCTTGCAATCGTTTGAGCCTGTGGACCGGACTTTGCCTCAAATAGATGCGCCGCGGTCCGTGAAGTTTCCTAACCATAGCACAGTTTTTGTGAATGCAAGAAAAAAATGCCCGCCTTGCGCCATCCATAAAAGGTTCCGTCACTGTTACATATTGCGACCACAGAGAACTATTGGACTAGCAGTCAGTGCACGTCACTAAATCGAAAGACTTTACAGCACCTTCGGGCTTATGCAGGTATACATCTTTTCCGACGCATAAAAGACTTTTATATATATATTAAAAGTGTTTGGGCCTCTCTTTAAGCAGATCCATATATGGACAACACTCGATCTGATGCAGTGAATTTAATAATGTTGGTAGTGTCATAGTTATCGCACGATTTGGCATGTGCACTTTGGCGTTCTTGTTGACAGCGTATGTGTTAACGCTGGATACCATGACTATGTCGCTGTGCAAGTTGACACCAATACCCTATGAAAATTCTGCAATAGATGTTGACGTGGAAGAGTTGTATGCTAATCTACCGTCTAAATACCAGCACCGCATCTTGGTGCTTGAGCTGGCCCTCAAAAGGTTCTCTTCAGCAGCGGCCGTCGCTCTAAAGCGTTAGTTTGTCACAGCCCTTGTCGCCTTTACCGCTCGTCGCAATGCTATTTGGTTCTATCAACGGGAAGGCATGATTAGGAAAGCTTTCTGCAAGCGAACTATAACAACAGACAACTTCTTCGTTTAGCTCAATGGAAGGTACTACCAGAAGACTAATTATTGAAGAGGCTACAGCATTATGATGAGTGTTCCTAACAATTCTGGCCTATATGACTCGACGCTCTGGCAGCGGATTCGAAGACACTGGAAACTCTTTCTCATCGTCTTCTCCGTGATATTTGCAGTTGTCACATGCGTCGTGTTGCTTCTCCCATTTAAGTATGAATCGCAAATGAAGCTGCTCGTGAATGCTGAACGCCAGGACCTGGTGATTAGCCCAAGCGAGGACAAGAACGGGACTTACTATCAGGAACTCGCTGAGATTCGGATCAATTCTGAGATCGAACTGCTGAAGAGCCATGATGTACTGCAGCAGGTAGTGATCAAAGCGGACTTGCTAAAAAAGTCAGGCGCAAGCACTACCCCTGACTCACCATCCTCACTGGAGCTTGACAGAGCGATTCATTCGCTCGAACACCATCTTGTGATCGAACCCGTGAAGAAGTCCGCGATTATCTCTGTCTCCTATCGGGCAAAGAGTCCAGAGCTTGCGAATACCGTGGTGAAGAACCTGGCCGAGGCATATCTGGGCCAACACCTGAAAGCCCATGCAGCACCAGGATCATTTGTCTTTTTCAATGAACAGGCAGATGCATACGCTAACCGCCTCGCAGAATCAGAAAACCAACTTCGCACGTTCCGGCAGGAGCATGCCGCGCTCCTGGATCCGGACGAAAAGGACCCTCTTACTCAGAGGGCCATAGAGGCCCAGGCTGCGCTCGATGACACTGAGGCACAAGAGTCCGAATTCAAAAAGCGGGTGCAAGCGGGCCAGAGTGCTTTGGCGGGTATGGATCGTCGGGTAACGTCGCAAGTCAGAGTGAGCCCTCAAGCCGCTCTTATCGCGCAATTGAGCGCTATGGTAGCCGAACTTGAGAATCGGAGAACGGAACTGATTACCAAGTTTAAGCCCGACGACCGATTAGTCACAGAGCTTGACCAGGAAATTGCCGACACCGAGGCCACTCTCAAGAGCGCCACTGCAAACTCAAGTGTCGAGCAAGTTAGCGATCTGAACGCGGTCCGTGAGGATGCAGAAAAGAATCTAATCACTTCCCAGGTTACCTTGGCCGGGCTTCAGGCGCGGCGCGCCACCATGACGTCGCTCGTGAATGGCTACAAAGATCAGATGTACAAGATTGCTACTGCCGCTACTGAGAACGACCAGTTAGTCCGCACAGTGAAAGAGAACGAGGAAAACTACCTCCTTTACTCCAAGCGGCGGGAAGAGGCGCGCATCGCCGAGTCGCTCGATCAAAAACGTATTACAGATGTGTCTCTTGCCGAAGCGCCGACTCTACAGATGGAGCCTGTTTCACCAATAATTCCGCTGGACTTGGCCATTGGCGCGCTCCTCTCGGCAATGATCGCTTACCTGTGCGTTAGAGCCAAAGAGCACTTTAACTCGCCGCGCCCCGTCGACAATCGGTTCAGCCATACAACGTCACTTGCTGCTTAGTTCACGGACTCGGTTACTGAAGGAGACAATCGTGAGAGCACTCTTAGTCCTAATCTTCGCGATGTGCAACGTTAGCATGGGCATGGCACAACTGCTGACGCGAGATCAGCCTTACCGCATCCAGCCCAGCGACCAATTACAGATAAGTTATCGCTATACGCCCGAGTATGACGAGCAATTGACTGTAGAGCCCGATGGGATGGTATCCATTCAGTTGATCGGCTCCGTCAAGATTGGGGGCCTGACGCTGGACGAGGCCCACGCTCGTATTCTCGGTCAACTAAATACCCGGCTGAACGATCCTGATATCACGCTCACTCTCCGTGACTTTGTCAAGCCAAGCTATACCGTTGTCGGCCAGGTAGCATCTCCGGGAAAGTTTGAGATGCACGGACCGATCACAGCTGTTGACGCGATTGCAATGGCCGGGGGATTCAAGGATAGCGCAAAACATTCGCAAGTGATCCTTTTTCACAGAGTCGACAGTGACATTGCAAGGACACGAATTCTGGACATTAAAAAATTGATGGACCCGAAGCATCCCGAACTTGAGGAAGACGTGACTATCGAGCCTGGCGATCTTCTGGTCGTACCGAAAAACAGGGTCAGCAAAATTGCTGACTATGTTCACTGGGTCAGCATCGGTGGTTATTTCCCGCTCTGAGAGCAACTTAGCTAAGTACAGACAGAAATCTCCGAAGGTGGCCCCAGGCACAATGCGAATTGTTTTCTACAACCACACGGGAATTGTGAGCGGTGCGGAGAAAATGTTGCTCCTTTCGCTCGGGAACCTTCCGAGGAACATTTTTGATGTGAAGCTGGTGTGCCCTCAGGAAGGTTCGCTGCAGGATAGTGCTAACTCCTTGGGAGTTCCAACCTACACTTGCCATCCGATTCGTGCGCGGTTTACCTATAATCCTTTTCTATTCTTCGGCTATTTACTCTCCATCGCGCGAGCCATGATTGGTCTCAGGAAGACACTTAGGTCTTTGTCCCCGGATATTCTTCAGGCCAATACAGTTCGCGCGGGCATTGTCGCGACTATCTCTACATTAGGAACCAGAATACCGATCATTTGGCACACGCATGACATATTGCCATCCCATCCTTTGACGACGCTCACTCGCCTACTTGCGCATTCTTCGAAGCGTATCCGCATCGTGGCCTGCAGCAGGGCGGCTGCACAGACCTTGCGTCCATTTACCGCAAAAGGAATTCCCGTCACCGTAATTCACAACGGTATCGACGTGGCCAGGTTCCGCCACAGCCCAGAGGCGCGAGCGACGAAGCGAGAAGAGATGGGGGTCCGTAAGGAATCGTTTGTAGTTGGCATAGTTGGTCAGGTTACTCCAAGAAAAGGCCAGCTCGGCCTGATCCGAGCCTTTACAGAGTTGCACTCTGCGGTTCCTGAAGCAATACTCGTCATTGTTGGCGCGCCTCTGTTCAACAAAGATCACGACTACCTGGGAACTCTTGAAAGAGAAGTTTCTGCTCTGCAGATAGAAAAGAGTGTTCGGTTCCTCGGCCAGAGATCGGATGTTGCGGCACTAATGCAGGCGCTGGATTTGTTCGTTCTTAACTCAGACGTAGAACCGTTTGCCCTCGTTCTTATTGAGGCTATGACATCGGGGATAGCATCCATAGCAACCGACTGCGGCGGACCGACTGAGATTATCCACCATGGCGTAGATGGCGAAATCGTGACGGTCGGCGATCATCATGCGCTGGTGCGCGCAATGACCAGGCTGGCAACGAGCCCTTCTTTGCGAGCGAAGTACGGCAATGCCGCGAGTCGCAACGTAACGCAAAGGTTTTCGAAGAGTCAGTACGTCGCGGAGTGGTGCCGCCTTTACAGCGAGATCAATACTTCCGCCCTCCCCCTATCCAATGTGGTCAGCATTGCGAATGAAAGCCTTGATATGCAAGCGGGGATCGCTGAATGAGCACTGTCGACAATACGCTTGGCGCGCTCAACAGCTTGCCGCATCCAGCTGAGGGAGAGCGCTCGCCGATATTGGTTCTGGGATCTTTCGGCATGGCCGTCGTAGTGTTGATGCTGTTGGGCGGGTCCATCGGTCATTATCTAATTCCCATGGCTGCCACAGGAACAGCCTATCTTCTGTACCGCCGAGCACCAGCAACTTATGTCGGCTTTGTATGGTGGCTCTGGTTCTTGAGCTGTTTTCTTCGCCGTATGGTGGATTATAGAAGCGGCTTTGTAGAGAGCAGTCCCATTGTGGCGGCCCCGTTCCTGGCGTCACTCGTATGCATGCCGGCTTTGTTCCATCGCGCCGAGGCGTGGAAATTGCGTAGCAGCTTTCCATTCGTCCTCGCATTTGCGAGCGCTCTATATGGATTAGGAGTTGGCTTTCTGTGTATTCCCAAAAAGATCCTATTGATGTCGGCCCTTGGATGGTTCGCGCCGCTTGTGTTTGGCTTCTTCGTATTTTCTGAATTCGCGGATGCTGACCGTCGCGAAGCTCTGATGAATTCTCTACAAACAACATTTCGCTGGGGCGTTCTCCTTATGGGAGCATACGGGGTTATTCAGTACTATCTGGCCCCTGCCTGGGATGTTCTCTGGATGACTGAAAGCAAGATGGGGTCGATCGGGAACCCCGAGCCATTTGGCATAAGAGTGTTCAGCACGATGAACGGACCCGGCGCGCTCGCTTTCACGCTGGTTGCCGGCCTCATGTTGCTCTTGAGTCAACGGGGAATCGTGCCTGTCCTTGCAGGAGCCGCCGGATGTGCAACGCTTCTGCTTTCCTCTGTTCGATCGGCTTGGGCCGCTTTGCTGCTGGCTATCCTCTTACTTGCGATTCGCGACAAAAAGTATTTCATTCGCCTGACTGTTGCCGCAGTACTTTTGGGCGTTTGCATCGCCGGCGCAATGGCCATCGAGCCGATCCGTGAGAACGTCCAGAATCGATTTTCTTCCTTCACCGATATGAAGGACGACACCAGCTACCAGGACCGTCAAAGCGGTCACGAGAAAATGACTGCCTACGCAGCCGACGAACCCTTCGGCACTGGATTAGGAACGATGGATGCAAATTTCACGGGAAAGACCGCGCTTGGAACCCGCGATAGCGGACTGTGGGAAATCGCCTTGTCACTCGGCTGGGTGGGCGGAGCTGTCTATCTCGCAGCGCTTGGACTGCTGATGTGGAATGCATGGCGCCCTGGATCCTCGCGCACTGGCACCGAACTCATCGCTGCATGTATCTGCATCGGATTAATTTCGCAGATGCTTCTCGGCAGCGTGATGCTCGGCGTAACAGGATGCACGATTTGGATGTTTGGGGCAATCGCCATGACTTCGAGTGACGCTGCCGTTGCGCCGGCGGAAGGACCTAAAGATGGCAACTAAGCCAGCAAGCGGCTTGTCCGCTGTGATGCAGTCCATGGGTGGTCGCATCCTTTTTGTCCTCATCAACGCGGGAACTGGAATCATCACAGCCCGCGCTCTTCACCCCGCAGGCCGTGGAGAACTGGCCGCGCTCGGAGTATGGCCCAACTTCCTGGGGAGCTTGATGACTCTCGGTCTTCCAAGCGCACTTATCTTTTGGAGCCGAGCCGAGCCCGAAAATAAATCCAGCCTCATGTGGGCTTCGTTGCCACTGACTATCGTGTTGGGGTTGCTGGCGATGCTGATCGGCATTGCGGGAATCCCATTCTGGCTCTCTCAGTACTCCGCTGAAATCATTCGCATGGCCCAGTTGTTCATGCTCAACGCGGTCATTGTTCTGCTCATTGCCAACGCGCGAGCGGCATCTGAAGCGGAGAACGACTTTTTCGCCTCGAGTCTTGCCCTTTGCCTGTCGCCACTGCTGGCGTTTTTCGGGCTGCTTTCTTTGCAGCTAGCGCATCTTCTGACTCCTGTCACTGCTGCTTCTGCATATATTGTCAGCGGCATCCCTTCCTGCATATTTCTCCTTTTCCGTCTTCGGCGGAATTTCCATAAGCCACCCGCACACATTCCTGCCGCCATGGGTAAACTCCTGCATTATGGAGTCCGTTCCTATGGAGTTGACATTTGCGGAACGCTCTCGCTTTATGCGGACCAGGCGATTGTGGTTCATCTGCTTAATCCGGATGCAATGGGCACGTATGTGGTGGCTCTCAGCCTCTCCCGAACGCTGAACGTGATTCATCAGGCTGTAGCCGCAGTGCTGTTCCCGAAAGCAGTTTCGCTCCAACCGAAAGAATTGCTGTCGATGACTGGCCGTGCAATTCGGATCAGCACGCTTTGCACCGCAGCCTGCGGGGCGGCCGTGGCTCTGCTCGGGCCGGTTCTACTTTCCCTGTTGTATGGACGCGAATACCGTGGTGCGACCATCATTCTCAACATCTTGATTGTCGAGGTAGTGGTAACGGGCGCGACGCTCGTATTGACGCGGGCCTACATGGCCCTGGGCAGGCCGGGACTTGTCACAATCCTGCAGTCCAGCGGGCTCGTTCTTTCGCTTCCTTTGCTGTTTTTACTGGTCCCCCGATGGGGAGTCACCGGCGCAAGTGTCGCTCTTCTGACAGCCGCTCTGGTTCGGTTGATCTTTGCGCTATGCAGCTTCCGGTTTGTGCTGGGCTTGCCCGCGCCGGGGCTCATTCCCAGGATGGACGAGTTGACGGCCTTCAGCATCCGTGTCAGAACCGGTGTGTTAAGCATGATCCGTCGCGGCACGGCGGAGACTGCACAAGCATAGCGGGCATCTCATCCCTCTGCCATATCCACAAACAAGCCAAATCCGCGGGAAAAATCCGGCGAAAACTGCCGTGCGCGGCCACACCCACGGGTGCTCAGGCCATCCGTCCGCTGATTCCATGTGAGATCTGGATCTTCTATCCATATATATATGTGCCGCAATCCCAGCGTCGTAAACCGAAGCGACAAAAATTAACTTAACTATAGTTAACTTCTTATGGCATACTGCTCTCAGGCTGGTTTCCCCGGCCGTCGCAATATGTCAACCGTGAGAGAACTCGACCGCCAGCTGAAGCCTTCCTTGCCGGACGTCTTCTCCTCGGTCCGCCTCACGCAGTCACGAGGCTTCTGGCGGCGTGCGCTGGGCTTTATTGGGCCGGGCTTTCTCATTTCTGTCGGGTATATGGACCCTGGCAACTGGGCAACGGACCTCGCGGGCGGCTCACGCTACGGATACACTCTGCTGTTTGTCATCATGCTTTCCAACCTGATGGCAATTCTGCTGCAAAGCCTCGCACTCAAATTCGGGGTGGCAACGGAGCGAGACCTTGCTCAAGCCTGCCGTGAGAGCTACTCCCGGCCCACGGCATTCTTTCTTTGGATTTTTGCCGAGATAGCGATTGCAGCCTGCGATCTCGCAGAGGTCATTGGATCGGCCATCGCGCTGCAGCTGCTTTTTCATATTCCGCTGGTAGTCGGCGTTATCCTCACCGGCGCGGATGTGCTGCTGCTTTTGTTGCTCCAAAATCGAGGCTTTCGCTATCTGGAGGCGCTCGTCATCACTCTCATCGCGACGATTACCGCTCTGTTCGGCATCGAAATCGCGCTTTCGAATCCCGAATGGGGACTCATTGCCCGCAATTTGCTCTTGCCGACTTCGACTGAGATGATCACCAACCCCGACATGCTGTACATCGCGATCGGTATCCTCGGCGCCACGGTCATGCCGCACAATCTTTACCTGCATTCCGCCATTGTGCAGACCCGCAATTATGAGCGCACTCGAGAAGGGAAACGCGAGGCGATACGCTTCGCCAACATAGACTCAGCTACAGCGCTGATGCTTGCATTGTTCATCAATGCAGCGATTCTCATCGTCGCAGCCGCGGTCTTTCACCGCGGCGGCCACTCCGAAGTTGCCGCGATTGAAGATGCCTACAAGCTTTTGTCACCGATGCTGGGAATCGCCGGAGCGAGCACGCTCTTCGCCGTCGCGCTTCTAGCTTCCGGGCAGAACTCTACCATTACGGGCACGCTCGCCGGCCAGGTCGTGATGGAAGGATTTCTCGATCTCCGGCTTGCACCATGGCTGCGGCGCCTCATCACGCGATCCATAGCGATCATTCCAACCGTAATCGTCACGATTCTGTATGGAGCAAGCGGCACGGGCAAGCTGATCATTTTGAGCCAGGTGATTCTCAGCCTGCAACTTAGCTTTGCCGTATTCCCGCTGGTTGCATTCACCAGTGATCGCCGCAAGATGGGCGAGTTCGTCAACTCGCGGGGACTCAAATACCTCAGCTATACGGTCGCTTTTCTCATCGCCGGACTGAATCTCTGGCTTCTGATTCAGACCTTCCGCGGCCACTGAGGGACCAGGCTTTAAATAGCGCCAGATAGAGAATTCGCCATGCAGGTGGCAGCAAATTAAGACTGCTACCTGCATGGCGAAGAGTTACATCTACTGCATTGTGTCGTCGTGACCTGAAACCACGATCGGTACCGAAGCGGAGACTGCTTTCTTCCAGTTAGCATCCCCGGAATAGACCGCCGTGATGACGTTGATGCCTTTTGGCAGCGTCGCCGCAAGCGTTGCAATCAGCGCCCCCGCATTGCCGCCCACAATAACCTGTGGAGCACCAATCGCCTGGGCTGCACCGCCGTTCACCGAATCAAAGAATTGAATGGCGCCGGTTGGTGCAGGTGCATTGGTCGCCGCGAGCGCGCTCGTCAATGAAGCCGTCATGCTGGTTTCATCGCCAACGCCCACATGGTTAGCGTTTGGTTGCAATGTGATGGTAGGAACTGCCTGCGCAACATGCACGGTCACCGATGCACTGCTGCCTCCGGCAAAATTGGCGTCACCGGTGTAGACCGCGTAGACACCCTGTGCTCCAACAGTGTCCCACTCGACTGTGCCAGCCGCCTTGCCTCCGGAGAGTTCAAGTTGGCCGCTGATTTGTCCGTTAACTGAATACAGCGTGACAATGCCGATCGGGAGAGCAGTGCTACCGCTTGTCGCCGGCGCAACGGCAACCGAAAACACCGTCCGCTCACCCAGCGAAAACGATGGTTTACCCAGGTTTAAGCTGATGTTCGCGGCTTTCGTTCCGTTCGTCCCACTGGTGATGATTTCCTGCGATGAATGCTGATCGCCGACCTGGTAGTTAGCGTCGCCGTTGTAGCTCGCATTCAGGAAATAGTCTCCCGCAGGAGCATTGAAGGGAATGGTTACCGTACCGTTTTTGTCGATCGTTCCCGTGCCGAGAAGAGCGCCCGTGTCAGAGCGAGTGAGAGTGACTGCGCCCGTTGGTGGAACCGCCGGATCTCCCTCGAAGTAGACGTAGCCAATCACGCGGCTGCCAGCCACCGGCGTAACGATGTTGGCTCGTGTCTCCCAGTAGGCGATGCCCTTGGATATGGTGAACGCCAGCGTCGTACTGCTTGCATCGAAGCTATCGTCGCCAGAATAGTCTGCCTTAAAGGTGTACGTTCCTGGGCCGAAATCGCATTCCGTTTCAGGACCGCATTGCACGTAGATCATTCCTGTCTTATCGACCGGATACGTGCCAAATACCTTTCCACCCTGCGACAACTTGATGGTGCCGGTAGCGTCATTCGCGCCCGATACTCCATTCACCTGGAACTGAAGCCAGAATGAACTCCCGAGTTGCGTCGTGTCTGTCTCGATGATCCGTTGATGGCCTAGAATGAAGAACCTGCTGTAAGCAAAACTCGTTCCGGTTACGGTGCTGTTTTCTGGAGTGACTGTGACGGAGACCGGCTTGGAAGAACTACCACCAAAAGTGCTGTCGCCAGAATAGTCCGCAGTGAGAGAGTAGTGCCCACCCGGCAGGTTAATCGTAGTTGCACTGTAAGCGCCGGACGCCAGCGTCGCACTCTGCTCCGGTCCTGTCGTGCTCGCAGTAACCAGCACTTCGCCGGAAGGCATGCCGCCGCCAGCTCCGGCAACTTTGCCGCTCAACGTAATAGAAGTACCGTGTTTGAAGGTCGTCTGAGAGAGCGCTAGCGTTGTCGTCGAGCGCAGAGTTCTGCGTATGCCCCACGAATCGACGAGGTTTGCTACGTCCACGGAACCGAGGCCGCTGCCAAGGTCATAGCCTGCTGTTGCGGTGTAGCCATCCATAAAACTGTTGGGCGGAAAAATCGCGGCTGGAAGACTTTCACCGACGGGCACCGGCTGATCCGACCCTTGGCAGTCCTGGTTCCCGAGAAAACATGGCACCGCATTCGATCCGAGAGTGATGTCATGGAAAACGCAGGCGCTGCCCTGCGTCGGGTCTGTCTGCTGACTTGAATCGCAGCCGCTCTCGTGCTGAGCTGCAGCCAGTTGATAGAGCTGATAGTTTGCCACGCCCTGGAACTGTCCGTGCCTCTGCTCAACCAGAGCCATGATGCTGGCCATCGATGGCGCCGCCGCCGATGTTCCGCCGACAACCGCCGCCTGTTCCAGCGTGATCGAGCCGTCGCTGTTCTTCGTCCATTGGCAGCTTCCCTCGTAGCAGAGGATGTAGCCATCGTGCTCAGCCGCAGCCGCAAGCGAAACGTCAGGGATATCACGCACCCCGTCCTGCGGAACGCCCGCAGCAGTCTGCCACGACGGCTTTGCATACCCCGCCGCGCAGTATTCGGTTCCGGAGTCGTCAGTCGTACGGCTCGCGCAGGAACTGGCGCCTCCGCCTCCGGCATAGGAATAGAGAT
>Ga0209139_10000019_pt1 | contig 38397 bp, 33 predicted proteins | sample BogFormECP14_OM3_FD_188246 | JGI IMG/M metagenome (GOLD analysis project Ga0209139, IMG submission 188246) | Bog forest soil microbial communities from Calvert Island, British Columbia, Canada - ECP14_OM3 (SPAdes) (version 2) | ecosystem: Environmental > Aquatic > Freshwater > Wetlands > Bog ...
CGGGCCCGTTCCCTTCGAGGCCCACTCTGCGGGCGTCTTAACAGGCAGCCCATATCGGTCAGCGAGCTCCTGGCGGGTCAGCCATTTGTCGTCGGTGTTCTCATGCATGGCGGTCACTTCCTTTTCGATCCCGCCCCAATTCGGATAACACCACTGTAAGTCCGCTACAGACACCCATCGCCGCTATTTTCGCCGGCCGCGGCGTCGCCGGCCGTGCCACTCCAAATCCCTTCTCCTCCGCCATTACAAGCATTCCCGTCCATCCCCACTCCTTCTCACTGCAGCCTCACCTCCCATCTTGTATTCTCAATACATCCTAAAACCCCTGCCCCCCAGTCACTTTCATAGCATTCTCTTCCAAAATTCGCATGGCACATTGGCACAACGGTGCAATACTGGTTTCGGGCGCGCTGATCGCGCCCGAAACCTACTCCGCTGCAGGCGGTGTCGTTGTTCCGGATCGTGAGGTGGTCGCACGTGTTGACGATCTCGCGGCTGTCGCGGTGGAGTGTGAACTACTACAACGACACCGCACATCGTGCTCAGGCGGCGGCGATGGACCGCCAGGCTGCTGGTGGCGGGCTGGGGGAGTATTACTCCGAGCGTGATACGCGGGTGCCGACCTGGATGGTGGCCGGGGACAAGGCCGCGGTCGGTGCGTTGGTGGGATTGAATGGTGCGGCGCTCGATGGCGGGTTTGCTGACACCGAGGTCGCCGGCCGGTGGCTCGATGACGGGATCGCCCCGAACGGGGCCGCGGGGCGGGCGTTCGTCAAGGAGTCAGTGCACGGTTTCGACCTGACGTTCGCTTCGCCCAAGAGTGTGTCGCTGCTGCGGGCACTTAGCGGCGATGTGAGTGAGAAGGCGGTGCTGGCCGCGCATCAGCGGGGCATTGAGGCCGCGATGACCTACCTGCATGACCATGCCGGCTACACCCGAGTGCACAACCCGGTGACCGGGTGCAAGGACCTGCACCGCCTGCCCGGCCTGGTGGGGATCGCCTATCAGCATGAGACGTCGCGGTGCGGGGATCCGCACCTGCACACCCACGTCCTGGTGCCCAATCGGCAGGCCCGCGCGGACGGCAGGTTGGTGTCGATCGACTCCACATCGCTGTATCACGAGGCCCGCGCGGCCGGCATCGTCTACCAGGCTGTTATGCGCCATGAGTTGCACGCCGAGGTTGGGGCGGAGTGGGTTGTCGATGAGCGCTCTGGGATGGGTGAGATCGCCGGGATCACCCAGCGCTGTATCCGGGCCTGGTCGCAGCGCTCCAGTCAGCTCCGGGACTGGGCGCGCGAGCACCTTGGCGTGCACGGGGAGGCGAGCGCGCAGCAGCTCGCGACCGCGCAGAAAGCGACGCGGCCGAAAAAGGCGGAATCCACTTCCTGGGGCGAGCTCACCGCGCAGTGGCGCGCTGATGCGCGCGGGTTGGAGATCGATCGCGCCGCGCACACCGCGGCGCGCGCGGCGCGGAAAGACGAGCAGCGCGATAGGCGGCCGCGGCGGCTGGCGCGGGCTGCGGCGCGGATCGGCAAGAGCGCCTGCACCCGCGCGGACCTCGTGGAGTTGATCGGCGCGCAGGTCCCGGTCGACGCGGCCGACCCGCGTGCCCTGATTGAGCAGGTCGTCGACGCGGTTGCTGTGCCCGTGAGCGCGCCGCGCGCCGCGCATCACCGCGAAGGGCATGCGCGGTACACGGTGGCGGCGGTGATCGCTGAAGAGAAACGCATCTTCGCGATGGTCGATGAGACCGACGCCCGCGCGCGCCTTTGGGTGTGCACTGAGGATTTGGACGGCCTGTCCGCGGATCAGGCGCGCGCCATCGCCGGTATCGCGCAGTCGCCGCAGTTGGTGCAGCCGCTGCAAGCGCCTGCTGGCGCGGGCAAGACGCGCTCACTGAAAGCGCTGCGCGCCGCCGCGCACCGCTCCAACAAACACGTTCTGGTGATCGCACCCTCCGGCCGGGCGGTCGATGAGGCGATGCGCGACGAGGCCGGCGATCGCGGCGAGACTGTCGCGAAAGCGCTCAAACTCATTGACGAGAACGCGCTGCACATCGACCGGCGGACTCTCATCGTGGCCGACGAGGCATCCATGGTGGGCACCCAAGACCTCACAACGCTCCTCGAGGTCAGTACCAAGGCGCGGGCCAAACTGGTGCTGGTCGGTGACGCCCACCAGCTGGCGCCGGTCCGCGCGCGTGGCGGAATGTTCGAGCAGCTCTGCGACGAATTGCCCTGGACCCAGCGCCTCTCTGAAGTGTGGCGGATGCGTGACATCGAAGAACGCCACGCCTCCCTGGCGTTGCGTAGCGGCCGCGGCAACCGGCTGCGCACAGCGATCGGCTGGTATCGCAACCACGACCGCCTGCACACCGGGGATGCGGTCGCGATGGCCGCCGACGCCACCACCGGCTACATCAGCGCCCGCAGCGAAGGCAAAGACGCAGCGATCATCTGCGATCGCTGGGAAATCACCGACGCCATCAACGACAAACTGCACCACCACTACCGCGGCGACGCCAATACACCCACCGTCACCGCAGCGCGCGATCACAAGATCGCGGCCGGTGACATCATCCTCAGCCGCCACAACGACGCCGCGATCACCGTCGCGCCCGGACCTGATCACAAACGCGGTGACCGCATTGATCAGGTCCGCAACGGCAACCGTTGGCGGGTGGCCTGGGTTGACGCCGACGCCGGCCAGATCGCCGCAGAACGGCTCACCGACAGCGCACGGGTCATCTTCGAGGGCGACTACCGCCGCGAGCACATCACCCTGGGCTACGCCACCACCGTGCACGCCGCCCAGGGCATGACCGTCGGCAACGACCGCACCCGCGGGGTCTGCTGGACTCTGCTGTCGGACCGTGCTTCTCGCTCGATGGCCTACGTCGGCATGACCCGCGCCCGCGATGAAAACCATCTCGGCATCTACCCCGCGGTACTCAATGAAGCTGACGCCGAACAGACTTCGCCGCAGATGCGGCGCGGCACCAAACACCAAGCCGCCGCCGCGCTGCACACCATCGCCACCGCCAACGACGACCGGCCGCGCACCATGATCGCCGAAGCTGCCCGCGCCGACCGCGCACTGCTGCCCGCCGCCGTCGCCGCACTACTCGACGATCACGACTCGCGCCGCGCTACTCGCTCAGATGCCTGGCAGCGACACATCACCCGAGAAAACGCCCGCGAAGCCGCCTACCAGCGATTCGCCGAAACCAGCCAGCAAGCCGCACAACGACACCGCAGCAGAGGCAGGAGTCAGGGCTACGGCCTCGAAGTCTAAAACTGGGTTACTGGACGTCAGCGTCGATGTAGATGGCGTGTGTCGCATGAAGAACGGACCAGACCAAAGCACCCACATTCATTCCAAGCTTTTGCGCGGCCAGCTCGAGCTCAGCCTTTTTCCGCCGGCAAGAACCAGACGCAAACCAACTCGGTGCGGCGATGGACACCAGAGGAACCCAAATGATCACCTGCCTCGAAAGCATCCTTTGCGTAGCTTTCCTACCAGTGTTGGACTAGTCCTGCAGACTTGAAGCCTCGGCGCGCCGTAACTGACGGTCTGCGTCGCGGAGCAGCTGCAACTGTCGCGGTTGACGTAGTTGTTTGTTATCGGCTTTGAGGACGACCCACGGAGGCGTTCTTCGCTACGTCGCGATGCGACAGCTGCAAAGACAAACTCGCGGTTTAGTCGCACCAGCGACCGGATTCGCGTTGAAGCCGCTCGCTCTGGGCATGGCTCTCCTCGATGCAGTCGATGCAGTCCAAGCAGGTTCGGGAGTACCCTAAGATAGAACAGATATTTGGTTCACGCGACAGGTTCAACATGCCATCGGTGTTAGCTTCAGAGCTCGTCAAACCCTCGGTCGCGGGGAGCCTCTGGGTGTGTGCAAGAAGGGGCGAGTCAATGCCGCCGATTGATCGTGGGATTCCGTATTCATCGGTGCTGCTCGACGGGCGTCGTGTGGGTGTGTGGCGACATAGGTCCGCCCTGGTGTGGGATCACGGTGGATTGAGTTTCGGTCTAGATGCCACGGTGATGGACGATCAGATGTCGTCGACAGGACTGCATTCTGTGACGTCAACCAAGGAGTTTCGATAACTGAGGACCCCACGGGTCTAGCTGCGATCGATCCATCGCTGCGCACCGTCGCCCGGTTTTTGCCCCATAGGAAGGGGCTGTTCGCACGTCATCTCGGAGTCATGCGAACAGGAACGGCGTTGGCACGGCGAGTGCTGGCGTGCCGTGATTGCGAGGTGGTCGCGGTGTCCTCGACGGCCAGCGTGCGAATTCGCCGGCCACCTGGCCTGGGGAAGATGCCGCCTGTGGTGCTGTGGATCCACGGCGGGGGTTACGTGGCGGGATCTGCGGTGTTGGAGGACCGTGTGGTTCGCGCTATGGCCGCAAGAGTTGATGCATTGGTGGTCAGTGTTGAATATCGGCTGGCACCCGAACATCCCTACCCCGCTGCACTCGACGATTGCTACGCCGCGTTGCAGTGGGTGGTTGCGCGCGGCGACATCGATTCGCAGCGCATTGTTGTCGCCGGTGTGTCCGCGGGCGCAGGGCTCGCGGCCGCGCTGACACTGCGCTGTGTGGATTCCGGGCTGGTGGACTTGGCTGGGCAGGCCCTGATGTGTCCGATGCTCGACGATCGGACTGTCCGCCGAACAACTGTGGCCGGCGCCCGAGGATGGACACCCGAAGATAACGCTTTCGGCTGGCGTTCATACCTGGGCAGCGAACCCGGAATCGAAGGCGTCAGCGCCTATGCTGCGCCGGCGCGACGCGAGAACCTTTCCGGTCTGCCACCCACATGGGTCTCGGTGGGCACCGCCGATCTATTTCATGACGAAGTCGTGCACTACGCCAACAGGCTTCAGTCAGCAGGAGTATCCACCCGACTGGAGATCATCCCCGGCGCATTTCACGGGTTTGAGATCGCCGCGTTCCACACCACCCTCGCACGACAGCTCACCTCAGCCCGCAACGCTGCGATATGTGGATTCTTCGCGATGCAACCGGCATAAAGGCCGTGACAGCGGCCACGAAATTTCCGAACGGCTAAATGTTGCCACTGGTGGCCATCGATTCCCCGTAGGTGGCCAGATAGCTCAGCCGGCGGCCATCTGTCCATGCTGACCGCATTGACCCCTGTGATCCGGCGTTCGGCGCCGAGCTGCCGGTGGGCGCTGACACCTCGGACGCGCCCGGACCAACCACCTCGAATGCGTTAAGAGCGCTACCGGACCGGTCCAGCGTCCACTTGCAATCGTGTCCTCGACGCACGTGCCACAGACAAATGCAACCGTCTCCCCGGATACGCGTCGCCTAGAGCGCGTGCACACCAGGCGGAAAGGTAGCGACGTCAGCCGCGCTGCATAGTTGACCAAATATATGTTCCGGCCTAGGTTGTGCTCGGACTCGATTGGCGCGGCCGACGTGTTGTCGTGCGACGACCAAACGGGAGTGCGACCTCCTCGATTTCGTGGTTGGTCACTTTCCGGCGATGAGCAGTACACGACCGCGAGAGGGAGGAATGGCTGAGTGATTGATTTCAAGGATCAAGTGGCGGTAGTCACGGGGGCGGGTCGCGGTCTTGGTCGGCTCTACGCCCTGGACTTGGCGCGGCGGGGAGCCTCAGTGGTGGTCAATGATCTCGGCGGCACGATGCGCGGCGAGGGAGCGGACTCCAAAGTCGCAGACGAGGTCGTCGCGGAGATCAGAGACGCAGGCGGTACGGCGGTAGCGTCGTACGTCTCGGTGGACAGCCCCGAGGGTGGTGAGGCGATTGTGCAGACCGCAGTCGAGCACTTCGGACGGCTCGACGCAGTGATAAGCAACGCCGGCATCTTCAACAGCATCGCGTTCGACGAGATGACGCCGGCTCAGTGGCGGCAGATGCTGGCGGTTCACTTGGACGGTGGGTTCTATTTGAGTCAGCCAGCTTTCAAGGTGATGAAGAAACAGGGATACGGCAGATTCGTGTTCATCTCATCGTCGGGCGGAATGTTCGGGCAGCATCTTGAAGCACATTACGGTGCCGCGAAGGCGGGACTGATGGGGCTGAGCAACATCATCGCCCTTGAGGGAGCCGACCACGGCATTCTTTCCAATACTGTGCTGCCCTTTGGGTTCTCGCGCATGGTCACCGAGACGGTGGACTCGAACACGCTTGAGAACTTGGGGCTTATGAACCTGATCGGCCCAGAGAAAGTCGTACCCATCGTGACCTACCTAGCTAGTCGCGCGTGTGAATCCAGCCATGAGAATTACTCGGCTTGCGCGGGCCGGTATGCGCGCGTCTTTGTTGGGCTAGGTGATGGCTGGTTACCCGACACCGAGTTCGCCGCAACAGCAGACGACATCGCCGCCAATTTCACCCAAGTCACAGGTACTGAACCGTTCACCATCCCCGGCAACATCTACGAGGAACTCTTCTCTGTCGTAGGTCGGCTCGGCGTTGACTTGTCGGGAGGCGCCACCGGAGACGAATAGCGAAGCGGCCGTCCGATTAAAGTGAGCCTGGATCCCGGATCACTTCCGAATTTTAGATTTGGAACAGCCGGTACATCAGGACTCCGGGGCGTCGAGCAACGTCGGGTCGGCGCGCAGCTCCGCGCGGACCATGGCCTCCCAGAATCCTCGGAAACCGTCGCCGTCGGATCTGCGGAACTGCTCACTGAACCAAGCCGGCAACGGCGAGTCCAAGACCCCACCGGCGGCGCGCACGTACCACGCGTTGCGGCAGCGCTGCTCGAGCGCGACCGCCCGCTGGTGGACGGCCCGAACGGTTGAGCCAAGCACGAATACGCCGTGCCCGGCGAGCAGCGCCAGGTCGGCATCTCCCAGGGCGGCAACGGTTTTGGCGGCCGCCTCGGAACTGTTCACCGATCCCGCGTACTCGTCGACGAGCACCAGTTGGCCGCCGCCGAGGCTCGAGCTCTGGTCCATTGCCGGTGGGATCTCGCGCATGTCTCCCCACACCGTGCCGTAGAGGGGGTGGTTGTGCATCGCCACCCGCACGTCGTCGCGGGCCCGGTGTAGTTCGAGATGAAGTGGAATCCCCAGTGGCACGGGCCAATCGCCCTCGATGAGGTTGCCTTCGAGGTCGATGCGAATGATGTCGCACGGGCGGATCTCGTCCCAGGTCAACAACCACGGATTGCACAACAGCGTCCCGTCGCCGAGGCTGATGGTGATGTGCCCGGCAAGATGGTCGTTGTAACCCTCTCGCCACAGCGTGCGCGCCAGCAGTACGAGCTCCTCCTTCGGCCTCAGGTCAGGGATCAGCTTGTCCGCGGTCGGCGTGAAGGTCATGTCGGATGTCCGTACGTCTCGGCGTTAGAGGGGTAGAACGACGTCGGGCAACGGGCAGCGATACAGATTGGCGGCATTCTCACTGCACATCATCCGAAGCTCGTCGGCGGGTATGTCTCCCCAGTGCTTCTCGATGATGGCCTGGGTATCGGGCCACGTGCCGTCGCCGTGAGGATAGTCGGTTTCGAGCATGATGTTTTCGACACCGATCACATGCCGCAGCGCGATGGTGGACGGATCGTCGATGGTGCAGAACCAGAAGTTTCTGCGCAGCACGTCTGCTGGGCGGATATCCCAGCCCAGCCCGTAGCCCGAGCGATCCACGATGTTGTCGAGGCGATCGACCAGCATCGGCACCCATCCGATTCCACCTTCGCTCATCGCGATCTTGAGAGTCGGGTGATCCAACGGATACCCCGACCACAGCCATTCGGCGCAGGCGCCTAGCGAGAGCTGCCCGAACATGGTGGAGCCGAGCTGGAGCATGGGCGAACCCGGCGGCGATGGGTAACCACCCGAGCTGCCGACGTGTAACGAAATTACGGTGTCCGTTTCTACGCAGGCTTCGATGACCGGGTCCCAGTAGCCGCGATCCCAGAGGCTCGGCAATCCAACAGCGTGCGGACGCTCCGGCAGGGTCACCGACGTGAATCCGCGTGCGGCGTTGCGCCGGATCTCGTCGGCGGCTTCCAACGGATCGCTCAGATACACGATTCCGCAAGCGATAATCCGGTTGGGATACGCCTGGAACCATTCGGTCCATAACCAGTCGTTCCACGCCTTCACCGCCGCTTTGCCGACTTCAACGTCCTTGGCGTGCGCGAACACTCGACCGCAGAATCCGGTGATCATCGAGGGAAAGTTGAGCATCGCCCAGATACCGCCGAGGTCCATGTCCGCGACTCGCGCGTGGATGTCGTAACAACCGGGGCGCATCTGGTCGAATCGGAACGGTTCAATGTTGACCGTCTCCTGCCGGCGCCCGGCAACGGCGTTCATCCCGACCTGGGAGTAGATCGCTCCTTCGAATTCCCACACCTGCGCCCCATTCGCGGCCTCGATGATCTGCGGGCCCCTGGATCGCAGCTTCGCGGGAAGGTACGTATCGAACAGGTGCGGGGGCTCGACGACGTGATCATCGACGGAGATGACGGTGTACTTCACCTCGCGCGGCTGAGGGTCCGGTAGGAACAATTCAGGATCGAGAACGGTCACTGCGGGTACCCCTTGGTCAGATGTTGACGACTCGCCGAACCCAGCGACGGACACTCAACTGGGCTGAAAGTCGATGACGCCGCGGATGTTTCGCCCGTTGCGCATATCCCTGATCGCGTCGTTGATCTGCTCGAGCTGGTAGCGGTGGGTCACCATCTCGTCGAGTTTCAATCCGCCCGACTGGTAGATGGACAGCAATCGTGGGATGTCGGCTCGGGGGTTCATCCCGCCGTAGAGGCATCCCTTGAGTTGTTTGTTCGAGTAGATCATGTCGGTGAGGATCATCGGGACCGAGAACTCGGCCAGGGGGACAATGCCAATGAGGACGCAGGTGCCCCCTTTGCGGGTCAACATCATGGCAACCGGGATCAGGTCGGTATGGACGACGCCGGCGGTGACGACGACTCTGTCGGCCATCAAACCGCGGGTGAGTTCGCGGACCAGTTCGATCGCCTCTGCCGCAGACGGGCTGGTGTGCGTCGCCCCGAACGACGGAGCGGCTGCGCGTTTGGATTCCACGGGGTCAACCGCGATCACCTGTCTGGCGCCCGCGGCGCGCGCCCCCTGGACTGCACTCATGCCCACACCACCGACGCCGATCACGACAACGGTGTCGCCCGACTCGGTTCCGGCGCTGACCGTGGCCGACCCCCACCCGGTCGTCGCGCCGCACGACACAAGCGCGCCGGCGTGAAACGGGATCGATTCATCGATTTTGATGACGGACCGCTCCGAAGCCACGACATATTCGGAGAACGTCCCGACCTGCATCATCGCCAGGAGGGCCTCATCGCCAAGGTGGCGCCGCACGGTGCCGTCGGTCATCTCCTTATCGTTCAGGTGGGCCCCGGCGTCGCAAATATTGCTCTGGCCGGTTACGCACCATCGGCAGCTGCCGCACGCGGGGATGAACGACATCGCGACGTGGTCGCCCGGTTTGAGACTGTTGACACCCTGCCCGACTTCCACGACCACGCCAGCACCCTCATGCCCGCCGATCAACGGAAACGTGCTCGGCATCGGCGCACCGGCAGCACGCATCATCTCGACCATGTCCTCGCTGGGCACGGTGTCTCCGGTGGCGAAATGGTCATCGGAGTGGCAGACGCCCGCTACCGACATCTTCACCAGAACCTCACCGGCATGGGGCGGATCGAGGTCGACTTCGTGGATCTCCCAATCCTTGCCGACGCCCCGAAGTACGGCTGCCTGACACTTCATTGTGCTGCTCCTCGCCGGAGTTACCCAGATACCGTCACATGTAATATAGCGTCCGCAATGTAATATAGCGCCTGCAATATTCTCGGTGGGCGATCCTGTGCACACATCGCTAAGACGACTCGTCGTCGGTGGGTGCTGACACGTGCAGAGTGAGGAAGCGCTAGATGATGGGCAGTACGGCGGGCCGGCACGGTCGAGTCGCAGTCGTCACCGGCGGTGCGAGCGGTATCGGACTAGCGTTCGCACGGGCCTACGCCGCGAAGGGTGCGCACGTGGTGATTGGCGACCTCGACGAGGCGGCGATGGAGCAGGCGCGTGTTCAGCTGTCAGAATCTGGCGCCGCCGTGGACTGTGTCCCGGTTGATCTTCAAGTCGCCGCGTCGATAGCTCACCTCGCTGAGGTGGCTACCGGCTTTGGCGCGCTTGCCGCGGTTTGCCTCAACGCCGGCGTCGCTGCCAGCGGCACGCCTGTATGGGAAACCCCGGACGACATATATGAGTTCGTCGTCGGGGTGAATTTGCACGGACTCTTCCGCAGCATCAAGACGTTCGTCCCGATACTGGTGAACCAGGGCGTGCCCGCCGACCTGGTTATCACGGCGTCCATGGGTGGCATGGTGGCGACGGCCTACGGCGGCGCGTACGCCGCCAGCAAGGCTGCCGCGATTGCCCTGGCGAAGTCCTTGCGCGTGGAACTGAGCACGTTGGCGCCCGCGATCAGGATCGCAGTGCTGAATCCGGGGGTGGTGGCGACCAACCTCATGCGAACGTCGGCGGCGCGGCTGCCTAATGGAACCGCCATGGCCGTCGAGCTGGTGGAGGGCTCGCATGACTTCCTCAACCAGACGGGGGTCGAGCCGGACGTGGCTGTCTCGTGGGCACTGCGCGCCTTAGAGGACGGCACCTTTTGGGCGCTGCCGCCTTCGGAGGACCCGTTCGCGCAGATGCTTGCCGCCGAACATGCCGAAATTCGCGGATTGAGTTCATCCTGACTAAGACGGCGTCTATCGAAGAAACGTTGATTCCCACTGCCTGTGAGCGGTTGATGCCGCAAATTCCATGTGCGCGTTGGTGTTCGCGCGCATCTGATGCCGCGACGCCGCGGGTAGAGAGGAGTGGGCCGTGTCGAACACAACACTGATGGAGCTATTCGACCTTACCGGAAGGACGGCGATCGTGACCGGCGGTACCCGCGGCATCGGCCTCGCCATCGCCAAGGGTCTCGTTGCCGCCGGCGCCAACGTGGCGGTCGCTAGCCGCAAGGCTGACGCCTGCGAACGGGCGGCGGCGCTTCTCAACTCGTCATCGACCGGAAACGCCATCGGGGTACCCACGCATATGGGCGACCTCGGGGCGATCGATGCCCTGGTGAACAGCGCTGTCAGTGAGTTTGGTGGGCTGGACATCGTTATCAACAATGCCGCCAATGCTTTAGCGCAGCCGATCGGCCAGATCACTCCGGCGGCCTGGGCGAAGTCGTTTGCGGTCAACCAACAGGGTCCGGTGTTTCTGGTTCAGTCCGCCCTGCCGCATTTGCAGCGCAGCGAGCATGCTGCGGTACTGAATATCGTTTCTGCGGGGGCGTTCATCTTCTCGCCCACCACGTCGATGTACGCAGCGGCCAAGGCGTCGATGGTGTCTTTTACTCGTTCCATGGCCGCCGAGTTCGCTGCCGAGGGCATCCGCGTCAACGCCTTGGCTCCAGGGGCTGTCGACACCGACATGGTGCGGGGTAATCCACCGGAGTTCGCGGCGGCGTTGGCCCGCCACGCGCTGCTCAACAGGATCGCCACCGCCGACGAAATTGTCGCGCCAGCTTTGCTTTTGGTATCCGACGCGGGGAGCTTCATCACCGGTCAGACGCTCCTGGTCGATGGAGGCATGGTGGCGCGATGAGGCCCGACTACCAGCATCCGTGTCGGACTATTAGTCCGCCATGGATGCTCGTCGCTTCGCTACATCGATGGTGGGCTTGATGACGGTGCTCGTTGTGTCCAGTGGCGGCGGGCCGCTGAAAATCGTTCTTCGCGGCTCGATTAGGAGCTCGCATCGCCGGCTGGCGACGGTTGCTGGACTGTCGTCGCTGCTGGCCGAGTCATTGACGCAGTACGACAGCGATTGATCTAATAGTCCATCAACAGTTCGCACATCGCGTCATAAGCACGATCGAGGAGGCGCAATGGATGCCGACGACCTGATCCTGATCAGCGTGGATGACCACATCGCCGAGCCCGCCGACATGTTCGAAGCGCACGTGCCTGCGGCGTTCAAGGAGTATGCGCCGCGGGTAGTCGTCGAAGAGAACGGCAAGGAGCAGTGGTACTACGGTGATCTGCGCGGTCGCAATCTGGGACTCAACGCCGTCGCCGGAAAGCCGCGCGACATGTACAACATCGATGCCTCACGCTACGACGAGATGCGCCCCGGCTGCTTCAACGTCGATGAACGCGTCCGTGACATGAATGCCGGCGGGCTGCTGGCCGGTCTGAACTTCCCCAACTGGACTGGGTTCTCCGGTCAAGTCCTCAACCAAGGCCCAGACCGCGATGTCAATCTGGTGATGATCAAGGCTTATAACGACTGGCACGTAGACGAGTGGTGCGGCGCCTATCCTGGGCGGTTTATTCCGTGCGGCATCCTGCCGCTCTTCGACGTTGAAGAGGCGGCAAAAGAGATCAAGCGCTTGGCGGACAAGGGATGTCACGCCGTGACATTCTCGGAGAATCCGGAAGCGCTCCAGATGCCGAGTATCCACACCGACCACTGGTATCCGATGTTCGCGGCCGCTTGCGATAACAACACCGTGCTCTGCACCCACGTCGGTTCGTCATCGAGAACACCAATGTTTTCCCTTGATGCCCCGCCATCGGTGATGATGACTGGCTCGTCGATTTCAAGCATGTACACGCTCATCGAACTGATCTGGGCCGAGTTCTGGAAGGACTTCCCCGATTTGAGGTTCTCGTTGACCGAGGGCGATATCGGCTGGATCCCCTACTTCCTTTGGCGCAGCGAGCATGTGCTCAACCGACATTCGGGCTGGACGCAGCCGAAATTTCCGACGGGATACGACGGGCCGACAGATGTCTTCAGACGTCACATCTACACCTGTTTCATCAGTGACAAAGTGGGCGTGAAGAACATGGACTGGTTCAACGAGGACATGCTGTGCTGGGAATCAGACTTTCCGCACTCCGACAGCAACTGGCCGTTCGGTCCCGAGGACATCATCGAGACGATGGGACACCTCGACGATTCGGTGATCAACAAGATCACTCATGAGAACGCGATGAAGGCGTACTCGTTCGACCCCTTCAAATTCATCCCGAAGGACAACGCCCGCGCCGGCCACCTTCGATCGCAAGCCATAGACGTCGACGTCGTGACCCACGTGGGACGCAAGGCCGGCGCAGAAGACCGCGAGCTCTGGTCGCAGATGCAGCAGGCCTTTGCCCAAGCACGCGAGGGTGCACTCAAGGCCGAAGCACCGGGTATCGCCAAGCGCGCGAACGTCCTTGGCAACTGAGGTGGGCGCCGCGACCGCGCGCGCTGACCCGCAGATGCCGTTTTCTGGTCTGAGGGTCATCGAGCAGGCGTCTGGCATAGCTGCGGCCTACTGCGGAAAAATGCTCGTCGATGCCGGTGCCGAGGTGGTCAAGGTCGAGCCGACCGATGGCGATCCGATGCGCCACTGGCGGTTTCGTGGCGACCCAGAAGCCGCTCAAGGTGTGCTGTTTAGCTACCTCGCTGCGGGAAAGAGGTCGGTGTCGGCCGCCTCCGCGACGGACCTCTTCGAAGCCGCGGACGTGGTCATCACCGACCTCTCTGACGGGTCGACCCTGAGCGAGGTGGCAGAGCGAACCGCGCGGCCCTCGGCGGTGATCGTGGCGGTGACACCGTTCGGGTGCCGCGGTCCCCTCGGCGATACCAAAGCTCCCGTCAATGAGTTTGTGTTGCAGGCGATGTGCGGATCCACGGGCAGCCGCGGCTGGCCCGGAGAGGAACCGCTACAGGCGGGCGGCCGCATCGGTGAGTGGGTGGCGGGGTCTTTTGCCGCCGTCGCGGCCGCGGCGTGTGCCCGTCATGCCCGCCGCACCGGCAGGGGTGAGGTCGTTGACGTCTCCATCTATGAGTCGATGGTGATTTCGATGGGATCTTTGGGGGCGATGGCGCACAGCGTGCTCGGTGACGACGCACCGGTCGGCGGACGAAGTATCGAACTGCCGTCGATTGTGCCGACGGCCGACGGCCTGGTGGGCTTCTGCACGATCACAGCGCAGCAGTTTCAGGACTTCCTGATCCTCATCGACCGCCCCGAACTCCTCGATGACGCGGAGCTGGCGTCCTTCGCCGGCCGCGTCCGTCGACGCGAGGAGTTCTTGTCGGCCGTGCACGAGTGGGCGGCAGCTCAGAAGACCCAGGACATCATCGAACTTGCCTCGGCGTTGCGGATTCCCGTAGCCGCGATCACGACGCCGGATTCGGTGACCACGGTCGATCACTTCGTCGAGCGCGGAGTTTTCGCGGTGGCACCCGATGGTGCGGTCCATCCCCGCGTTCCCTACCGCAGCCCGGCAATCGCCACCAAAGCTCCGATGCCCGCTCCTGAGCTGGGCGCCGATTCGGATCGGATACGCTGGGAGTCAAGACATTCCGCCAACGGGACGGCACCGTCGAGCGATCGGCCGCCGCTCCCGCTCTCCGATGTCAGGATCCTGGATCTAACGGCGTTCTGGGCAGGGCCCGTCGCCACTTCGGTGCTCGCGGCCCTGGGTGCCGACGTCATCAAAGTCGAAGGTGTACGCCGTCCAGACGGCATGCGGTTCGCCAACGGCCGGCCACCGTCTTGGGGGCAGTGGTGGGAATGGGGGCCGGTCTATCTGTGCAGCAACACCAACAAGCAGGCTCTGAGCCTGGAGCTCACCCACCCCGGGGGTCGAAAGCTCGCGCTCGACCTCATCAGGCACAGCGACCTGATCATCGAGAACTTCTCACCCCGGGTGCTGGCGCACTTCGGGCTGGAATGGGACGTGGTCCATGCCGTGAACTCCGCGACCTCGATGGTCCGGATGCCCGCGTTCGGACTCGATGGTCCTTGGCGTGACCGAGTGGGGTTCGCGCAGACGATGGAACAAGCCAGCGGGATGGCGTGGATGACCGGACCGAGGGACGGTCCACCGATCGTGCCCCGCGGACCGTGCGACCCCATCGCGGGATTGCACGCGGCGTTCGCGGCCATCGCCGCGCTCGAGGTTCGCGATCGCACCGGCGCTGGAATTCACGTCGAATCGACGATGGTCGAAGCGGCGATCAACGTTGCAGCCGAAGCCCTCATCGAAGCGTCGCGCGGCGGCGCAACACCGAGCCGCGACGGCAACCGCGGGTCAGGCTCGTGCCCCCAGGGAGTCTTTCCCTGTGCGGAGGACGATTCGTGGGTCGCCATCGCGGTACTACGCGACGCCGACTGGCCTGCGTTCGCGATCGCGATCGGCCAACCCGGGCTTGCCGCCGACCCGTCACTGGGTGATGAGTTCTCCCGGCGCGCCCGCGCCGACGAACTTGACACGGCCATCACGGCGTGGACTGTGCAGCGTGCCGCTGCCCACGTTGTCGACGAGCTCCGCGCGATCGGCGTCGGTGTGGCAAGGGTGATCGAACCGTGCGAGTTGCTCAGCGATAACCAGCTCGACGCTGTCGGATTTTGGGAAGTCGTCGATCATCCCGTTGCGGGTCGATTCAAGACCACCGGGATGCCGTTCACGTTCGCCGGGCGCGCCAGGAAGTGGATCAGGACACCGGCGCCGACATACGGTCAACACAACGAGGACGTGCTGGTAGGAGTGTTGGGCACGTCCACCACTGAACTACAACACTTGACGGCCATCGGCGTGGTCAGTGACCGTCCGGCGGGCCTATGAGCACGCGCCGACACCCAGATGTGCGACCGTCATTGCGCACCTTGCGACTCGACTCCTTCGCCACCCGATGGGAGCGGCTGCTCAGCGCAGCACAGCGGCACGCAGTCCCCCACCACGAGGACCTCGTCCTGCCCGCTGAAGGAATGGTCCGTCGAGGGTCGGGGCCCGCACTGCATTACTTGGAGTGGCCCGGCTGGGCCGCAGATGCGCCGGTCGTGCTGATGCTGCACGGCGGCGGACTGCACGCCCACACCTTTGATCTCACAGCTAACCTGCTGCGTAGTCATGCGCGCTGCCTCGCCGTCGACCTCCGCGGGCACGGCGAGAGCGACTGGGTTGAGCCAACCAGCTACGGCTCGGATGCAATCTGCGAGGATATCGATGCGGTCATCGCCGCGCTGAAGCTCGAAGACGTTGTCGTGGTTGGCCATTCGCTGGGCGGAATGGGGGCGATGGTATGGGCCGGACGCCGCCCCGCGGCGCTGAAAGGCATAGTCATCGTCGACGTGGCACCCGAAATGGACGCTGCGGGAATCGGTTCGGTCGGCGCCTTCGTCACGACCCCGCAGAGCTTCGTCGATCTCGAGGAAGTGCAAGCCCACCTTGCCGCAGATTCTCCCACCCGTGCTCCGCGCGTTGACGGCGTCGCGGCCAACCTGCGATGGGGCGACGACGGCCGCCTGACCTTCAAGTACGACAGCAGCCAATTCATGGCAATGAAACTGGAACTACGCGACGACCTACGTCGCATCGTCCGCCAGATCGTCTGTCCGACAAGTATTCTGCGCGGGGAACGGAGCCACGTGACAAGCGAGACCGCCGCTGCTGAACTCGCCGGGCTGATCCCAGGCGCGACGTGGACGACGATCCCCGACGCCGGCCACACTATCCAGTCCAGCAATCCGGTCGCTCTCGCTGCGCACATAGTGAAATTCCTCGACGAAATCACACCGACCAGCGCGCCGCCGCCACAGGCACCTCAGTGAGCATCACGCTGTGCGTACCCCCGCACGCGGGTGAGTTGTGCGTGTTGATTCATTTCCTACTTCGGCGAGATTCCACCAGCATGGAACTGCCGTCCAGACACCGCATCAACGGTGTGGTCTGGGACGGCGACGAACAGGCCATTGCCCTGCTGGTCGAAATCGCCGACCCCGCTACATCGCGACCGATCGACGTCCGCATCGACGTCCTGCCCGAGGGCGATCCAAAACCGGGTGGACGCACACGACTGATAGGGCAGGTAGAGCGCCGCGGCGAACACCTTCGCGTATACGGCACCTACCTGGGTGTGGTCGCCGATGAGAACTGAGCGCGCGGTGTCATCAACCACGATCGGCGGCTGAAGCCGACATGGCATCACGACCTCGAGCCGTCATCGCCGGTGTGTACAACACCACCCAGGCCAGGCAATTAGATGGTGCAACATCACGCAGACTAAGTGTCGAAGCAATTCTGGGCGCGCTTGCCGATGCCGCACTGGGTCTCGACGACGTTGACGGCATCAGCGCCGGCGAGCTCAGTACTGAATTGATCTACGACCTGCGGCTCGGACCTGCTTGGCATGGGAGCGGTTTCGGGCTGGGCATGATCGTGGAGGCCGTCGCTGCCATCGAATACGGTCTTGCCGACGTCGTGGTCGTGGTCGCTGCGCAAGCGGGTGCGTACCGTAATCACAGCTCGACCGCTCCGTGGACGAAACCGGAGAACGAATTCATAATCCCCTGGGGCATGTTCACCGCGGCCGAGTTCGCACTCGTCGCGCGGCGACATATGGCGGTATACGGGACCACCAGGCATCAGTTGTCGATCGTGGCCTCGACGATTCGCAACAACGGGTCACTCAATCCCGGGGCGGTCTACTTCGGGCGCGGCCCGTTCCAGCCCGCCGACGTCGAAGCCTCACCGATGATCGCCGACCCCTTCCACCTGTTGGACTGCGCCATGACCTCCGAAGGAGGTTGTGCCCTCGTCATCGCCAACGCCGACCGCATCGACGCGTCGATCGCGCCCGTTCACCTACTCGGTGCGGGAGCAGACTTTTTCGGCCCGTCCTACAAGGTGCCACCGGCCTGGGACTTGGTTGGGCGACGAGGCGACGACGTCAATGGGATGGTCGGTCGCCGCGCCGCCGACCGAGCGTTCCGACACGCTGGCCTCGAGCGTGACGACGTCGACGTGCTTGAACTCTATGATCCGTTTTCCTTCGAGGTCATCCGTCAGCTCGAAGCTTTTGGATTCTGCGGCGACGGGGAGGGCGGGCCGTTCGTCGAGGACGGTCGAATTGCGCTGACAGGCAGCCATCCGGTCACCACCGACGGCGGGCTGCTCTCCTATAGCCATGCCGGGGTCAACCCACAGATGTTGCAGCGGGCGATCCGCGCGGTCGAACAGATCCGCCGTAGGGCCGGGGACCTGCAGGTTCGCGATGCGCGTGTCGCACTGTGCAGCAACGGCGGCTCAGGAGCGCTCTTCACGACCGTGTTGCTGTTGGGAGATGAGCCGTCATGACATCTGGCGCACCAAACACCCTGCCGCCCCAAAGCGGAGCCGTCCCGCATGCTGATGCGACGACGCTGACAACGCCGTTCTGGCAGGGTTGTGCAGTCGGCGAACTCCGCTTTCAACGCTGCACCGACTGCAACCACCCAAACTTTCCGCCGACCGAGCACTGCCGCATGTGCGCGTCGTTCAACCAGGTATGGGAACGCAGCACCGGCCGCGGACGGCTCTACAGCTGGACAGTCGTAAATCGGCCAGTGACACCGGCGTTCGTACCTCCCTACGCTCCTGCCATCGTCACCCTCGACGAGGGATACCAAATGATCAGCAACATCATCGGTGTCGGCGTCGATGCCCTGCGCATCGATCTCGAATTGCGGGTCGAATTTCACCGCGTCGGTGACGACGCTCTCTGGTTGCCCTATTTCACCGGTGCTCGGCCATGACCGCCCTGCCCCTGCGACGACGGAGCAAGCGGTCCGGTCCAGTGGACTCGCCGGCGAAAAACTCCGACCTGCCCGTCACTGCCTATCTGGTTCTCGGAATCCTCGCGGCCTATGACGAGCAGCTCACCGCAGGAGAGATCAAGACCCGCGCAGAGTTCTCGGTCGGCCACTTCTACTGGTCACCGTCGGTCAGCCACATCCGTCGTGAGCTGACCAAGCTGCTGGATCGCGGGCACGTCACGTCGCACGCGGCTGAGCTAGGTGCGCGCTCTGTCACCCTCTTCGAAGCGACACCGGAGGGCGAACATGCACTGCGCGAGTGGGTCAAGTCTTTCCCGGGAAGTGAGCAGGTGATGGTCAAGCATCCGGTCATCCTGAAGACGTGGCTCGCCACCGAGTCCGACGTCAGCGACGTAGTGGAGGCACTGCAGGCTCATCTGAGTACGACGCGGCGTCAGTTAGACGATCTGATCTGGGCGCAGCGGCGCAGCGAAGAGGTTGGGGTCAGCGACGATTCGGAACTCCGATTCGCCCGAGCCGTGCTGAATTACTCGATTCGCGGGCTCTACGACGAAATGTCCAACATCGCTCAACTCCACGACGAGATCTCACGCGGAACCGAGGCCGATCCCGCTCGGCGAGTACACCGGACCAAAGGAACCGTGCGCCGCCGGCGCCACGGCCCGTGAGCCCCGCTTGGGCAACCTGTGACACAAAATGGTGGATGCAATAACATTGCAGCAGGCAGGGAATCCGCGCAGCGGTTTTGCCAGGCGTATGCACCTGGCTTGGGAGCTTGATTCGCGAATCTGACGAAGGGGTGTCGTGGCTGGTCAGGCGTCCTTGTCTCTTATTAAAACGTCCGCGAAGCGCCACGAACGGGTCCGCGTGTGCTGGATCTCGCGCACTCTTCGCGCAGGCGCCGAGCAGATGCTTGGTCATCATGGGTTGACATCATGACTACCGCCTCACGAGATCGACCACCACCAGGTCGGCAGAGCAGGCAAAGCGAGCGCGCTCAGGTCCGCGCCGATCGCACGCGGGTCCTGATGATCGAGGAGACCATCAAGTGCATCCGCGAAGAGGGGTTCGCCGCGGCCAGCACGCGCCACATCGTGGAACGGGCGGGGGTTTCGTGGGGCGTCATTCAATATCACTTTGGTGATCGCGACGGGCTGCTCACCGCGGTCATCGACTACGGGTTCGACACCTTGGTGGAGTCGCTGAACGAACTCGCCGACACCGCCGAAGGTGTGACGGACGCACGATCCCGAGCCGAAACACTTTCGGCCGCGGCGTGGCAGGTGTTCTCAACCCCCACCGCGATGGGGGCGCTGGAGATTCTCATTGCGACCCGCGCAATGCGAGGCACGATGGACGGCAAAAAATTCCACGGTCTGCAGACCGCGCTCGCTCGCATCGCCAGTCTGATCGACGACTCAACGCCACACGCGGAATCGATAGCCACATTGCTGTGGGCCGGTCCGGTCGGCATGATGGTGGCCCGCATCGTGACCCCGGGGCTACGCGCCCAATCAGGTCAGGACGCGCTGGCCGACCTTATCGCCGATCACCTCTCCGCCCGCGCTGCCCCCGCATCGAAAAAAGTGCGGGGCACTTCGCGCAAACCGCGAAAGGGTGCCTGACAGCCCTACTATCCCTCGCCTGCGGGTGCGCGACGCCGAAGTGACTCGCGGAACGAAACGTCGCGATCGACAACCGGTTCGCGGGGCAACCCGAGCAGCTTTTCACCGACGGTATTGCGCTGCATCTCGTTGCTGCCACCGGCGACTGACATCACCATGGCATTCAGCCAAGACGAACCGATCGGTCCGTTCTCAGAGCCGTCATCCCATGTGATCGCGGCGGAACCACACAGCTCGACCGCGATCTCAGCGCGCCGATGCTCCTTGAGGCCCGAACTCAGCTTGAGCAGTGACCCCCACGGGCCGCTCAGGGTGCCGGTCGTGTAACCCGATGACACCCGCTTACTGAGCTGATTGTGTACCACGGCGTTGCTGTACGCCTGCGCCAGCAGGTCTTCTTCACGCTCAGTGAGAGGGGTTCCGCGAAGGCATACCGCCGCTATGAGGTCGTCGACAGAAACGGACTCCTTCGTCTTCGCGCGCAGGCCAACGGAGTAGCCGACACCACCGGAGAAGTTGCGTTCGTGAAACAACAGCCGCTGCGCGACCGACCAGCCGTCATTGAGCGCACCGATGAGAGCATCTGCGGGCAGCGCGACATCACTGAAGTACTCCTGGTAGAACTCGGTGTCGCAGCCATCGGACTTCGCGATCACCTGAATGCTCACCCCCGGTGCCTGTAGTGGCATCGCGAACACGGATAGTCCGCGATGCTTGGGCCGGTCGAAGTCGGTGCGGGCCAGGCAGAATCCGTAGTCGGCGACCGCCGCGTCGGTGCTCCATACCTTCGACCCATTGATGATCCAGCGGTCGCCGTCCCGATCTGCCCTGGTGAGCGATCCGGCGAGATCCGAACCGGCGCCGGGTTCAGACAGCAGCTGGATCCACTTCTCCTCACCTCGAAAAATTTTGGGAAGATGCTCGGCCAGGACCCCCGGCGATGCGCAGTCCAGAAGCGTCGGCGCGATCATGCCGAGGGAGACGCCAAGGCCCGCCGGCAGCCGATAAGGAGCGGCCTCCTCGTAAAAGATCTCCTGGTGGCCCGGGGTCAGTCCGCGACCGCCGTATTCCACCGGGTAGGGCAGCCCGGCGTAGCCGCCGTCAGCGATCTTCGCCTGCAGCACGCGGTCCTCTGCATCTGTCGGCTTAGGCAGTCCCGCCTTGAGCTCCAAGTTGGACGACAACCATTCGCGCACCTGGCGCCGGAATTGATCGAGGTTCATGTCAGTGGAAATCCCAAGCCCCCACACCGTCGCTGACGCGCAAAAGCCGGGCGATATGCGCCCGGTGCTGTTCAGGTGTACCCAGCAGCGCCCGGTTGGTGGTGACCCGGCGCAGATAAAGGTGGGCGTCGTGCTCCCAGGTCAGACCGATGCCCCCGAACATCTGCGTGCATTCCTGAACGATGCGGATCGAGCGATCGCCGACATAGGATTTGGCCACGCTGACCAGCAATTCGGCTTCGTCGGAATCTTCTGACACCGCGTCGACGGCGGCGTCGGCGGTGCCCTTGCAGCTCTCAACCCAGAGCGTGACATCGGCGATCCGGTGCTTAAGCGCCTGGAAACCACCGATAGGGCGGCCGAATGCGTGCCTGGTGTGCGCATAATCGAGCAGCAGTCCGCAGAGGTGGTCGACTGCCCCGACGGTTTCGGCGAGCTGCAGGCAGGTCGCAAGGCGGCGCGCATCCTCGGCGACCTTTGACGACGGCGCACCGGCGGACAACAGCGCATTAGCGCCCACCCGCACATTGTCCAAGCGCACATCGCCGAACTCGCGTAGCAGGTCCAACCCCCGCTTTTGCGTGACGTCGACGCCCGCAGCATCGATAGGCACCAAAACCAGACCGACGCCGTCGTCGACCTGACATGCCACAACCAGCACGTCAGCGGTCGCGGCGTCGGGGACGTTGACTTTGCTGCCGGTCACGACGAGGTCGTCGCCTTCTCGCCGAGCGCTGGTTGCTACCGCGTCGAGGTTCCATGTTCCTGCGGGCTCCTCGAGCGCAAACGCGGCGATACGGCTGCCGTCCAGCACGCCGCGAAAGGTCGGGTCGGCGTCGGGTGCGGCATCGCCGAGAGCCCGTACCGCGACACTGCATCCCGGCAGCGCCGACGGCGCCAGCGCCCGGCCGGCGATCTCGCTGACGATCGCCGCGTCGACGACCGGCGCCCCGGACACCGAACCGTAGTCGTCGCAGGACTCCGGGGCGAAGATGCCCGACCACCCGAGGCCCGCACACGTGCGCCACCACTGACGGTAGTCCTGGCCGGCAGCATTGCGCATCCATGCGCGCAGGGCGGTAGGCGGTAGCTCCTTGGCCAGGAAGCTTTGAGTCGTGTCGACGAGGAACTGCTGCTCCTCGCTCAGTTCGAACCTCACCGAAGCGTCTCCGCGCCATCAGTAGTCCGCGGCGACTGCCTAAAGGGTGCCAGAGGCCACACCGACCAGGCGGCCAGCGACCGGGCCTTCAGCAGCGCGTACAGCGCGTTCGGATAGCAGATGGTGAGCACCGGGACCGTTCCTGGTGTCGTGCCGAACCTGGTGGTCTTGACCAGATTTGGACGGACGTTGGCTTTATTCAGATCGCCATATTATAGTACATGCAATGACAATTCTGGACGTCGTTGCCATGCTGGCGCACGGCGGCCACGCCGGAGTTACTCGGGCTCTTTTGATTGCCGTTGGGACATCGGCACGCGCGCAGTCCAGTGGTGCGCACAAATGTTGAGGCAGGAGGCGCGCCGCGATCATGGCGATCAAGCCGTCGAGCGCAACCTCAACGCAGCTGCCTGGGGCGGCCGACGAAATCCGCGTCGGCGCGGAACGCATTCTGGCCGATGGATTGGGATTTCTGGAGGGGCCCCGCTGGCACAGAGGGGAGCTGTGGTTCTCCGACTTCTACTCGCGCCGTGTGTCGTCGGTCAACCTCGCCGGCGTACTGACCACTCGTTACTACGTGCCGGGTCAACCTTCTGGGCTCGCGCCGTTACCGGACGGCGACGTCCTTATCGCGTCCGCGCACAACGGGCGATTGTTGCGGGGATCGGCGGAAGGGGCGCTGCAAACGGTGGCCGACATCGGCGCGTCCTTCCGCGGCGCACTCAACGACCTCGTGGTCGATACCCACGGGAGGGCCTATATATCGACGCTGCCCGACTTGACCGGTGTCAGGCCCGGCGACGTCCTGCGCTGTCCGATCATCCTTGTGGACGAGCACGGCGAGACACGCGTGGTGGCCGATGACCTGCGTGTCCCCAACGGCATGGTCATCACCGCCGACGGTCGCACGTTGATCGCGGCCGAAACTCAGGGATGCCGGTTGGTCAAGTTCGACGTCGCCCCGGACGGATCCCTCGGTGCCCCAGAGGTATTCGCCGAACTTGGCGGGCGAAAGCCCGACGGCATCGCGCTGGATCCCGGGGGAGCGGTCTGGGTGTGCTGCCCGTTCACCTCGGAGTTTCTCCTCATCGCCGAGGACGGCGCGATCCTCGCCTCGACGTCCACTCCCGGCTCCTGGGCGGTGGCGTGTGCGGTGGGCGGCGAGCGCGGGGACACCCTGTTCGTGGTTACCGCAAAGGTCACCGTCGAGGACTTACACGCCGGCAGGGGTACGGGCGCGGTGCGGGCCTACCGAATCGAGCGACAGTGACTGTCGAACCGGCGTACGACTTCTCCGGATTGGGTTTCGAGCCGGGTCAGGCCGCGGTGGTGTCGGGAGCAGCCAGTGGTATCGGGCGTTCGGTGGCCGGGATTTTGGCCCGGAGCGGGGTTTCCGTGCTGGCCTGGGACATCAACGCCGAGAGGTTAGAGGCCCTTGCCCAGGACCTCGCATCGGCAAAGGGGACGGTGATGTGTCGTCGCGTCGACACCTCAGTCGATGCAGAAATTGACCGGGCGTGGCAGGACGTCGCCGGCATGGAGATTCAGTACCTCGTCAATAACGCCGGGCCACCAAGTACCACGCCGATGTCGGTGTCTGATGGCGTGCGTCAAGCAGTCGGAGGCTACGCGGCGATGACGGAGGCGTTCCTGGGCGCCCACGCCACCGAAGCTGCAAGCGTTGTATTCACCGCATCCATCGCCGGAAACCTCAGAGTCGATGCCACACCCGACTGGTATCCGGCTGCAAAGGCCGGCGTCGTCGGCTACAGCCGCCATCTCGCGGTCAAACTTCGCGGCAGACCGCGAGTCAACGCCGTCGCGCCCGGGGGCACCGTCACCGAGCGCACCGCAGGCGCCTTCGCCGCACCGGCAAACGTCGAGCGGTTCGCCAAGTATCCGATGGGCCGCCACGGTCAGCCGTGGGAGGTCGCCACGGCGATCTGCTACCTGCTCTCGCCGGCAGCGTCTTTCATCAACGGAGTCCTCCTACCAGTAGAAGGAGCAAGCACATGGAGCAGCAACAGTTGAACACCGAAATCACCGCTGGAGCAGGCGAATTGAAGTCGCAATACCTTGAGTACAAGACGTTCACCGAATACCCGATCTTCGACGCCGACCAGCACCTGACCGAAGGGGAGGACTGCTATACGCGTCACATCGAGGACAAGTACAAGGACCGGACATTGCGGGTCGTCGTCGAAGGCGGCAAGACACTGTTCAAATTCGACGGCAACGCCCGCGAGAGCGACGGCCACCACGGCAAGGTGCCTCATCCCGGATCGCTCAAGGAGCTGTTGAAAGGCATCAAAAAAGGATCCGGTGAGGCCGGCACCTACCAGTGGATGGAACCGGACCCGGCCTTCGCCGACGCCGACCTCCGGCTCGAACAACTCGACAAGCAGAACATCGAGGCCTGCATGCTCTACTCGACCGGAATCGGGCTGCTGGCCGAGCACGTGCTCACCGACGACGACCTCTTCTACGCCTCGTCGTGGTCATATCTGCGCTGGCTCGAGGAAGAGTGGGGATTCGCGCGCGCGGACCGCATGTTTGTGGCTCCCATCTTCTCCATGCGCGACGTCGACCGGACCTGCCAACAGCTCGACTACTTCTTCGAACGCGGCGGCAAAGTGGTCGCGATGGTGCCCGGCCCCGCCTACGGCCGCTCGCCCGGCGACCCCTACTTCGACCGGATCTGGGGACGCATCAACGACGCCCACGCGACGGTGAGCTACCACATCAACGAAGCACCCCCCGGCTATAAAGCCGGCCGGTCCCGCGAATGGGGGGAGGAGGAAAACCCCACGTTCTTCACTCAGTCCGCCTGGCAGTGGTATTGGGCGTACGGCGACGTGCCGGCTCAAGAGACATTCAGCCAACTCATTTACGGCAACGTGTTCAGCCGATTCCCGAATCTGAAGATCGTCTCGGCTGAACATGGGTGCGAATGGATTCCACTGTTCGTCCGCAAGCTCGACAAGATGCGCGGAATGGGCCGCAACGGCCGCTGGATCGGTGGGCAGCTACCCGAGCGGCCGAGCAAGATCTTCAAGCGCCACTTCCGGGTCGTGCCGTTCTGGGAAGACGACATGGCCGACGTCATCGACAAGGTCGGCCCCGAAGTTCTCCTGGGCGGCTCAGATTTCCCGCATTCGGAGGGGCTGGCCTTCCCCAGCCAGCTCGTAGACCATCTCGACATGCTTGACGCGTCTGCGCAGAAGCTGGTCATGCGCGACAACGGTCTGGCCCTTATTGGCCGCAGCTGAGCAGGACAACAACCACTAACCCTTCGAAAGGATTTGGCATATGAAGTTCGGAATTTTCATCCTCGGCGAGAAGCCACCGATGCTGCCCGGAGACGAGGTGTACCGTCGCAACCTCGACCAGTGCCGGGCCGCCGATGACATGGGCTACGACACGATCTGGCTTGGCGAACACCACTTCTCGCCCTACGGGACGATCGCCGACCCGTTCGTCTTCGGTGCCTCGGTGGCTGCCTCGACCAAGCACGCCCGCATCGGTACCGCCGTGGTGATTCCAGCGTTCATGAACCCGATCCGCATGGCCGAACGCGTCGCGATGTTGGACGCGATCAGCGGTGGCCGGTTCGACCTCGGTCTCGGCCGCGGCTATCAGCAGAAAGAATTCAAGAAGTTCGGCATTCCCATGGAGGAAAGCACCGAGCGCTTCATCGAAGCCGTCGAAGTCATCGAGAACCTGCTCACCCACGAATCCTATTCGTGGGAGGGCAAGTTCAGTCGCGGCGAGGACATCAACATTTTTCCGCGGCCGATGCAGGAGAAGGTGCCGTTCTACATCGCGGTCCTTCGCACCGCCTCGACGATCGACTGGGCGGTGTCGAAGGGCTACGGCACGATGGTCGGCAACCCCTACATTCCCGACCCCGAGCTGTCCAAGAGCCTCCAGTTGCTGTACGCGGCGCACGACAAGTACAACGTCGACCGGGACATGTTGGAAACCTGGGCACTCACCACCGCATTCACCAGCCAAGACGCGGATTTCGCGCTCAACTACCCCCGCGACAGCGTGCGGCTGAACATGCAGTTCCTTCAGCAGTACGCCGCACCGTTCGAGCGAGGCGAAGAGGTTCCCAAGGACTACCAGGCGTACTCCAACTGGTACGACACCATCGCGTCGCGCGACATCGACCCGTACGACAAGATCCTGCAAATGCCGACCGCCTTCATCGGCAGCCCGGACTCGATCATCGAGAAGATCCGCGCCATGAACAACGACCACGGCTGGCAGAACTTCATCCTCACCCTGAACAAGGGTGGCGCGATGGAGCAGGAGCACGTCCTGGAGGCTATGAAGATCTTCGCCGAAGAAATCATTCCTGCCGCCAAGGAGAACGCAGAAAAGGACGCGGAATCCAAGCGCGTTGATGCCAGCGCCTGACCCGATCTGCGGGCACCCTAGATGAGCGACGAATCGAGCGAGGCGGCAACCGAAGTCGACGCACCGTTGCGCGGCAAGCGCATCATCGAGGTCGGCGGGCGCATGGTCAGCTATGCCGGCCGGCTGTTGGCCGACCTGGGCGCCGATGTGATCGTGCTCGAGCGGCCCGCTGGTGAAGATTCGCGTCGTGTCCCGCCGCTGGCCGCGTCGTCGTCAGGCGGCGGAGTAAGCCTCGATCACGAGTACCTGCAGCAGACCAAGCGTTCAGTGTCGGTGGACTGGACGAGCGCCCAAGCGCTGCCATTTTTAAGGCGCGTCGGCGCGAGCGCCGACGCCGTGCTGGTCACCACGCGCCCTGGTCGCGCCGTCGTCGGGTTGACTCGGGGCCCGACGCTGGACTGGGCGGCCGACGATGCGGTGGTGTGCGCAGTCACCGCCTACGGGCTGACCGGTCCGCAGCGTTGTTGGAGGTCAACACCTTTCACGGCCTTCGCCGGTAGCGGGCTGATGTCTGTGACAGGACCGGTGGAGGGCCCGCCGGTGGCGATGCCCGGAGCGCACATGTTCGACCTTGCCGGGGTACGTGCGGCCTATCTGGTGCAGGCATCGTTGCTGACCGGGCGCGATCACACCGGTGGCGTCGCCATCGATCTGTCGGTGCACGAGGCGGCGTCGTGGCAGAAGCTGACTATCGACCAGTTCGATACGTCGGGCCGAATTCCCGATCGCCGCACCAACTTCGGGCCACCGCCCGGCGGAGTGTGGCAATGCCGCGACGGCCGGGTGGACATCGCCGCGCACGCACTGCACCACTGGTCGATCTTCGTCGACGTGCTGGGCGGACCAGACGAGCTCGCCGATCCACTCTACGAGGATCGCGCGATGCGGGTGCAGCTGTTTGACCTGTTGACCGAACTCATCACGCCGTATATGGCGCAATGGGGCGCAGCGGAATTCGTCGATCGGGCGCAGGATGCGGGGCTGCCGTGTGCGCTCAGCTTTGCTCCAGGCGAGATGGCCGATGATCCGCACATGGTCGACAGGCAGTTCTTCGTCACGGTGCCATCGATGGCACTGGGGTCGGTGCGCGTTCCCGGTCACCCGTTCCGGTCACAGCCGCCGTTGCAGGTGCCGCGTCGCCCCGCTCGGCCCGCTGACGCCGACACCGAAACGCTGTGCAAGGAACTGGGCGTCGGCGAAGTAGAGCTGTCGAGATGGAGAGCTGCCGGTGTCGTCTGAATCTGGACCGCTCGCCGGGTTGCGCGTCATCAGTTTCGGCACGTTCGTCGTCGGCAACGTGTGCGCGACCATGTTGTCCGACTTGGGCGCGGAGGTCGCGAAGGTCGAGTCGCCGCGCCGACCGGAGGCGTTGCGCAGTTACTTCAGTCTGGATCACCCGAACATCCACGAGCCCTCCGGCATTCGAACGACCAACATGTTTGCCAGCCTCACTTCGGGCCAGCGCAGCGTCTCACTGAACATGGACGTCGAATCCGGCCGCGCCTTATTTCGTCGGTTGGTCGCCGCGGTCGATGTGGTGGTGGAGAACTTCAGTCCCGGCCAGATGGACCGCTGGGGTTGCGGTTTCGAAACCCTGAGCCGGCGGCGCCCCGGGCTGGTGATGGCGTCGCTCACCGGGTACGGGCAGTCCGGTCGACGCGCGAACTACCGTGCCTACGCATCCAACATCGCCAATTACCTTGGGCTGGCCTCAAGTTGGGCCTTCGACGGTACGCATTTCGACTTTGTCGGCGCCCATCATGCCGTGTCGGCGATCCTGGGAGCCGTGGAGTCGGTTCGTCAGGGCGGGCCGGCGGTCCATATCGACCTCGCCCAGGCCGAAACCGGTGCGGCAGTCATGGCGCCGCTGTACCTGGCGAGCATGAACGGAGGTCCGGCGTGGAGCCAGGCGCCCAACGCCGTCCCCGGATCGGCACTGTCGGGAGTGTTCTGCTGCCTCGGTGAAGACGAGTGGGTCGCGGTGGAACTCGAAGACGCCGCCGACGTCGCCGCGGCCTGCGCTCTGCTCGAAATCGAGGAGCCCGAAACGGGTGATGCGGATGCCGGCAACGAAATACGCTCTGCGCTTACCGCCTGGTGCGCCACCTTCACGCCCTACCAGGCCGTGGTCCGGCTTCAGCGCGCTGGGCTGGCCGCAGCGGTCGTGGAGAACCTCGAGGATCTGTGGCGTGATCCCCAGTTGCGCAGTCGCGGGGCTTACCGTGATGTCTTCCATCCCGATGTCGGCAGTCGGGAGCTGCCTGCCTCACCAGACCAGGTCGCACTCGGCCTGCCCCGCACGACTCGGCCCGGCGCCCGCCTGGGTGCCGACACCACCGCGATCCTTAAGGCCTGGTTGGGCCTGAGTGAGCAGGACATCGACGAGCTCGAGCATTCCGATGCGTGCTGGCATCCGCCCAAAGAGCAGCACCCGACATCGCCAAACAGCCACGACCAGATCGGGATCGCCAGATGACCTACCGCTTCATTATTTACGAGACCCTCGACAAAGGAACGATCGCGCGCATCACCCTCAACCGGCCGAAGACGCGAAACGCCCAGAACCGCGGCCTGCTGGTCGAACTCGATGACGCGTTCGCCGCGGCGGAGGCCGATGACACAGTGCGCGTGGTGATCTTGGCCGCAGCCGGGTCGATCTTCTCGGCGGGCCACGACATGGGCTCGTCGGAGGCCGTGGCGGAGCGCACGCCCGGCCCCACACAGCACCCCACCTACGGCATCCACGGCGGCACCCGGACCGGCGCCGAACGGCGGATGCTGCAGGAGTGGCACTACTTTTTCACCAACACCCGCAGATGGCGTGACCTGCGCAAGATCACGGTCGCTCAGGTCAACGGAACTGTCTTCGCCGCCGGCCTGATGTTGATGTGGTCATGCGATCTCATCGTCGCCGCCGACGACGTCACCTTCGCCGATGTCGTCGGAACACGGCTCGGCATGTGTGGTGTCGAATACTTCGCGCATCCATGGGAGTTCGGTCCACGCAAAACTAAAGAACTCATGCTCACCGGTGATTCGATGGACGTCGACGAGGCCCACCGGCTCGGCATGGTGTCCAAGGTGTTCCCGACCGAGCAACTGGCCGACAAGACCATGGAGTTCGCGCGCCGGATCGCCAAGACACCGACGATGGCGGCCTTGTTGATCAAGGAGTCGGTGAACCAGACCGTCGACAACATGGGATTCCACAATGCGCTCAACGCCTGCTTCTCGATGCACCAACTCAACCACTCGCATTGGGCGGAGGTGCATGACGATGCGTTGGCAGTCGCCAAACCTGAGGACGGCATTGAGGACTGGCGGACGGCCACCCCGACGATGATTGCCCAGAAGGACGTGCCATGACCCCGCCCCTGCGCCCACACGAAAGCATGGCCATCAAGGATTACGACGCGCTTGCGGGCCTGACGATCATGGTGACGGGCGCCGCGCGCTCGCTCGGCGCGGCGTTCTCCGATTACTTTGAGGATCGCGGTGCCGCCGTGTGGCGCACCGACATCGACGCCAGTGAGGGCGTACACCGCTTGGACGTCACCTCACGCCTGGAGTGGGAATCCTCAGTCAAGGAGGCGCTCGCCGAGCACGGGCGCCTCGATGGATTGGTCAACAACGCCGGCGTGTTCTACGGACAACGCGATTTCTGGGACGAGGCCGACGATGAGCTCGACCACATGATCAACGTCAACCTCAAGGGGACCTGGGTGGGTACCCAGATCGTCAGCAAGCGTATGGCAGAGGGCGGGCACCCCGGCAGCATCGTGAACCTGTCGTCGACATCAGGGGTGATGGCGACCAAAGGGTACGCCGGGTACGGTACGACCCGGTGGGCCGTACGTGGATTCACCAAGCTCGCCGCGGGTGATCTTGCCGCACACCAGATTCGGGTCAATTCTCTTCACCCGCACGGGGTCAAAGGCACCGGGATGATTCTCGCCTCCGCGGCGGCGGCGGGCATGACCGAAGAACAGGTGGAGCGCATAGGCACCGACAGCCCCATGGGTCGGATGGGCACCACCGACGACATGGGTGCGATCGCGACCTTCCTGCTGTCCTCGGCGGCCAGCTTCATCACAGGACGAGAGTTCGTGGTGGACGGGGGGGTCACGTTGTCCAGCAACAGTTCGTGATCGGCTCGACCAGAACAACATTCGACGACACGGAGGGGTCCATGCACGTCTCGATCGACAACGACGCATGCCAGGGGCATGGTCGTTGCTATGCCATGGCTCCTGAGGTCTACACAGCCGACGACGAGGGTTGTGGCGAGGTCATCGACGCTGAGGTCGGCGAGGATCTCGTTCAACAGGCTAGGGTGGGCGCCATGAACTGCCCCGAGTCGGCGATCACGCTCAGCTGATCACCTAAGCGCCAGTTCGTCTTTCGTCAAGCGCCCTGGTCGGATGCGGACAGCGTACCCCTTGCCGGTCCCGGTCGTAGTCGAGGTCTGCCTATGCGGCAGAGGTGCACAGATTACGAATTCGCGGAAACCCGGCCTTCACGCCGCCTGCTGCTGACGTATGAAATCTTCTCGGCCAGAACGCGATTCCGCAGGGCTCAACATCCCGGGTTGCGCGACGAGCTGCAGCCGACCACCGGCGGCAACCCGTCGAGCGAACCGGAGAACGGTTTCACCCGCAGCACTCAATCCGACTGCCATGGTCTCAAGCTCGTCGCCGGCTGATTGCCGCCGGTCACATGGTGGGTGTGCCGGACCGGTGAAACTCCTCGAGTGCACCCTTGATCCAGGCGAGGTCGCCGGTGTCTTGATGACGGCGGGCGATTACCGGATCGATGCCGTACACCGCTGTCGCATTCATCCCGAGGATCTTCTGCTTGAGTTCAGGGGTCAGCTCGGGATATCCGTACGTTTCTTGCATCCACTCCGGAATCTGGAACGCGCGGAAAGTGTCTACCGCGCCCTGAGTGGGGCCGTACCAGATGCCGTCGGTGCCCCAGAGCACATTGTCGGGCCCGACGGCGTTGAGCAGCTTACCGAGCACATGGGCTGCCTCCAGCGGGCGTTTGATGAGGCAGTACCACGTGGTGCCGAGCTCGGCGTAGATGTTCGAGCCCGGCGCGACGTCGTTGACCCGAATCGATTCGATCAGTCGATTCACACCGATGTGTGCAGTCGCCTCTTCGTACGGACCTTCGCGGGTGTCCTCGGACGGCCGCCCGTCGCCCGGTTCGAAACCGGAGTGGTAAGCGACGAACTTGATGTCGGGATAGCGGTTGGCCGCGATGCCGAAGTCGCGGGGAGAACCAGCGGCCACCTGTCCGCTCAAGCCCTTGTGCGCGCAGACGACACGGACGTTGGTGCGCATCACCTGCTCAAGGAATGCTGTACCGATCTCGTCATCCAAGAACCAGCCATGAATTTTCCCGAAGTCGTTGAAGCTGGTGGCCCCCATCGTGTAGACCTTCCAGCCGACAGGGCCGATCCGCTCCTCGACTTCGGCCATCTGGCCGATCTCACCGTCGACACCGGCATGGATGACCGCATGGTTGAGGAGTCGGCCCTCGGCTCCAAATCGTTCCAGCAGCAGGCGGGTAGCCGCCATCTCCTCGTTGAACAACATGCGCTCTTCGGACAAACCTGGCGGAGAACTCAACACGGCCACAGCCGTCTCGCTCTCGGTGAAGACGCACCGTAAGTACTCGGCGAAGTCGAGCAATTGGTTTTCGCCAAGTCCGCCCCACCAATCGGGACCGTACATCGGATACATCTGCCGGATGAGTTCGCGACTGCTCTCGCATGCCTCACGCTCGGCGATGTAGTGGGTTTGGACGTCGATGATGAGTTCATCGCCGCCCAACGCGTCATCAGCTGCTGCGGAATCAAACGCGGCTTCATCAGGGACGAGGAAAAAATCTTCGTTGTTCGCCTTATTGACCGCGAGTAAACCTGCCGCGATGCCGCGGCGCGATTCGACGTAGGCCTCGGCGCGGACATTCAGCCGATCAACGGCAGAGTCGCCCGCTTCGGCGGCAATCCGCGCTGCGCGGCGCTCGACGTCATTGAGCGGCGGCGGTATGAACTCGTCGTTGGCGCAGCGGGTGAGAAACCGTGGCAGAGCTGGCGGGGCGGCACTCATTGGCGGGCGAGGGAGCGCGCGCCTGCAGCACTGTCGAGCGCCTTGGTCAGCGTGCCGCCGTAAAAGGCCGGCCCGCGATCTCCCAAGTCGCCAGCCTTCTCGCGGTAATCCTCGAGCGGATTGAGTAGGCCTTCGGCGTGCGGGTAGTCGCTGCCGAACATGATGTTGTCGGCCGAGCGGTCCATCACCTTGTCGGGTCGTTCGTTGGCGAACGACACGAACCGGATGTGCTCATCGAGATATGTCGACGGCTTGTTCGCCAGCGTCACGTTGTGCGCGCCGACGACCTGGTAGTGGACGTCGTAGCCCATGTCGAGCTTGAATCGGAACTCGGGAATCCAACCGACCGAGTATTCGGCGATGACCCAGTTCAACTTCGGATGACGGTCGAACAGACCGTTGGTTACCAAGTCGCAGAGTGCGATCTGGGCCTCGAGACCGTTCATAACAAGGCTTTGCAGCGTCATGTACTGGATGATGTCGCCGTCGTGGTAACCATCGGCGATGGTCCGCTCGGCGAACGCTCCAATGTGGAAGGTGGGAACCAACGCGAGGTCGACCATCTGCGCCCAGACGTGCTCAAAATCGGGGTGCGACAAGCGCTTGCCGTCGATGAGTCCGATCGGCAGGAACACCTGCCTGATACCTGCGGCCGCCATGCCGTTCAGTTGTTCGCTGATCCAGTCGGGTTCAGCCCGCAGGGTCAGGTGACCCGCCGGAAGCAGGCGCCCTGCGCCGACGTTGGAGATTTCGGCCGCCCAGCGGTTCCAGGAACCGATGTTGGCTCGCTCTGACTCGGCGTCGCCCTGCAGGTAGAAACCAAAGTTCAGTCCCCAGTTCGGGAAGATGACCTGTTGGTCGAGGCCCCAACCAGCGAGGGCGTCGCGGCGTGCGACGGGATCCCGGTAGGTCGCCGGCATGTCCTGGTAACGGGTCTGCGCCGGTTCGCCTGCGCGCTGGCGCTGATGGGGACCGCCGTAGGACTCCCACCACTCACCGGGTTGGCTGATGTAGCACTGCAGCAGGCGCTTGTCACGGTGTGTCAACCAGGAAAAGCCCAGTTCATCCTCCTCGATCTCCAACGCCAGGTGTCGCTGCGAGGCAGGCATGTAATCGCGCCACATCCCAGGCTGTTCGAAGATGTGGGAGTCGGCGTCGACAATCTTCGCCATGGAAGGCCTCCTGTGCTGAGAGTTGCGTTCCGCTCGTTCACGGGCACCGCGTGCGGGCTAGTAGCGGCACCCGCCCGCATTCGGCGAGCGACCCCGGCTCCGCGAGCGGCTCGCTTGACTTCATCATCGTAAGGAAGAATTATAGCAAAATCAATAAATCTCGAACCGCACGCGGATTCGGTGCCGATCGCCCCTACCTGACTTGCGCATTCGGGAGTACCTGTAGCCGGGAGGTCTGACAACGAGATGGCAGTGCATGTTGTCGATTCCATCGATCTGCAACTCGCCCGCGACATCGAGCGCGACCCATTTGAAGCCTTTGACGCCCACATCGACATGGACCCGTTCTGGGCCAAGGAGGGCGATTTCTACGACGGCGGCTTCTGGGTGATCGGAAAGTTCGATCAGTGCCGCGAACTTTTGCAAGACGCTGAGACGTTTCAATCGGAGGTCTTCACCGAGGAGCCGCTGCTGCCCTCATTCGCTCAACCTCCCGAACTTCAGAAGCTTCGCCAGGTGCTCCTGCCACATCTGTCACGTCGGAAGACCGTGGAGGCCGAGGACAGGGTAAGAGAGCTGGCCAACCACTACATCGACGCTTTCGCCGCGGCCGGCTCCTGTGATCTGGTCGCCGATTTCGCGCAGCACTTTCCGATCGCGGTCTTCGCCGAGTTGTACGGCATCGCCAACGACAAACGTGCCGAGTTCCGCCAGTTGGCCGAGAAATATCTGCACAGCGTTGGCGCAGAACGCGACAGCGCGTGGGAGTCGATTCGTGCGATCGTCCGCGGTGAGTTGCAGGAACGACGAGGCAACCCACGCGGCGACCTGTTGTCGGGCATCGCCAACGGCGAGATCGACGGTGCGCCAATCGAGATGGCGACCTGCGTGAACCTGGCCGCGACCGTGTTCTTGGGCGGGCTCGACACCTTGCCCTCGGCTCTGGGTTGGACGTTCCGCTATCTGGCCACACACGAGGATGCGCGTCGCCGTGTCCGCGAGCAACCTGAAACCGTCCCGGCGATGGTCGAGGAATTTCTTCGGCTCTACCCGGTCGTGGCCAAGGAGCGACGCAGGCTCAGCCGCGACGTGGACTTCCATGGCGTGCACATGAAGGCCGGTGACCGGGTGGTGGCGCTACTGAGTCTGGCCAACCGTGACGAGGTCGAGTTCCCGAACGCGCGTACGGCCGACTTCGATCGAACCGTGAACCGCCACATCACGTTCGGAGTGGGGCCACACCGCTGTCTGGGCTCGCATCTTGCCCGCAGCGAGCTGACAATCGCGCTGCAGGAGTGGCACCGGCGCATCCCCGATTACCGGATCTCCGACCCATCGAAGATTCGCTTTCATGGCGGGATCATCGCGATGAGCACGCTGCCCCTCGAGTGGGCCACCGCCACCTGAAGAGTCAACTGAGGGCGCGGTTTACATCGACGTTGCCCGAGAAAGTCGAGCGAGGAGTCGGGACACGATGACCAGTAGTGACGGCCTATCCGACTTCCGTGCCGAAGTCCGGGCCTGGGCAGAAAACCACATCCCCGTGGGATGGGAATCCAGATTCGGGGTCGCCGTCGATGATGAGTTCCGCACGTTTCAGCGTGATTGGTTACGCACGCTGCGCACCGGCGGCTATGCCGCGCCCCATTGGGCAAAGGAGTGGGGCGGGGGCGGCTACTCCCTCGCCGAGCAGATCGTCATCTTTGAAGAGTTCTCGCGATTGAACGCGCCGCCGCTGCGCAACTACTTCGTTGCCCTCAACCACGCCTACGCAACGCTGATGCACGCAGGCAACGACGAGCAGCGGCAACGGCATCTGCCGGCGATCCTCGACGGCGAGGTGTGGTGTCAGGGGTTCTCCGAGCCTGGTGCCGGGTCTGACCTCGCGGGTCTGCGCACCCGAGCGGTCCGCACAGGTGACGTCTACGTCGTCAACGGTCAAAAGGTGTGGTCGAGTCGTGCGGCATTCGCCGACCGCTGCCTGCTGCTTGCCCGGACCGATCCGAAAGCACCGAAGCGGCGCGGGATCTCGTATTTCCTGCTCGACATGAAATCGCCGGGCGTAGAGGCCCGCCCCATCAGGCAGGCCACCGGAGCGGCTGAGTTCTGCGAAGTGTTCCTCACCGATGTCGAGGTGCCCGTGACCGACTTGGTCGGCGAGGAGAACGACGGTTGGAAGATCGCGCAGAGCACCCTGTCGGCCGAGCGCGGACTTGCACAATTGGAGCTGTCGGAGCGCATGGCCGCAGCTATGTCGATGGTCGAAGCATTAATCCGAGAGCGGCGCAGCGATGGCAGATCGGCGATCGACGACGATTCAGTACGCGAACAGTTCGTGACCCTTCAGACCGAGGTCGTCCTCTTCCGGCGGCTGTGCAAGAAGATGGTCGAGGATCTCGTTCGGCGGGGCGGCACGGGTCCGGAATCGTCGATCGTCAAAGTCTTCTACAGCGAACTGCTGCAACGGATGATGGCGTTCGGCGTGTCGCTGGCCGGCCTCGACACCCATCGGCTCACCTTCAAACCGGTGTCCGCCGGATATGAGTCAGGGCGCTGGATGCTCGACTACATCGACTCTTTCGGTTGGGTTATCGCAGGCGGTACCAACGAGATTCAGCGCTCTCTGATCGGTGAGAGGGTTTTGGGTCTACCGCGAGAGCCGGTGCCCACATGAGATCTCGATCCATGACGAGGAGGCGTTTGGATGACCGTCGTTGATACCTCGGAGCAGGATCTTCGAGAAGAATTACGCACGGCCGCACGCGAGATGCTCGGCGCCAACTCGGCGCCAGCACAGGTTCGAGCGCTGGCAGAGACCACGAGCGGTTTCGATGACACGCTGTGGCGGCAGTTCGCCAGGCTGGGATGGCTCGGGATTGAAGTCAGCGAGGACCTCGGTGGTGCAGGTGGACGCTTCGGTGACTTGGCGGTGGTCCTGATCGAGCTGGGCCGGCGTCTGAGCAGCAACGGTTTGATGGCAACCGCGGCACTAGCTGCCGGTCCGCTGCTTGGTGCGCAACACGAAAGCGCCGCGGCGCAGTGGTTGCGCCGACTGGCCGTCGGCGACGTCCGTGCGGCGGCAGTTGTCAGCGTCACTGGATCGGATCAGCTTCGGGCCAAGCGCGAAGGTGACCGTTGGGTGGTATCGGGGACGGCGTCCTGCGTCGCCGACGTCGCCGGAGCGGAGCTCGTGATCCTTCCGGCAATCGACAGTCGCGGAACGAGCCTGCTGTTCGCGGCCGCCTCAACAACTTCCGGCCTGATATGGACGAATGCACCGATGCTCGACATCACCAGGAGATTCGCAGACCTTGAGGCCACCGGGCTCGAGTTAAGCGACGGTGAGCTCGTTGCCGCAGGGTCTGCAGCAGAAGATCTGACTGCCGACCTGTTCAACCGGGCGGCCTTGGCCGTCGCGTGCGACGCGTTCGGGGTCGCGGAACAGGCATTGGAGATGACCGTCGGCTATGTGAAGGAGCGTGTCCAATTCGACCGCCCAATCGGATCATTTCAGGCGGTCAAGCATCGCTGCGCTGACATGTTCATCGCAGTGGAGACCGCACGCGCTGTGTTGGACGAGGCGATCGACAGCTATGACTCAACGCCCGCCGACGCAGCCCTGGCGATCTCGCGCGCGAAGGCCTACTGCTGCGACGCCGCGGCTCAAGTCACCGAGGACGCGGTGGAGATGCACGGCGGAATCGGGTTTACCTGGGAACACGACATCCACCTTTACGTCAAGCGCGCGCGGCTCGATCAAGCGCTGTTCGGCGATTCGCGCTGGCATCGCCGCCGCGTCGCCGCGCTGACATTGGGCTGAACGCATCGGCACCGAACGTGTCGGGTTGGCCTGCAACTCGATTGGGCAATTTTAAGGAGAGCACCAGTGAAACTTGACCAGCTGAAGTTTCTGTCGACGGAGATCGACGGCGCGGTCGCGGTTGTCACCATGAATAGGCCTCCGGTAAACGCCGTGAACGGGGATATGTACCGCGAGATCCGCGATTTCTTCAGCGATTTCG
>Ga0209139_10000020_pt1 | contig 38115 bp, 25 predicted proteins | sample BogFormECP14_OM3_FD_188246 | JGI IMG/M metagenome (GOLD analysis project Ga0209139, IMG submission 188246) | Bog forest soil microbial communities from Calvert Island, British Columbia, Canada - ECP14_OM3 (SPAdes) (version 2) | ecosystem: Environmental > Aquatic > Freshwater > Wetlands > Bog ...
TCCCGCTTCAATTACCACGGGAAGTTCGTCAACCTTGACCGTTACTGCGGTGAATGCCACGCAGGTAACGATCACTGGAAGCGATGGCAGCACGTATAGTTTGCAATCGAGCGGAGGAACGCAGGCGGTTAGTCCGGCTGCAACTACGACTTACACCGCCGTCGCGACTGGAGCTGGGGGAACGGCTTCAGCGAGCGCGACGGTAACGGTGACACCCAATCCGCCACCAACAGCGAGCATGACGGCCAATCCAACGACGATAATCTCCGGGAATTCATCCACCTTAACCGTGACCGCAACGAACGCGACGCAGGTGACGGTAACTGGAACCGATGGCAGCACGTACACTCTACAGGCGACCGGAGGAACGCAAGCGGTTAGTCCGACGGCAACGACCACTTACACAGCTTCCGCGTCTGGTGCTGGAGGCAACGCTTCGGCAAGCGCAACGGTAACTGTATTGCCGCCTGGCAGTATTCAATCCATTGACCATGTGGTCTTCATGCTGCAGGAGAACCATTCATTCGACAACTATTTCGGAATGCTGAATCCTTACCGCAAAGCGAACGGTTTCAATATTGGAGATGATGGCAAAGAATACGATGTAGACGGCATCGACGACAAGCTGACTACGATAAGCAATGAGAACGACGAGGGACAGGCATTTCCGCTATTCAAATTTGCCAGTACTTGCGTCGACGATGAAAGTTCGGATTGGCTGGCGAGCTATGGAGATGTCAATCGCTACAATTTCTTGACAACACGTCCGATCCTGATGGACGGCTTCGCTCATAACGCTGAGGGCTTCGCGAAAAGCTGTCAGAACTCCACTACAGGCTCATGTTCAGGCAATTTCACCGATGTGGCCGGCCAACGTTCTATGGGGTACTACGATCAAAGCTTCCTCAACTACTACTACTACATGGCTTCTCAGTTCGCCCTGTCCGATCGCTGGTTTTCGCCGGTATCAACCAAAAGCATTGGAAACCGCATCGCCACCTTTACTGGTGGCACCACCCAGGGGCTGGTCAAGGATCCCGGCGGTGATGACCACCTTTCCCAGCTAGATATCCCGAACATTTTCCAGGAACTAGATACGGCCAAAGTATCGTGGAAAATCTACTACACTGTAACGCAGGGCTTTTGCCTGGACGAAGATGACTGTCCGGGTTCGGCGAGTGCGGCATATCCTGCTACCGACTTCTCGAACCTCTCTTACTCATATCAATATTTGTATGAGAATCCATCTGGCGCTGCTTGTACTCCTCCGACCCAGGCGTCCAGCGCAGTAGGCGATTCGACGAACTCTTTTTGTATCGATACAGACCATATCGCTCCGCTGTCCACCTTCTTCAGCGACCTCACCAACGGTACGCTTCCAAGCTTTGCTTTCATCGAAGCCGGTTACGGTAACAATGACGAGCATCCCGGGTCTGGCCAATCGATTCTTCTCGGTCAGGCGCAGGTCGCAAACATTCTCAATTCATTTATGGCGAGTTCTGCGTGGAAGGATTCCGTGTTTTTCCTCAGCTACGACGAGGGCGGAGGGCCATACGACCATGTTCCGCCGGTACCCGGGCACTCGAATGACTACACGGATGCCTCATTAGGAACGATCCCGGATATTTCGCAGATCGCGGTGAATCCCGATGCGTATAACCCTTGCTTGCCAACTGGGGGAATGCCTACGCTCCACTGCGACTTGGCGGCGATTGATCCCGGAGCCAATTCAGGAGACGCTCCCGCTGTTCAGGGCTTTGCTGCGCAACTTGGTTTTCGTTTGCCGAATATGATTGTCTCGCCCTTCATCCGCAAGCATTATGTTTCGCATACGCCGATGGATCATACGGCAGTAATCAAATTTGTTGAGAATCGGTTTATCGGTTCTTCTGCACATCTCACTCCCCGCGACGCTGCGCAATCCAACCTGCTGGAGTTTTTTGATTTCAACAACGTACCGTGGGCTACGCCGCCCTCGCCGCCGAGTCCCGTTACAGCCCAGTCACTGGGCTACGATCCCTGTACACCTACGCAGATGGGGCCGTGAGTCTTCATCTCGCTCGTAAGTGAACGTATTCGAAGCTAGGGAGAGCTGATTGTCGAACTCCGATCTGTACTCGGTTCTATTTATTGTTTTACTTCTGGTAGGCCTGGCCCAGGTATTCTGCTACCTCTTCGTAAGGCTGCGACAGCCAAAGGTAATCGGCGAAATATTTGCCGGTATTGTGCTCGGTCCCGCCCTCATGGGAAGACTGTCTTTCGTGTCGAGGCTGCTGAAGACAGGCGATCACGGATCCATCCTGACCTTTGTCTATTGGCTCGGTCTGCTGTTGCTGATGTTTCTGTCCGGAGCAGAAACCCGGCAACTCTTCAGTCGCGACGAGAGGCGTGAGGTAGGCTGGTTGGCTGTAGTCGGAACGGGAGTGCCATTCGTTCTGGCGCTGGTGCTCGGTCCATGGCTTATTCGCCCCACGCTCGCCGGTCCTCATGGAAATCGCATTTCTCTGATCATAGTTCTCGCCGTTGGCGTCGCGGTGACATCGATTCCAGTGGTCTCAAAGATATTTGCGGACCTGAATATTCTTCACACCCGGTTTGCGCGATTAGTGCTCGGCGTGGCTGTTCTGGAAGACATCGTACTCTGGTTGGCGTTGGCGGTTGCAACCGCGTTCGCCGAGGGAAGTGTGCTGGACACGCGTCAGATGTCACTCCATCTGATTACAACGGTCGTCTTCTTCGCCGCGGGTCTTACGATCCTCCCAAGAGTCATCAAGCGAATCAACAAGTCTCGGTTCAATGTGCTCGCGAGACACTCGCCCATAGGCTATGCGATTGCAGTTCTACTCGGATATTGCGTAGTTGCGGGTGCGCTCGATGTCAGCCTGGTGTTTGCGGCATTTCTTGCCGGGTTCGCAGTAGTACACAGGAAGCGCCGGCTATTTTCGGAAGCGCTCGAAGCAATCGGGAAGGTGTCCTTCGCATTCTTTATTCCTGTGTACTTCGCAATCGTAGGAATGAAACTGGACCTGATTCGCGGTTTCTCGCTGCGAATGGTTGTCGCATTCGTTGTCGGAAGCTGTGTAGTAAAAGTTCTGTCTGTATCACTCGCCGGACGATTCGCGGGATTTCGCGGCATGGATCTTATAAATCTGGCCATCACGACAAATGCGCGCGGTGGACCAGGCATCGTACTGGCCAGCGTGGCGTTTGATGCCGGCATCATCAGCGCAAAGTTCTACACAACCCTTGTATTGGCAGCCATCCTTACATCTCTGATTGCTGGCGCATGGCTCGATTACGTCTTGCGCAAAGGCTGGCCTCTGCTCGGCTCGACTGTTGACGCTGAACCCGCCATTGTCTCTGGCACCGAACGTGCGACTGCAGCCTGACTAACCCTTTGGCGCTTTCGACTCGTCGGAGATGACCTCATAAGGCCGCATCATGTCGTTATCTTCGTGTTCCAGCATATGGCAGTGAAACACATATCGGCCCGTATAGCCTTCGAATCGAATGAGAATCGTGAGCACCTCTTTAGGGTTGACGACCGCTGTATCTTTCCAGCCGGCTTCGTTTGCCTGAGGAGCACGCGGCGATCCAACAAGCTCCAGTTTGCCATTGTGAAGAGCCACTGCATTGAATCCCTGACGTTGCAGGATTTGAAATTGCACCAGGTGCAAATGCATCGGATGCGCATCATCCGTAGTATTGATGAACCGCCATTTTTCAGTGGAATCCAACTTCACGAATTCCGTAACTGGATCATCGTACCCCTTGTCATTGATTCTCACTCCCAACGAACGTCCCTGACCATCTAATCGCTCTGAGAGCACGAAATCCCTGGTGGTGATGGGTATTGCCTCATCCAGCCCCGTGAAGGGTATTGACGTCGGCATGCTGAACGATTTGCCTGTGCTGGAGAGCGGAAGAGCGACTCGAAACTGCATCAACTCATACAATCTCTCATGGTGAGCGTTGAGCATGTCCCATCCAGGAAAGGGTACTTGAGCATCGTTGGACAGTGTAACGACTTTGCCTTGAAGCCCGGAGAAATCAACGATCAGATCAGCGCGTTCGGCCGGCCCGAGTAATAGCTTGTTCAATGCAGCGGGCTTTGCTAGAAAGCCGCCATCTGTTCCAATCTGGTGAAATGTAACGAGCGAAGGTATGTCAGTGGGGCGTTTCGCAAGATTGAAGGAAAGATTGAAGAATCTCGAGTTCGCGCCATTTAGAACTCGCAGCCTATAGATGCGCGGCTCAACCTCGAGATATGGATAGATGGCGCCATTTACGACCGGAAGGTTTCCAAAGAACTCCGGCCCCCAAACGCCTGATGGAAGTTTTAGTCCATCCTCATGCGTCGGAGAATAGACAAGCTGACCCTGATCATCGAGCGTGCGGTCTTGCAGTAGAAGTGGAATTTCATAATCGCCAGAGGGCAGGTGCATGCTGCGTTCCTGGTCATCGCGCAGGAGAAAAAATCCTGACAAGCCTCCATATACATTCAAGCGGGTAATACCTACCGCATGATCGTGATACCAAAGGGTCGCAGCCGGTTGGCTGTTTGGGTAGTAGTAGCGCGCAGAAGAACCAGGCACAAACCACTTCTCGGGCAACCCATCGCTTGCCGACCGCGTGCGTGAGCCGTGAAGATGGGGTACAGTTCTGACTTCGGGTGTCGGGGGCATTGCGCCGTGTATGTGGGGATCGATTTCAAAAATATGGCGCGATGGCAGATGGTTCTCCCACTGCACTTCAATTGGCTTGCCGCGCAGCGCCTCAAGAGTAGGACCGGGATATTGCCCTTCATATCCCCACAAAGTTGTGGGAGCAAGTTGTGAATGCAGTTGTTGTTTGAATTCCAACATGCGAACGCGATATTGAATAGTATCTTTGCGGGTTGTTTGTGGTTGCAGTCGCTTTGGAATCGGCAATGGATCCAAGTATCGTTCCAGCAAAGCAGGCGTTCGATATTCCGGTTGAGCAACCGCATGGCTGCTCATTCCGTCAGCGTCGACGCCATTCGCAAAGACCAGGCCCGGTACAGATGCGGCGCAAAGTTTGAGGAAATCGCGCCTGTTCTTGGAATCCATTTCACCTCAGGCGATGCACAAATAGAGTGGCTCGCTGTCAAACAACTTACCCGAGGATAATTGATTCCGCAGAATTAATTGGGTGCAATCGCGCTGGCCACGTAGTGGGTTCCATCGAAGTTTGCAGTCACTCTTACATGCGTTCCTTCATGGAGATCCTTGGTGATCGGGAAGCTGGCAGGATTAAAGGAGATCTTATAAGTTTTATCGTCCCGCGGATCGACCACAACGAAAACGTTGGAGTGCAAGTCAAGGAAGGTGACCTCTCCGCTAAAAACGAACGCAGATCCGGGAGTGGCGAGGATCGAGATTTGGCTGGCGACGCCTCGGCCCTTGTTGTCGGGTTCGAATTTTGCCGAGATAAGAGTTCCTTTGAGGAGTGCCGGAGAACCAAGGTTTTCAGCAGTGGACGCCTGTCCGATGCGAACAACAGCAGTGCCCGTTGGCACCCGGAGCTTGATCGGTTCATGAGACAGGGCATCGCTGACAGTCAATTCCCCAGTGCCGGGATCGTAATTCAATATCTGACCCTGGCACTCGCCTTCGGGCGATTGCGACAGCATGTGGATGCTGAGAGCAAAGACGTTTGTCCCGTCCAGCACCGTTTCGATTGAGGCATGGTCATCGGGACCCAAATCGCGTAGAGGAGTTTTAACTCCATCGCGGTATACCTGGGTGCGTTCGTCGAAGAGTATTTTCATCGTTCGCCCACCGAAGACCTTCAGGCTGAATTGATCCCGCACAGGATCGACATCGTGAATCGCGCCACCGATCACCGTGCTTTTACCCCGAGGTATGGATGGCAATGCAGGGAGTGTGCCCGCAGTACCTTCAGTGACCGATACAAACTTCGTATCAGCGTGTTGTTCCGGCATAGCGCCCGCAAACAGCAACTGAACACTCGTCATACTGCCAAGCATAACCACCGTGATAAAGCGACCCATTCAGTACACCTGCGCCCTTAGGAATTGTCAGCATAAGTTTGATGATGAGAAGTGAGAGTCAGTGGCCTGTGTCTGGTCAATCAGTAAGAAAAAGGCGTCGTTTTCGATCGGATATGCAGATGTTGTCCAGCTGTACACCGCTGGGCAACAGTTGTGAGTAGTGCGCATCAAAATGTATGCCAGCTTGACTTACTTAAAGGGCCGCTCTTCAGAAGGTGGAATTCTACAGATGTTTGCTACACGATTAGGGTTGCTCGCAATTATAGGGGTCATCACAGGCTCAGGATTCCACAATGCCTGGGCATCAGACATAAAAATAACTCTTCCAAAGCATAGTGAGCTGACTCCTGTGCAGCGCCTCAATCGAGAAGGCGTCGATGCGATTCGCAAACAGCAGTACGACAAAGCCGAAGCTATCTTCTATAAGGCTTATCTCTTCGATCCTGCCGATCCTTTCACGCTAAACAATCTCGGCTACGTCTCTGAGCTGCAGGGACAAGTAGATCGTGCTCAAAAATTTTATGCGCTGGCCGCGGAACAAGGGAGCAATGCCTATATCGAACGTAGCAATGCGAAGGAACTGGAAGGCAAACCGATGATGTATGCCTTGGGCACCTTAAAAGAGGGACCCATGCGGGTGAACCGCATGAACGTCGAGGCAATAGAGATGTTGAAGGAGAATCGTAGCGCGGAGGCCGATCGTCTACTCCAGCAAGCTCTTGCTCTTGACCCGCAGAACGTTTTTACGTTGAACAATCTGGGAGTTGCCCGGGAAGCGGTAGGAAACTATGACGATGCGGTGAAATATTACAGCGCAGCCTCCGATTCGCGCTCGACCGAACCGATCGTTGTTACGTTGAATCACTCATGGAGAGGAAAGCCCGTCAGTGAGATGGCTGCTGAGAGTGCGCGCAGACTCAAAAAGCGACTCCAGAACTCAGACGACGCGGAGATGCGTGCCGCCATACTTTCGGTGCGTGGAGTGTCAGCAGCTAATCGAAACGATTGGAGCACCGCGAGGCAATATTTCATTCAGGCCTATTCGCTCAATCCCTACAGCGCGTTTACGCTTAACAATCTTGGTTATGTAGCCGAGAGAGACGGCGATCTCGAAACAGCCGAGTTCTTCTATGGCAGAGCCAGGAAAGCCGACGACGCAGACGCCCGCGTTGGACTGGCTACCCAAAATTCAGCTGAAGGAAAGCACTTGCTTGCAGTTGCTAGCGATAGCGATCAAAAGGTTGACGGCGAGATTGACACCTCCGCTCAGGCCCGGCGGCAACAGACAGGTCCCATCGAACTGAAACGTCGCAATAACGTTGCGGCGCCGACCAGCGCAGCGCCTCAAAATCCTCCCTCAAATCCCTCGTCGCCCGTTTCGTCGTTATCCACAACACAGCCACCCCAATAACGCAAAGGATTCACGTAAAACATGCCCAGACCAACCGCCCAGCGTCCTTCGAATGAATCGATGATCATTCTGTCACACCTGCTATTGTCGTCCCGCGATGACAACACATCGTTTGCAGAACTGGATTCGGGGATTGCAGACATTAGTCTGAATCAGTTTGAAGACTTGATAACGCTGGCAGATTCAAATCATGTGATTGTGCGTGGACTGGACGTGTTTCTTAAGTTGATGCGAAACGCGCAGGACAACATTCGTGTCGCGTGGGCAGCAAACACTCTTGCGGCTGAACATGCGCGTATCGAGAATGCGATTTCATTCGTGCAAGCAATCTGCGCGGCTTTCGAAGAGGAAGGATACGACGTTACGGTAATCAAGTCACTCGACCACTGGCCGGATCTCGGCAGTGACTTGGATCTCTATACGAATGCAAATTCCGAAGAGATAGCGCAACTTATGAGTAGACGCTTCGAGGCGCAAATTGCACCCCGAAGCTGGGGAGATCGTCTGGCGCGCAAGTGGAACTTCCTTCTGCCCGGACTACCCGAGGCTGTTGAGATTCACATGGGACGCCTCGGTCAAACAGGGGAGCAGGTCACACTTGCATCGCGTCTGCCCGGACGTTCCCGGTCGGTTCTCATTGGAGAGCATACGTTTCGTGTGCCATCGGCTTCGGACCGCATCATGATTTCCACTATGCAGCGAATGTACCGTCACTTCTACTTCCGCTTATGCGACATCGTTGATTCTGCTGCGCTATGTGAGAGCGGCGATATCGACTACAGCGATCTGCGTGCTTCCGCAAGTGCCGCCGGTATTTGGGAGGGAGTAGCGACTTATTTGGTGATCGTGTCGGACTACGTCGAGCAGTATCGAGGTACAGGCCTTGCTCTCCCGCAATTTGTAACAGCCAAAGCGCGTTTTGGCGGCGATGAAGTGTACTTTGGCCGAGGATTTCTCCGTGTCCCCATTCTGCCGCAGTCTGCCGGCCTCTATGGAACACAACTTACCGGTTTGCTGCGCAAACGGGAATTGCACAATAGTGCCCGGCTTGGCTTGTTGCCATGGCTAGCTACAGCAGCTGTAGTGGGGCAAAAGATCACCGGAAGCGATAAGGGAATCTGGTAGCAAGATCGATGATTTTAGTTCGCGCTTAGGTTGTCGTTCACAATTCAGGAGGCGCCGGGATATTGTGCCTTCCCGGTGAATTATTTTATGGGCAATTTTGTATTGACGAACTTAGATCTGAAATCCGGCAATGAGCCAGTCTCTGAGATTTCCAGGACTATGCTGCTGGAAACAGATACTTCTGTCTGGTCATCGTTGTTTTCGAACCTGGGCGATGCCTTTTTCTCTAAGAAGCAGCCACCGCTGGAACTGACGTCGACGCCGGTGGCAGTTGCCAATCCGATGGCAGTCAAGCGCAACCCGGCAACGAGTGCGATCTCATTTGTTACACATGCGGGCGTGATCGGGCTCGTATTATGGTTGACGCTGCAAGCCCGTTCGCACATAGTCCTGCCGCCAAAAGCGACTCTAACAACGATAGACATCAAGCCCTTCATTCCGGTGACCATGCCGGCCGCAAAGGCCATGGGCGGCGGTGGTGGTGGTGGTGCCCATCAGATCGTCGAGCCTAGCAAGGGACATCTTCCGACAGTCGCCAAAACTCAGACAGCGCCCCCACAGATCCTTAAGATCGACCATCCGAAGCTGGCAGTTGACCCTACGGTAGTAATGCCTCAGTCGGTAAAACTTCCAGACAGCAATCTGCCAAATGTTGGTCTTCCGCAATCTCCGCAGATTGCTCTGGCCTCGCAGGGAAGTGGCAGCGGTTCAGGTTTCGGCCAGGGCTCCGGAGGCGGTATCGGCTCAGGCAGCGGCAATGGAATAGGCCCCGGCAGCGGTGGCGGTTACGGCGGCGGAGTGATGAGCGTTGGCGGAGGCGTCGCAGCTCCTCAGGTCATCCACTCAGTTGATCCGGAGTTCACGGATGAAGCTCGTCAGGCAAAGTATTCGGGTGTGGTTTCGATACAGTTAATCGTCGACACACACGGGAATCCGCAAGCCATCCAGGTAGTCCGGCATGTCGGCATGGGATTGGATGAAAAAGCAATCGAAGCGGTAAAGCAATACAAGTTCAAGCCGGCAATGTACCAGGGACATGCGGTATCGGTAAGGGTTGTGGTCGACGTCAGCTTCCATCTGTATTGATTGACGTCCCGCTAGCAAAGGAAAAGGAGCCCTTCGGGGCTCCTTTCCTCATTGTGCAAGTGAACAGATACGATTCGAAGAGTCCAATAGCCCATCCACCGTTATAGAAACACGGTTGCCACCATCCTGAATTCAACCGGGCTGTTTTCAACCGGGCTGTTATTGATATCACCCAGTTCAGAATCAGTTTGGTGGCACACTGCGGGATTAGGTGAGGAATCACCAACGCCTGTCGATTGATTTAAGGCGTTGTTTGCGCTGTTTGTCTCGTTGGTGTGTGCTGGATTTGCTTCGGATAGTAGCCATTGCGAGTCCTGACAATCAACTTGCCATGTTTCGACGCCTTCGCCTCGACGTGCACGGTCCGGTATCCGCCCAGGTTGGCTGGCTTAGTCGAATGGTAGCCAATGGTGTATTGGTTACGGATATCGCGAGCAACTTCAGCCGCGATTTCATTCACATTCTCCAGTGAACGAGGAAAGTAAGCTATCCCACCTGTTTCCTGCGACAGTTGCTCCAGGGCTGCTTTCGCGCGGCGCGATTTCTCCTTGTTATCCTCCTCAAAAAGCAGCCCAATGGAGTACACCACTGGACCCCCCAGGCTCTGGACGCGCTGAATGGCCTGTTGCAGGTTCAGTCTCGATGCGTTGTCCACTCCATCCGTAATGATCAGAAGCACCTGCTTTGGCTGTTTCGCGTGGTTAGCTAACTCGTTCGCCGAAGCGGCCACCGCGTCATACAACGCCGTGCTGCCCCTGGAGTCGATATGTGAGAGCCCCCGCTCCAACTCGCTGATATTCGAGGTCAAATCCTGATCGATGTAAGCATCATCGGAGAAATTCACTATAAATGCCGCGTCCTGCGAATTTGACGCTCTCACCAGGTCCAGAGCGGCCTCATTGATTGCCGCACGCTTGTCGCGCATCGAGCCCGAGTTATCGATGAGAATGCCCATTGATACGGGCAGGTCCTGGTGCCGAAACGAGGCTATGGTCTGCTGTACGTTGTCTTCCGAGACAACGAAGTCACGCTGATCCAGATCCGTGACGAGTTGGCCTTTTTCGTCCACGACGGTGCAGTTCAGCAGTACCTCATCCACATTCCGGTGAAGAGTGTAAGTATTGTCTTGCTGCCTCTGAATCTCGCCGGCCTGCTGTGTTCCTTTGGGCACGGCAGGGTTTACCGGCGCATTGTCTTCAGCATCCGGTGAGAGAACGGGATCGCGGTCCACACTGAGGTTTGACTGAGCCTCGGGTTGTGTCGGATCGCGCTTAATTGATTGCGTCCCCGAGGACGCAGTAGCTTGCGTCTGGGCAAACAATAACTTTCCACAGTAGAAACAGAAAACGAAAGAGGCCAGCACGATTGACTTGGTGGTGAATGATCGCAGAAAAATCTTAATGGGCATAGGTAGTTTGCCTGAAACCAGCCCCAAAACGTGGAACTGTAAACCTTTAGACGCGATTGAGACAGTGAGTGTTGGATGCCGTAGGTCGATTCCACTTCGATTTCAAGGATTTGGCTGCGGGAACGCTCAAATCGACGTAGGATCGACTTTTGAAAACTTTCATGAGCGAGGTTTACCCATGGCGTGCGACAAAGATGAATTAAGACATGTTCCACTTTTTGCACTGCTCGACGACGACGAACTTGGTCTCCTGGCTTCTCTCGTGGAAATAAGAAAATTCATCTCGCGACAGCGCATTTACAAGATCAACGAGGCTGCCGACCGGGCATTTGTGATGATTTCCGGCACCGTGCGGGTAACAACTGTAGATGAGGATCAGCAAGAGGTAGTTGTTGACGAACCGGGACACGGCGAGTTCTTTGGTTTTGCCGCCATGATCGAACAAGTCCCTCACCGCACGAACGCCAATGCAATGGACGAGTCAGTCTGTCTTGAAGTGAACCGCGCCGCGATCGAGGCTCTCCTCCAGCGTCGACCAATGGCGGGTATGGATATGATGACCGCTATGGGCCGACAGTTCCATGCCTCTCAGGAATTGGTGCGCCGCCGCGCAAGCCGAAACGTAAATGATGTGATTGAAGAAAAATCCACCTTTGGGGAGCGTCTCGCCGATTCCGTGGCACGATTTGGGGGTTCGTGGGCTTTTATCATCATCTTTGCAGTCGTGCTGACGGTCTACTCGGGAATAAATATAATCCTGGGACGAAAGGCCTGGGATCCATATCCATTTATTCTCCTGAACCTTTTCCTGTCCATGCTGGCCGCGATTCAGGCCCCAGTCATCATGATGAGCCAGAACCGTCAGGACATGAAAGATCGTGTGCGCGGTGAACTGGACTACGCCGTCAATCGTCGCGCCGAATCTGAGATTCAGGGGTTGTCGCGCAAGCTGAATCTATTGGATGACAAGTTGGGGGACATCGATGATCGGCTCCGTGAACGACTGACGCAACCCTGAAATTCAAGGCAACGAACCGTTTCAGGCATCATCAGCTCATCCTTCCTGGATGCGGATTCTGTAGCGCTTCTGTAGACTGCCTGTAGCGTTCTTTCAGGATTGTAATCAACGTCATGCCATTGGACACAGTCGAGGTAGACTTCACTGCCAACAGTCCCGCCAACACACTCTTGCATTGCCATCAGCAGCTTCACATGGATTTAGCTTCATGCAGTTGATCAAATACACGTGATCGACGGATTCAATTCTTTAGAATGATGAAAATAAGCGTCTTGGGTTGGAGTGATAAATCAGGCCGATGAAAAGATCAGCGACGGTTGCATTTCTTGTAGTTGTGTCAGCTTTTATTGTTTGTCAGGACGGACAGGCTCCGATTTACGCGGCTTCTTCTGCACAGGCGCAGTCAGCCGACGTTCATGCCGGAGACAATGCGGGCGCAAAAGTATACGAAGACAACTGCGCCGTCTGCCATGGCGAAAAGATGGAGGGAAAACTCCCAGATTTTCCGCCTTTGACGAGCATAAGAAAACAGCTTAGCCCGCAGCAGATCGCAGGTCTGGTACGTCAAGGCAAAGGGCGCATGCCGGCGTTTTCCAATACCGACTTGCCTGAAGACCAATTGACGGCCTTGTTGCACTACATTGACACAAGCCAGACAACCATGACTGCAACCGCAGGAGCGAGCACGGCTCATTCATCTGCGCTGTCGGAAAGTGGCGGCTCGCTCTTTCAGCAGAACTGCGCCTTCTGTCACGGCCGGCAAGCCGACGGAGGCGAGACAGGCCCCGATCTTACTCACTCCAAGCTGGTAGCAGAGGATGCAGGAGGTGACAAGATCGGAGAAGTTGTCCGGAATGGACGCCCGGAAAAGAAAATGCCACGCTTCAACTTTTCCGAGCAGGAAATGGACGGTCTGGTCGCGTTCATCCACACGCAGGCCGCCAAGGCGGCGGCCATGAAAGGTCATCGCCGTGGAGTGGATGTGACTGACCTTCAAACGGGAGACGTCGCAGCAGGGAAGCGATACTTCAACGGCATCGGTAAATGTATTTCCTGTCATGCCCCGAACGGCGATCTCTCAGGCATCGCGTCCCGCTATACGGGTCTGGAACTGGAACGGCGAATGCTATATCCCGAAGACGCGAAAAGCAAAGTCACGGTAACGTTGCCTTCAGGCGAAAAAGTAACCGGCACACTGGCATATTTGGATGAATTCACGGTCGCCATGCGCGATGCAAGCGGGACATATCGATCATGGTCTCTGCAGAACGTTAAATACTCTGTCGATTCTCCCGTGAACGCTCATGTTGATCTCTTCGGCAAATACACCGATGCGGATATTCACAACTTGATGGCTTATCTGCAGACGTTGCGTTAAGCACTTGGTAGTAGTTGGGGTGAGGTTCCAGGTTTCTATGAAGCTTTTACGAAATGCACTTGTCTTTGTCGCGTGCGCTGCGACTTTCAACGTTGTATTGCCCGATGTGCTCGTTGCTCAGAACATCGACACAATTAAACTGGTCCAGCCAGCAAAGGATAGCTGGCCGAGCTACCACGGGGACTACTCCGGCCGGCGTCACAGCCATCTAACTCAGATCACACCGCAAAATGTCGGAAACCTGAGTTTAGCCTGGGTATTTCAGACAGAGCAGAATGCGCAAATAAAGTCGTCGCCCCTGCTGATTGACGGCATTTTGTACTTCACCGTACCGGATAACCTTTGGGCCATCGATGCGCGATCAGGTCATCAGATCTGGCACTACGTGTATCCCCCCAACAAGGGGGATCATATCGGCCAGCGCGGCGTAGCCGTATATAAGGATTGGGTATTTTTCATGGGGCCAGATGCGCACATGGTTTCGCTGAACGCGAAGGACGGCAAAGTGCGCTGGAACATAGCCGTCGCCGATGTCAACAAAGGCTATTGGACGACCATGGCGCCCCTCATCGTCGGCAATCACGTGATCGTAGGCGTCGGTGGCGACATGGACAATCTGCCTGGCTTTCTCAAAGCAATTGACCCGGAGACCGGAGCGACGCAATGGGAGTGGGATGCAACTCCGCCCACGGGAACGCCGAACACTGCCACCGGTGGCATGACGTGGATACCCGGAACGTACGATCCGGACCTCAACCTGATTTACTGGGGAACGGGAAACCCGACGCCTGTTTTGACCGGCAAGCCTCGCCCCGGCGACAACCTCTATACCTGCAGCATCGTCGCGATCAATCCGGATACGGGAAAGCTTGCATGGGCGTTCCAACCTTCTCCGCACGATACGCACGACTGGGATGCAGTCGAAATTCCGGTGCTGGTTGACGGTGTTTTTAATGGGAAGCCTCGAAAGATGCTCATGCAGGCTTCTCGCAACGGATACTTTTTCGTTCTGGACCGTACCAATGGCGAATCGCTTCTTACGGTGCCATACGGCCCGGTGAATTGGACGCTGGGCGTTGACAAAAAGGGTCAGCCTATTCCCAATCCTGAAAAAGAGCCCGCTCGCGATGGCCGTCTCATCGCGCCTGACGAGGGCGGTCTAACCAATTATCGTTCTCCCAGCTTTGATCCAAAGACGGGCTTATTCCTCGTCGATGCACACCCGAGTTACAGTATCTATTTCGCGAAACCTGAAGATGGTGACTATGGCTGGGCAGGAGCAGATTACGGCTTATGGGGCAAAGGCGTCCTCGACGCCATTGACTACCAGACCGGAAAAATTCGCTGGAGTCATGAACTTGGACCAGGCGGCTCAGGCGCAGGCGTCCTAACGACGGACTCTGGCGTGACATTCACCGGCGATGCTCACGGAAATGTCCTCGCACTGGATACGAGCAACGGCAAAACACTTTGGCATGCCGGCTCAGGCGCGTCAATGCAGAGCTCTCCGATCACATATGAACTCGACGGACGTCAGTATGTCGTCATGGGAAGCGGCGGAGTTTTATTCGCATGGGCATTGCCTCAAGATACAGTGGCGAGTGAACGCCAGGGGCCATCCACAAAGTAACTAAGAAAGGCAGAGCAAACGGTGAGACGATTCAGGACGGCAGTCATCGGCACGGGATTTATGGGGCGCGTACATCTGGAAGCGCTCCGGCGTGTGGAATTTGTCGATGTCGTTGCCGTCGCTGGCCGTCAGATCGAGGCGGCAAAGAAGCTAGCTGCAGGCTTTGGCATCGAAGAAGCGGTGAGTGATTACCGCGAACTGCTGCAGGATCCGACCATCGACGCGGTGCACATCTGCACCCCCAACGCTGCGCATTACCAGATGGCAAAAGACGCATTACTCGCAGGTAAACACGTACTTTGCGAAAAACCCCTCTCCATTTCAGTGAACGAAGCACAAGAACTCGTAGCGCTGGCCAATAAGGGAAACCTTCGCAACTGCGTGTGTCACAATCTTCGCTATTACCCGATGGTTCAGCAGATGCGGCGCATGCGGGAGGATGGTGATCTCGGACAAGTTCTGGTCGTACAAGGCACGTATTCACAGGACTGGCTGCTGTACGAAACCGACTGGAACTGGCGCATCGACTCTGCGGTGAGCGGTCCGCTGCGAGCGATGGGAGACATCGGCTCACACTGGTTCGACATGGCTGAACATGTGACAGGCTTGCGCGTTCGTACTCTGTGCGCCGATCTGCAAACTTATTACCCGATACGCAAAAGATCAAAGCAGAATGTGGAGACCTTTGCCGGAAAGCTCTCGATAGCCACACAGGATTTCGAGGAGATCCCAGTCAATACAGAAGACTTTGGCGCAGTCCTTTTCCGTATGGGCGAGAACGCCCGCGGCACAATGACCGCGAGCCAGGTCTCCGCAGGTCGGAAAAACGGCCTCAGAATTGAGATCTATGGAACAAAGTCGTCAGTCGCATGGAACCAGGAACGGCCGGATGAGTTATGGATCGGACACCGCGATTCTCCGAATCAGATAATCATTAAAGACCCAGCCCTCTTGACGCCCGGCGCGCGAGCTTACGCTGATCTGCCCGGAGGCCACTCTGAAGGTTACGATGACACCTTCAAGCAGGTCTTTCGAAGGTTCTATCAATCGATAGCGGAATCGCAGACTTCAGTGGAATATCCACAGATGCTCGACGGCTTGCGTCAAATGAAAATCCTGGAGGCCGAGATGGAAAGCCATCAGAACAGACGCTGGGTTGAGGTGGCGAACTAAAAAAGCGGGGTACTACTTCTTCGTCTTTTCGATGACCGCTTCCGGACGCTGGGCATATTCGGCCCATGAACCATCGTAGAGGCTCACTTTCTCTGCGCCGACAATTTCCAGACCGAGTGCGATCACCGCAGCCGTAACGCCGGAGCCGCAAGTTGTGGTGACTGGCTGTTGTATCTCCACGCCATTGGAGAGAAAGATATCACGCAGTTTCTCAGCTGATTTCAGGCGACCATTTTCAGCAAGTTCGGTGAAAGGGATGTTGACCGCTCCCGGCATGTGACCGGAGTCAATTCCGGGTCGCGGTTCAGGCGATATCCCCGTGAAGCGGCCAGCGGATCGGGCGTCGAGAATTTGCCCATGCTCAGCAATTTTCGACTGCACCTGGCTGAAGTCTTTCACGGCATCATGGTTGAGCCTTGCGTGAAAGCTTGCAGCTGGACGGTGTACTTGGCCAGACTCTATCGGCAAGCCAGCCTCTATCCAACCATGCAACCCGCCATCGAGAATGTAGACGTGCTCCGCTCCAAAGGTACGAAGCATCCACCATGCCCGGGGCGCAGAAAAAACGCCCTCCTGCTCGTAGATGACGATAGTCGAACCATCACCCACGCCAAGAGTCGACATGCTGCCAGAAAACGCCTCGGGTGTGGGCAGCATATGAGGCAGCGATGTGGATTGGTCGGAGAGCTCGTTGATGTCAAAGAAAACGGCTCCGGGTATGTGCTTTGAAACGTATCGACCACGGGTGTCAACCGGAGGAGTAATTCCAACAGGCGGCAGAGTGGCATCGAGAATCACAGTGTTGGGATCATCGAGACGGTTTGCCAGCCAGGAGGGCGTGACGAGAGAGTTCATAGAAATTAGATTATCCTGCCGCCGCTTGCGAGGCGATCAGCCGCGGCACATCAGTTTTTTCACGAGACTAACCGCAAAATCAAGCTCGGGTATCGGAACAAATTCGCGGCTGCTGTGAGCGGAACGCATATCGCCGGGACCGATGACGACAACCTCCTCGGCTATCGCAGAGAGCAAGCTCGCCTCAGAACCAAAAGGAATGGAAACAGCAGGCTGGCCAGTGAACTCCTCGATCGCACGAACAAGCTGAGAATTTTCCGGAGTCTCAAAACCTCCCTGAGTACGAAGAGTCGTCACGCGATAAACAAATCTCGGATCGACGAGCCTCAGCTTTTCTGTGATCTCACATACGCCGTTAAGCACCTTATCTGCAGATTGCCCGGGAATCGGTCTCCATTCCACAATAAACTCGCATTCACCCGGAACAATATTCTTCGCAGTCCCTCCATGAATCGTTCCAACATTAATAGTTGTAAAACCTGGCTCGAAGAAATTGTGCCGTTCTTTCGCAAGTTCCTCACTGAATTCTTCAATGGCAGAGATCACCCGAGCGGCCGCAAAAATTGCGGAGGCTCCCATGTTGGGATGCGCGCTGTGCGCCTCTTTCCCCACAACTGTGACCTTCGCCAGGCAATATCCTTTACCCGCCCGCGCAACGTGGAGAGAAGTAGGTTCGCCGATCACGATTCGCTTAGGCCTTACAGCATCTGCCGCGATCAGGTGAGAGGCGCCAATGCAACCGATCTCTTCGTCAGCGGTCAGGACGATCCGCAGACCATCCACAAAAAGCTCTGGTTCAATCTGATCCGCCGCAGCAAGAAGACAAGCCATAAAACCCTTGACATCGCAGGCGCCACAGCCGCGGAGCTTCTCACCCTCAACGAATGGATCGAGAGCATTTGTCCAGTCAATAGAAAACGGGACCGTATCGGTATGACAAAATAATGCAAGATCAACGTCCCGATCGGCAACATTCTGGTTCGGAGGCGCCGCGATCAAATTGATCTTCTCTTCTCCCGAAGAGTCTTTGTACATAAGTCTGCGTGTGCCCCATCCCTTGGCGTGCAGAACATTTTCTGCGTATTCAATAACTTGCCGGTTAGATAGAGACGAAACCGATGGAAGGCGTATCAGTTCGAGCAGATGATCGACAGCAGTCGTCATGAACGCTCACCCTCATACGGAACATTCGCCCAGACCTTGCGATAGACCTCCTTGTATCGCGCGATAATCTCTTCTTCCAACTCGTGCTTTCCATCGCGAATAATCAGCCTGCCGTTTACCGCTACATCGCGGATTGCCGATGGCGTCAGCCCAAAGACAATCATGGATAGCAGATCTTCCGAAGAATTACCGGCAATGGATGGATGATCAAGGTCGACGGTAAAGAAATCGGCGTATGCACCATCAACCAACTCGCCGGCCGCAACACCCAGCGACTTCGCGCCACTGATCGTCGCACAGTCGAGCAGGCGCGACGCTAGCGGCTGTTCATTTATCTGATCGAGCACTGCCCGTTCCTGATGACTCAGCCGCAGATGATAATCCAGTTGCCGGGCATCTTCGAGCAGGTCAATCTGGGCCTGGCTATCGCTCCCGAGAGCGACGCGGATTCCTGCTCGCATAACGCTATCCGCAGAAAGGATTCCGTCTCCAAGGTTCCGCTCTGTTGTCGGACAGGCGCAAATGGCCGCGCCTGCATCCGCCATCATGCGAGTCTCTTCGTCTGTGATATGAGTGGCGTGTACAGCGGTAAGATTACGCGTCAACAGCCCCTCTTTTGCAAGAAGCGAAACCGGAGTGCTGCCGTATTCGGCCACGCACGCGGCATTCTCGGCTACTTGCTCAGAAACATGCATATGCATCGGAAGAAGCTTCCCCTGTGCCCACTCTGCCAAGTCCCGCATCTCTTCCAGCGGAACAGCACGAATGCTGTGCGGCGCTACACCCACTTGAATCTCATCGGATTTGCCCTGACAGGCAGCGATAAGCGCCTCAATGTTAGCGATGAAATCTTTCCTGTTCTCAAAGAACCGTGTCTGGCCCGGGTCTGTGGGTACTCCATATCCAGAACGAAAATATGCCGATCGCAACAAAACAATTCTTATCCCTACCGACTGTGCCGCAGCGATTACCTGCTGGCCTAGCCGGTTCGGATCATCATATGGGCGGCCATCAGGAGCATTGTGCAGGTAATGGAACTCGCCCACTGTGGTGATTCCTGCGAGCGCCATCTCCAGGAAGGTCATCCGCGCAACATCGTAAACGTCCTGCGGAGTGAGCTGGGCGGCAGCGTGGTACATGGTTCCACGCCAGGACCAGAAGTCCTTCCCGCTTGTCCTGCGCGATTCCGATTTGCCGCGAATGAGACGTTGAAATGAGTGAGAGTGAACATCGATAAGGCCCGGTAGCATGGCCCTGCGAGCAAATGCCACCGTTTGCACCTGCGACGCTTCCTCAACCACGTCTTTCTTTATCCTGCCGGCATCGTCTGCAAGTAAACCGGTATCTGTCGTAAACGCGCCGTTGGCATAGAGAGCCTCAGGCTGAAAGTAGGTGCTCACAATTTATCCTCAGAATGCGAATCTTCACTCTCATGCATACTCCAGACTGGTCCCGGCTTTCAATGTCTGAAGCCACCACATATAGCAGGCGATTCCCACCAGGCCGACCAAAGCCCCAAGCGAGAAAGCGAGGACGAAAGAGTCGAAGCGCCTCACAATCCAGCCTGTGATGATGGGGCCAATGATTCCAGGGACATTCCCGATAAAGTTCTGAAAACTGACGCATGATCCAACCTGGTCTGGCGCCGCGCATTGTTGTGGAACCACAAGAATCGCCGAGATTAGGACGCCGGAAAGTGCGGAAATGTACAGAAACAGCAGAGCCAGCCCGCGATCTTCCACCAAAGATGCCGGAACTATGAACAAGCCGAGTGAAAACCCGAGAGCGATGACGGATTTGGTCGCACGAGTGATCGACCACCCGCGCTTGAGTAGAGCGGCTATGAGCCAGCCACCTGTCATTTCGCTACATGCCACAATCAGATACAAAAGGCCCGCAGCCCAGCCGAGAGAACGGAGCGGAACGCGACGCACAGTGTAGAGATAAGACGGCCCCCAGCTAATCAGCAAATACCAGAAGTAATTCCAGCAGAAAAATCCCGCAGACATCCCCCACATATTGCGGCTGCGCACTAGCTTCAGCAAAGCTCTTCCAGATCGAGCGGGGTGCACGGGTTTTGCCTTGCTGGAAGGAGCAGTGAACAGCAGCACCCACGGGAGTAACCAGAGTAGGCCGGCTAATCCTGTCGAAAGAAACATCCATCGCCAGCCAAAGACGCGAAGGATCCATGCCTCTAGAACCAGACCAATAGCCAATCCGGCTTTGCAGCCAACATCAAGAATCGCCGAAGGAATAGCGCGTTCATTCGGCAGAAATTGCTCACTTACAAATTTGAGCCCGGCAGGAAGGTTTACGGCCTCACCGATACCGAGCAGCAATCGAAAGAAGATCAACATCGCCAAGCTGCTAGCTAATCCCGTGGCAGCCGAAGCCATGCACCAGAGAGCAAACGCTCCCCCATAAAGCCACTTAAGCGGCCACCGATCAACCAGCCACCCTGCCGGCAACTGCGCAAGCGTGTACGTAATCGAGAAAGCAGCAAGAGCCCATCCCTGTTGCAATGGGTCAAGATGCATGTCACGCCCAACAAAGGGGAGTGCAACGCTCAGGCTGCCGCGATCGAGATAGTTGATAAGCGATGCCAGCGAGAGAAGCACAGTCGGAACCCAGCGACGTGAACGCTGCGGCGAAGCACCCCCTGAAATCAGAACCGAGTTTGATTTGCTCGCAGTCAATCCACTCTCTGATGCAAGATTAGTGGATCAACGGATATATCCCGGGAATCTTTAGGGAAATTCGATAGACACTCGAACTCGCGGTGATATACAGCGTCTTGTGATCAGCATCGCCCCATGCCAGATTTCCCACCTTCTCGGGAATATCAATTGTGCCAAGATGTTTGCCGTCTGGAGAAAAAATCCAGACTCCTCCCGGACCGGCGCTGTAAAGATTGCCGTCTTTGTCCACTTTCATGCCATCCGGCGATCCCGGCCGCAGATCCGAACTGGCGTCAAAAAACAATTTCCCATCCGTAAGCGTGCCGTCGGCGTTGACGGTATAGCGCATCCAAAACTTCTTCGGCTCGGAGTTATTTACGTAGAGATATTTCTCGTCCGGTGAAAATGCGATTCCATTGGGCCGAGGCAGGTCTTTCACCAATAGCTGCAACCGGTCACGGGCAGGAGGCGCTCCCGGTTTCTGACTCGTTGCGCCCGGCAGACGGTAGACGCCATTTACTTGCAGTTGCTTGTCAGGATCGTTGTCCTTTTGCGTGCGAAGCCCATACGGCGGATCAGTAAAGTAGAGCGTTCCGTCGGACTTATAAATAAGATCATTAGGGCTGTTCAGCTGTTTCCCCTGATAGCTATCGGCCAAAATCGTAACCTGCGCCTTGGCGTCGATGTGCTCCAGTCTCCACACATTCCTCTGTGCATGACCGGCGACCGTCAGCCGGCCGTGACTGTCGAGCGTCATCCCATTCGAACCGGGTTCAGGACCACCATATGGAGCCGCGCCCTTGTATCCGCTTGGCTGCATAAACATGCTCACTCCACCTGCCGGTGTCCACTTGCGAATGCTGTTGCTGGGAATATCGGCAAATAGAAGATAGCCGGACGGTATCCAGACCGGTCCCTCAGTCCATGTAAAACCTGTGGCCAGTTTTTCGAGAGTAGCCCCGGCTGGCACAATCAGGTCCAGGGCCGGATCCAGGTGTTCAATTGTAGGCGTGATCGCGCTCGACGACGCTGAAAACTTATTAGAAGCTTCGTTCATAAAGTTAGAATGATTCGGCGCCTTCTGTGGCAGCGCAGGCAGCAGACAAAACTCGGCAATCACGCACGCGGCAAGCAGTTGGAAACGCTTTCTTGATCGCATCCATACTCTCCTGAAAATACGAACAACAGTCAGAGATTTGCGCCATCCTCTACGGGGAGCGATTTCGCTTGCTGCCTGGAAGCGCGACTTAACAGTAGATATCCGGCTACCCCAGCCAGCAGGGAAGCGCAAAGCACAGCCGTTTTGGCTGCATCGAGCAACGCCGGATCATCGAACGCGAGAGCACTGATGAAGAGGGAAACCGTGAACCCGATGCCGGAGAGCGAACCGACTCCGACAATATGGTCCCAGCGTACTGTTTGCGGAAGCTGCGCAATCTTTAGCTTAACGGCAATCCAACATGCAGAAAAAATTCCGAGAGGTTTCCCCACAAAAAGTCCGAGCAACACACCCCAGGCAACCGTACTATGCAACAGCGACTGCCATGTCGAGAGCGAAAACGTTACTCCAGCATTTGCCAGGGCAAACAGAGGCAGAACGAGAAACGCAATCCAGTCGTGCAGCCTTCGCGTCACCCGATCCGCGGGCGATTCGCTGTTCGCAATCAGGTACTCCATCGCACCCAGCTGCCGATTGGCCAGCGCCTTGTCTCCGGCAGCAAAAGCCTTCTTAAACTCATTGAGAGTTTCCGTGCAGACCTCGCCAAATGCATCCAACGACACGCGGGAGCGGACGGGCACGAGCATTCCCAAAATGACCCCGGCGATCGTTGCATGAAGTCCCGAGCGAAGAATTGCCAGCCAGAAGGCGAAGCCCAGCACCGCATATACAATCTGCCGGTCAACGCCGAGCCGTCGGCAGAGCAGTATCACCGCCAGCAGAACAGCGCCGATAAAAAGCTGATCGAGATGCAACGTCTCAGTGTAAAAAAATGCGATGACTGCGATGGCGCCGATATCATCAGCAATCGCCAGCGAAAGCAGGAAGACTTTTAGCTCCGCAGGGACACCTTTCACCACGGCAAGTACGCCTAGCGAGAAGGCGATATCTGTCGCCATCGGAACTCCCCAGCCATGCGCTCCCGGTTTGCCGTGATTCAGTACAGCGAAAATTAATGCTGGCACGACCATGCCGCCAAGGCCCGCAAAGATAGGGAATGCAGCACGTCGCATGTCGGCCAGTTCGCCGTGGACGATTTCCTGCTTCACTTCCATGCCGACAAGGAAAAAGAAAAGCGCCATCATGAAGTCGTTGATCCAGGCATGGACAGGCAATTGCAGCCCCGAGAGCCGAAGCTCGACGTGCCAGATGTGATCGTAAGACGCGCTCCACGGGGAGTTCGCCCAGACAAGAGCGATGACCGCAGCCGCCAGCAGGAAAGCGCTGCTGACGCCTTGCGTATGGATGAATTGCTGTACAGGTAGTTGTACGGTACGTGCAATCAAGGATTCACGCACCTCCAGCTTCAGGGCTCCGAGCGTGCGTGCCGGTACCGTCATAGCAGACAGTGTATGGAAGCGCGGATACTCAAAACAATCAAAAACCTATGAACTCTCTCGCCGATGGCGCATTGGCAGTATCGCCCATGTAGTTATTGAGTAGCTTTTGTCTGATATATCCTCGAATTGAGGGGGTGTTCATCCTGACTGCTGTAAGAGAATCTGATGAGCACAACGACATAGCCATTCCAGAGGCGGAGTTGTTAATTGCGTCTTTGCGAGGCTCGCTGTCAGCTGCTCCGCAGTGCGCGGACTGGGCCGCACTGGCAACGCTGGCCGAGACCCACGGAGTGCTGCCTCTCGTTTATCGTGCTTTAACTGCTGTCAGGGCAGAACTACCGGACGATTTTCAACGTGCTGTCGCCAGTTCCCGGATATCGACTGAGATGCTGGCGGCGGAACTCGAACAACTCCTCGCTGGATTTGCGCAACACGGTATCGACGTGGTCCCGCTAAAAGGCCCCGTCCTTGCAGAAACGATATATGGGGATATAGCCATGCGCCCCTGTGAGGACCTGGATTTGCTGGTGCGCGTAAGAGACTTCAGCCGGGCCGAGAAAGTGTTGATAGATGCGGGCTGGATTGCACCCTCGCCGGTAGAAGAGTTCGAGCGCCAATTCCTGCGCAATGGCGTCCTCGTTGAATTGCACTTCGGCGTGGCATCGCCGCGATCTTTTCCATTTGATCTGGACGGAGCATGGAGCACAACGCAGAAGAGTTCATTTCGTGGCTTGCCGCTGTTGGCAATGTCAGAAACAGACCGCGCTCTATACCTGTTGCTCCATGGATTGAAACATGGCTTCGGAAAACTGATCTGGATCCTCGACGCCGCGCACGCGCTAAGCGCTGTGAAGGAATGCAGCGCGCATGAATTTGTGAGGCAGGCTAAAGAGCAGGGATTGGAGCAAGCCCTCTACATCGGCTGCGCGATGATACTCGAAGCTTCCCCTGAGCATCTGCCAAAGGATCTGTTGGCAGTGTTGGCAGAATCGCCAGAAGACATGGAAGCCGCACGCGCGCGTGTGGCAACATTGCTGGCAGGAGAAGCGGGTACAGGCCGCAGTCCCGAGCTCTCGTTTTATCTACAGACGGAGACAGAACGAGTCAGGCGATGGCAATGCCGCCTGAAGTTTTTTTCCCCAACCGGTGAAGATTATCAATGGACCGCGCGACATCGGCTGCCAAATAGCTTCGCGCCACTCGTACGACCGTTTCGCCTACTGGCCAAATATGGACTCCGACAGGCGTGGCGCACAGCGTTTCCTCCGTCTGCCTGAAACTGGCAGGGAACCGCCGTCCATCCAGAAAATCTAGAGCCGAACAAAATCAGAAGCCCGGTCCCCTGCACTGGCAGAAGAACCGGGCGATTGCATCTGAGTTACGGTTTAAGGCTTGCTGTGAATGGCTTTAGCCTTTGATACAAACAGAAGGAGAGGCGCAGCCGCCACGGCCACCTTGGCATATCGCTGGATCATCTCCCGACGAGTGGAGGTATCTTCCTGACGGATATCTTCCCGCTCCTCCTGCGGGGCCGTGTCTCGTTTTTCACGTGTTTCCGACATGATTCGAATGAGTCCTTTCTTATGAAAAGCCATTTCGGCTTTCAAACGCAGATTGTCAATGACTAAGGAGCTGTCACATTCGGAGACGTGCTTGCTCCATATTTGCTATTGCCATCAGGGGAATAAACAGCATTTAAAGCATTACCAACGGGGAGAGAAAGTCCAGTATAAGGTACCGATATTTGCGTACCGCCCAGCAGCACTCCTGTGTTGTTGCTGAAGCAGTTGGCAACCACAATGTCCGGCGTGCCGTCCGCGTCAAGGTCGCCCGCAGCCGCTGAATAAGGCTTGGTACCGATCATAAACGGCCCAAGCACAGTATAAGTTCCGCCTGCACTGCCCGTCGCCAGGTTGAGCGTACCGTCCGTATAGTTTGCGACAACCAGATCAGGAATGGAGTCGCCATTGACGTCGGCAAACCTCACCTCATCCGGTCCCGCACCGACATTCACCGGCGTCTGGGCCGTGAATGTTCCAGTGCCACCGTTTTTCAGAATGCTGACGTTGTTGCTGCCGAAATTCGCCACGGCAATCAGCTGACTGCTGCCACTGCCTGTGATCGCCACAGACTGTGGTCCTGTGCCGACAGTAACAGGAGTCGCGGAGAAGGTTCCATTCTGCTGATTCAGCAATATGGAGACAGTTCCATCTTGATAGTTTGCTACCGCAAGATCAGAATAGCCATCGCCGTTGAAGTCGCCCGCACGAATGGCCTCGGGAATGCGGCCAACATTGAATTGAGCTCCGACGTCAGTGAAAATACCGCCGCCATTGCCGAGGAGAATAGTAACGGTACCCTCAGTATTGGCGACGGCTACATCCAGATTGCCGTCATGGTTGAAGTCCCCGGTGGTAAGAGAAGTAGTGCTCGACGAGCCAACGTCGTAGCGAGGGGTCAACGAAAAAGTTCCGTCACCGTTGCCCAGCAGCACAGCGATCTGGTTGGTGTTGAAGCTGCCGACAATCAGATCGAGCGTCCCGTTGCCGCGCAGGCTGGCCGCGTGGACCTCGGCGGGACCGAAGCCGGCAGCGATCAGAATGGCCGTCGCCGGCTGGAACGTGCCGTCACCATTGCCAAGTTGCACGGTAATGGAGTCGGTGCCGAACACGGAGGTGATGAGATCCAGGATTCCATCTCCATTCAAATCCGCCAGTTCCGTCCAGACCGGAAGGCTGTTGGTTCCCGTGCTGGTGGTAACCTGCGGCAACAATGACGGTGTTGCATTGGCTGTATTTAGTGTTACGAGACCTGTGACCGGGCTGCTCGAAGTCACATCATTGAAAGCGAGCTGTCCGCTGGGTGCCGTGAAACCAAAGCCAAAGACGTTGATTTGAGCCGTAGTGGCCGTCAACGAAGCGATCGTGGTCTGCGACTTGCCCAAAATCGTGACGGTAGTCGAAGTCAATGCGGCGGCGTAATTGGTGTCGCCACCATAAGCAAGCGACAGGGAATTGCCGCCTGTCGGAAGAGTTGTTGGAATCGTGATATTGGCGACGCCTCCGCTCAAGGCGACACCCTGTGCGGCTCCTGTGTTGAACTTATAAGTCACAGTACCCGTCGGCCCAGCGCCAGTACCGACGCCAGCAACAGTCACCATGACCGTTCCGCCCTGTCCCTGAACAGGACTGGCAGGCGTAACTGTATCACTGATCGTTACAGTCCCGGCGGAAACATTCAGTGTGGTGCTCGTGCCGCTGCCGGTGTAAGCAGTAGTCCCCACAAATGAGACAGCAAGGGTATGACTCCCCGGAGCCAGCGCATTAAATGGCCCGCTGATCTGATAGTTGTTGTTGCTGATCAGCGCCAGGCCGTAGCCCGAAGAAGAGCCATCAACCGTTACCGTGAAGTCGCTTGCAGTGATGCCAGTTGCATTGGTGGGTGTGAGCTGCACGCTGAAGCTCGACGGCTGCCCGTACAAGTATGTCGTGCCACCCGAAATCGACAGCGAAGTTGGAGTCGCAGCTTGCGCCGTGAAGTTAATCGTGTCCGTCTGATTATCAAACGTTACAGTAACACTGCCGGGACCCGTAGTGCTGGGCGTGAGAACTGCGGTACCTACGCCAGATGCATTGAACGTGCCAGTGGTCAGCGCAGGATTTGCGGTCACGCCGGTGACATCGAATGTGTATGGGTAGTTTGTTGCCACCGCGGGAAATACTCCGCCAGCGATCGGGTTGCCGTCCGAACCATTATTCAGGGAGACAGTAAGGTTCATGCTGCCGCCCGCCGGAATCGATGTGACGTCGGAGGTAAAGTCGAGTTGAGCGTAAGGAGTGGTTGTCAAACTGCCCGTTGTCGAGTCATAGAGAAAAGCTTGGTCGCAGCCTGATGTATTTGGCCCGCCATTGCATCCCCACCAGTTGTCAGTGGCGATTACCTCGCCGGACGTAGACCCCGAAGCGCCCGCAGCTACGCCGCCGTATCCATTCGTCGACGTATTGCCGAAAATGCGGCTCAGGCCAACCTGCAGCATATTGCCGCTTGCCGTAGTGTCAGTGCCTCCTGAAATGGCCCCGCCGGTTTCTGTAGCTGAGTTCGAGAGAAAATTGGAATTCGTAACAGCGGTTTCTATTTCTGGAGGTAGAACGTCACTGTAAAGCCCTCCTCCCGAGTCAGCTGCGGAATTATTTTGAAAAACGGAGGAACTGATCAAGAGACCGGAAGCCGTGGCAATGCCTCCACCATTTCCTTGGGCAGCGGTATTGGAGCTGATTGTGACATTTGTGAGTGTGCTCTGCGGCGTGGCAGGTGAGAACGAGCGTTCGGCGAAGTCAAGGCCGCCACCCTCCCCAATGGCAGTGGCGTTGGTATCACCGGAATTCACACTGGTATCAGCTCTGTTTCCGGAAAATACGGTATTGGTAGCGGATATCCCAACCGGGGTCGTCGCATTTTCCACGCCGCCGCCCTCTTCGGGGGTCGAGTTGTTTGCGATCGTGTCCCCACTCAAGGTTAGAGTTCCCGGGCCTCCCCCTGCAGAGTTAACTGCATAGATGCCTCCCCCGGTTCCCCATAGAATGGTGCAGTTCTGTATGGTCGAATTGGTGATCGTAAGATTTCCGAGGCCTAGTGCGTCCCAGTTGATACAGCCCCCAAAGCTGTTCGCCCACCCAGTTGTACTGATATTAGGGTTGTTGGCATTCTTGCCATTTTGAATGGTCAGGTTTTCCAGCAATAAGTCGAAAACATAACTCATGCCGCTCGGATTGAACGATCCAAACAATCCCGGATTGACCGTGAAAACGGTGTCGTTATTCTTCGCATCGATAATCACCCCGGTCCCTGACGTATCGCCGACAATCGTCATCGGTCCAAGAATTTCCAGGTGAGTGACGGCACTCGCGTTTGCATCCAGGGTTCCGGTTTGCCAGGTCAGATTATAAGTGCCTGCAGGAACCATGATCGTGTCTGAAGTGCCCGCGCTGATATTGCCCGGCCCATCGCTGTTTGCGAATGTAATTGCGTCACGCAAGGTGCACGTCTCAGGAGGACTGGTAGGAGAATACGGTGGGGCTTGCATACAACGGGTGCCGTCGCTCGGGTCAGTCGACGTGCCCGTGTTGTCTGCGGTCGTAGTGACGTAAAAGGTAATTCCAGTGCTGGGTAGCGTAACCGCTGGCGACACGCTATCCGCATTGAGTATCACCATGCCCTCGCGTGCATCCGGACTCACGCGGGCAGACACAGCGGCGACAACTCCGCCGGATGAGAGGCTTTTGGAGACGACGTGGGCGGAGGGCATGACGGCATTGCCGGTCAAACCTCGAGGTGACGTCGACGAGTGGCTGATCAGCAACTGCTGCGAAGAATTGAATACAGCAAGATCATCAAGACCGCCGGTACTGCGGGAGCGCACAATGATCGGCGCCCTGCTGCTCGCGGGATGAACCGCTGCCGCAGCGCTTCTTTCAATCTCTATCCAGGGTGCATTTCCAGTGTTGCTCGCCTGTTGAGCAAGTATCGATTGTTGCCGCTGCGCGAGGCGCGTTTCCGCAATTTCTTGAGGAGTGTAGGGACGCGGATCGAATCCCTCATGCGCAAGTGTCACAACGTCGCCGCTTGAAGTCACAACAGACAGTTGCAATTGTGCATGTCGATCAAAGAGAAACTCGCCCGTGGTCACACTCTCCGCGCCGCTGACCGGAACCGTTGTGATCGTGCCGCCGCCGGAAAGGGCGTTCTTGCCATGCAGGATGAGTAGTTGTCCGCCCGCAACAATGGCCGTATCGGGAATCCGGTCGGCGTCGAGATTGGCCACGCTCATAGCGGTTGCCGCGCCGGGCAATGCATAGGTTGCTTTCGTTGCCCATACATTTGTCTGATAGGTCAGAATGGACAGCCTCGCGCCATGATTCGATTGATAGGCGGCGACGACGGCTTCACCCAGCAACGGCGCGCCCGGCCGATATGCAGCCAGCGAGGTTACACTTCCAGCAATTGCGGCACTGACGGGCTTCGAGAAATTTCCTTTGCCGTCGCCGAACATTACGTTGAGCTGGTTACTGCCTTGAGTCGCATAAACCAGATCCAGATGCCCATCGCCGTTCACGTCGGCTGAGATCATCAGCGTTGGCTGAACTGTGAGAGAAACAGCTTTTGCAGTCTGAAGGTATGGGGCAGAATATACATGCCGCCCAGCAGCGGCCCAGCTTTGATAGGTCTGCGGCGAGCGCGCATCAAGATTGCCGCGCAGGAAGCTGATACTTCCGCCTTTCTGCAGGCCATAGCCGATTACCAGATCGCCGACGCCATCTTCGTCGAAATCTCCAGCCACCATCGAGAGCGGCTGCGGCTGTTCTCCGGAAAATTTCAGATGCAGCGGGCGACTTTGCTGAGGCGTGTCTGAGACAGCGATTCGTTGTCCCAGAGCTGGAAATTGATTCAGGATCAGCCAAACAGAAGCCAAAATCAGGATCCTGAAGATGTCAAAAGATGTAAACGCGCAATTAATCCTTATTAACTTATTTTTCATTTACTACGTCTCCGATTCCCGGGGGGAGTTAAAACATCATGGAAGCAGAAAACTGGGTACCACAAAGGGAAGAACTACGGCGGGAAGGAACAGCAAAGTGCAGATGGGATATCAACAGAAGAGCACAAACCCATTCGTACTTACAAAAGGGGAGGTACATGCATTTGAGCGTGTGTGAGCTAAAAGAAGTGTCGCTGAGCACTCAAACCTTGTCAACCCAATTTCGCCTCTTTCACTCGATCAAAACAAAAAGGCTCATTGCTAAAATGCAATAAATTGCTGCATAACGAGGCGATGAATGTGCGAGGCGTTTGCGTGAAGTTCTCACAGCCGACTGGAGAAGGCATACAAGATGAATCCCGCGCGACAATCCTCTCAGGGGTTTTTCAGGAATCTGGAGAAGACAGATTCGTAACGCATCGTGTTTCCTGTGGGACCTATCGGCACGATGAAGAGAACCACATCGGTCAGATCAGGATGCGTAAGCGTGTAAGTGCCCTGCTGCAGCCACGGCAGAGCGGCACAGGTAAAGACCAGTGAGAACTGCTCAAGTTGCGTATTCGAATGATCGAAAATCTCTGCCAGCTCCAGTTCGTAGTCTGAGGCTCCCACGAGTCTGAAGATCGTATGGCGATGGGGAACGAAATCCTGCAAAGATAGATTATTCAAAGATGCAACAACTTTCTGTCCGGGATCTGGCAGCCGCTCCATTCCGAGGTACATGGCATCGCCGCCAGTTGGCTCAAGTGCCAGTCCGGCTGGACCGTAACATTCTGCCACACAAATTTACGATAGAACAGGATGAGAGCAATCAAAGCAAGCCTGAGAAAGATGGGTGCTTGTGAAGCGGAAAGCCGAAGAAAGTCCTCAATTTGATTGCATCGCCACAGCCTGCAACCAGCAATGGCTCTATCGTTTTGGCGATGGCGGAGTCGTCTATTCACAAACGCAAAACCGGTTTGTAGGCCTCGATGCCAGCGGAATACTTGCATATCAGGCATTCGACGCCGGTGCTATTCCACGCGATCTCTTGGCATCAAGTGGGGCAGGCCAGCCCTCAACCATTGCAACAGAGGCGCTTGATATTGTCTTTGCTTTATCCAGGGGACGATTTCCAGAATCTTCAGAACAGGAAGAAGCCCGGGACTGGCCAGCCCTCGCCCCACCAAAGAGCGCAAACATCGAAGTTCATGGCATTCCTATTTTTGTCGAATGTCCTCCTCAGGCGCTCGGAGCACTATGCAGAGATTGCTTCCTGAGTTGTCCGTCCACAACCCGGCCAGCTCGATTTCACCTTCACCTCAGGAGGGCGGAAGCTTCGTGGACAATTTTCATCAACGATCGGGAATTTTTTGACTCCGTGAAAGATGAACAAGTCGGCTTGGGCATGCTGCATGCTGTGCGTTCTTTGTTGTACGACGAAGCGCAGTACGATATCGCCTTTCACGCTGCGATGGTGGCGGATGATCGACATGGCATCATGCTTTGCGCGCCCCGCGAATCCGGAAAAAGTACATTGGCGGCCCATCTTGCAGCGCATGGTTTTACCTTGATCAGCGACGAACCGGCATTACTGCATTTGGATACAGCATCCATCTCTACCGTGGAGATGCCGATCAGTTTGAAAGAGGGCACCTGGAGCATCCTCGCAGGCGAGTGGCCTCAACTGAACGATGCCCCAGTCCACACCCGCTCAGACGGTCGTAGGATAAAGTTCCTGCACCCAACGCGCGAAGCCGCCATCAACTCCCCGAAGCGGCTCACGCATATTGTATTTCCAGAATATTCTCCGTTGTCCGCCGCTGGCGTCGAAGCGCTGTCGCCTCTGCGCGCACTCATGCTTTTAAATGAGGGAGGCATGCTCCTCGGAAAGCGCATGAATAAAGATGTTTTCGAGCAATTCCTGAGACTTATCTCCTCAATTCCCGCCCATATCGCACGCTATTCCTCTTTGCAGGAAGCAGACCAGATGATTCAAAGCGTTGTGGGCTCAGAGCATCCAGGCAATATTTAATGTCTCACGCGTTTCTCTTCAGTGTGGAGCTAACTGCCCAAGCTTATTGTTGATCGAGACGCGCGCATCAATGTATTCCTGCTTCTTCGGGTCCAAATTGCCAGCTTTCATGATCGCTTGCAGAGCGTCATTATATTCGCGCATGGCCGCGGTCTGGTCTCCGGCCTCCTCATAAACCTGGGCCATTCCCTCGGAAGTTAGTGTAAGACCATACCAGAATGTTGGGTTGTTTTTGTCCAGGAGAATTGCCTTTTGGAACCACTGTGCGGACTGCTTATATTCCGGTTCCGCGCTGGCTCGGTCGTGTTGTGTCGAAAGAGTGTTGCCAATGGCTTGATAGGCATAGCCCATGTTGGAAAGATATATAGCATTTTGGGGGGCCAGAGCCACAGCCTGCTTTTCGGCCTCGGCAGCCTGCCGATAGTAATCGACAGTCGCTTCCTCATCATTCTGCTTCTCGCTCAGTAGAGCGAAACCGTTATAGAACATATTGCCAAGTTCATCCCACCATTCCGGGCTGGGCTGTAGTTTGATCGCTTCTCGCTGAGACTCTTCCGCATGTTTGTAGTACTCTTTGGCTTCTGTTAGTTGACCTTGCTCCAGAAGATCGTCTCCAATATCCCGGTAGGCTTTAGCGAGCTTAACCCGATTGGCTGCATTACCAGGGTCAGCTGCTACGAGGCGTTTCTCTTCTCGTACAGCTTCCTCGCCGGGCTGTATCACGCCCTTGTTTGCTGAGCGCAGCGGCATGATGTGTTTGGCAACGAGCTCGTGGATGTCGTTTCTGTAGCTGTCGGTTCTATAGCTGTCTGCCTTCGTCTTGTCCGCCGCTCGGATCGCATTGTGGTAGGTTTGCTCCGCATCCGAATAGTAAGAAAGTGCAGTTGCAGGATCATCTGGCGCCAGATAGTCTCCGAGCTTTGTCTGCGAGGATGCCAAGTCGCCAAGGTATGTTATCTCCCGAGGTTCTGCATTCGCACTCTCTGTTCTTATTTTGATGACTTCCTCAAAGTCCCGTTGCACTGCCCGCTTATCATGCATCTGCTCCCGCAAAGGAATAATCTTGTTTTCAAGAAGTTCGCAAAGCGATTGCCGGTCCTTCTGTGCGTCTTGCTTGCCGGCAATCTCGATGGCTTTCCTGTATGACTGCTCCGCGCCTGCATAGCTCTGAAGCGCAGTATCCATCTGCTTGCGCTTTGTGAAATCGTCACCGAGACGCATCTGCGCTTGAGCCTGGTTGTAAGCGTAGTAAGAAGTGGCGGGGTCCAGGTCAACAGCTTCCGCGACATCTGCGAGTGCTTTCTGGTCTAGCTCCAACTTCCGGTTCAGATCAGCTTCTATTGCGGACATATGCTCATAACGCAGAAGAAAACGGTCGTTCAAATATCGAGGTGAAGAGGGCGCGCTTTGGATCGCCTTATCGATGTCGTTCAAGGATGCTTGGTATTCAGAGTTCGCACCCTTGTTGTCCCTCTGATCTTGCAGCGCGTCTCCCATTTCCTGGTGGAGTGCGCTGATTAGATCCAGGTATTCAGTGTCGGATGGATCGACTGGCTCAAGAGTTTTCGCCACTTGCAACGCTTGTGTGCAAGCGTCAACAGCCCGGCCCGGTTGTCGATCGTTTCTTAGCGCCATTGCCTGGAGAAGCAAAGTGTTGGCTGTAGTGAGAATCAGAGATTTGTTTGTGCCGTCGATCTTTCTCAGATCGGCGAGCAGTTTGAGTGATTCGGCATAGTGCGAAGAGGCGGCGCTCGGGTGGTCGCTACCATAAAGAAGTAGCCCCCAGTCGCGATGAGAGTCCGCAAGATCGCTGATTAAACTCGCGTTGCTCGGGTCGATCTTCAGGATCTTCTCGAATCCGGAGATGGCGTTGTGCAGCAATCGCTCGCTTTCGTCGGATTTTCCTGCCGATTGGTCTCCTTCTTGAAGGAGCAGGTATGAGTATGCCAAGTCTCGCTGCCATCTCTCGTTTTTCGGCTCCCAGTTGATGGCCTGCTGCATGATGCTGTTAAGACTTTTGTATTGCGCAAGCACTTGCTCCGGGTCCTGTCGATAGATGTGGAAGTTAGCAAGTTGATTTTCAGCTACTCCCAGCCGGCGCTTGGCTTCCGGGTCGAAAGGGTTCATCTCCGCAGATCTTTTCGCAGTCGTGAGTGCGTGCTGCAGCGCTTTTTCCGCGTCTTTTTCCTTACCCTGGCTTTCGTAAACAATTCCTTCTCCGAGCAAACCGTCTTCAAGAACTTGGGCCCACTGCGTCATATCTTCGGACCGTCCGGTCGCCAGCGCGACAGCCCGCTTCATGTTGTCCAAAGCGTCTGCGAAGCGCCGCTGCTGATAGTAGATTCCGCCGATGCTCTGGTAGATATTGGCTTCATCCTGCAGCAGCTTATCTCGTAGCTTGCTATTCATGCCAGAGTCGTTCTCTGCCAGCGATTTCTGAATGTGACCCAGCGCCTGCTGGTACAGATCAAGCGATCGCTGCAGATAATATTGGTCCGATGCAACATCGGCGAGCTTGGTCTCCGCATCCGCGAAGTTATGGAGCCACTCGGGGTTGCGCGGATTGCGCTGCACAAGCTCTTGGAATGCGCTGCGCGCCTGCTCATACTCGTTGCTGGCCTGGATAAGTTTCTCCTGTTTGTAGGAAAGATCTCCCTGATTGAGGTACGCCAGCCCTTCAATCTGAATTGCGCGAGACGAGACATCTCCTGTCAGGCTTACTTTTAGTAAGCCTTGATCTTCGATCTGCTTCTGCACGCCCTCCAATACGTCGATTCTGGCGATTGGTTTGATCGCGTCCATAAGATCTTCCCCAATCAGGTAAGAGGCTAACCCTTCAGCATTGCCCTGGGCCTTCTTCGCGCTCGACGTCGCGTCTTTTTCCTGGCTTATCTCGTGTTGCAGGCTGATATTCGCGTAATGCACTCTTAGACCCATAACTATAAAAATGGGGGTGGAGATCACGACAAGCAACCCCGCAACATACGCCGGCACTTGGTACTTGCGCGGCAGACGCCACCGGCGCGTTTTTAGGATTGAGGCGGCAATCGTGTCGTGACCAATTTCGTAAAAGAGACTTTCCAGACGAGGCTCTTCGCGCAGGATGCGCCGGTAGATCAGGTGCCTAAGTGTCTCTTCGCTGATCTTGTAGTTGCGAAGAATTTCATTCTTCTCCAGCATTAACCGATGACCGTCAGAAGATAAAAGTCCTGTGTCGCACAGCTCCCGCGCGCGGCGCGCCTGTAATAGAGGAAGTTGGGTCAGCGAATCGGTATAGAACCGGCGAACGAGGTCAGACATCACTCGTTCACCTCCAAGATCGTTCGGTGTTATCTCTATCCCTGACGAAGCACCTGCGCGAAGTTTTCCGGGCACAATCACGCGCTCAACGTGCTGGCAGAGCAGCTGCAATTGAAAAGGCTCAATGGTGCCATGCCGTCCCGCGAGAAAGCCGAGCATCATCTTGAGCGTTTCGTCAGAGTAAGTGAAGGGCGGTGTATTGAAAGTGATCGCGCCCTCTGACTCTTTCAACGCGGGCAACCGTATAGCAAGCTCTGCTCGGCTTCGGTCCATCGGAAGCAGGCGGAAGCGATCCTGAAAAAGGGCAGGGAAGTCGGTACTTAACTCTTCAAGCGATCCATAGAACTCCTCGCGCAAACTGAAAATCAACTTCACCTGGGGAGGCAGATCCGTCAGACCTTTTTCACCTTGCTCCAGGCGCAGTCGAACCGACGCAGGCAGATTGCCGGATGCAAGAGGACCAATCTCATTGGCGAAATCGCTCTTCCATGACGGAGCGACGGCAGTAAAGAGCTCTTCGAATTGGTCAAAAACAAGAACCGGGTAAAGCAGCGTTTCGCCGCGCCAGAACATCGCCGTCTTAAAAAATTCCCAGGGCGTACTTCCAACGCCCGGAGTGTAATCAAGATCGGCATCGCGAGCCGTCTCGGCGCAGGACTGAGCCAGCAATTGCAGGACGTCCATTTTGTCCGTAATGCGAACGCGAACAGGGCAAAAATTATTCTCGCGAAGCTTCGGGTAGACGCCCGCTTTCAACAGCGACGATTTTCCCAGGCCCGAGCTGCCATAAAGCACAAGCAGCCTGGAACTGATGATCTGTTGAGTAATGGCATTGATCTCGTCGTTGCGTCCGGAGAAAAGCAGATGGTCGGCAGGAGTATCTTCAAACTCGTTAGGGCCGGGATATCGGTATCCATCCGTGCCGCTCATTGTCGTGCCTTTCCGAAGCGCCGCCTATACAAAAGATCAACTCCTCGTAGAACTCATAGCAGCGCCTTCCTGCCAGGCCTTTTGTGCATTCCAGTCGGCCACAATCGCGTCCACGAGTTCTTTGGCCCCGCCTTCAAGATCACCAATGGAAATTGAATTGAACTTAAGCTCATCCAGCCGCTCAAGCCGAAAGCGGCTCTCCGTATGGACAGGGATCACAAACTTGAATCCGGACCTCGTGCGTTTCTGCTCAGCAAGGGCCAGCTCGAGCTCGTCATAGAAAACGCCTTTGAGCCGCATCATGCCCTTTGCCTGCACCAGAACAAAATAATTCACCTGTTTCCCAATCACGTGGTTTATGACGCGCTCCCAGTTGTCGCCTCCGCGCAGATTCTGCCTGTCCATCCACACTGCAACGCCGCCGACTTTAAGGGCCTGTGAAAGCCTCTCAACAATATCTCTGTCCTCGCTTGCATACGAGAGGAACGCCACCGGCGCCGTTGCCGGCGGTTCCGGAACGGCTTCTTCGCGCGGCTCTGCTATCGCCTCATAGGCACTCCGCAGACAAACCGCAAAGTCGTTCAATGAATCCTGATGAAACTCCATCGTGTTTCCGCCCGAGAAGTAGAGCATCGTCTGGTGCTGCTTCGATTGGGCGAAGAATTCGGGAGGCTCCAGCGCTACCGACTTTTCGTTGTGGTTCACCAGTCCAAGCGAGCGCATCAGTACCCGCAGATACCAGTTCTTGAAGCCCAGATCGACAAACAGGCAGGTCGAGTCAGGATGGCTCAGAATCCCTGTGATCTGTTCCGGGAGTGCCGGCGATTTCCTGACAACATTCGTCAGAAATTCGATCAGATCGTTCTCCGTGATCACCAGCGATGACGAGTCTTGCGGATGGCCGTACAAATGATAGATAAGCGGATGCTCCACGCTGAACGAAGCACTGCGAAACTCCCGCGATTTCTTGAAATTATAGAAGTTCCGCACAGGCTTTTTCCCAGCCTGCGTCATCGCCTCGAAGAGAAAATCATCGGGCGTGGTGGTAATGCAGATTTGGAAGGGCAGAGCCGCGATATTTCGATGGAATTCCGTCGTTTCACCGGTGTATTGCTTATAAAAACGTTCGCATTTCAACTGCAATAACGCCGAATTTCGCCGGATTTCCTGCCAAATCTGGCTTACATGCCGCAGGTCGTCGGCATTCAGATCTCTTCGCTGTTCTTTGTTCAGTTGTTTGCCTACATCGACAGCAAGATCCCGTGCGAAGGCCACATGGATGGGTACGTCCTCGTCGCCGCATGAAACCGTGCTCGCACCCGGCCCCAAAACCAGGACGCAGTTACCCCCCTTGATGCGGCTTGCGAGACCCTCCCATTGCGCCGGATTGTCCATGCCCGGAACTCCTTGCCACTGGCCGGTTCGAGATGGCTTGCTTCGATTCGCAGCGCTCTGCTGCGCGCTCACTGCCGGTCGTTGGTTAAATGGATAGTGCCATCAGACAACCTGCCGTTGCACGAAGACACCCGCCAAGAAGAGGTATCTTCAAAGGAATCAAAGTCCTGCGAGGAAACAGGAGCGCATTGATTCCGGCATGATTGTAGCTCCACTGGCAAATCGAATGCGAGGCTTTTTGCACGGTTCCTGCGACAGAGGCACCATCGCTGACAGGGGTATAGTCAACGCGCGCGTGAGTAGCGCCCTAATTTGGCGAGCGGTCTAGTGAGCCAGAAGGCCAGTAATTCGCGCCTTGTATCCGCGGCTCACCGGCACCTTCTGCCCGTCCTGCATCAGCACAAACGATTCGCCCTCAAGCG
>Ga0209139_10000023_pt1 | contig 37490 bp, 25 predicted proteins | sample BogFormECP14_OM3_FD_188246 | JGI IMG/M metagenome (GOLD analysis project Ga0209139, IMG submission 188246) | Bog forest soil microbial communities from Calvert Island, British Columbia, Canada - ECP14_OM3 (SPAdes) (version 2) | ecosystem: Environmental > Aquatic > Freshwater > Wetlands > Bog ...
TATGGGCTTTTCCTGCGGGGCCATTCCGCGGAGAAGCTCCGCCAGGACATCGAAGTGCCTGCATTGGTCCTCGCGAAATGGCATAAAGAGGCGGAACGCGAGCCCGAATTGCGCGATATCTTCACACGCATGGTGGAATACCGCAGACACGTCCTGGCGATCTTCGACACCTTGGTTGGTTCGGACGTCCACAGTCACCGCGTTCAGTAGCCCGTGAGCAAAACTCCTAGTCTCTAGCCTTCACCAAATTATTTTCCCGGCTAATCCCGCCGGAGGGCCCTCTTCATTTAGAATCCTGTACGAACGTTCAGGTCAAAAATTGTCAGGCAACCCTTCGATTCTTCCGCGATTCTAACGGCGAACGGGGGCAAGTCGTACAAAATGCTGGAGATTCCGCGATTGACGCGTAGCTTGTCCCGGGGGTAGAATCCAGAAGTCCTGGAAGTTGAGGTGTGCTGATGCCACGGGTAATTCGTGCCCTGATTGCTACTGCATTCTCGTTTGCCATCCTTGTATCCAACGTACCGGCCCAGCAAGTCCCGCAGGCGCAGGATCCTACGAATCCGCCGCCTCCGCAGACGCTCACCAAAGAGCAGCGCAAGGAACGGAAGCAAAAGGCGCGCAAGACCCTCAAAGAACTCGACAGCCAGTACAGGCAGTGGCTCAACGAAGACGTGATCTACATCATCTCGCCGCAAGAACGCGAGTCTTTCCTCGACGCCGATACCAACGAAGAGCGTGAGCAATTTATCGAAGCATTCTGGCTTCGGCGCAGCACCAATCCCGACCTGCCCGACAACGATTTCAAGGAAGAGCACTACCGCCGCATCGCTTACGCCAACGAGCATTACGCCTCTGGTATCCCTGGCTGGAAGACGGATCGCGGCCGCATGTACATCATGTGGGGTCCGGCGGACGAAATAGATTCCCATCCGTCCGGCGGAACTTATGACCGGCCTATGGAAGAAGGCGGCGGCTCGACGACTACGTATCCTTGGGAAACCTGGCGCTGGCGCTATCTGGAAGGAATTGGCGAGAACATTATCCTCGAGTTCGTGGACCCCAGCGGCTCTGGCGAATATCACCTGACCATGGATCCTTCGGAAAAGGATGCGCTGCTCCACGTCCCCGGCGCCGGCTTGAGCTTGCTCGAGTCCATGGGCATGGCCTCCAAAACCGACCGCTTCACGCGTTCCGATGGAACCAACCTGCCGACCGCTATGGGTGGGACGCCAGCCAGCATGGATGAATTCAATCGCCTGGATTTGTACGCCAAGGTGCAGAAGCCACCAGAGGTCAAGTTCAAGGACCTCGAAGCGATCGTGACGGCGCGCATTGTCCGCGACCAGCTCAAATTCACCTGGCGCACGGATTTCATGAAGGTTACCAACGACACCATACTGGTCCCCATTACCATCCAGGTGTCGAACGGCCAGCTCAATTTCTCATCAAAAGATGGCGTTCACTCGGCCACTATGAACGTTTTTGGACGTGTCACCACCTTGACCGGCCGCGTTGTTCAAACTTTCGAAGATCCTGTCTCCAGGGATTTTCCTGATTCTCTGTATCAGCAATCGCTTAAACTTCAGTCCATTTATCAAAAGGCGTTGCCTCTTCGTCCGGGCCTCTATCGCCTCGATATCGTCGTCAAGGATGTGCAAAGTGGCAACGTGGGCGTTGTGAACACAGCGCTGCACGTACCGCGATACGAAGACGAGAAGCTGGATGCCAGCACGTTGATCCTCGCGGATCAGCTCGAACACGTCCCCGCCAAGCAGATTGGCACGGGGCAGTTCGTTTTGGGCTCAACGAAAGTACGGCCTCGCCTTGATAGCGAGTTCACGCCCAGGGATCGCATGGGAATTTATCTCCAAGTCTATAACCTGAAGCCCGACGACAAGACTCACAAATCCAGTGCCACCTTCCAATACACCGTGAAGAAGGGCAACGAGCAAGTACTGCAGTTCAAGGAGACGTCGGAAGAAATGAAGCAGACGGGCGATCAGGTGACCATCGAGAGATGGCTGCCGCTGTCATCGCTCACGCCCGGTAAATACACGATTGTAGTTAATGCCACCGATGGCATCTCCAATCAGTCGATTTCTAAGACTGCGGACTTTACGGTCAAGGGGCCGATAGAGCCGACCAAGGCAGCAGCGAATACGGTTCCAGGGAGGTAGTGAGCAGTGAATAAAGGACAGGTCCGAGGCATGGGGGCTCTCGTCCTGGCCGTAGCGTTCTCGTTCTTGGGAGCGAATCCGGCAGTGGCACAGTTGAAGTCTGTTCAGGGGATCCTCTCGGGGGTAGTTCGAGACACCGCAGGTACCCCGCAAATGGGTGCCAGCGTCGAAGTGATCCCAGAATCGGCTGTTGCTGCGTCCGCGACAGGCATCGGCTTTTTCACCAACACGCAGGGGGGCTTCCGCGGCGAGAAGCTTGCGCCTGGCTTTTACACCGTTCGCGTCACGCTTGCCGGCTTTCTGCCCACGCTTGAAAAGCACGTCCGAGTAGCCGCGAATCTCACCACCGTTGTCCGTATCCAGCTGGAATCCATGTTTGCTTCGCTGGAACAGTTGCGGCGTGCCCCGTCTTCTGCCGCTGCCGAATCGGATGATTGGAAATGGGTACTCCGCTCGGCGACTTCCGTCCGGCCCGTGCTTCAGTGGGTGGATCAAGATCCTCTCGGCACCGTTGCGGCGGACGCAGATTCTGTCCCTGCAGAACCAACGCGAGGCCGCTTGGAGTTTACGGATGGCGCTCGCAAGCCTGGCTCGGTCTCGAATCTTCCCGCTAGCCCGGCGACCGCCTTTGCCTACGATCAGGATCTCGGTCCAACAAGCCGGCTAGTGCTTGCGGGCCTGATGAGTTACGACGGGGAGAATCCTGCCGGTGGAATCGCCACCGTTTGGCTGCCCACCGGTTCGCTCGGCGCTGGGCCGCACACCGCCCTGGTGTTGCGCGAATCGAAGCTGGGCGACGTTGGGCCGATGTTCCGCGGCGTTCGCCTTGATCAAGGCGGTTCTATCGCTTTTGGGACCCGTGCAGTTCTTGAATACGGTGGAGAGTACGTCCTGGTTGGTCTTGGCCGCTCTGCCAGTTCTCTGCGTCCGCGCATGCAACTGGAAGCGCGTATCTCCGACGATTGGCACGCCTCTTTGATTTTCGCGTCCATGCCGACCGGTCCCGAGCCGCTGGAAACGATGGACGGGGAAACGGCCAACACCTTGGCGGCCGCTTTGAACGAACTGGATGCTTTTCCCGTTCTCATGTGGCGTGCGGGACGGCCCGTGTTGGAAAGCGGCTTCCACGAGGAAATCAACGCCGAGCGCAAGCTCGGACCGCACGGCAAATTGCAGGTCGCGGTTTTCCATGAAGATAACAGTCATGTAGCGGTTTTTGGGCGCGGCAACAACCTTCCCGTTGCCGACTTTTTCCAGGATGTCTACTCCAACGGATTCTCATATGACGGCGGCTCTTCCAGCAGTTGGGGGACCCGCGCCGCATATCGGGAGAAACTGGGTAACGACGTCGAACTCACAGCCCTTTATGCGTTTGCGGGTGCGCTGACGCCATCGAGCGCCGCTGCTGGGCCGCTTCGTGAGTTGTTTCGCACCGCTGACCGCCACTCTGTCGGTGCCAAAGTATCTGGACGTGTGCCCCGCATTGGCACCCGGATCACGGCAGGGTACCAGTGGGTCAGCGGAACTTCGCTCACTCGGGTGGACGCCTTCGGCGAGGCTCTCTTCGACATGGAGCCGTATTTTCATGTTGGAATTCATCAAAGACTGCCCAAATTCGGCCCCGGTCGCTGGGAGGCCAACGCCGAATGCGACAACCTGTTCGCGCAAGGATACGTCACCCTAAACACTCAAGACGGACGCGTGACCTTGATGCCCGCTTTCCGCACGTTCCGGGGTGGCTTAAGCCTCCTGTTCTAAGACCAAAAAGGGCTTTAGAAAGCTGTATGCGTCCTTCCAGAAAGCGGATTATCGAGGAGTCCCCAACCCGGCGATTCTGTAAGTTATTGAAAAATAAAGTAGTTTCTGTATCAGCGCTATTCCAAAGAATGGACATTGGTTTGCACCGAAGAATGTTCGGCAGGGTGTCGCCCTGCCTGGGCCCGCTATGAAGCAGAACCTCAGAGTCAGCCTTGGGGCCGTTGTGCTGGCGCTTGCCACGCTGGCGGCGATGATTTTTGCCTGGCTGAACTTCGTCCAGAGAAGCGAATTTGAGACTCCCGACGACGGTGTTGTGTGGCTCGACACCACGCAAGGCGTTCAATCCCAGCAAGTTGCTCCCAATTCCCCGGCCTCTCGTGCCGGAGTGCGAGTCGGGGATCATCTGCTTGCGATCAGCGGCACGCCCGTCACCCGCCAGGTGCAGGTTACGAAGCGGCTGTGGCGCTCGGGACTTTGGACGCAAGTTCGCTACAAGCTCGCGAGGAATAACGAGGAGTTCGAGACTCCGCTGGTCACCGCGCCGGCCGAAAAACCGACTTCCATTGAAAATTACGCCCGCGCCGTCGGCCTGATCTATCTCTTCATTGGCCTTTTCATTTTTGCGCGCCGCTGGAACGCCCCTCGCGCTGTGCACTTCTACATTTTCTGCCTTGCGTCGTTCATTTTCTTCTCGTTCCACTACAGCGGGAAGCTCGATACGTTTGACTACGAGGTTTATTGGATCAAGATCGTCGCGCAAGTCTTGATGCCAGCTTTGCTGCTGCATTTTGCGCTGGTCTTTCCGGAGCGCACCGAAGGCACCACGCGGTCGCTCTCAAAGCTCAGCGTTGTTTATCTCCCGCCTCTCGCGATCTTGCTCGTTCATATCAGCACGGCTTTGGGCGCGCTCGGATTCGTTCCCTGGCTTGGCTCGCGCGTGCTTCTCGATAAAATTGCTTACAGTTATCTGGGCGCAACCTTCCTGGCCGCCGGAGTCGTTTTTTATCGGAATTATCGCGGAGCGCCCGCCGGTGTTTTGCGCCAGCAATTAAAATGGCTTACCGCCGGGACATTTATCGGTACGTTCCCGTTCGCCGTCTTCTACATTCTGCCGTACGTCTTCGATGCCGCTTCCAGGCCGTGGATGAAGTCCTCTACTGTCAGCCTGGTCTTGATACCGCTGTGTTTTGGCTACGCCATCATTCGCTACCGATTGATGGACGTGGACATTATCTTCAAACGCGGCTTGGCCTATACGGCAGCCACGGCGGCCATCGCCACGATTTATTTCTTCTTTGTCGCGCTGATCCCGCAGATTTTTCATGCGCAAGCGAACGGGCCTGTCGGCGGCATCATTGCTATTGTCATCGCGGCGCTTCTCTTTCAACCGTTTCGCGAATGGATCCAGGCTCGCCTCGATCGCTTTTTTTATCGTGACCGCTTGGATTATCGTCGCACGCTGATCGAATTCGGCCGTACGCTCACCAACGAAGTGCGTCTCGAGCCGATGCTCGGTTCCGTAATGGACCGCGTCTCGCAAACGCTCCTCGTCGATCGGCTGGCGATTTTTGTCGAGGACGTCGCCAATCCTGGCAATCTCCGCCTCGCTCGCTCGATGGGGGTACGTCTCGCGGAACCTCTCGATCTCAGTTTCCTCGGTCCGGCCCGGCCCGAGTTCGCGCGGGGGGCACTCTTTTTCGAGTCGCCCCGCGCAGCGCGCGACGTCACCGAACCCGTGCGTCAGACGCTCGAACAGCTTGACCTCAATTACTACGTGCCGTGCCGGATCCGCGAACACACAGTGGCCGTCCTCGGCCTTGGCAAGACGGTCGACGGCGATTATCTCTCGAGTGATGACGTCGAACTTGTCGAAACCATCGCCGGCTACGTCGCCGTAGCGCTGGACAACGCCCAGCTTTATACCTCGCTCGAGCAAAAGGCTCTTGAGATCGCGCGTCTCAAGGACTTCAGCGAAAACATCGTCGAATCGCTCAACGTCGGCGTTCTGGCCGTCGACCTGGAAGGCATCGTCGAGTCCTGGAACACGCGCATGGAGCAACTTTTCGGCGTGGCCCGGCAAGACGCCGTCGGGCGCCAACTTCGCTCGCTACTCCCGGCAGAGCTTGCGGATGAAATTGCCGCGCGCGGCGACGCCGAGCAAATCACCGGCATCTATAAACAGCGGCTGCATCATCAAGGCAAGGCGCTCACGGTGAACGTTTCGATCACGCCGCTGGTCAGCAAATCCGCCGAACGCATCGGCCGTCTCCTGCTCTTTGATGACGTAACCCAGCGCGAACGTATGGAAGAGCAAATGTCGCAAACCGAGAAGCTCACCTCGCTCGGTCTCCTGGCGGCCGGCGTCGCGCACGAAGTCAACACGCCGCTGGCGGTCATCTCCAATTACATTCAAATGCTCGGCAAGCAGATGCCGGACGGCGACCCGCGGCAATCCATCATCGAAAAAATCGTGAAGCAGACCTTCCGCGCGAGCGAAATCGTGAACAACCTGCTGAATTTCTCGCGCACCGGCGCAGGTGAAGCCACGGACGTTGACGTAAATCGCGTCGTCGAAGAAACCCTTTCGCTCGTATCGCATCCGCTGAAAACTTCGCAGATCCAGGTCGTCAGGCACTTCGGCGAGACGCTGCCTGCCGTCCGCGGCTCCGCGAACAAACTCCAGCAGGTCTTCCTCAATCTTTTTCTGAACGCCCGCGACGCCATGCCCGGCGGCGGCCTGCTCGAAGTACGCACCGGCGCGCACAATGGCAGCGTCGAAATCGAAATCGTCGACACGGGAGCCGGCATCCCCCGCGAGCACATTCACCGCATCTTCGATCCATTCTTCACCACCAAAGCCACCGGTCGCGGCACAGGTCTGGGCCTCTCCGTGAGCTACGGCATCATCAAAGAACATTCGGGGAAGATCGATGTCCGTTCCACCCCCGGCAAAGGGACTTCATTTCACGTGGAGTTCCCAGCGGTAAGGAAATCGGTTCATGTCTAAGGGCTCTATCCTGGTTGTTGACGACGAATCAGAAATTCGCGAAGGCCTCGAACTTCTCCTTAAAACCGAGGGCTACGGAGTCTCCAGCGCCGAAACGGGAGAATCCGGTCTCGCGAAACTCGAAGAGCATCCGTTCGATCTGTTGCTGTTGGACGTCAGTCTGCCCGACCGCAATGGTCTTGAGCTGCTCCGCGAAATTCGCAAGCGCGACCCGCAGCTTTCCGTCGTTTTGATCACCGCCTACGGCTCGATCGAAATGGCGCGTGCCGCATTCAAGGGCGGTGCGCTGGATTTCATCACCAAGCCGTGGTCCAACGACGAACTGCTTGCTCAAGTGGCGCAGGCCGTCGAATCGCGCCATCTGCGCGAAGAAAACGTCCAGCTCAAGCGCGCACTGAAACAGCGCTTCAACTTTCCCAACATCATCGGCAAAAGCGAAAAGATGCTGACGCTTTTCGATCTGATCACTCAGGTCGCGCCCTCGCGCTCTACGGTGCTGATCAGCGGCGAAAGCGGTACTGGCAAAGAACTCATCGCCAAAGCGATCCACTCGGCTTCGACACGCGCCGACAAAGCCTTCGTGCCCGTCAACACCGGCTCGATTCCCGTGGACCTGCTCGAATCGCAGCTTTTCGGCCACGTGAAAGGCGCTTTCACCAGCGCCGTCGCGTCGAAAAAAGGCCTCTTCGAAGTCGCCGACCAAGGCACGATTTTCTTCGACGAAATCGCTACCATCAGCCCCGAAACGCAGGCCAAACTCTTGCGCGTCATTCAAGAGCGGGAATTCATGCGTCTCGGCGGCACGGAACAGCTCAAGGTCGATGTCCGCATCGTAGCGGCCTCCAACGTCGAGCTTCTGACGCTGGTCCGCGAAGGGCGTTTTCGCGAGGATTTGTATCACCGCCTGAACGTCATTCATCTCCAGCTTCCGCCGCTTCGAGACCGCCGCGAGGATGTGCCCGCGCTGCTTGCTCATTTTCTCGTGCGCTACTGTCTGGAAAATGGCAAGCCCATGCGCCAGTTCACCCCCGGCGCCATGAAGCTCTTGATGGACTACGATTGGCCCGGCAACGTTCGCGAGCTAGAGAATGTCGTCGAGCGCGCCGTCGTGCTCTCTACGCAGGAACGCGTCGATGTGGATTTGCTTCCCGAAAGCGTTCGCAGCAAGGAAATCGTGCGCGGCGTCCGCCTTCAGCTCTCCGAGTTTCTCCCTCCCCTACCCGGTGAGCCCGGCTCCCGTTCCGGCGCCGATCACTCGCAGCCTTCGCTCTTTCAAATCATGGACGAGATCGAGCGCCGCATCATCATCGACATGCTCGAACGCACGGCTTGGAACCAGACGGAAGCCTCCGAGCGCTTTATGATTCCGCTCTCGACCTTAAACCAAAAGATCAAGCGCCTAGGGATCGACGTGCGCCGCCGCGGTCGCGCCGACGAAACGCTTTCCGCGACCATGGGCAAGTAGCCGCCGTTTTCCCTAATCGCCGAGCCGACGAAGTTTTCACGGGCTTTTCTCCTGACTTTCATCTTGCATCTCGGAGTCTCTCTATGCACAGTATCGCGGGATGATTCTTCGCCTCTCCAGTCCTGCGGTCCGCCTTCTTCTCGTCCTGCTCGGATTGGTGCTGACGGCCACGCTTTCGTATTCCGGCATCCGCAATACGCTCGCGGTGCACAATGCAGAACGAAATACGCTGGAGGGCTACGAGCGAGCCACCAACCTCGAGGCCGACAACGCCCGCAATTGGTATCTCCTCGGCCGCTACTGGCAATACAACCTCGAAGATCCCGACTCTCAGCGCGCGATTCGCGCCTATCAAACGTCTTTGTCTTTCGATTCGCATTCCGCAGACACCTGGCTGGATCTGGCGACGGCCTACGAGTCGGAAGGTGATATCGACGCGGCGCGAAATGCCTTCCTGCAAGCTACGCGGATGTACTCGCTTTCGCCGGAAGTCTCGTGGCGTTACGGAAACTTTCTAATGCGCCGCGGCGAGTTGGACGCCGCATTCGCCGAAATCAAGCATGCCGTCGAAGCGGACCCGAAGCGCGGAGCAGCGGCCTTCGCGCTCGGTATACGGTTTGACCCGGACGTCAATACGCTTTTGGAAAAGGCCCTGCCCCACACAAAGGAAGCCTACCTGGGCGTTATCTCCGCGCTCTCAGAGCAGCGCCAAACGGATCAGGCGCTCCTCATTTGGTCGAAGCTGGCGGGACTCCATCCGCAGCTCCAGATCAGCGACTCCTACCCGCTGCTCGATGCGCTTTTTAGAAAATGGCAGATGAGCGAAGCCCAGCAGGTTTGGACGCAGGCTCTGGCTTTTTCGGGTGTCTCGCGGCCTCCTGATCCGCCGGGCTCGCTCGTGTGGGATGGAAGCTTTGATTCCAACGTGATCAATGGTGGCTTCGCCTGGTACTACGCTCCCTTTGTCGGCGGCGTGCAGACCACGCTCGACAAGAAAGAGAAACATTCCGGAAGTCGCTCCCTGCGTCTCACGTTCAACGGCCTGAGCAACGTGAATTTCAGCGATGTTTGCCAGTATGTCGCCGTCACACCTTCTACTTCGTACCTCTTTTCTGCGTGGGTCAAGACTCGCGAACTCTCGACCGATCAAGGCGTCCGTTTTGGTCTTCAGTCTCTCAGCTCGTCCGCGAATTCCGCCGTATGGACGGACGACGTAAAGGGCACGCAACCGTGGACGCAAATCGAATTCCCGTGGACCGCCGGCAACGATGTCCGTGAGTTGCACCTCTGTGTGACCCGGCTACCAAGCGCCAAGTTCGACAGGAAGATTCATGGATCGGCCTGGATTGACGACGTTGCTTTGGTTCCGAAACCCGCAGAGAACGCCCCGCGATGAAACTTTTTCGCATCGGGATTTGCGCGCTCGTCGTTTTCGCGGTGCTCTCCCATGGAGCTGTCGAAGATTGGGCTCGCGCAGTCCTTGAGATTGGGGCAGCGTTGCTTTTTCTTGCCTGGGCCGTGCGCGCCTATCTCACGCGCGAACGTCAGGTAGTGTTTTCCCCATCACTTTTACCGCTCACGGCGCTTTTACTGCTTGCCCTCGGCCAGTGGCTGCTTCATCGTTCCGCCTCTTCCTACAACACGCGGATGGAGCTCGAACTTCTCCTCGCCTACATACTGATTTTGTTTCTGGCTGCCCAGGCATTCCGCACGCTGGAGGACTGGCGTAGCTTTGTCTGGTTCGTGATGAGTTTCGGATTCTTCGTAGCGCTCTTTGGGATCCTTCAGCACCTCACGTGGAACGGAAAGCTCTATTGGTTTCGCGAGATGCGTTTCGGCGGCATTCCCTTTGGCCCGTACGTGAATCGAAATCACTTCGCCGGTTTCGTCGAACTGGTCATTCCCGTTTCTCTGGTTCCGTTAGTCCTCGGCAAAGTGCGCCGCGAACGCTGGGTTCTCGTGAGCCTCTTTGCCGTTGTGCCTATCGGCGCGCTGGTGCTTTCCGCGTCGCGCGGAGGGATCGTCAGCTTCGGCGTCGAGGTCGGCGTATTGCTGATCTGGATGGTCGTTCGCCGTTCGGCCGGGAAACATCTGCTTTCGGGCGGAGTTGTCTTCCTGCTCGTATTCCTCATGGTTTCGTGGCTTGGTGTGCAGCAACTCGTCGAACGGTTTTCTTCCCTTCAATCCCTGGAGGTGACCGCCGGAAAGCGTGCCTCTATGCGCGCCGATACCTGGCGCATTTTCCTGGACCATCCCTGGACCGGCACTGGTCTCGGCACGCTGCAACTTGTCTTCCCCGCGTACGAAACGCTCTACGATGGAAAGATCGTCAACCATACCCACAATGACTATCTCGAAGCTCTCGCGGAGACAGGCATTGTTGGCGGCTTGTGTTGTGTCTGGTTTCTTGGCATTCTTCTTTTCGATTCGTTTCGGCGTCTCTCGCAGGCAGCAAGCGCCTTTTCTTCCACCGTTCAGCTCTCCGCGCTGATAGCTTGTCTGGGATTTCTCACCCACAGCCTCGTCGATTTTAATCTGCACATTCCGGCGAACGCCCTCCTCTTTTTTTTGATGGCTAGTCTGGCCACAACGGAGATTAGGCAGCCCAACTCGCAAATTCCCAGTTCGGGAATTACTCGTCAAAGACGTCGAATTCGCTGATAAAGTTCGTCCTTCTCCCTGTATAATCCCCACGGGGGTCATCTATTCGCATGCAACCAGTGAGACTGGGTGCGGGGATGTTGTGTCTTGTCTCCGCGGCTCTGCTCGGATTACTGGTTCTGGCGCCGTCCAGCCGCGCGCAGGCCGTTCTCGAGACGCCACAACAAACGAACGATCGCATTCGCGAGCTTTCCACGGCCGCGGCCCGCACGGGTGCGCACGACTACGTCATCGGCAGCGGGGATGTGCTCTCCATTGACGTATTTGACGTGAAAGAACTGAGCCGCGATGTGCGCGTCAGCCAAACCGGCACTATCGGTCTTCCTCTCGTGCCCGTGCGCTTGCGTGTTTCCGGGCTTACCGAACTTCAAGCCGAACAAAAAATCTCCGAAATCCTGGAAGCCAATGGTTTGGTTTCGCATGCCGACGTGAGCGTCACCATCAAGGAAAGAAAGAGCAAACCGATCACGGTCGTCGGTGCTGTTCCGCATCCGCTGGTTTACCAGGCCGACCGTCAAGTAACGCTTCTCGAGGTTCTCGCCGAAGCTGGCGGCGTCTCTAATGATGCGGGTGATGAAGTCATCGTAACCCGGCCCGTCCCGCAGATGACGTTCGATGATCCCGAGCCCTCTACGAATGACTCCGTGCGCGCGAGACCATCTGGTTCGACAGCCGCCAAATCCGAAGCAAAACCGCTGACCCAGGCGGCTCCTTCGACCTCGCCTTCAACGAGTTCTCCGGCTAGCGGCGCAGCCATGGAGCCTCCGTATTTGCCCGCTCCGGATGCTTCCCAGGAAAAGTCCCTCAACGGTCTCAGTGCCCCGTCGGATGCTACGCCCGTCGATACAATTACCGTCAATTTGAACCAACTCATGGAGACCGGGAACACAAAGAACAACATCGTGCTGCAAGCGGGTGATGTTGTAACCGTTCCCCACGCAGGCATCGTTTACGTTCTTGGAGCCGTTGGCCGGCCCGGCGGATTCGTGCTGAGCAACGACCGCGAGCAATTGACGGCCCTGAAAATTCTCTCTCTGGCCGGTGGCTATACCAACACGGCGAAGACGGACCACGCCGTCATTATCCGCAAAGACGCCCAGGGACAGCAACATCAGGTTGCGTTGGACCTTAAGAAAATCCTGAATCGCCAGGCCGAGGATTTGCAGCTTCAACCGAGCGACATTTTGTATGTCCCGAACAGCGGAGCCAAACAAGCCGTCCTGAGAACCCTCGAGCTTGCAATCGCCCTGGGTTCAGCCGTCGCGCTTTATCGAGTTGCGTATCACTAGAAAGAATATGGCGGACGACAACAAACTTATTCCTCGCGAAAACGGCTCAAACGGTTCCGTCGAATTGATTCCTCCGTCCTCTCGGTTGCCTGCTTGGGACCTTTCCCCGCATGAGCCGCATCTTTACGATTACCTGCTCATCCTTCGCAAGCATCAATGGCTGATTCTATCTTTCCTGCTAGCGGTCGTAACTATCGTCACCATTGCCACTTTCCGGATGCAAGCGGTTTACGTGGCTACCGCGCGCATCGAAATCGATCGCGAGAATGGCAGCATCCTGCCCTTTCAGGGCATGGAGTCGTACGACTACATGATGGATAGCGAGAACTATATCGAGACCCAGTCAAAGATCCTGACTAGCGAAACGCTGGCGCTTAAGACGATCCGCAGCACTGGTCTTGGCGCCCGCCCCGAGTACGCTTCTCCTAACGGCCCCTCGGAAGCGCTGGCCATCGGCAGTCTCGAAAACCAGAAGCGTCCCCCGGAACTCGGCGCCTTTCTCGGCAGCCTCGGCGTAAAGCGCGTCCCCAACAGCCGCCTGATGGATGTGAGTTTCGAGTCGACGGACCCGCAATTCGCCGCGCGCACCGTCAACGAACACATCAAGAACTTCCAGGATCAGAACATTCGCTCCCGTTACGACGAAACCACCCGCGCCACCACATGGCTTCGTGATGAGTTGGACGAGCTGAAAATCAAGGTTCAGGAATCGGAAGACAAGCGCATCGCCTACGAAAGAAAAAATCAGATTTGGACGCTCGATGACAAATCGAATATCACCAGCCAGCGGCTGGCCGATGTCAACAAAGCATTGACCGATGCGCAGGAAGAGCGCATGAAAAAGGAAGCGCTCTATCAGTTTGCAAAAGCCGGCGACATCGCTGACGTTCCCCAGCTTCGCGATAGTCCCGTCTTGCAGAGCCTGCTTCAAAGGCGAGAAGCCGGCTCGGAGGCGTACAACGATGCGCTAAGCCAATATGGCCCCAATTTTCCCAAAGTGCAGCGCCTTCAGGCCCAAGTGAAGGACATTGACGAGCTCATTCAAAAGGAAAATGTCAACTCCCTCCGCCGCATTGAGACCGACTATCGGGAAGCCCGGCAACGCGAAGAAATGCTCACGCAAGCTCTCGACGAGCAAAAGGCTGCGGCAAACGAGATGGCCGAGCGCATGGTCGAATACAACATTCTCAAGCGCGAAGCCGAAGCCAACAAGGCTCTCTATGACGGCTTGATGACCAAGCTTAAAGAAGTCGGCATCTCCGCCGCACTGCAGTCCTCCAATATTCGCGTCGTCGATCCCGCCATGATCCCCACCTATCCGTCGCGTCCCGCCAAAGCGCGAAACATTGCATTGGCCTTTCTCGTCGGTTTGGTCGGCGGCATTGGTCTTGCGCTCATGCGCGAGTATCTCGACAATACCGTCAAGACGCCCGATGACATCGAGACGCTCGCGCGGCTACCCTCCCTGGCCGTCGTTCCGCAATTTGGCGGCTCCAATGGCCATGGTTCGCGCAAGCGCCTCTTACAAGGCGTTTCGACCAACGGCCACGACAAGCGCATCGAACTCGTCGCCCAGCACTTGCCTAAGTCCCAGATGTCCGAAGCGTTCCGCGCGCTGCGGACCTCGCTCCTGCTTTCGCAACCTGGGCGCCCGCCGCAAGTCATTCTCGTAACCAGTGCGCTGCCCCGCGAAGGCAAAACGACCGCCGCCGCCAACCTGGCCGTCACTCTAGCCCAACTCGGAGATAAAACCGTGCTTGTCGACGCCGACTTGCGTAAGCCCGGCGTCGGCCGCCTGCTCAACCTCAGCAGCAACAAATATGCCGGTTTCAGTTCCTACCTCGCGGGTGTCTCGACTCTGGATCTCGTCACCGTGCCGCACCCCGACATCCCCAATCTCGCCGCGATCCCCACTGGCCCCCTGCCTCCCAACCCTGCTGATTTGCTGTCCTCTCACAAATTGTCGGAAGCCATCGCCGAATTGCGCACCAAATTCAAATTCGTCGTCATTGACTCGCCACCTATCATGGCCGCCACGGACGCCGTAATCCTTTCCGTCCAAACGGATGGCGTCCTCTTAGTCGTGCGTAGCGGCGAAACTCCCAAGGAAGCTTTCACGCGCACCCGCGACCTGCTTGTAAGCGTGAAGTGCCACATCCTCGGCGTCGTCCTGAATGCGGTGGATTCCAGCGCTCCGGACTACTACTATTCTTATCGCTACTATCCGTACTCCTACGGCTACGGCCCTCAAGAGGCGGGAGATGCGGCGCACGACCACGATGAACACGAACACACCGAAACCGTCTCCGAAAGCTCCCCGCGCAATCGCGAAGACGACCAAGCCCTGTAAGGAGGCACTTTGCGTTATTTAATCACCGGCGGCGCCGGCTTTATCGGTTCACATTTGGCGGAGCGACTGCTCGCTCGCGGCGATCGTGTCGTGCTGCTCGACAATCTTTCCACCGGCAGCATGGACAACATCCGCCACCTCAAAGCTTCCGGCCAGATGGAATATCACCTCGATAACATTGAAAATCACCAGCTCGTCGCGGAACTCGTCGATGATGCCGACATCATCGTCCACCTCGCCGCCGCCGTCGGCGTCAAGCTCATCGTCGAAAGCCCGGTGCGCACCATCGAAACCAATGTCAACGGCACGCAGCGCATCCTTGAAGCCGCCTGCAAAAAACGCAAGCTCGTTCTCACCGCTTCCACGTCCGAAGTCTACGGAAAGAACACCAACGTACCATTCCACGAAGACGCCGATCTCGTTCTCGGCCCCACCACAAAGGGCCGCTGGAGCTACGCCGCTTCGAAAGCGCTCGACGAGTTTCTCGCCCTCTCCTACTGGAAAGAAAAGAAGCTGCCTGTTATCGTCGTTCGTTTTTTCAATACCGTCGGCCCGCGCCAGACTGGCCGCTACGGCATGGTCCTGCCCAATTTCGTCAAGCAAGCTCTCGACAACGAACCGATCCGAGTCTACGGCGACGGCCAACAGTCCCGTTGCTTCTGCGACGTGCGCGACACCGTCGAAGGTATCATCCGCCTCATGGACACGGACCGCTCCATCGGTGAAGTCATCAACATCGGCAACACCGAAGAAATCAGCATCGAAGGCCTCGCTCAACGGGTCAAGCAACGCACCGGCAGCAGATCGCCCATCGAATTCGTGCCCTACGATCAAGCCTACGAACCGGGCTTCGAGGACATGATGCGTCGCGTCCCCTGCGTCGATAAACTCCACGCCCTCACCGGCTTCCGCCCGCAAACTTCGCTCAACGAAATCATCGATCGCGTAACCACCTTCTTCCGCCAAAAAGAAGAAGCCGCCACTCCGCGCGCGGCCACAAGCACGGCCGGCTGAAGTTCGATTTGTTTTCATCTGGGCGATTAATGCCACTTGCGGCGGTCAACCCGCGGATTCTGAGTTTCGTCCCCCGACAAGACCTTGCGCCCTCCGCATCGTCTCTACTTAATGCCAAGTAAGCGCTTTGATATGGCAGCGCCGGATCGCGCTTTCGCGGGAACAATTTCCGCCGCAAAGCGTATCCAATGTTGTCGCGCATCCTCCACGAGTCGCGCATTTTCCACGAAAGGATAAGTCCCGCGAAATGAACACCATCGCCTCCCTAGACACCGCCTTTCGCGATTTCAAGTACGCCCTCCGCACCCTCGCCCGCACCCCCGGCTTCACCGCCATCGCCATCCTGACCCTGGCCCTCGGCATCGGCGCGAACACCGCCATCTTCACCCTCCTCGATCAGATTCTCCTGCGCATGCTCCCCGTCAAAAATCCCCAGGAACTCGTTCTCCTCACGATGCGCGGTCGCCATTACGGCAGCAACTGGGGCGGCAACGCCATCTCCCACCCGATGTTCCGCGACTTCCAGGCCCAAAACGAAGTCTTCTCTGACATGTTTTGCCGCTTCCCAACGTCCGCCAGCATCTCTTTTGGCGGCAGGGCCGAACTCGAGGATATGGAATTGGTTTCCGGGACTTACTTCTCCACCCTCGCGCTCAATCCGTCTCTCGGCCGCGTTTTCACCCCCGAAGATGATCGGGTTCCCAGCGGCCATCCCTACGTCGTTCTGAACTACGCCTACTGGCAGACGCGTTTCTCCGGCGACACCGGAGTCCTCGGCAAAACGCTTCTGGTAAACAACTACCCCATGACCGTGGTCGGCGTCCTTCAACCCGGTTTCGACGGCGTCGAACTCGGCCGCCGCCCGAAACTCTTCGTGCCGATCATGATGCAAAAGCAGGTTCTCCTCGGCAATCCTGAAGACATGCTGAAAGAGCGCCGCAATCGCTGGGTGAATGCCTTCGGTCGCTTAAAGCCGGGTATCACACGCGAAAAAGCCCAGGCTGCGCTTCAGCCCATCATGCATTCCATGCTCGAACTGGAAGTACAGGACAAAGCCTTCGCCCACGCGTCACCCTACGACCGTGAGCAGTTCGTCAAATGTTGGATCGAGGTCCTGCCCGGCTCCCAAGGCAGGTCGTATACCCGGCAGGCGCTTTCCACGCCGCTGTGGGTTCTCATGGCCACCACCGGCCTGGTGCTGCTCATCGCCTGCGCGAATCTCGCCAATCTTCTTCTCGTGCGCGGAGCCGCCAGAAAAAAGGAGATGGCCATCCGCCTGGCTATGGGCGCCACACGCGGGCGAATCGTCTCTCAACTCCTCATCGAGAGTCTTTCTCTGTCTGCGTTTGGAGCGCTGGCCGGCCTGGCTCTCGCCTACTGGGCCGACAAAGCGCTTATGGCTGCGTATCTGCCTTCCGATAACGGAGGCTTGCGCATTTCCACCACACCCGACCTTCGTATTCTTTTGTTCACCCTCGGCGTCACGCTCGTAACTGGCGTCGTCTTCGGGCTCGTTCCCGCTCTCCAGACCACAAAACCCAACGTCGCGACCACCTTAAAGGACGAAGCCGCCGCAGTCGTTGGTGGCGGCCACGGCGGCCTCCGGAAATCTCTAGTCATCGCGCAGGTGACGCTTTCTCTTCTCCTCTTGATCGGCGCGGGACTTTTCGTTCGCAGCCTCGGCAACTTGCGCAATCTCGGGCCCGGCTTTAGCGCGCAAAATCTCGTCGGCTTCGAACTCGATCCTTCGCTCAATGGCTACAGCGTTGAGCGCATGAAGGTCTTCTATCCTCAATTGTTGGACGCACTCGCATCGATTCCCGGTGTGCAATCCGTCGGCCTCGCCTCCATGCGCATCCTCGAAGACAACGAATGGGACAGCAGCATGACCGTCGAGGGCTTCAATCCTCCCACGCCTGATGATCATCCCGAGCCCTACATGAACAGCGTTGGTCCCAACTATTTCGCCACCATGGGCGTGCCCATCGTTGCTGGCCGCGATTTCCGCCCCACGGATAACCGCGAGGTCCACCATCGGCCGGAAGACCCGTTGAGCTGGAATCCCACGACGGTCATGATCAACGAGACCTTCGCAAAAAAATATTTCGCCGGACGCAATCCCGTTGGCCTGCATGTCGGTTTCGGCAGCGATCCCGGTACGCCCACCGATATGGAAGTGATCGGTGTCGTCAAGGACATGAAATACACCAATCTCAAGGATGAAATTCCAGCGCAGGCTTACGTTCCCTATATGGGCGGCCGTTACATCGGCGGGATGGTCGTTTACGTTCGCACCATCGCCGATCCCAACCAATTGATGTCTGCCATACGCTCGAAGGTTCGCGACATGGATTCCAACATCCCGATTTACGGCATGCGCACCACCGAAGTGCAGATCAATAACTCGCTTTCCTCCGAGCGCATGATCGCCAGCCTCTCCGCCGTCTTCGGTTTTCTTGCCACGCTGCTTGCCGTCATCGGCCTTTACGGCGTCATGGCCTACACGGTCGCCCAGCGCACCCGCGAAGTTGGCATCCGCATGGCCCTCGGCGCCGCGCAGGGAAGTGTCATCTGGATGGTCATGCGCGAAGTGCTGGTTCTCGTCGCGATCGGCGTAGCCGCAGGCGTGCCCGCCTCGTTGGCGCTCACAAAGCTCGTGAAAAGCCAGCTCTTCGGCCTCTCGCCCCACGATCCCGCAACGCTCGTCCTCGCCACCGTCGCGCTTGCCACCGTGGCCTGCGCCGCCGGCTACATCCCCGCATGGCGCGCCAGCCGCCTCGACCCCATGAAGGCTCTGCGTTACGAGTAATTCGGCGGGTAGCCGGCGTACTGAGCGAGCAGACGGCTTTGAGCGGCACACCCTTGCGGGACGGCTTCTTCGCGAGTGGGCGCCAAGCGCCAACCCCAGTCGGCGCCCCCCCACTTTTGGGAGCAGTTTTTCTGGATGGATGAGATAATCGGCCATCCAGCAGGAGGATCCTGATGTCCACTGGTCCGGAAAGCGTAATTATCCAAGATCCCGATATCCACAGCGGAGAACCCGTCTTCCGCGGTACGCGCGTACCTTTCCAGACGCTTCTGGACTACTTGGAGGGCGGAGAGACGCTGGATGAATTTTTAGAACAATTCCCCGGAGTCAGTCGCGAACAAGCCATAGCCGCACTGGAAGAAGCAAAGGCGCTTGTCCTGGCTCGCTTTGGGAAATGAAAGTCCTCATTGACGAGTGCCTTCCAGCAGCATTGAGGGGAACTCTCGCTGCGATGGGCCACGAGTGCCAAACGGTGTGGAGAGCCGGATTCGGTTCAAAGAGGAACGGGGAACTGCTGACGCTTGCTGAAAACCAGTGGGACGTGTTGCTCACCAGCGATCGAAATATCAAGTATCAGCAGAACATGACCGGTCGGCGCGTCGCCATCTTAATCCTCTGCGCAAAATCGAATCGCATGAAGGACTTATTGCCGCTCATGCCAGCTTGCACTCAAGCTCTTCTTTCTATCCGGCCAGGTCGGGTAGTCGAAGTCGGGCCCTTATAGCCGGACGGTTAAACAATCGACGTCTCACATCTTCTTCCAGTCGCCGGACTGCTCAAACGCATGCGCCGCCTTGTAGATAGTTGACTCGTCCCAATGTTTCGCGATTAGCATCAGCGCCGTCGGCAGACCATCAATCATCCCGCACGGTACGCTCATCGCCGGATGATGCGTTATGTCAAACGGACACGTATTCCCGATCATCTCGATCGCTCGCTGAAAATATTCTTCTCTGCTCGCGTTGGCGGGCGGCAAAGGCTGCGGCTTCATCGGCAGTGTCGGCATCATCAATAGATCGTACTTCGCCAGCACCGCATCGTACGCGGCTCGCAACCGCCGGCTCACATTCACCGCCTTCCCGTAGTAATGCGTCCCGTGGTATTTCTTCACGTACACGCCAAACATCGTCCACAGCTTCCCCGTCTCGGACAACTCATTCGCTCGCAACGTCCACCCGTGCAATTTGTCTATCAAGCTCGTGACATACAAATCCCGCCGCGAGAGTCCGTATCCGTCGCCGAACATCATCGTCTGGGCGATTCCCTCAACGCCGATCGGCGTCCATATCGCCGCACCCAGGAGATGCATCGGAATCGAAACTTCCTCGACGGTCGCGCCCAGTCCCCTGAAAAGTTCCGCGCTCTGCCGCACCTTCTCGTCCACCAGCTCCTCCGATTCCGGCCTTCCAAATCCTTCCTTCACCAACGCAATCTTCATCCCCGCGATGCCCGCCCCCAGCGCCTCGGTATACTTTGCCACTTTCGGCGAATACTGCCGAGGATCGTATCCATCCTCCCCCGCAATCACTTCCAGCATCAACGCATTGTCCGCCACTGTCGCCGTCATCGGCCCCGTATGATCCACATAAATCTCAATCGGCATGATCCCCGTGTATGGCACCAATCCATGAGTCGGCTTCATCCCGTAAATTCCGCACCAGCAAGCAGGCATGCGAATCGACCCGCCCTGATCGCCGCCCAGCGCCATATCCGCTTCGCCAAGCGCCACCACGACTCCTGACCCAGACGACGAACCGCCCGCCGAATACCCCATCTTGTAAGGATTGTGCACCGGCCCTTTCGCACCCGTAAAACTACTCCCCGCAAGACAGTACGATTCGCAATGCGCCTTCCCGACAATCTCCGCGCCCGCATCCAGCAATCGCGTCACGACGGTTGCGTCAATTTCCGGAACGTATCCTTCCAGGATCGAGTTGCCGTTCATCATCGGCACACCCGCAACCATGATGTTGTCCTTGATTGCGACTCGTCTTCCCTTCAGCGGCCCAGAATCCGCGCCCTTAATCGCCGTCTTCACGTACCAAGCGTTGTGCGTGTTCTCGTCTGCCGAAGGAAATCTACCCGGCGTCCGCGGATACTTCACCTCCGGCAAACAATCCGGCATCGCATCCACCACGTTGTACGCATCAACGCTGGCCTTCATCAGCCCGATGTACGACTGCACGTCCGCGTCCGTAAGCGAAAGCCCCACCTCGCTCGCCGCCGCTCGAACCTGTTCCGGTGTTGGTTGCTGAACCGCCATGGTTGTTCTCCTCGAACTCCGGACCTGGGACAAAAAATCACAGGCTGAGACTTGCACACGCGCAAAACGTTGCGGCAGTATACAAGAATCCCGCCACGCGCTGGCTTCGTGCAACAAAAACGCCGTTCTAATGACACCAACCAAGCCGTGTGGTAAAAATTTAGTCCCCAGACGGAGGGTCTCGGCCCTTTAAAATCCAAGTCTCGTGTCGTTGAAAGGAAGAACTGTCCCTATGAAACTGTCTACCATCCTGATTGGCACTTCGGTTTTGGCGTTGAGTCTTTTCGGCCTCAAAAATTTGACCGCACAAGCTCATGACAAGACCCCGGATGATTCCGACGTAGCTGATGTTCAGTCCGCTTGCAAACTGCTCCCGTCTTACAGCCAGTTGAAAGCTGCGCTAGTTTCTGCTCAGGGCGCATCGAACGGCGGGTTCGGTCTCAACATGTGGGGCACCGTCGTAAGCCGTGACGGAATTGTTTGCGCGGTCGCATTTACCGGCGCCGATCGCGGCTCCCAATGGCCGGGCAGCCGCGTCATTTCCGCCCAGAAAGCAAACACCGCGAATGCCTTCAGCCTCCCCGCGTTGGCTCTCTCCACCGCCAATCTCTATACCGCTGTCCAGCCCGGCGGCTCGCTCTTCGGCCTGCAGGCCAGCAATCCCGTGAATACTCGCGTCGCTTATCGCGGCGATTCCGTAGCTTACGGCACGTCGAATGACCCGATGGTCGGTGGCAAAATCGGCGGAGTAAACGTCTTCGGCGGCGGCCTCGGTCTTTACAGCGCCAAGAAAGTACTCATCGGCGCCGTTGGCGTCAGTGGCGACTCTTCCTGCGCCGATCACAACATTGCCTGGCGCACCCGCAACACCCTGAGCCTCGATTACGTTCCCTCGGGCGTTAGCGGCGATCCCACTCGTCCCGACAACATCGTCTACGACATCACAAACCCACCCGGCTTCCCCATTGGCGTTAGCGCCGGCGGCTGGGGCCATCCCGCATGCAGCCCGTCCGCCACAACCATCGCTGGAGGCCTGCCACCTATCCACCAAGCATCAAATTAGACATCAGCAGGGCGCGCGTCGGCCTTTCGGCTCGGGCCCTGCGTTTATGCAGTCGCGAGATACACATACCGCAGAATAAAAAGCACCGTGAGGATCCACACCAGCGCATTAATTTCCTTGAATTTGCCCGACGCGAGTTTCACAACGGTGTAAGAAATCAGGCCGAGGCTCAAGCCTGTCGCGATACTGAATGTCAGTGGCGTTGCCAGCATCGTGATGAACGCAGGCAAAGCCTCGCTAAAATCATTCCAAAGCACCATCGCCAGAGATTGCGACATCAATACGCCCACCAGAATCAGCGCCGGAGCCGTGGCGTAAGCCGGAATCGCTGTCGCCAGCGGCGAGCAAAACATCGCCAGAAGAAATAGCCCTGCCACAGCAACGTTGCTGAAGCCCGTGCGAGCGCCGGCCGCAACTCCCGCTGCGCTTTCGATGTAGCTGGTTACCGTGGAAGTTCCCGTCAGGGACCCAAAAATCGTCCCCACGGAATCCGCCAGCAAAACGCGACCCACCCGCGGAATCTTGCCGTCCTTAATGAATCCGCCCTGCTCGCAGACGCCCACCAGCGTCCCCACGTTGTCGAACAAATCGACAAACAGAAACGCGAACAGAATCTCCAGAAATCCCAGATGCAGCGCTCCGCGAAAATCCAGCTTAAGAAACGTGGAAGAGGGGTGCGGCATCGAGAAAAAAGTCGTAGGCCAGCTGGAAATACCTCGCAGCATTCCAAGAACAGCAGTTCCGATAATTCCTACGAAGATTGCCCCTTTGATTTTCCGCGCCATCAGAATCAGCGTTAGCGCCAACCCAAAGCACGCCGTCTGCACCTCTTTGTCAGCGAAACTACCCAATCCAACGAACGTGGCGGAGTTAGCCACCACGAGCTTCGCGTTTCGCAATCCAACAAACGCAATGAACATCCCGATGCCCGCCGCCGTCGCGTGCTTCAAACAATCCGGCATACCGTTGACAATCTGTTCGCGAACCTTCGTTACCGTGAGCACGAAAAACAGCACGCCCGAGAAAAACACCACCGCCAGCGCCGTCTGCCACGGAACATGCATCGCCAAACACACCGAGTACGTAAAATACGCGTTCAGCGACATCCCCGGCGCCAGCGCGATCGGATAATTCGCATACAACCCCATCACCAATGTTGCCGCTGCCGCCGAAAGGCAAGTCGCAAACACCACGCCGTCGGCAGGCATCCCCGCCTGCGCAAGAATCTGCGGATTCACCACCACGATGTAAGCCATCGTCACAAACGTAGTAAGCCCGCCCAGCAATTCCTGCCGGACTGACGTCTGATTCTCAGCAAATTTGAAGTAGCGAGCGATCAATCCCGCCTCCATGCTTTTATCCGTGTCACGAACTTGCATCCGTTACTAGCCGCCTCCTCAGCAACTCTTTTGGAGTGCGGCAGCCTTGCTGCCGCTTTTCTTCGTCGCACAACTCTATATTCTGCAATGCTCGGTAAGAACGCCCAGAGAAGGTTGCCTCTTTGCCGAGCCCAATCAACCAAAGGTTCAGCCGCAAAAACGCAACCACGTTCAGAAATCTCAGTAAGGAATCTTGTCAGGCCGGTCGGCCCAAGCGCGAAATCCCGCCAGCGCTTCTTCCCGCATCAACTGAATAGTAGGAATCCGGCGCTCCGCGAAAGTCTGCTTCAACTCGCCATAAATAAACGAATCATCAAAACCCGCCTTCGCTGCATCCTCCGCCGCACTAGCAAAATAAATCCGCGAAAGCCGCGCCCAATAAATCGCCCCCAGACACATAGGACACGGCTCACACGAAGTGTAAATCTCGCAATCCTTCAATTCGAACGCCCCAAGCTTCTCGCAAGCCCGCCGTATCGCGATCACCTCGGCGTGCGCAGTCGGGTCATTCGTCGAAGTCACCTGATTCGAGCCCTCGGCAATGATCTTCCCACCCCGCACAATCACCGAACCAAACGGTCCCCCGCGCCCCGACTGAACGCCCTCAATCGACAACTGAATCGCCCGCTCCATAAACGCATTGCTCAAATCTCTATCCACCGATCCCGTATTTTAAAAACCGACCCGCAAGCCGCTCTAACCGGCAAGAGTATATGCCCGTCAAACCGCCACCCAGCACATTTTTCAACTTGAATTATCGATTTTGCTGACTTGAAAACCCGCAGCTATCCGTCTACGCTCAATTCTCATTCGAACGAGCTTTTCTCCGCCTCGGTCTTCACTATGACTCTGCAAGCCTTCGTTTCCACCCGCGTCGTAACTCCAGACGCCGTCCGCCCCGCCACACTCCTCGTCGACGGAGAAAAAATTCTCGACCTCGCCGCACCCGATCAAATCCCGTCGCAAGCCGAAGTCCACAATCTCGGCGCCCACGCAATCCTCCCCGGCCTCGTCGACTCCCACGTCCACATCAACGATCCCGGCCGCGCCGACTGGGAAGGCTTTGACACCGCCGCCCGCGCAGCCGCCGCCGGAGGCTACACCCTCCTTGTCGACATGCCCCTCAACTGCCTCCCCGCCACTACGAACACCGCCGCACTCGGAGCCAAACGCGCCGCAGCCAAAAACCGCACCCGCGTCGACTGGATGCCCTGGGGAGGCGTTGCAGCCGACAACCAGCAAGACATCGAGCCGCTCGCGCAAGCGGGCGTACCTGGCTTCAAATGTTTCCTAGTCCACCCCGGCATTGACGGCTTCACAATGGTCACCGAACCCCAACTCCGAGCCGCTCTACCTCACATAGCCCGCACCGGCCTCCCGCTTCTGGTCCACGCTGAACTCCCCCCCGCGATTGACTCCGCCACAGCCCGCCTTACAAAAACAAACGCCGACTGGTCCGACTACGACACCTATCTTCAATCCCGCCCCGAAGAAGCCGAACTCTCCGCCATTCGAATGCTTCTCTCCCTCTGCCGCGAATTCCACTTCCACCTCCACATCGTCCATCTCTCCGCCGCCGGCGCCCTCCCCGACCTGCGCGCTGCCCGCGCCGCAGGTCTCCCGGTCACCGTCGAAACCTGCCCCCACTATCTGCATTTCACCGCTGAATCTATTCCCCGCGGCGCAACTCTCTTCAAGTGCGCCCCTCCCATCCGCTCCCGCGAAAACTGCGACCAACTCTGGCAAGCCCTCCGCGACAAAACCATCGACCTGGTTGCCACGGATCACTCCCCCTGCCCCCCGGAAATGAAGCGCCAAGCCGAAGGCAACTTCCGCACCGCCTGGGGCGGCATCGCCAGCCTCTCCCTTGCCCTTCCCGTGATGCACACCGAAGCCGCCAAGCGCGGCTTCGCTCTCACCGACATCGCCCGCTGGATGTCCGCCGCCCCGGCGAAACTCGCCGGCGCCCACTCCCGCAAAGGCCGCCTCGCCCCCGGCTACGACGCCGACTTCGTCGTCTTCGATCCCGAAGCGGAATTCCTCGTCACCGAAGCCCGCCTCCACTACCGCCACAAAGTTTCGCCCTACCTCGGCGAAATCCTGCGAGGCGTAGTCAAAGCCACCTACCTCCGCGGCAAAAAAATCTTCGCCGAAGGCCATTTTCCCGGCGATCCCATCGGCACAGAACTCCACCTCGGCCAGGAACTCACGCAACAAAAGAAAAGCTAGCGCAAAACGATTTTTTCTATCACCTGCCCACCCAATTTTCGAATCGCCTGTCATACACTAAAGCAAGCAGCCAAGCCGTAACGAAAGCCGAAAGCCCAATCGAGTCCGCCCGACAAATGAAGACTTCCTCGATCGTTGGCACCTCCGTCCCCCGCCAGGAAGGCCGCGCCAAAGTCACCGGCCAAGCCCGTTACGTCGATGACATCACCCTCCCCAACATGCTCCACGGCGCCACCGTCCGCAGCCGCATCCCCCGCGGCAAAATAAAAACCATCACGTTCGCCTCCAGCATAAACTGGAACGAATTCACAATCGTCACCGCCGCCGACATCCCCGGCAAAAACTGCATCACCCTAATCGAAGACGATCAACCCTGCCTAGCCGATAAAATCATCAATCACCCCGAAGAACCCATCCTCCTCCTGGCTCATCCCGACCGCCACCTCCTCCCCAAAGCCGTCGAAGCCGTCCACATCGAATACGACTCTCTGCCCGCCATCTTCACCCTCGAAGAAAGCGAGCGCCAAGCCCAACAAATCTGGGGCGTCGACAATATCTTCAAAACCTATCTCATCGAAAAAGGCGACCCCGATGCCGCCTTCCAAAACGCCGATCACATCGTCGAAGCCGAATACACCACTGGCGCGCAAGAGCAACTCTACATAGAAAACAACGGCATGATCGCCGCCTTCGACGCGCAGCAAGGTCTCACTGTATGGGGCTCCATGCAATGCCCTTACTACATCCACAAAGCCCTGATAAAACTTTTCGCTCTCCCCGCCGATCGCGTCCGCGTTGTGCAGGTCGAAACCGGCGGCGCCTTCGGCGGCAAAGAAGAATACCCGTCGATGATCGCCGCCCACGCCGCGCTCCTCGCCCAAAAATCCGGCAAGCCCGTAAAAATCGTCTACGATCGCCTCGAAGACATGGCCGCCACCACGAAGCGCCACCCGTCCCGCACCCGCCATCGCACCGCCGTCACCAAAGACGGCAAAATCCTCGGCGGCGAAATTGATTTCACCATCGACGGCGGCGCCTACAAAACTCTCTCGCCCGTAGTCCTCTCGCGCGGCGCCATCCACGCGGGCGGCGCCTACTACTGGCCCAGCATCCGTATTCGCGCCAAAGCCGTCGCCACCAACGCCCCGCCCCAAGGCGCCTTCCGCGGATTCGGCGCGCCCCAATCTCTCTTCGCGCTTGAGCGCCACATGGACCGCATCGCCCAAGTCGTTGGCCTCTCGCCCGAAGAAATCCGCCGCCGCAATTTCCTCCAGCCCGGCCAAACCACTACGACCAGCCAAACCGTCAACGAACAAATCGATCTCAACAAACTCCTCGATCGCGCCCTCGAGCTCTCCGATCACAAATCCAAAAAAGAACAATTCGCCGCACAAAATCAACTCAGCACCACCCGCAAGAAAGGAATCGGCCTCGCCACTTTTCTTCACGGCGCGGGATTCACCGGCTCCGGCGAACGTTACCTCGGCTCCATCGTCGGCGTAGAAGCCTGCTCCGACGGCATCCTTCGCATCCTCGTCTCCAGCACCGAATTCGGCCAGGGCACCAACACCGTCCTCTGCCAGATCGTCGCCGAAGCGCTCGGCATCCGCTACGAAGACGTCGCCATCGCGCAGCCCGACACGCATGAAGTCCCCAACAGCGGCCCCACGGTAGCGTCGCGCACGGTAATGGTCGTAGGAAAGCTGGTTCAATCGGCCGCCGCCGGAATAAAAAAGACCCTAACAGCCGCCGGCCTGCTCGAAGATTCGTATTCGCCGGAACAATTCCGCGCCGCCTGCCGCGCTTATGTCACGCAACACGGCAAACTCAGCAGCCTCGCTCAATACGAGCAACCCAACGACATCGTCTGGGACGAAGAAAAATACCAAGGCTCCGCCTACGCCGCCTTCGCCTGGGCCGTCTACGTCGCCGAAGTCACCGTCGATCTCACCACCTACACCGCAACCGTCGACGATTTCGTCGCCCTCCAGGAAATCGGTAAAGTCCTTCATCCCGTCCTCGCCAAAGGACAAATCATCGGCGGCGTCGCCCAAGGCATCGGCTTCGCCCTCTACGAAAAAGTCGTGTGGGATCAAGGCCGCATGCAAAACGGCCAGATGACCAACTACATCATGCCCACGTCCGCCGACCTCCCGAATATCCGCGTTTATTTCGAAGAGTTGGGCAACGTTCACGGCGCGTTCGGCGCCAAAGGCATCGGCGAACTCCCAATGGACGGCCCCGCCCCCGCGATCATCAACGCCATCGAAGACGCGCTGCACGTTCCGTTCAATTCCATTCCGCTTCTTCCAGAAGACATCTTCGCCGCACTCGAGAAACGCGAAGTTCGCGAAGTCGTCCTTTCCTCCGCACGAGGGCGCGAATGACCAACGCGCCAAGAGCCCGCGCAAAATGCGAAATCTCCTTCACTGTGAACGGCAAGCCCGAAACCGTCCGCGCTCACCCGATGGCTCGCCTCCTCGACGTCCTCCGCTTCGATCTCGGGCTAACCGGCACAAAAGAAGGTTGCGGCGAAGGCGAGTGCGGCTCCTGCTCCGTCCTGCTCGACGGCGCACTAGTCAATAGTTGTCTCATCCCCGCGCTGCAAGCCACCGGAACACACATCCTCACCATCGAAGGCCTGGCGCAAGACGCACGCGCACAACTCCTGCAGCAGTCTTTTCTCGATTGCGGCGGCGCGCAATGCGGCATCTGCACTCCCGGAATGATCCTCGCCGCCCATCACTTGCTGCACAAAAAATCCCAACCCACGCTCGATGAAATCCGTGAAGGTCTCAGCGGCAATCTCTGCCGCTGCACCGGCTACATGCAAATCTTCGAAGCCGTAGCGGACGCCGCCAGCCGTGGAGCCTCCACGTGAGAGCGAATCCCGCCGAATACGATCTCGTCGCTCCCCGCACTTTGCCCGTGGTGCTATCGCTCCTCGCGCAAGAACCCGGCGCTTGGCTCCCCATCGCTGGCGGCACGGACGTGATGGTCCAATACTCCGCCGGAAAACTCTCCGCAAGAAATCTAGTCAGCATCTGGAATCTCTCCGAACTCCGCAAAATCGAAATCTCCACCGAAGAAATCCAAATCGGCGCCGGCTGCACCTACACGGATTTGCTCCAACACGAAATCGTCAATCGCGAATTCCCACTGTTGTCCCGCGCCGCAGGCTGGACCGGCAGCATCGCCAACCAAAATCGCGGCACTCTCGGCGGCAATATCGTGAACGCCTCACCCGCCGCCGATTCTCTTCCCGCCCTCCTCGCGTACGAAGCCGAACTCCTCCTCGTCTCCGCGAGCGGCGAACGCCGCATACCATATGCCGGTTTTCACATTGCCTATCGCAAAACGCAACTCGCCCCCGGCGAGTTGATTCGCGCCATCTGCCTGAAGCGCAGCTTTTCGGGTTACTATGCGCATGCGCGTAAAGTAGGCGCCCGCAACGCCCAGGCCATCTCGAAAGTGTCCCTCGCGGCGCTAGGCCGCATTGCAGATGGCGTCGTCGACGACATTCGTCTCGCAATGGGCAGCGTCGCTCCCGTTCCCGTTCGCCTGACCGAGGCGGAACGAATCGTGAAAGGAAAATCCATCGATTCCGAGCTCATCCATCTAGCCAGGGCAACCGCGGCCGCCGAAGTTCGTCCCATTGACGACATTCGCTCCACGCTCCGCTATCGCTCGGCTGTGGCCGGCAATCTCGTCGCCGAATTTCTCGAACAGTTGCGCGCGAGCCACGAAAGAGCAGGAAAAAGCAGCGCCGTGCTCGCAAGATGGAACGTCCTATCTGTCGACAAAGCCGCCGAAGAAATTCTCCCGTGTTGCGGCTCAAAATCCTGGGCGCGCGAAATGGCAAATCGCAGGCCGGTCACTGACGAAGCATCTATCTTGGCCGCGTGCGATCAAATCTGGGAAGATTTGCCAGAATCCGATTGGCTCGAAGCCTTCCGTAGTCATCCCAGAATTGGCGAATCACGCTCGCCCGTCTCCTCTTCGGCGCAGTCCGCAACCTGGTCCGGCCAGGAACAACAAAACGTCGGCCTCGCTCGCGAAGCCGTGAAGGCCATTCTCGCCGAAGCCAACCGCGCCTACGAAAAGCGCTTCAACCGCATCTTCATTGTTTGCGCCACCGGCAAATCCGCCCCGGAAATCCTCGAAATCCTCCGTCGCCGTCTCCAGAACGATGAACCAACCGAACTTCACGAAGCAGCCGAGCAGCAGCGCCAGATCGCCCATCTCCGCCTGAAGAAATGGCTCACTTTATGAGCGGCATATCTACCCACGTCCTCGACGTTGCTCTTGGCAAACCCGCGAAACACGTCCCCGTACGCCTCGAAAGGCAGGATCGCACCGGCAGCTGGCAAGTTCTTTCCGTTTCGCAAACTGACGAAGACGGTCGCTGTCCTCAACTGCTCCCCGCGCACGAAACTCTTAGTGCCGGCGCCTATCGCCTCTCGTTCGACACCTCGACCTATCACCTCGCTCAAAAGATCCAAGGCCTCTATCCAGCCGTCGAAATCACATTTCAAGTCCGGGACGGCGAATCGCAGTTCCATATCCCGTTGCTTCTGAGTCCGCACGGCTACACGACGTACCGGGGAAGCTGATCGATGGCCAAGCTGTCCGAAAACGCGTACGGCAAATCCCGAGTCCGGCTCGCAAAGGTGAAGCGTCACGCGGATCATAACGATTTTCGCGAATGGACCATCGAGATTTCGCTCGAAGGCGATTTTGAATCCTGCTTCGTCACCGGCGACAACAGCAAAATCCTTCCCACTGACACGATGAAGAACACTGTGTATTCGCTGGCGCGAACTTCTTCAGCGGAATGCATGGAAGAATTTGGCAAAGAACTGGCCGCTTTCTTCCTCGACCGCAACCCGCAAGTATCCGCGGCGCGAATCAGCCTCGCCGAAAAATCCTGGGACCATCTCCACATAAACGCAAAACCACACCCCACCGCCTTTGTGCAATCGAGTAGCGAGAATCACGTAGCGGAAGTTGCCGCAAATCGCCACGCCACGCCGTCCGTCCGCTCCGGCCTCGAAAATCTAGTCGTCATGAAAACCGCCGATTCGGCATTTGCTGGCTTCGTCAAAGATTCTCTGACGACTCTACCTGAGGCCACCGATCGCCTCTTTGCCACGTCCATCCGCGCACGCTGGACCTACTCGTCCCCGAATTTAGCTTTCCCCGCGCTGCGATCGAAGATTCGCCAGCAGTTACTGGCCGTCTTCGCCGACCACACCAGCAAATCCGTCCAACACACGCTATACGCCATGGGTGAAGCCGCCCTGGAAAACGTCCCCGAAATCGACGACATCGAATTGACCATGCCCAACAAGCACTACCTCCTCGCCGACCTCTCCCGTTTTGGCCAGGACAACCCCAACGAGATTTTTGTGCCAATCGATGAGCCGCACGGCACCATAGAAGCACGCCTTCGCCGCCAAGGTTAAGATCACGTGCTTACGCTAAGTAACGCAAAGATCCGCGCCCAAGAGATTCTTGCCCGCTGCAGGAAGCTCGCGTCATTCTCGGAAGACGCGAGCGGAACCCGCCGGACCTTTCTTTCTCCCCCGATGCGCGATTGTCACCGCGAGCTCACAAATTGGCTGACAGAGGCCGGCGCCGAAGTGAAGATCGACGCCGCCGGAAATCTCCGCGCCTTTTATCCCGCCGCACAATCCGATGCGCCCCGTCTCCTCCTCGGCTCTCACATCGATACGGTCCCGAACGCCGGAGCCTTCGATGGCGTTCTCGGAGTTGTGATTGCCCTAGCTTTACTCGAAGTCCTCGAAAATCGTCGCCTCCCTTTCGCCATCGAAGTCGTCGCTTTTTCCGAAGAAGAAGGCGTTCGTTTCGGCACACCCTTCATCGGCAGTCGCGCGCTTGCGGGCAGAGTCGACGACGAACTCCTGAACCGTGAGGACGCAAATCGAATCTCCGTTCGCACCGCCATCAAAAACTTCGGCCTGAATCCGAACGAAATTCCCCGCGCAGTTTTAAGCGATGACACGCTGGCCTACTTGGAGTTTCACATTGAGCAAGGCCCAATCCTCGAGTCCCTCGGGCGCCCGCTCGGCGTAGTCGAGGCCATCGCTGGCCAGACTCGCATGGAGGTACGGTTCTTAGGCCGCTCCAACCACGCCGGTACCACGCCCATGCATCTTCGCCGCGATGCCCTCGTCGCCGCCGCCGAGTGGATCGTTGCCGTCGAGCGCGCCGCACAGCACGACACCGGGCTGGTCGCAACGGTGGGCCGAATCGTAGCCAGGCCCGGTGCAACCAATGTGATCGCCGCCGAAGCTCTCGTTACTCTCGACGTCCGCCACAAATCCGACGACATTCGCGGCCGAGCCGTGGCCGCGCTGCTTCGTCTCGCTGGGGAAATTGTCGAGCGCCGCGGCCTGTCTCTGGGACAAAGTGTGTTGCTGAACCAGCCCGCGGTAGCGATGGATCCGTTTCTAGTCGATCAAATCCAGGAAGCCATTCGCAGCACGGGCCACCAACCCCATCGTATGACCAGCGGCGCCGGACACGACGCCATGATCCTCGCCGAGAAAGTCCCCGCAGCCATGATTTTCCTCCGCTCCCCCGGCGGTATCAGCCACGACCCGTCAGAATCCGTCGAAGCAGAAGACGTCGCCGCCGCCCTCCAATGCGGCCTCCATCTTCTCGATCAACTGGCAAATTCCACCGAATTTCAAAAAAGGATGTGCCGTGCATAATCTTGGCCACACACGCAGCGCCCAAAAACACAATCATCTACTGCTAACGCCGGACACCTTCGTCCGCACCGCATTGCCCGGCATGAAGGGCTGCGCAGCCATCGTCCACGCAGGCCCCGCCGTAGGCGCGCAATTCACCGAATACACCGCCGAATTCGAATCCAGCGGCGAACTAGGACCAACCACAGCCCAGCGCTTCCTCTATGTGCTCGAAGGCCAACTCACTCTAGATGTGGATGGTCGCCAAAGCGAATTAGGAATCCGCGGCTATGCCTACTTGCCAGAAGGCGTCCCACATCGCGTGCAAGCCGCGAAGAAAACCCGCGCCGCCGTCATCGAAAAATTTTACCAACCAGCCGAATCGTTCGAACCGCCGCTCGCAATCGTTTCGAACGAAAACGCCATCTCCTCGCACGCCCTCGGCGACGATCCCGATCTCCAGGTAAAATGCCTCCTACCCGACACAATGAATTTCGATTTCGCGGTAAACGCCATGGTCTACCAGCCAGGCGCCGCCCTAAGCATGGTCGAAATGCACATCATGGAACACGGCCTCCTGATGCTGGAGGGTTCTGGCATCTACCGTCTCGGCGATTCCTGGTACCCCGTCACCGCCGGCGACTTCATCTGGATGGCCCCATGGTGCCCCCAATGGTTCGGCGCCCTAGGCAAAGTCCCCGCCAAATACTTAATCTACAAGGACTCGAACCGCCACCCGCTGGCAGGCACAACGCGATGAAGTTAGAAGTAGATCGAGATCGGCTCTCAACGGAAATCGAAGAACTAGCCACGATTTCTGAAGCCGAACCACCGGCAGTAACGCGAATCGTCTTTTCCCCAACAGATCTCAAAGCGCGCGCGTGGCTGATCGCACGTTGCGAAGCGGCGGACCTGTCGGTGCGACAGGACGCCATCGGAAACATCTTCGCCCGCTGGCACGGCACTGATTCGAACGCCCCCGCGGTCGGCAGCGGTTCCCACATCGATGCGATCCCCAACGCCGGAAAATACGACGGCACAGTCGGCGTCCTGGGCGCGCTGGAGGCGATTCGCGCGCTGCAACGCAGCGGCTTCCGCCCGCGCCGCTCCATCGAACTGCTACTCTTCACGTCGGAAGAGCCGACGCGCTTCGGAATCGGCTGCCTGGGCAGCCGCCTGCTCTCCGGCACGCTGTCGGTTGACGCAGCAAAAAAATTGACCGACAAAAACGGCGCGTCGCTCGAAGAAGTGCGCCACGGCGCGGGCTACAACACGCCGCTGGAAGAAGTGAAGCTGCCCGGCGGATACTACGACGCGTTTGTGGAATTGCACATCGAGCAAGGCCCGTTGCTCGAACAACAAAAAATTCCGATCGGCATCGTCACCAACATTGCTGCGCCGGCGAGCCTGCGCATTTTCATCGAAGGCGCTGGAGGCCACGCTGGCGCCGTCCTGATGCCCGACCGCCGTGACGCGCTGTGCGCCGCCGCGGAGTTCATCCTCGCGGTCGAAAACGCCGCGCGAACCGGCGGCGCAAACGGCTCCCCCGCAACTCGCGCGGCGTTCAGCGGCACCGCGAATTCGATCGCCTCCGGCGCAGCGGATACCGTCGCGACGGTGGGCATCTGCGAAGTCTTTCCTGGGGCTGTCAACAGCATACCGAGCCGCGTACAGCTGACTCTGGATATACGCGACACGAATCTCGAGCGGCGCGACGCCGCGATGCGCGCGATTGAAGCCGCGCGCGAAACCATCGCGGCGAAACGCAACGTTTCGATCCGCGAAGAACTCGTCAACGCGGACGCGCCCGCTGAATGCTCACCCAAAATTATCGAGGCGCTTTCGCAGTCCTGCCTTAAACATAGCCTGCCAAACATGCGCATGGTCAGCCGCGCGTATCACGATTCGCTGTTCATGTCGCGCATCGCGCCCGTCGCGATGCTGTTCATTCCTTGCCGCAGCGGTTACAGCCACCGTCCCGACGAGTACGCGTCGCCCGAAGATATCGAGCGCGGCGTCCTCGTGCTCGCTGAGTCGCTCGCGGCCCTCGCCAGCTAGCTATAACTTTTTGGCCCGACTAAACTGGCCGCGGAGAAAGTCCGACTTTTAGCTGACGATGAACCATTTCTTCAGGGGCTAAAGCCCCTTTTCACGGGGTTCTGTATTGTCGGACCTAAAGGTCCGACCCCCCAAAAGCTACTTTTCAGCCCAGGCCTTCTTACCTCAGGGGTTAAAACCCCTTCGTGCTGGGGCGTTCTTCGGCCCGGCTAAGGCCGGGCCCTCCCAAAGAACACCAACAACCAAGTTGTATCTGCGCTCCTTTTACTCTTCCGCCAGGAGGCGGCGGATTTTTGCGTAGCCCGGTCTGATCACCTTGTAGATGAAATCGCAGCGCTTGTCGTAGGGGAGGAAGGCGCTTTTCATCGAGTTGACGGTGATCGTTTCAAAATCGTCGAGGCCGAGGCCGAAGGTGTCGGCGGCGGCCGCGAACTCTTTGGTCATGGTGGTGTCGCTCATCAGGCGGTTGTCGGTATTCAACGTGACGCGGAATTTTTCCTGGTAGAACGTCTTGAAAGGATGCTCGGCGAGACTGCGCGCGGCTCCTGTTTGCACGTTGCTGAGCAAGCAGATTTCCAGCGGGATTCGTTTGTCGAGAACGTATTGCGCGAGGTCGCCCAGCTTCACGACTTTGCCGTCTTCGGCGATGGCAATGTCCTCGATGAGGCGCGTGCCGTGGCCGATGCGGTGCGCTCCGCAGTATTGAATGGCTTGCCAGATCGATTCTTTGCCAAAGCCTTCGCCGGCGTGAATGGTGATGTTGAAATTCTGGCGCTGGATGTAGTGAAACGCGTCGACGTGTTTCTTGGGAGGATAGCCGCCTTCCTCGCCGGCCAGATCGAAGCCGACGACTCCGCGGTCGCGAAAGTCGACAGCGAGCTCGGCCATTTCGAGCGAGACGTCCATATTGCGCATGGCGCAGATGATCAGGCCTGAAGAAATTCCGAAGTCGTGTTTGCCGCGGTCGAGTCCTTTCAGTACCGCAGAGACGACCTGCTGATGGCTCAGTCCCGCGCGCGTGTGAAAAACGGGCGCGAAGCGCGTTTCAAAATAGACGACGCCATCTCCGCTCAAATCTTCTGCTTGCTCGTAGGCGACGCGTTCGAGGGCGTCTTCGGTTTGCATCACGGCGATGGTGTGGACAAAGCCTTCGAGATATTTGGGCAGGCTGCCCTGGTTGGCTCCCTGGTGAAACCAGCGCGCGAGCTCCTCCGGATTTTCGGTGGGCAGCCCGGTGTAGCCGGTGCTCTTGGCCAGCTCGATGACGGTCTCGGGGCGCAGTACACCGTCCAAATGTTCGTGGAGCAGAACTTTGGGAAGACTCTGTAGCGTGTCCCGATCCAAGGTCATGAGGCCTCCGATTTTCTGTTCCCAGTGTAAGCCGGGAGGCGCTGGAACGTTGGAAGGTTCGCAGGTTCTCGCGCGGTGGCATGCCGTACGCCTCGGTCTGCGAACGACAGTGGCGGAAGTCTAGAGGAGGAGTTGGAGCAGGGATGTCGAGCACGGCACGCCGTGCCTCTCCCTTCCGCATCTAGCGCAGTGCGAAGTCCGCGGAGCCCTGCGTCTTTTCTTGCCCAAGTAGCACCGACGCGCACAGCCAGGATTGGCTGTGCCACTTAAAGGCTAGAAGGTGAATTTTAGAGACATTTGGATTTGGCGGGGGCTGCCAATGGTTTTGTTTACTACGCCTATGCCGCTTAGGGTTGGCGACGAATAGAGCTGGGAGCCGACGACGGGGAAGTCGTCGAAGTTTAGGTTTTGGTCGATGTTGTTGATGGGGATGTCGAAGCTGGGGGTGTTGAAGAGGTTGAAGACGTCGAAGGAGAAGCGGGCGGCTACGCGTTCGGTGATTTGGGTCACTTTGATGAGGGAGAGGTCGGTGCGGCGCTGCCAGGGTTGGCGGAAGATGTTGCGCTGGCCGGTCGTGTAGGTGGTTTCGTAGGTGTCACCGGCGGGGATGGCGCCGTTGAGGTCGCCGGGGTTGAGGAGGGGGAGGGTAAAACAATTTGGATTGAGGGCTGGTTGGCCGGGGTTGGTGCCGCTGGCGCCGGTGTAGGCGTTGGACGGAGTGCAGCCTGGGGCCAGGGGGACGATGGGGTTGGTGATGCCGTCGGAGGTGCCGTAGTAGAGGCTGCCAACGGCGCCGGAATAGTCGATGACGGAGTAGGGTTGGCCGGATTGGATGATGGCCAGGCCGGAGACGGCCCAGCCGTCGGCGAAGCGGCCGCGCCAAGAGGTGAGTTCGTAGAATTTGGGTAACTCGTAGAGGTAGGTGAAGTTAATGACGTGCTTGCGGTCAAAATCGGAGAGCCCGTAGCCGCTGCGGAGATTGGTGGCGTCGTTGCCGTTGTAGAAAAGGCCCATGGCGCTTTGTTCGTCGGTGGCGTGGGAGAAGGTGTAGGAGAAGCCGACTTGCAGGCCGTGACTTATACGTTTTTCGACGTGGGCCTGGAGTGCGTTGTAGGCGGAGATGCCTGCGGCGGTGTAGGACTCGGATTCGGAGGAATAGCCGATGTAGGGGACGCGGAGGTCGATGTTGCCGCCTTCGTAGTTGGCCATCATGGAGGAGCCGTCGGGGAGGCCCATGAATTGGCAGCCGCTCGTGGCGCCGCTGGCGTTGCAGGTGGGGGTGTAGGCGCAGTTGCCGGGTGCGAGGGTGGGGTTGCAGCCAGGAGGGGCCAGGACGGTGTAGCCGTAGGTGTAGCTTTGGCCGTGGATGGGGTGGGAGGGCGTGGCGATGCCGGCTTGGTTGAATGGGACGGGGATGACTTCGTGGCGGCCTAGGTTGCCGACGTAGCCGATGGTGATGGCCAGGTCGTTGCGCGGTTGCCACTGGATGTCGATCGTTTGGTTGAGGGTGTAGGGGAGCTTGTTGTTGCGATTGTAGTCGGCGAAGGAGAAGAGTTGGGCGCCGTTTTCGATGGCGGCGGCGTTGGGTAGGACGATGGTGGCGGGGTTGCCGGTCGGGGGAGGTTGGAGAGTGTTGCCCCACGGATTGGAGAAGGAGCCGCCGGTGCCACTAGTGCCGGAGCCGACTTGCGTTGGATCGCAGGTGGGAATGAAGCCCTGGAAGAAGCTGCCGATGGAGCTGCAGACTTGGGAGTTGACGAAGGGCGGGGCTTGGTTGACGCCGAAGGGGCCGCCTGCGATTACTCCTGCGGCGAAACCGGGGGAGAGATAGGTGAAGAGTTCGCCGCGGTCGTAGTACATGCCCCAGCCGGCGCGGACTACTATTTTATTGTTGAATTT
>Ga0209139_10000025_pt1 | contig 36500 bp, 31 predicted proteins | sample BogFormECP14_OM3_FD_188246 | JGI IMG/M metagenome (GOLD analysis project Ga0209139, IMG submission 188246) | Bog forest soil microbial communities from Calvert Island, British Columbia, Canada - ECP14_OM3 (SPAdes) (version 2) | ecosystem: Environmental > Aquatic > Freshwater > Wetlands > Bog ...
AGCATGCTTGGCTCGGCCGGCATCGTCGTGATCGACGACCAGACGTGTATGGTTAAGTTTGCGCTACGCACGATCCAGTTTTACCAGCATGAGAGCTGCGGCTGGTGTATCCCCTGTCGCGAAGGCACGGACTGGCTTAAGAAGACAATTAGCCGCGTACATGCCGGGGGTGGCGTGGATAAGGACCTCGACAATATTCGCTATCTCGCCGAGAACATGCTGGGGCGAACGTTCTGCCCGCTGGGCGATGCCGCGGCGATGCCGACGATTGCGTTCATCAAGAAGTTTCGGCATGAGTTTGAAGATCACTTGAATGGCAAGCCTTGCCCGTACGAGCACGCTGATGAACTGGTTACTGCGTGAAGGCAAGGGAAATTATTCGGATTATTGAAAAGGATGGCTGGAAGCTGGTGCGACAGACAGGAAGTCACATGCACTTTTCTCATCCAGTAAAGCCGGGAATTGCAACAGTGCCATTTCATGGAAGCAAAGACCTGTCGAAGTATATTGTGGCGAGTATCCTGAAGCAGGCGGGGTTGAAATGACCAGGAAATATCTGGTGGTGTATGCAAAATCTCCGGGAAGCAATTTCTCTGGACACGCTCCGGATGTGCTTGGCTGCGTTTCGGTCGGCGACACGCTTGAGGAGATGCGCACGATGATGCGTGAGGCCCTCGAATCGCATTTTGAAGTGATGGCTGAGTTTGGCGATGCGATTCCTGAGCCAGCAGCAACACAAGTTGAATTCAAAGACGAAGACTTCGAAGATACCGAATACTTCGTTGTAGAGACATTGGAAGTCAAGCTGCCAACAAGTGCCGAACAGCCCAAGCGGCTAACCGCATAAAGGAATTCATGGCTGACGTAACGTTTACAGTCGATGGCAAGAAGCTGACCGCGCCCGCCGGGACGCTGCTGATTGATGCCTGCAAAGCATCCGGCATCGAGATTCCGGCGTTCTGCTACTATCCCAAACTTTCGATGCAGGCAGCTTGCCGCATGTGTGTCGTGCGCATTGAAAAGATGCCGAAGCTACAGACGGCCTGCACAACGCCCGTGACGGCAGGAATGGTCGTCGCGACGGAAACCGATGAGATCAAGCAGGCGCGCAAAGCGACAGTCGAGTTGCTGCTGGGGAACCACCCGCTGGACTGCCCGGTGTGCGACGCGGGCGGCGAGTGTGAACTGCAGGATATGACCTTCAAGTACGGCGCAGCGGAATCGAAGTATGTCGAGATCAAGCAGCACCGCGAAGAACAGCAGTGGTCGCCGGTGGTCTACTTCGACCGTCCGCGCTGTATTCTCTGTTATCGCTGCGTCACCGTCTGCGGTCCGGGCATGGATGTATGGGCGCTTGGCATCCAGAACCGCGGTGTCGGTGCGGTTATCGCTCCTAATGGGCAGGATCATCTGAACTGCGAAGAGTGCGGCATGTGCATCGACCTGTGCCCTGTCGGTGCGCTTACTTCGGGGACCTATCGCTATAAGACGCGGCCGTGGGAAATGAACCACATTGCCACTATCTGCACACACTGCGGGGATGGCTGCAAGACGACGCTCGGCGTGCGCAGCGTAAACGATGGCGTGGAAATCATTCGCGGCGACAATCGGGACAAGAGCGGCATGAATGGCGATTTCTTATGTAACAAAGGCCGTTACGCATTCGATTTCGCCAACCGGACGGACCGCCTTACGAAGCCGCTTGTCCGTCAGCCTGACGGCAAGTTTGCCCCAGTGAGTTGGGACCACGCGCTCGATTTCGCCGCGAAGAAGCTGCGCGATATTCGCGAGGCAAAGGGTGGGCAGTCGATTGGGGTGATCGGCTCGAATCGGACCACAAACGAGGAAGCGTATCTGCTGCAGAAGTTTGCACGGACGGTTCTTGGCACGAACAATATCGACCATCACCGCACGGCGGACTACGTTTCGTTCGCTGCGGCTCTTGCCGGGAAGGCTGGCCGCACCGCTTCCCTGCGCGATACGGCGAACGCTCCATCGATTCTGCTGCTGGGCAACGATCCGACAGAGCAGCATCCGGCGCTGGCGTGGAATCTGCGGTCGAATGTACGGCTGAACAGAGCACGTATTTACGTCGCCAATCATGCGGAGATCAAGCTGCGGCGACAGGCCAAGGCGTTTCTGCAAATTCCGCAGGATGGTTACGCCTCGCTGGTGCAGTATCTGGCCGGGAACGATGGCGCGATTTCTAGCAATGACACCACTTCGGCCTTCCGCGATGCGATTCGCAAGGAAGAGTCGCTCCTGATTGTCTTTGGTTCGGAGTTTCGTGGGCGCGATATTCAGGCGCTGGTGGAGTTCGGGCTCTCGCTTCCGAATACGAAGTTTGCCGCGCTGGGCGATTACGCCAATTCACGCGGCGCTGCGGACATGGGGCTGCTGCCCGATCTGCTGCCGGGCTATGTTCCGGTTGGCGATGCAGTCCACTTTACCGATGAATATGGTGCGGCGATGCCGCAGGCTGAGGGGCTCGATCTGCTACAGATGTTCGATGCGGCGCAGCGTGGCGAACTGGCGGCATTGTATGTTGTCGGGTCGAATCCGGTATCGCGCTATGGGGTGGATGCGGCGGCGCTCAAGAATACCTTTGTTGTTGTTCAGGATATGTTCCTGACGGAGACGGCGGCGCTCGCGGATGTAGTCTTCCCTGCCGCTAATCTGTACGAGAAATCAGGGACCGTCACCAACACTTACGGCGATATTCAGCTGGTGAAAAAAGCCGCCGACAAGGCTGGCGTGCGCACCGACTTCGAGTTGATCGTTCGTCTGGCAGATCGCATGGGCGCCGATCCGAAGAAGCTGGTTCCGTTTGGGCGGGGTGTTCATGCTGATATGGGACAATCGCGCGGCCCCGAGTCGGGTGAAGCCGATCGGCATGCGGTATGGCTTGCGGCGAATCGTCTGGAGCCGAAGCTCAGCCCATTCGATTCGTTCGCTACGCTCGATGAAATTCAGCGGCTGGTGCCGGGGTATAACGTTTCGCGTCTGGAACTGCTGACTGGCACGGAGCAGCCGGAGAAGTTTGACCTGGTGCAGATTCAAACTGCGGCCACGCGCCGCGATCTGGTTCTGCCCGCAGAGGACTCTCTCTTCACCTCAGGAACGCTTGGCCGTTATAGCGATATGATGAAGGCTGTCGTCGACTCGCATACAACACCTAAACCCGCGGAAACAGCGGCGGACTAGAATTTTTTCTGGAAGGCCCGATGGAAGTCAGCATTTGGATCTTTTTGTTGTTGACTGTGGTGAAGGTCGCCGTCGTTACGGTGCTCCTGCTGATGGCGGTCGCTTATACAGTGCTGCTTGAGCGGAAGCTTGTGGGGCGCATCCAGAACCGCTGGGGACCTACTCGCGTTGGCCCCTTTGGCCTAATGCAGCCGTTGGCTGACGGGTTGAAACTTTTTCTGAAGGAAGACCTGCTGCCTAGCGGTGTGTATCGTCCACTGTATATTCTGGCGCCAATAATTGCGTTAAGCTGCGCGCTCATTACGATTTCTGTCATCCCGTTCGGTAAGCAGATATACGTCAAGGGCGTCGATTTGTTTCAGATTGCCGATGTGAATATCGGTCTGCTGGTGATTCTAGGCATCACGTCCATTGGCGTGTATGGAGTAGCGCTCTCCGGGTGGTCGTCGAATAACAAATACTCTCTGCTGGGAGCGTTGCGTGCAAGCGCGCAAATGGTCAGTTATGAGTTGGCGCTGGGGTTGTCACTGGTGGGCGTTGTGCTGCGGACCGGATCGCTGCGACTGCGGGACATCGTGAACATCCAGGCAACGCACGGGCTGTTGAGCTGGAATGTGATCGGCGGACTACAGTTCGTTGCGTTCTTCATTTATCTGATCTCGGCGTTTGCCGAAACCAATCGCACGCCGTTTGATCTTTCCGAAGCCGAGAGCGAACTGACCGCCGGCTACCACACTGAATACAGTTCGATGAAGTTTGCCATGTTCTTTATGGCTGAATACGGCAACATGATCATGGTGGGCTGCGTTGCGACGCTGCTGTTCCTAGGCGGATGGTCGAGCCCGTTTGGCAACTTGCTGCCAGAGTGGGGCGGACCTGTGGTGCAGGCATTGCTGCCGGTCTTCTGGTTTGTCCTCAAGGTTTTCTTCTTCCTGTGTCTTTATGTCTGGGTGCGCGGTACGCTGCCGCGTTTCCGCTATGACCAACTGATGCGTTTCGGCTGGACGTTTTTGTTACCTCTGGCGATTGCAAATATTATTGCGACGAGCTTGTGGCTGGCTTTTCGCGCGGCGTAAAACGAACGCTGAATTACAATTTTCTTTCTTCACGGTTCCATTCGCTTAAGAGCATGCATCTAGTTCTGTTCTTCATCTTCGGCGGTTTATGTGTTGCGGGGGCGGTGAATCTCCTGCTGCAGCATCACCCTATTAACAGCGCGCTTTCACTGATCGTGGTGATGACTTCGCTCGCCGTGCTTTATCTTCTGCTGGGCGCTGAATTCCTGGCTGCGGCGCAGGTGATCGTTTATTCCGGCGCTATTATGGTGCTCTTCACCTTTGTCATTATGCTTTTGAATGCAGGCGAAGAAGAGCGCACGCATGGCAGCAAAGCAGCTTATATTGTGGGCTTTCCGGGAGCGGCGGCGTTGCTCGGCGTTCTTGCCTACATCTTCCTGAAGCAGCGCGATCATCTTGGATCGGCCAGGATTGGCGGTTACCTGGTGACCACGCATGATTTGAGCAGCGTACTGTTCCGAGATCTGCTGCTGCCGTTTGAAGTGACATCTGTGCTGATTCTGGTGGCCATCCTCGGCGCAGTTGTGCTGGCGCGAAAGGAGCACTGAGCGAATGGTTCCGATTGCCTATTATCTGGTGCTGAGCGCTGTGCTCTTCTCGATTGGCGTGGCGGCATTTCTGGTAAAGCGCAACATTATCACCATCTTCATGTCGATTGAGCTGATGCTGAACGCGGTGAACCTGACCTTCGTTGCGTTTGCGCATCACTGGCATCAGGTCAGCGGGCAAATCTTTGTTTTCTTTGTGATGGTTGTAGCGGCGGCGGAAGCTGCGGTTGGGCTCGCGATCATCATTGCCCTCTTCCGCACCCGCGCTACTTTGAACGTTGACCAAGTGGATTTGATGAAACTATGACTGGTTCCCTTCATCTCTGGTTGATTCCGCTCGTTCCCTTCGCCGGATTTCTGGTGAACGGTCTGCTTGGCCGGCGCTTTCCCAAGGCGCTGGTGACCACTGTGGCCTGGGTGGCCACGGTGATTCCCTTTCTGCATGTGCTGAATATCGTCTTGCACTTCAGCTCCTTGACACTGCCCTACGTAGAAAATGACGGCACGTGGATCACGGCGGGAAGCTTTCATGCGGACTTTGCTTTTGCCCTCGATCAACTGACGCTGATCATGCTGCTGGTGGTGACGGGCGTCGGATTTATCATCCATCTCTACTCTGCCGGATACATGGCGCATGAAGAAGGCTACTGGCGATTCTTTGCCTACCTCAATCTCTTCATGTTCTTCATGCTGACGCTGGTGCTGGCGGAGAACTTCCTGCTGATGTTCGTTGGGTGGGAGGGTGTCGGACTCGCGTCGTATCTGCTGATCGGCTTTTATTTCACCAAAGACTCGGCTGCGAATGCCGGAAAGAAAGCCTTCGTCGTTAACCGCGTCGGCGACTTCGGGTTTCTGCTGGCGATGTTTCTGCTCGTCGCGCACTTTGGCACTTTGAGCTTCGGTCAAGTCTTTAGCCAGGTTGCGCAGCATCCAGAGTGGCAGGGCGGATTTCTGACGGCGATTGCGATGTTCCTGGTGCTGGGAGCGACGGGTAAGTCGGCACAGATTCCGCTGTACGTCTGGCTGCCGGATGCAATGGAAGGCCCCACGCCTGTCTCTGCGCTGATCCACGCCGCAACGATGGTCACTGCCGGCGTCTACATGGTGGCACGTACACACCTTATCTTTGATCGTTCACCTTTCGCACTGACAACGGTGGCGATCATCGGCGCAGCGACTGCGTTCTTTGCTTCAACGATCGCTCTTGTTCAGACAGACATCAAGCGTGTTCTGGCTTACTCGACCGTTTCGCAGCTCGGGTACATGTTCCTGGCTTGCGGCGTAGCGGCATATTCATCCGGCATTTTTCATTTGCTAACGCATGCTTTCTTCAAGGCGCTGCTCTTTCTTTCGGCTGGGTCCGTGATTCACGCGTTGAGCGGCGAGCAGGACATGCGCGTGATGGGTGGGTTGCGGAAGAAGGTTCCTATCACCTTCTGGGCGATGACGATGGCAGTCTTTGCTATCTGCGGGATTCCACCGTTTGCCGGCTTCTTCAGCAAGGACGAGATTCTGTATCAGGCGTTCGTGTCGCCAAATCCTGTCGGCAAGGTTGTCTGGTTTGTTGGGCTGTTTACGGCCGGCCTCACGGCGTTCTACATGTTCCGGTTGTGGTACCTGACTTTCTTTGGCGAGAGTCGCGCGCAGGAAGTGGCGCATGATGATCACGGACATGGACACGCGCATGGCGTACATGACAGTCCGTGGATCATGCTCGGGCCGCTGGTGATACTCGCGATTCTTTCCGTGATTGGCGGATGGGTTGGCGTTCCGGCTGCTCTCGGCGGACATGCTGAAATCGACCATTTCCTATCGCCCGTGCTGCAGGTTGCTCCTGAGGCGGCAGAAGGCGGCAAGTCTCTTGAATTACTGCTGATGATTGTTTCGGTGGTTACAGTGGCGATTGGCTGGTTCATTGCGCATCTGCTTTACTTCGCGAAGCCGGAACTGCCCGCGCAGCTTGCGGCAAAGGTCCGCGGATTGTATTCGCTGCTGCTTAACAAATTCTGGATCGACCAACTTTACGGCGCTGTCATTGTCACGCCTGTCCTGCTGTTTTCCCGCTACGTATTGAAGGGCTTGTTTGATACAGGTGTGATTACCGGTGGCGGCCTGGCGCTGGGGTATACGACGCAGGGTATCGGCTCGGTTGTGCAGCGTATTCAGTCGGGCAACATTCGGTCGTACGCGGGATGGCTGGCGCTTGGGGCGGCCGCACTGCTGCTGCTGACTTATTTTGGGTTTGGATCGCACCTGTCGTTTTAGAGATATGAAGCAAGGAATGTATTCGTGCTGAACGATTCCATTTTGTCGATGATTACGTTTGTGCCCACGGCGGGCGCGATCGTAGTTGCTCTGCTGCCGCGGACGGGCAAGCTGATCCAGTGGTTCACGCTGCTGGTAACGCTCGCGACGTTTGCGCTTACGCTGCATCTGCCGGCGCATTTTCAATATGGGCAGACGGGCTTCCAGTTTGAAGAGAACCATCCGTGGATTACCAGCCCGAAGATCGGCTACCACCTTGGCGTCGATGGTATTTCGATGTGGCTCGTGGTGCTGGTTGGATTCCTGGGGCCGCTGGCGTCGCTCGCTTCGTGGAAGGCGATTGAGACGCGGACCAAGGAGTTTTACTTTCTCTTCCTGCTTCAGCAGACAGCGATGATTGGTGTCTTCGTCTCGCTGGACATGTTCCTCTACTACGGCTTCTGGGAATTGTCGCTGGTGCCGATGGCGATCCTGATTGCCATGTTCGGGCGCAATCGCGGGCCGCAGGCGGCGATCAAGTTTTTCCTGTTTACCTTCATTCCTTCGGCGCTGTTGCTCGTTGGTCTGCTTTGGCTGTATGCGAAGACGGGCACCTTTGACTTTGTTGAGACACAGCAATACCTGTCCCAGAACAGCTCTCTCTTTGCTCCGCAAGCACTGTGGTGGGTTTCGCTGGCGTTCCTCGTTGCCTTCGCTGCGAAGGTTCCGGTTTTCCCGCTGCATGGATGGCTGAGCGACGTCTTCTCGGAAGCGCCAACGGCGATGGCGATGGTCGTCGCGGGCAAGCTTGGGCTTTACTCGATCATTCGCTTTAATCTCGGCCTCTTCCCCGCGCAGTCGCGGCAGATTGCTCCGCTGATGATTGCGCTGGCGGTGATCGGTATTCTTTACGGGGCGTTGATTGCCTTGGTACAGCAGGATCTCAAGCGGTTCATTGCCTTCTCGACTATCGGACATTTGAGTTTCTGCACGCTCGGTATCTTCTGCTTCACAATTGTCGGGTTGAATGGCTCGGTCTATCAGATCCTGAACCATGAGCTTTCCGGCGCTGCCATGCTCGTTCTCTTTGGGATTCTCTATGAGCGATACGGCACGTATGACATGACGCTTTACGGTGGGATTGCCGGGAAACTGCCGAACATGGCGACGCTTTATGTCATTACGACGCTTTCGCTTGTAGGGCTGCCGATACTGAACGGCTTTGTCGGCGAATTCCTGATTCTGAGTTCAAGTTTCGGTGTGCACCCCTACTGGGGAGCGGCGGCTACTCTCGGAGTGATTCTGAGCGCGGCGTACATGCTCATGATGATTCAGAAGCTCTTCTACGGGAAGCAATCGCAGCTGGTTGCGAATAAGGCCGTGCCCGATGTGATGGCGCGTGAGGGCTTGGCTCTGGTGCCTGCCGTCATTCTGATGCTGGTGCTGGGCGTGGCCTCGCCGTACTGGATTCGCGCGATCAGCGGCGCGGTGAGCGGGCTGGCGGACAATATCGCGCATGCGACCGTAACTCTTACGACGAACGTGGCGGAGAAGCGATGACCGACGTACCGCAGATCTATCGGATTCTCCCCGAGGTGATTCTTACGATCACCGGTGTGGTAATCATGCTGGCCGAGCCGCTGCTCGCGAAGAACGCCAGCCGAAAACCGCTTGGTTGGCTTGCTGTCATCGGTACGCTGGCGGCGCTGGCGGCGAGTCATTGGCAGCTAGGCTTACCTGCGGGAACGGCGTTCTTCGGCACGGTGCAGACGGATGCTTTCAGCGTCTTCTTTCATGTTGCGATTGCCGGCATTGTGCTGGCTACGCTTCTGGTTACGCTCGATGCGGCGAGTCCCGATGCGGAAGGCCTGGGCGAATTGTTTGCGCTGATCTGCTTCGGCGCTGTGGGAATGATGCTGATGACCTGCGCTGATGAATTGCTGCTGGTCTTTATCGGCCTGGAAATTTCGTCGATCTCGACTTACATCATGGCGGGGTTCCGGCGAAAGAGCGCCAAGGGGCCTGAGGCGGCGATCAAGTATTTTCTGCTGGGCTCGTTTGCTACGGCTTTCTTCCTCTATGGCATTGCGCTGATCTTTGGAGCAACGGGCACGACGGTCATTTCGAATGTGGCCGCACTCCTTACTTCAAGCCAGACACCGATTCTGGCGACGATTGGCGTAGCGATGGTTCTGATCGGGCTTGGCTTCAAGGTTTCGGCTGCGCCCTTTCAGGTGTGGACTCCGGATGTGTACGAAGGCTCGCCGTCTCCTGTTGTGGGACTGATGTCCACGGCTCCCAAGGCGGCGGCGTTTGCCGTGCTCCTGCGTGTTCTGTACGTCGCCTTCCCTGCTCTGCATAACCATTGGCAGCCGCTGATCTGGTGCATGGCGGCGCTTTCAATGACGTTCGGCAACCTGGGCGCGCTGCGGCAGCAGAATGTGAAGCGCTTGCTGGCGTACTCGTCCATTGCGCACGCTGGCTATATTCTGGTTGCGTTCACTGCCCTTTCGCAGGATGGCATTGCCGCCGCCAGTTTCTATACCCTGAGCTATGCGGCGATGAATGTCGGCATCTTTGCCGTGTTCAGCCATGCCGGTGGCATGAACGACCGACTGACCCTGATTCAGGACTATCGCGGCCTTGCTTATCGCTCGCCGCTGCTGGGCGGAGCGCTTGCGTTCTTCCTGATTTCGCTGATCGGGATTCCGTTTACGGGCGGCTTCTTCGGCAAGTTTTATGTCTTTGCCTCGGCTTTGCACTCGGGGCTTGTGTGGCTGACGATTATTGGCCTCGTGAACAGTGGCATCGCTTGCTACTACTACCTGCGGCTGCTGGTGTCTGCATATTCAAAGCCGGTTCACAGCGATTTGCTGGATGGAATTCCTCGCACAACGGTGCCCCTGCTTTTCGCGCTCCTGATTACGGTTGCGGTTACGTTGATCCTTGGCATAGTTCCTGGGCAAGTGCTGGGCGTTGCTAAAGCCGGAGCTAATACGCTGTATCCTGCCGGGGTGAATACGTCGGCAAAGTAGTTCAGCGTAGCGCTTTGGTCCTTCCTGGACGGCTATCTCCCGGGGGTGGGAGGGTAGCTAAATCCTTGAAAACATTCGTTCTTTCTTGAAGTCGCCGCAAAATATTGAATCTACTCGGCTTGCGCGTAAAGTCTTTGTTTGCAATTAAGAGAGCCCACCGGGTCTCGGCGGGCTTTTCTCCTATTTCTATTGTACGGGATTGAGCGAAATAGTACGCCAAACTGGCGCAGGTTTTTGCATTTTGGAATGAGAGGGTTAGAAACTTTTTGCGAATTGCCCTCTTGACAAAGGCAGGACAGGATTTTTCTTAGACTTAACTTCTAATCGGTGACCAGATTCAGGTCGCGGCGGCTGAAGAGCCACGAGGCGGCTGCGAACCACACGACTCCCGCCAGCACAGTCAGGACGGCGTCAAGCGCCACCGTCGGCGAGGTGTTCTTCCCGGAGATCGATGTCTCAAATAAAGCCAGAAGAAGTCTTCCTGGGCCGATCATTCCCATCTGTCCTACATAGACTGCAAGACCAACGCAAGCCACTGACACCATCGAGGCTACGATCTGCGGAAGCAGGATCGACCAGAAAATGCTGACGGCCCCGGCCCAGATGCCCAGGACGAGTTGCGCAACAACCATCAGGAGAATTCCCTGATATGGCTTGTGCAGCAGGCTTGCCATGAAGATGCCGCTGATGAGGAATCCGCTGACGTAAAGCACGAGCGGCAGCCATGCCGTGATGAGCAGAGATAGCAGATATTGCGGACGGCTCACGGCGCGGGCCAGGACCATGATGATGCGGCGCGAGCGCTGTTCGTTCCCTAGCAGAGTGCTGCCGGTAACCGCGACCAGTGCAAGCCCGGCGAAGCATTCCTGATGCAGCATCCACAGCACATCGTCGGGGTCGGGCTGGCCGCCAAAGCAGAGGATCGCAGCCATGACGTAGGGCCAGAGCATCAGCATGAGGAAGAGCCAGCGGTTTTGCCAGAGCAGGCGCTGCGCGATGAGCCAGGCTTTAATCATGCGCTCGGCTTCCTCGATTCGTCTTCAGTCCAGTCGATGAAAAGCTCTTCGAGCGTGCGGCGCAGCGGGGTAACGCTCTTGAGCGTTGCTCCGGCGGCCCACGCGTGCTCGATCAACCCGCGCTGCAGACTGACGGGCACAACAAAGTGCAAGCCATTTTCCGAAGCACCGCTCTGATATTGGCGGTATGGCAGTAGGGCTTCTGATTCAGCAGACAAGCTCTGAATCACAACCTCGATACGGCCACTGTCTTCCAGAAACGCAGCCAGAGGGCCGTGGCGCAGCAATCTGCCGCGATCAAGAAAGGCGATGCGGTCGCAGATCTGCTCCACTTCTGAGAGCTGGTGCGAACTGAAGAAGATGCTTTTGCCATCATCGCGGGCGGCGCGGAGAAGCTCACGAACTTCGAGCACTCCGGGAGGGTCGAGGGCCGAAGTGGGCTCGTCGAGAATGAGCAATTCGGGATCGTTGACCAGGGCCTGCGCCATGCCCAGCCTCTGCTGCATGCCGCGGGAGAAGCGGCGCGCGTCTTTGCCTGCCGATGCAAGACTCAGTTGTGCAAGAAGCGACTTTGCACGCTCCCGTAGTTCCGGATTGCGCATGCTATTGAGCCGTCCGGCCAACTCCACTGCGCCCAGAGCGGTTCCGGCGAAGAAGTTAGGCGAATCGGGAAGAAAGCCGATGCGGGCGCGTATTGGCGTATTTCCAAACGGCATGCCAAGAATCGTGCCTCCGCCTGCGGTTGATTTCAGAAATCCAAGCGCCAGGTGGATGGCGGTGGTCTTGCCTGCTCCGTTGGGACCGAGGAAGCCTAGAATCTCGCCCCGCTCAAGTGTCAGAGAGAGGTCGCTGAGAGCTGCATGTGTGCCGAAATGTTTGGTTGTACTTTGAAATTCGAGCGCGGCCGCCACAGCGGAATTGTCTCATGTGGAAAGAGAACAGGCGGAGCTGCTTATGCTGTCAAAATGTGAGCCGACTCTGTTGTTCGTCGGCTCTCAACCAGATCCGTGAGTACAGGTGTCGCTTCAGGCGTTCGTTCCGCCATCGACGGTGAGATTGGCTCCTGTGATGTACGAAGACTCCGGACCGGCGACAAACGCTACCAGGGCGGCGACCTCATCCACACTCCCGTAACGGTCGAGCGCGGTGACGGCCTTCTGAGGTGTTGCCCAATCGCCCGCGGCAGGATTTAAATCCGTGTCGATGGGACCCGGCTGGACATTGTTGACTGTGATGCCCCGGTTCCCGACCTCTCGGGACAGCCCCTGGGTGAACATCTTTACGGCTCCCTTGGTGGCGGAGTAAGGCACCAGCCCGGGCGTAAGGATACGCTCGCCGACGCACGAACCGATATTGATGATGCGACCGCCATCATTCATGTGCTTAAGCGCGGCCTGCGTAGTGACGAATACGCCGCGGATATTGATGTTAATGAGGCGATCGAATTCCTCAAGGGTGGTCTCCTCGAACCTTTTCGGAATGGCCGTGCCGGCGTTGTTCACGAGCACATCGAGCCGGCCGAGAGCGGAGACGGCCTTTTCCACCGCACTTCTGACCGCTTCGGTATCGGCAGCGTCGGCCTGGATTGCGACAGCCTTGCCGCCATTGCTTTCAATCGCTTTGACCACAGCGGAAGCCGCGGTCGCGTCCTTGGCGTAGGTAATGGCCACGCTCGCACCATCGGCAGCGAGACGCTTGGCAATGGCCGCGCCAATACCCCGCGAACCGCCGGTAACAAGTGCCACTTTATTCGCTAATTTAGACATAAGATCTCCTTTTACGTTTATGAGAACGACTCATCAATTCTGATCATTCAACCGACTGTGATCTGTTCGGATCTGTCAGGCTTCTATTCGATGTGCCATCTTACAAGTAGATTTGCCCGTCTGAGGAATACCAGCCATTCCTAACGGGAATGCAAATACAATCCATTCCAGAGGCTGTCGTGGACAAATTCGATGCAATGCATATGTTCGTGCGAGTCGCGGTGAAGGGTAGCTTCTCGGCTGTCGCAAAAGAGCGTGGAATTGGTCAGCCTGCCGTCAGTAAACAAATCTCGGCCCTTGAAAACGAGCTTGGCACCGAGCTGATTCATCGCAACTCACGTTCGATTGCATTGACCGAGGCAGGCCGTGACTTTTACGAGTCTGCGTTGCGCATCCTCGACGACTTTGAAAACGCGACGTCTCGCATCGGTCGAGGGCAGACGGCGCCGAAAGGCCTTATCCGCGTAACCGTTCCTCCAACGTTTGCCCGCCTTCATATGGTGTCGAAGCTGCCTGCCTTCTTTGCCGCCTACCCTGACATTGCGGTTGAGATGGCCGCATCGGAGAGCCCAACAACGATCATCGAGGACGGCTACGATCTGGCTATCCACTCGGGGGATCTGCCGGATTCTACCCTGGTGGCACGCAAATTTGCGCAGACGATGATTATTCTCGTTGCCACGCCTCAGTACCTGGCGCGCCGTGGCGCGCCGGAAGCACCGGAGGATCTCGCGCGCTTTCCATCGGTTGTGTTTGTCGAGCGGGGCGCGGCGCAGGCGTGGAAGTTCGGCTCAGGACAGGATGTAAAACGCGTTACTCCCACAGGAGCATTTCGTACCAGCGACATTGAACAGATGCGGATGGGAGTGCTTGAACACCTTGGGATTGCGCAGGCGCCGGCATGGCTCTTTGCCGCAGAATTGAGAGAAGGCACTGTTCTGCGTCTTCTGACTCCCTTTGAACGAACTGTGCCGATCCTCGCCGTGCGGCCTGCCAGCCGGCGGATGTCCACCAAGGTTCGTGTGTTTATTGAACACCTGGAGAAGACTTTCGCCCTCTGCTCGCAGTTCAACCCACGGCCCAGCTGAGAAATCCGAGGCGATCTGATAAATAAATCCTATTGTCAGAATCACTTTTTCTGATACCAGCGACTTCTTTATAGTGTCACGATAACCTGTTAGGAGAGAACAACCAGCCAGGTCGAGCTCGTCTATTTCTTCAATCAGGTGAGCCACGGTGGGCGCCGGTTAAACCCATCCAGAGGAGATGCATGTCCAACGAACTTCGTAATTTCCTGTCGCTCTCATACGCAGAGCTGGAAGAAAAGAACCTGAGTGCAAAAGCGCAGCGGATAAGCCGCGTAGCCCCTCACAAGATCCAGGAAGAGCGCCTCAAGTACCTGACCGACACCAAAGAAATCAAGGCGGTCACTGTGCTGTTCAGCGACCTTGAAGGCCGCCTGCACATGCTGGACTACGACAAGAAATTCCTGATCAAGAGCTACGACAATCTTACGTTTGACGGCTCGTCGATCCGTGGCTTTACGGCGCAGCGCGAAAGCGATCTTCGCCTCGGCATTGACTGGAGCGCGTTTTACTGGGGACCGGCAGACATTTTTGGACCGGGCAAGGTTCTGGTATTTGGCGAGGTCATCGATAAAGGTGGAGCGCCCTACAGCGCTGATATGCGCGGCGTATTAAAAGGCTTTGCCACGGAGATGCATGCGAAGGACGGCTACACGCTCAATGCCGCCAACGAGATTGAAGGCTTCATCTTTGCCGGCCTCGATGCGGAACGACGCTTCCCGGTAACGGGCAAATTCGAGTACGTAAATACCGGCGGCTACTATCATTCGCTACCCGGCGATCCGCTGCGCGTCTTCATCGATGCGGCTGCGGAAGTGATGCGCTCCATGGGTTTTGAGAACGAGAAGGACCACCCCGAAGTGGCACCTTCACAGTTTGAGATCAACTACGGCTACGGCGAAGTGGTCGCGGCTGCGGACCAGATCCAGATCTACAAACTGGTCTGTCGCCAGGTGGCAACGAAGCTCGGTATGTCGGCGTCGTTTCTGCCGAAGCCGGTCGTCGGCGTGAATGGCAGCGGCATGCACACGAACGTGTCGATCAGTAAAGAGGGTAAGAACATTTTCTGGGATCCTCAGGGAGAGGAAAAGCTCTCCAAGTTTGGCTGGGACTTCGTGGACCGCATTCTGACGCATGGCAATGATCTTTGCCTGCTGATGAATTCGAGCGTCAACTCGTACCGCCGCCTCGATCCTCACTTCGAAGCTCCGAATCAGCTCAAGGCGTCGGCAGTGGATCGCGGCTCGATGGTCCGCATTCCGATCGGCAACGAGAAGAGCATGCGCGTAGAAGTGCGCGCTGTGGCTCCGGATGCCAATCCTTATATGGTGCTGCATTCCATCTTCAAGACGGGTCTCGACGGCGACACGGCGAAGATCGAGAACCTCCGCCAGGCGCAGCGCTATTTGCCGGACAACGTCTACACGGCGATTGAGAATTTCCGCAACGCCACGTGGACGACAAAGCTGCTCGGCGAAGATGTGAAGGGCCGATATGCTGACCTGAAGGAAGCGTCTGCGGACCGCTGCCCTCGCCTGCTCGGTACTTTTGTGAAGGCGCAGGAAGTGCAGTTCCACCACGAAGTTTATAACCAGTTTCTCTGGAACCAGTTCTAAGAATGACTGCATTGATGCTTCAATCGCCCTGGCTTCGGCCGGGGCGATTTTGCTGATGAATACACGGCCAATATCGCGTCCTAAATTCGCACGTGCCTCTGAAGAGATGCGCAGGCTCTCTGCTCTTTTGGGAAGCGAATTGCTGCGCTGGCCGGATGTTAGCGAGCGGCCTATGTTCGGCATGCGCGCTTTTTATCGGAAGGACACCGTCTTTGCGCTGCTGCCTGCGGCACGCACCATGGATCGTCCGAATTCGATTGCGTACAAACTTGCGGACAAGGACGCCTCGGTACGTGAAGGCAGGAAGTGGCGGCTCTTCGATATTGAGGATGAATCCGGCATCAAGGATGCGTTGCTAGTGCTCGACGAGGCATATTGCAAAGCGAAGATGAGCCCGTCGAAAAAGAAGAAATAGACGCATTCGTTATTCCGTTCGCAGGGCCTGCATGGGGTCCAGGCGCGAGGCGCGCCAGGCTGGCACGGCGCAGGCAACTGCCGCAACTATCAATAATGTCGCAATCACAGATACAAATACGGACAGATCGAGGGGACTTGTCCCGAAGAGCACAGATCGAATAAGCCGCTCTGAGGCGAAGCTGCATGCCAAGCCAGCGGCGAGTCCGACCAGCGCCGGACGCAAGCCGTCCAAAAGAACCAGCTTCATGACCTGTTCCCTGCGCGCGCCGAGCGCGATGCGTACGCCGATCTCGGTTGTTCGTTGTGAAACCAGGTAGGCTAATACCCCATAAAGCCCGACTGCCGCGAGGATCAGAGAGAGTGCTGCGAAAGCAAGTATCAGCGTGGCGTTGAAGCTTGAATCAGCCGTAGTCTTGCCGATGATCTCCTCCATTGTGAGCACCCTCCATAAAGGAAGAGTTGGATCGAGCTGCGAAATCTCTTTTTGTATCGAAATGGCAAATGACTCTGGGTGCTCATTTGTGCGCACTACAAGAGCCGCATCGGTTGAGGACCCAATGATGCCCGACAGAATTGGGAAGTACATAGTGGGAAGCGTCTTTTCCTTCAGAGAGTAGAGCGTGTCGCCAATGACTCCAATGATCTCGTAATCCTCTCCGCCGCCGCCTCGCCGGATTACGTGAAGATGTTTTCCTAGCGGATCTTCGTTCGGGAAAAATTCGCGGGTAAATTGCTGGCTGACGATCACGTATTTGTCATGGTCCAGGCGCTCATCTTCAGAGAAGAACCTGCCTCGGATCAGAGGGATTTGTATCGTCGAAAAATATCCGGGATCAACGGAACGCACTAACGCAGAGATATGTTTCCCTATGGGAAGAGGAGGATGTTCGCGAATCGTGAACGTGGTGTCCTCGTAGTAGCCATCTCCTGGGACTACAGAAGTGAGCCCGGCGGCTTGCACACCAGGCAAATGGCGTACTCGATCGAGAAGCCGCGTGTGGAATGCGACGACTTTTCCCGGCGTATCGTACTTTGCGTCGTGCAGGAAATATTCCATCTTCAGCACATTGCGTGTTGTGCAGCCGAGATCGACTGAGCGCAGACGAAGGAAGCTCTTGAAGAGCAATCCGCCGCAAACAAGCAGGATGACCGTGAGCGCGATTTCAACCGTTAACAATGTCTTACGCAAAGCCGTGCGTGTGGAGCTGCCGCCAACGTTTCTCGATGCATCCTGCAGGGCAGTCAGCATGCCGCTGCCGGTTGCGGAGAGCGCGGGCAGCAGACCAGCAATGACACCTGAGAAAAAGATGATCGCGACAGCAAAGGCACAGACGGCACCGTCAAGATGGATGGCGTCGGCGCGCGGCATGTCAGTCCAACGTGCTGTGAGCCAGCGGGTTGCAGCCAGAGCAAGCACGACTCCCAGAATGCCGCCGCCGAGGCAGATGAGCAGGCTTTCCGTCAACTGCTCACGGCAGAGTCGCAGGCGACTGCTGCCGAGCGCGGCGCGAATCGCGATCTCTTTGCGGCGGGCCGCGGCGCGCGCTACGAGCAGATTGGAAATATTGAGGCACGCGATGAGGAGCAGGCAGCCGACTGCGCCAAGCAAAACATAGAGAGGCGTCTTGACGTCACTGGTCACATCCTCCAGCATTGGGCGCGAATCTACCCCATCCGCAACCGGACCCTTCGCGCTCAGGCTTTGATGAATCTGGTACTGAAGAGCGCTTGCTTCCTCGGTCGCGCGTTCTGCGCTCACTCCCGGCTTTAGACGCGCGACAACGTTCGCCATGTGGTTGAAGTGGCTCTGCAGATTTTCCGCGTCGTTGTCGATATGAAACGGGGTCCACAACTGAATCAGAGGATCCGGATAGCTGAACGACTTTGGAAGCACTCCTATGACGGTAAAGGGCCGATCGTTGAGCCGAATATTTTGTCCGAGGATGGACGGATCGCCATTGAAGCGACGTTTGAAGAGGTTCCAGGTAATGATGACTGTTTTCGTAGCGGATGCGGTGTCATCGTCCGGCGAAAACGATCGCCCCAACGCGGGTTGCACGCCAAGAGTCGAGAAGATGTTCCACGAAGCGGTTATGGAGTTCAATCCTTCAGGCAGCTCTTTCTTGTCACTGGTAATGCTGTAGCCGGACCAGCGCCAGATTGCCATCTGTTCAAAGCTGTGCGTCTGTCGTTGCCAGTCGTAGAAATCGCCCGCCGCTACTGGGTTGTATTTGTCTTCTCCTGAACGGCCGTAGAGCATCACAAGCCGGTCTGGGTCTTTGAATGGCAACGGCTTGAGCAGCACGGAACGCACAATGGTGAAGAGCGACACATTCGCACCAATACCGATTGCGATCACGAGGATGGAGACAATCGCGAATCCGGGTGTTCTCGCTAATGTTCGGATTCCAATGCGGACCTCTCTGAAACATTGTTCAAGCCAATTCCAACTCCAGGTGTTGCGGGTCTGGTCGCGCAGTGCGGTTGGATTCCCGAACCTGCGCATGGCGGCGTGGCGGGCTTCTTCTGCGCTCATGCCGGCGGCGATGTTCTCGGCGATTTGCAGGTCGAGGTGAAACTGCAACTCGTCATTGAGACGTGCACCCTCGTCGCTGCGGTGAAAAAGCATTTGGAGCCGCATCCTGAGTCTGTGAAACCAGCGCATGCCGTTCTCCTCGATTTATTCCGTGCGCAGTGCCTGCATTGGGTCGAGGCGCGAAGCCCGCCAAGCCGGAAACGCGCAGGCTATCGCGGCAACCAGCAGGAGCATGACCGCGACAAGCAGAAAAACGACCGGGTCGAAGGGGCTTGTTCCATACAGCATGGACTGAATCAGGCGGGTCACACCAGCACTCGCGATCAGCCCCAGGAGCAAGCCAAAGAGCGCCGGACGCAGCCCATCGCCAAGCATCAGACGCATGACCTGCTCTCGCTGCGCTCCCAGCGCAATGCGGATTCCGATTTCTGTTGTGCGTTGCGCGACGATGTAAGAGAGCACTCCGAACAAGCCCACAGCGGCGAGCGTCAGTGACAGGACCGCGAAAGCGAGCAATAGAGCTGCATTGAAACTCTGGTCCATGATGTTTCTGCCGATGACCTGATCCATGGTGAGGATGTTGGACAAAGGCAAATCGCGATCGAGCTGTTGGACGATCCGCTGGACAGGCAGGGCGTATTGAGTCACGTCCAGATTCGAACGGACGACCAGGGAGGCACCGTTCATGTAGTCGTCTGCATAGAGGGCAAAGTACATCATCGGCTTAAGCGGCTCGCCGATGGCGAATTGCGTGTCACCGACAATGCCAACGATTTCATACAAGTATGAATTGCGAGAGCGAATGGAGCGAATGTGTTTGCCTATGGGGTTTTCGCCGGGGAAAAATTGTCGCGCAAAAGCGCTGCTGATAATTACCTCGGTTGCATGGCCGGGCAGCTGATTCTCATCAAAAGTGCGCCCGCGGAGAAGAGGAATTCCGATGGCCGCGAAATATCCGGGATCGGCCCAGCGATGGATCGCGTACGTTCCCTTGCCGAGCGGGAGGGGTGGATGCTCGGATATGGTGAAGCTATTGTCCCCACCGTAACCATCTCCCGGAACGACTGGAAAGATGAGGCCCGCAGCGCGAACTCCGGGAAGATTGCGAACACGCACCAGGAGCGTCTCAAAGAAACTCACCCGCTGCGACATTTGTGTGTAGCGGGCTTCCGGCAAGTCGATGCCCATGGTGAGCACGTTTTGGGTGAGGCAGCCAAGATTCGTGGAGCGCAGCCTTGAATAGCTCTTGAGCAGTAACCCCGCTCCTACCAGGAGCACAACCGTAAGGCCGACTTCGAGCGAGAGCAGCACCTTGCGCAATGTTGCGCGGCCCTGCCCAGCGCTGTTGGAACGCGATGAATCCTGCAGTACCGCGAGAACCTGATCGCCTTTGCCGGACAAGGCTGAAATCAATCCCGCAAACATTGCACAGAGCACGATCAGCGCGACGGTGAAGATGGCGACGAAACCATCCATGTGAATGGCTTCGGCGCGCGTCATGTCCTGCCGCGCGTTGATGAGCCACTGCAAGACGCCGTAGGCAAGCCCGCAACCTAGCACACCTCCGGCGGCCGACAGCAGAAAGCTTTCCATCAGATGCTCACGCAGCAGCCGCAGCCTGCTGCCGCCCAGCGCCGTGCGAACCGCAATCTCCTTACGACGCGCGGCGGAGCGGGCAACGAGCAGATTGGCGACGTTGAGGCAGGCAATGAGCAAAACGCAGCTGGTTGCGGCGAGAAGGACATAGAGCGGCCTCTTCATGTCGCCGACTATCGATTCGAGAAGGGGTTTGGCATTCGCCTCTTTGCTGACGAAGGGCAAGTTGAGATGCTGATCGTGTATGCGGCGCGTGATGAGAGAGAGATCCGTCACACCTTGTGCCTGGGTTATGCCGGGCTTGAGGCGTCCGATGACGATGAATTCGTGATTGTCGATAGCCTGCATCGTATCGGTGTGCTCTTCGTGGTAGATCGGTGTCCACAGCTGCACACCCTGGTCCGGCAGAGCGAACCAGGCTGGCATGACGCCGATCACCGTGTACGGTTTCGCGGCCAGCAGAATCGTTTGTCCAAGGATGGAGGGGTTGCCGCCATAGCGGCGCTTCCATAATCCCCAGCTTAAAATCACGGTTGCATTCGCAGATGGCTGGTCATCGGCTGCGCTGAAGTTTCTGCCAAGAACAGGCTGCACACCCAGCGTGGGAAGCAGATCATGGGAGAAGGTTGCTGCGCGCACATTTTCGGGAAGCTGACCGCCTGTTCCTGACAGGTTGTAGCCCGCATAGCCCATGATTGCGAGGTTGGAGAAGCTCTTGTTCTGCTTCTTCCACTCTGCAAATATCCCGCCCGCACAAATGTTGTAAGGAAAGTCGTCGGCGGCACTGTGTTCGTACAGTCTGAGCAGTCGATTGGGGTCTTTGAAGGGCAGCGGCTTGAGCAGAATCGACCGCACGATGGTGAAGAGGGCAACGTTGGCGCCGATGCCAAGCGCCATCACCAGCGTCGCGACGACGGCAAAGCCAGGCGTGCGCAAAAGGGTGCGGGTGGAGATGCGGGCGTCACGCAGAAGCGATTCCAGCCAGTTCCAACTCCAGGTGTTGCGCGTCTCATCACGCAACGCTGTTGGATTTCCAAAGCTGCGCATCGCGGCATGGCGGGCTTCTTCCGCGCCCATTCCGGCTGCTACGTTCTCGGCGATCTGCTGTTCGAGGTGGAATTGCAGTTCGTTGTCGAGAAGTGTGTTCTCTTTGCCACGGCTAAAAAGCATTTGAAGGCGCATTGCGAACTGATGAAACAGACGCATTTCCCTACCTCCTCGACTTACTCCGTTCTCAGTGCCTGCATCGGATCGACGCGTGAGGCTTTCCATGCAGGCATCACGCAGGCCATCGCCGCGATGATGAGCAAAACGACGCTGACTGAGATGAAGACGATGGGGTCCAGTGGGCGCGTACCGAAGAGCAACGACTCGATCCATCGCGATGCCGCAATGCTGGCAGCTACGCCGAGCACCAGGCCGACCAATGCTGGGCGAAGGCCATCAAGCAGCATGAGCTTCAATACCTGCTCACGTTGTGCTCCGAGTGCGATGCGGATGCCGATTTCGGTGGTCCTCTGCGCGACGATGTATGAGAGAACCCCAAAGAGGCCGACTGCGGCCAGTAAAAGCGACAGCACTGCGAAGGCCAGCAGCAGTTTGGCTTCAAAACTCTGGTTCAGTGTCGATTGTCCGATGATTTGATCCATGGCGAGCACATTTGCTACGGGCAGGTTACTATCCAGTTCGGCAATGACCTTCTGGACGGGAATGGACATCGTTGCCGGTTCAGTCGCGGCGCGGACGGCAAGCACCGCAGAACGTTCAGAACCCATGTACAACGGAAAGTAGATCGTCGCGGAAGCAGGTCTCGTCACATCCTCAAGAGTGTCGGCGACGACTCCGACAATTTCATAGTGCGTGGTTGGCTCTCCCATCTCAGAAACAATGTGTTTGCCGATCGGATCTTCATTCGGGAATTGTTCGCGTACGAGTGATTCGCTGACGACGACGGATTGTGCACGCTCGTAACGCTCGTCCGGCTGCAGCAGCCGTCCCTGAAGCAGCGGTATCTGCATCGCTTGAAAGTAGCTGGGATCTACGAAACGAGTGGTTGCGTCGAGGACCTGTCCGCGGGGCAGCGGCGGATGTTCGGCGATGCTGAAGGTATCGTCGCGTCTGCGGCCCTGACCGGGCAGGACAGTGGATAAACCGACACCACGGACTCCGGGCAGGTGAAGCACGCGTTCCTGCAATTCTTCGAAGAAGGTCACGCGCTTTGTGGCTGCCTCGTAGCCAACCCGGGGAAGGTTGATGTCCATGGTGAGCACAGTGCTGGTCGCGCAGCCAATGTTGACTGAGCGCAGCTGGCGATAGCTCTTGGCGAGCAAGCCCGCGCCGATGAGGAGCATGACGGTGAGGCCCACTTCGAGCGCGAGCAGAAGCTGGCGCAGACGCGTACTCTGGCGTCCGCCGCTTAACGAGCGGGAGGATTCGTTGAGGGTTCTGAGTATTTGCCCGTCACTGGACGAGAGCGCGGGAATAAGGCCGGCGAGCAATCCGCAGATAACTATCACACCAAGAGTGAAGAGCAGAACGACGCCATCCATGTGGATCGCGTCGGCGCGGGGAATATCCTCACGGGCTGCGACGAGCCAGTGGAGAATCAACGATGCAACGAACAGACCGATCGTGCCGCCTGCAAGCGAAAGCAGCAGGCTCTCAATGAGCTGCTCCCGAATGAGACGCGCCCTGCTGCCGCCCAGCGCACTTCGAATCGCTGCCTCTTTCCGTCGCGAAGCGGATCGTGCTACGAGCAGGTTTGCAATATTCAGGCATGCGATCAGCAGCAGGCATCCGGTTGCGGCAAATACGACGTACAGCCCTGTCTTTATTGTCCTGACCTCCGCTTCAAGAAGCGGGCGGATATTTGCGGCATCGTCGACAGGTCCATCGGGAAACTGTGCACGAATCTGGCGTTGAATCGCGTTCAGTTCTGCAGTCGCCTGCTGGATGGAAACACCCGGCTTCAGGCGGGCAATGACATCGAAATTATGCGCGGTGTGCATCTGCATCAGATCGGGCGGCCGCTCGTGATAGAGGGCCGTCCAGAGCTGAACCCTGGTATCCGGATACGTAAACCACGCGGGAAGAATGCCGATAACCGTAAAGGATCTGGAGTCGAGAAGAATATTCCTGCCTATGATGCCCGGGTCGCCTCCGTAGCGCCGTTTCCACAAGCCCCAGGACAAGATCACAACCGGGTTTGCGCTGCGCTGGTCCTCAGTTGGCAGGAAGTTCCTTCCAAGCGCGGGCTGGACGCCGAGCATCGGGAACAGATTCCACGACGCAATGTAGGCGTTGACAAGCTCGGGAAGCTGGCCGCCGGTGCTGGAAAGGTTATAGTCCACACGCTTGGCAATGGCCATGTCTTCGTAGCTGTGCGCCTGCGCTTTCCAACTCGCAAAGGTGCCACCGGCAACGATGTTGTCCTGGAATGATCCGTCCGAGCCGGCCTCGAAGAGGCGTACCAAGCGATTGACGTCTTTGAACGGAAGGGGCTTGAGCAGGACGGATCGAACGACCGTGAGCAGCGCCACATTCGCGCCGATGCCGAGCGCCATGACGAAAATCGCGATCACGGTAAAGCCCGGTGTACGGGCGAGAGTTCGCGTGGAATAACGAACATCGCGCCAAAGTTGTTCGAGCCAGTTCCATCTCCATGTATCTCGTGTTTGATCGCGCAGCGCGGTTGGATTGCCGAAGCTTCGCATCGCGGCGTGACGCGCTTCTTCCGTGCTCATGCCCTTGGCGACATTTTCTGCAATCTGTTGCTCGAGATGAAACTGCAGCTCGTCGTCGAGGCGAGCGCCCTCTTCACTGCGGCGAAAGAGCATTCGGATCTGCATCGACAGGTTGTGCAGCCAGCGCATACGCGGTTCTCCTCAGGCTTCCTGAACAACGATGTTGATAGCTTCCGACAGGCGGTTCCAGTTGGCTGTTTCGGATTCAAGCTGCTTGCGGCCCGCGGTGGTAAGCGAATAGAACTTGGCCTGGCGGCCGGTTTCGCTTTCCGCCCACTTTGCCTTGATCCAGCCCTGCTGCTCCAGCCGATGGAGCGCCGGGTAGAGCGAGCCCTGCTGCACTTGCAGCACCTCGCCCGAGACCTGCTGAATGCGCTTGGCAATCGCCCAGCCGTGCTTTGCCTCAAGTGACAGCGTTTTGAGAATCAGAAGATCGAGTGTTCCCTGTACAAGATCGCTTGGCTTTCCCATACCTTGATTATCTACACAAGTCTTTGTAGATCGTCAAGGTATCGTTTGCAATCGGTAAAACTCACTCGTCGTTTCGTGAGGAGCTGAAGAGCGGTGCGCCCCATGCGCCTGCGGCAAGCAACGCGCCGAATAAAATCACGGCGTCGATGCTTTCTCTGCCCTGCCGGGCCCAATAGACATCCTGCAGATTGAGCCATAGCGCAAATTCATCGAGTGTGAGCGCAGCGCCAACGCCGTAAAGAATGGATAGCAGGCGGCTGATGAAGATAGAGGTCGGCGATTTCCCGGTACCTGCCTCAGCGAGCGTGCAATAACCAACGCCAAGCAGGAGCAAAATTCCCCATACAAGGTGATGGATGTGACGCCCATCCACCATTACCCATCCAAAAGGGCCCACGTGATGCGTGATAGCCACGACGAGCAGGCGCACGCCGACAAATGTAATAAAGAAACTCACCGATGCGAGGAAGAGCCTGCGCCGGGGCCTGTCAGGGATGCGCTGATGGACAATGTGGCCGAGCTTCGTGAGGTGAAGTAGCAGCAGCATCGCAGCTGTTGCGAGAAAGGCAAAGATGAGAAGAATCCAGACGCCGGCAATGTGCATTTGCAACTAAAGATACAGCTCTACGCGGCCGGCAATCACCCAAAAACACAAACGCGCAGCCCTAAGCTGCGCGTTCGATGAGAGCATTAAAACTAGCGTCCGAAAAAGGTCGCGTTCTTCTCCGTATAGCTTGCCCACTTCTCTGGCAGGTCGTCGGCGGCAAAGATAGCCGACACGGGGCACACGGGAACGCAGGCGCCGCAGTCGATGCATTCAACCGGATCGATAAAGAGCTGTTCCTGGTCGGCGTGAGGCGCCTCGTCTTTCTTGGGGTGAATGCAGTCAACGGGGCACGCATCCACGCAGGCGGTGTCTTTCGTGCCGATGCAGGGTTCAGCAATAACGTATGCCATGAGAGCTTCTCCGGTTGAGGTGATTGAAATTTATTGTAACAGGTGCTGGCCGCACGGGCGGGCGCGCTCTCAGCGCCATTTTCGACCGTTTCTAGCGTCCACGCTCGGCCCGTTTCTGAGCAAACTCCTGCGGTGTCGGAATCGGATCCAGACCGCGCCCGGCAAACATATTTTGAAACAGTGCAATGATTTCCTTATCGATGATCCCGTTCGTGGCGAGCACTTCCCGGCTATCGAGCTTAAACGGACTGCCATCAAAACCAGTTACCGTGCCGCCGGCTTCGAGCACCAGCAGCGCCCCGGCTGAAGTATCCCAGGGATTGAGGTTGAATTCCCAGTAACCATCCATGCGGCCGCATGCGGTGTATGCCAGATCGAGCGCAGCCGATCCGGCGCGGCGAACGCCATGCGAGCGCAGCGTGACCTCGTGGTAGAAGTGGATGTTCGGATTCTCGTGGCGGGCGCGGCTGGGAAATCCGGTGGCCAGCAGGCTTTCCGCCAGATCATCCGTACGCGATACCTGTATTTTCTTTCCATTCAGATACGCGCCTTTTCCCTTCTCCGTGACGAAGAGCTCATCGCGCGTGGGATCGTAGATTACGCCAGCGACTAGTGTGCCGTCTTTGTCAGGGGCCAGTCCTGCCGGGCGGTGCTCAAGGCCGAGCGATACGCAGAATACCGGAAAGCCATGCGCGAAATTTGTCGTGCCATCCAGCGGATCGACATACCAGCGATACTCGCGGTCGAGCTGATCGCGCGTTCCTTCTTCGCCGTAAATGCCATGGTCCGGAAAATGCGCGTGCATGCGCTCGACGATCAGCTTTTCAGAGGTGCGGTCAGCTACGGTGACAAGATCAACATCGGTCTTGTATTCGGTGGCGACGCCGCGGTCATAGAAATCGCGAATGAGCGATCCTGCTTCAAGCGCTATGCTCGCAGCGGAACCTGCGAACTCCAGGGCTACTCCGGTTGGGAGTTTGCTCACTTCTGCTCTCCGTCAGGTGCGGTGTCCTGCTCGTCAGCAACCTTGCGCGCATGGCGCAGACGGGAGCCGTGGCGGCTTGTCTGCTCGGTGATGGTGCGGATCTGATGTTTGTAAATAAAAAGATTCGGCTTGCCTTCGCGCGTCAGGCGGATCATGCGGTCGTCAAAGTACTCGATCCAGCCGGTGACCGTCTCCCCGTCGCGCAGCTTTACTGCGACGGGAACCTGCTTTTCGCTCAGGAATTTCAGATAGAGCGATTCCTGTCCGGTATCTCCGGGTGGAGGCGCTTTTTGGCGGCGGCGCGATGAGGTTGGGATGGCCATGCAGCTATTGTAGCGAAGCTATATTACTGGCCGGGTGTCGCGTAATATCCAGTGCGGTTTCGCACGGTATAGTGCACATTCGGCGGCTGGTTCAGCGTCACGCTGATCGTCCGGAAGTCGGAGTGCGAGATTCGATGGATTGGGTAATAGGCCAGTAAATACTGCGTGCGCAGGTCCTCTGAGACTTTCTGGAAGGCCTCGTCCAGATGCTGCGCGTCGGCGTAATAGTATTTGCCGCCCGTTTCCTGCGACAGCGTGATCATGGCGTGTTCGCCGCCGGTGTCGCGTCCGGCATCGGCGGCTATGGGCACGTCGATAATGCTGTAGACCATCGTCTCCGAGCGCACTGCCTGTTCCAGGGCATCGGCGTAGTCAGTTCCCTTCACGGTGTTGCTGCCGTCGGAAATCAGGATGAGCACTTTGCGTCCCGGCTGCGTTGCGAGACTTTGCGCCGAAAGATAGACGGCACTGTAGAGCGCGGTGGCCGGCCCGGTCATAAGATTTTCAATGCCGTAGTCGATCCGGCTCACCTTGTTTGTGAACGGAACCACTTCACGCACGTCTGAAGAGAAGTCGATCAAATCGAGACGGTCGACCGGACGCAACAGCGAGTGCACGAAGCTCCGCGCTGCACGTTTTTCAATGGCCAGATCCTTGTTCACGCTGCCGCTCGTGTCGATCGCGAGCACGATGGACAACGGGATCTCCGACTGGCGCTCAAAGATAGCAATCTTCTGCGGAAGGCTATCTTCGGCCAGCGTGAAATCGTCTTTGGTAAGGCCGCCTACAGGCGAGCCGTTGGCGTCGGTCACGTTGACGAAGACATTCACCAGCTTCACGTCGACGCGAATCGGTGGAGACGACTGCGCTTGCAGAAATACGGGTGCAATCAGCGTGAGAGCGAATACGAGCAGAAGCTTCATGGAACGGGCGCACCTTTCACTTCGGCTGGAAAAGGCTCGCCATCTGCCCATACGGCTCCATCCTCGAAGTGCTCTTTCTTCCAGATGGGAATGGTCTTCTTCAGCGTGTCGATGAGCCAGCGGCAGGCGTCAAAGGCTGCGGCGCGATGAGCTGACGCAACAGCAATCAGCACGCTGGTCTCGCCGACCTCGAGTCTGCCGAGACGGTGTACCAGCGCAACGTCGCGTACGGCAAAACGCTGGCCCGCTTCCTGCGCGAGCGCTTGCATCTGCTTCAGCGCCATTTCTTCATAGGCTTCGTACACCAGATAGAGCGTACGGCGGCCGCGCGTGTTGTTGCGCACAATGCCGTCAAAGACGACGACCGCTCCGTCTTCTCCCTGCTTCAGCCGGTTGACGAGAGTGTCTGCTTGAATTGGCTCCTGCACCAGAGCAACATAGGGCGCTTGGCTGCCTCCGCTCACAGGAGGAAGTAGGGCCACTTCATCTCCATCGGCGAGCGGGTGCGCTGGCACCGCATATTCCTGGTTCACAGCGACGGCAAGCGAGGTCCAAATCTGGTCCTGCCGAGGGGCTTTGGCGCGGAAGTGATCGAGGAGCGTGGCGACAGTTGCGCCAGCCGGTAATTGCAGCGAATAGATGGCCTCTGGAAATGTGTCTTTCAAAACGCCAAACAGCAGAACCCGCACATGCATATCTACTAGAATACTGATCTCTTAGACGCGCTAACCAGTGGCCTTGGGAGCACTTTCGTGTGAAGTTAAGGAACCTTCTTTGATGAAAACAACACGATTTGGACTCCAGGACATGCGAAAACGGCTGCCCTTGCGGACGTTCGCTACAACACTGGGCCGGAAACATGCGATACAAGTCCCACCGGGCCGGCGAACGCTGGGATAAATCATGCCCAGAGAGGCGTGATCCAGCAGCTGCACGGCCAGCTTCTGCGAAGCGATATAACTGGCCGGGTCGAGGCAATCGTCGAACTGCTCTCGCTGCTCTTCGGGGAGCGTCTCGGATCGCAAATCGTGAAAGCTGCCGGTAAAATCGGCCAGATATTCGTCGTACTGCAGCTCCTCGCGCTCCGACCAGTTGATCTCGGCAAACTCAACGGACTTATGAAACATCACCTCCGCCTTTGCGGTGGCCAATTCGAATGCGGCGTACCAGGCTCCGCGTTCATTCGTGGAAAACCGCGCCCCCAGCGGGTGCGGATGCGTAAAGGCGGCATTGACGATGCGGTAGTTCGGGATGTTGAAGACCAATTCTCGCTGGGTGATGCCGGGGCGAAGGTTCTCTTCCGCTTCCAGGCGGGCATTGGTGGCATTGTCCAGTTGGAAGATCTCCTGCAGGTGCTCGTCGTTGTCGGCAATGCGGGTCAGCACCGATTCATAATTCACGCTGTACTTCGCCGGGAGCAAGCGATGAGTGTCGAACCGACGCAACTGCGTGACCGGCGGCAAGCCTTCGTTTGCTTTGGGATCTTCAGGGATCGGGACTTCAGGATGCGCTTCGATCTGCGCGCGCACCGCTGCTAATGTGCCCGATGGGTCACGCGGATTGGTAGGAGCTTCTGCTTTAGAACGAGTCATTGTGTGGGGGAGTCAGGTTTTTTAGCCGCCGCGACGCGCATCGAGCAGACGGCGAACAACTTCCATGGCTGGTGTTCCGCCCTGCAGCATGTAATTCAGAGGAGTGCGGCCGGTAAAGAGCGAGTTTGTGTTTGCAAGCTGTATCCAGCTATCGGCCAGTCGCGTTCCATAGAGGATATTCAAGGCCTTGAAGATGCCGATCAAATACGAAACACGCTGCAGACGGTCCTGGTCGAGAACGTGGCGCGGGTCCTGCTTCAACTGATAATATTTGCCGTTGGAGATGCCGCCGAGTAACTGGCGCGCATCTTCGTCACGGATTCCCCAGCGGCTCACAATGTTGAAGAAGGCGCGCAGCGCAGCCGGTGACAGGCGGCGCCGTTCCTCTTCGCGTGAAAGATCAGGCAATGCCGGCGGCGCGTACATTGTCGTCGGATACCTCAACGCTGTGCTGACATTCTGCCTTGACATTCACGATCTCCCCTCATAAACCGCCTCTCCATTTATGGAGAATTGTAACTCTAAATATGGCGAGATGTAAATTATTTCCGCTCGAGGTCACCGGCTGTGAAGCCCTGACCGGGTTGGAGGATTGATTTTACCGTCCGGTATGCGAGGTCGGCATTCCGCTGATATAGACCACTGAATCGCGCTTCCTACAGGAGAAACCTATGCCATTTCAGAAAGACGACAAGGTCCGCTTCGGCTCATGTAAGGAATTTGGGGTTGTCCAGGGCAAAGCTCCGGACAACATAAAGTACAAAGTCAAACTCACCAATGCACCGGAAATCATTACTGAGGAATCGAATCTCGTAAATGACTATGCATTGACAGTCGGAGACTATTGCTATGTCAAGGGCTGGAAAAAAACGTACCTAAAGATTGCAAACTGTACAAATACTCCAACGACGAATGTCTCCGATTCCAACTTCACCTACATCGTACAGAACAGTGATGGGACCAATCCCCGCTCTGTAAACGGGAACCTGATCTACGAAGTGACGCCGATTGCTGAACCGGGCGCCCGCGAAGACTTTTTTGCCGCGCTCAACAACCGTCTGCCGCTGGTGCTGATTCCCCAGGAGATGCGCGAGAAAGGCTTTGTGCTGGCTTTTCGCGGAGATGACCGCGATACAGAAGAGATTTTCAGAGACGGCTTCAAACCGCGCCAGGAGTATGTGAGCGTGATGTACAGAGGCTCCGAGGCAGATCTGCTTTCGGTCAGCGGTGTATGCGCAAGCCTGGATCCGGCTGCTGCCGGCTTGTTTCCTCTCTACGAAAAGGGCAAGCACTCTAAGAAGAACACCTTCCTCTATGTCTTCATCGCATATCAGCACTTTGAGACGTTTCGCTTCCAGCAGGAACAGGCGCGTAACGCGCCTGCAGAGCTGCAAACTAAGATTCAGGAGTTGCTTCAGGGACAGGAGATTGCAATCGGGCGTGAAGGTGTCCAGCCGAAGACGATTCTGGGGGCCTACCCAGTGAAACGGACATGGTTAGGCGACGATTGGAAGGGGGGCTGCACTTATACCGTCGGCGGCTACACCGAAAATACGAGCAGCTTTTATTACTGCGCTCCGGACGCAGACCGGACTGAAACGGATGTGGAGCGGTATCGCAAACACATAGTAGACGCGAAGGTGCGCGGCATGACGAAATCACCGGTCTTTAACCTTCCAGATTAGCGACTATCTTTGGTCGCCAGATAGACAATTCCAGTAATCACACTGGTAAGGGCGATCCACGCCATCTGATACCAGTAGAAGAATGGAAAGCCGAAGAGTTCCGGAGTGGCCTTGGCATACGTACCGGGAAACATCAGCGCAAGAGCAGGCAGCGCAAGCAGCCAGTTCCAGTATGCGCGGCGCGACTTGCGTGCAGGTGCAGCCATGATGCTTTGCATTCTAAATCACTCTCCTGCCAGGTCCGCAAACAGTTCGCTTTCTCCTGGATACCAGAGCCGTTCGCCTTTCACCTTCGCGAAGGACGTCAGAGTATGCGGCTCGCGGCGGCTCTTCCCTTTCGCGTCGTAGTAAATGTCTTCAACCTCGATGCCCCGAACGACGAGCGCGTCAGCCACCAGCGAGCGATGGCAGCGCCATGGAACCGCTTCTGCGCACATGACGGTCGTCTCCGCACGTGGGCTGGCGGTCAGCAATTCGTCAATAGCTGACGTAAAGTCGGGCGTCTGCATGTAATCGGCATAGCCACGGAAGCTGGAGTTGCGCCAGCCTGTATTGATCGAGTCCTTATGCGCGTGACGCAGGCCTCCGAGTGACTTCTGCCATCGGTACTGGATACCTGCCGCTTTGAGCGATTTCTCCAGATTTTCCTGCGCGAATTGCGGATTATGGCGCGACTTGGGAATCGTGCGAATGTCTACCAGCCAGTGCACTCCATTGTCCCCAAGTATTTTGAGGAAAACATCGATGGGCAGCGTGGAATGGCCGATGGTGAACATTCGGAACCATACTATTTGATTAGAAATTCGTAGACAGCCGCAGACCGTAGCTGCGCGCAGGCCCGATGGCGTTACCGGAGAAGAGTCCGGCAAAATCGATCACGTTCAAACGGTTATTCAGATTCTCTCCGTCGGCCTGTAGGTGAATCGTCATCCTGTCATTTGTGTAGAGATCGGCGCCAAGTGAAGCATTCACCGAGAGCATGGGGTTGATCCGGCCCCGGTCGAAATTGAGGCGGCTGACGACCTGCGGACCGTACTGCGCAAGCGCATCATCTTCGGTACCTTGGAATTCGAAGGGCAGCCCGGAGCCATAATCGGCCCCGGCGGCAGCCCAGAGGCGACGCAGCAGCTGATACTGAAAGCGCGTGCGCACGGTATTGCGCTGATCCTGCGAAACAGGAAAATGGCCGGTCTGTTGATCTATGGCATCGTCGGCATCATCGCCAAGGAAGAGTCCGCCAGTCACCGGGAACCAGGCATTGCCCACCATATAGGAGTAGCTGACATATCCGGAAAGTTTGTGCCAGCGCACGAGGTCCAGTTTGCCCTCCGCGCCGTAAATGATCGCCTTATCGAAGGCGATCGGGAAGCTGACTCCGGTGCTGAAGAGCTGATCGTCGTCAGCAAACTGCCTCACATCGCGGCGATATACGTTGACATCCAGCCTGAGCGCGTCAGTGAAGCCCTTGGTGATTCCGCCTTCATAGTAATTTCCTTTGGAAGGCTGAACCGGGAGCCGCAGGAAATCGTTATTTAACGCCGCTACATCGGGCGAACTCGACAGCAGAATGTTTTCAAAGGACGGCGTTTGGAAGACGTTGTCATACGCAAAGTGCGCCACGATCTTTGCTGACTGGAAATACCGGCTCACGGCGACACGCGGGCTGAAGTGATTTTCGTTGAGCAGCAACTGATAGTGGTCCCAGCGCAGGCCTCCGCTTACGGTCCAGTTCCCTAGCCTGACAAGGTCCTCAACAAATGCCGACTGCTCCAGATCCGGACGATTGCCTGTAAACGAAAAATGCTGCGGCGTGCTGGGGTCAAAATCGTCAGGATCAGTAATGTCGTGGCTGTAATCCTCATTCAGGAAAGTATTGTCAGACTCGAAGCCCGCCTTCCATTCCTGGTTGCGGTGATGAATCGAAATACTGCCCTTGAAATAGCCTTCGTTGAAGTCGTTGTGCTGCGAAACAATGATGGGCGTGGAATCGGGATTCGAGTAGAAATTGGTCGCGTTGTTGCGCACCATTCCTGACAGATTTCCCACCATATCAGCAGAGAAAACATGCTGATAATGCACGGTGCCCAGCGTTTCGAAGTTGTCGGCGTTCTGCAGCTGTCCGGCATCCTGCTGAATCAGCTCATTCGGAATCTCGTATCGCGCAAGCTCATGGCGCACGCCGACGATGAGGCGGTCATTTTCAGTAAAATTGCGCTCGTAGCGCGTCGAGAAATCGCCTGTGGTGCCGCTGTTGGTGTAGTTCTCAGGAACGACTGGATTGAGATAGTGATCGGTCTGGGCGCCGCTGGCAGAGCCTCCGAAGGTATTTTTGCCCCACAGATATTGCGCCTGTGCGTAGCCTGAAGCCGTATCGTAGCTGCCGCCCGAGAAGACAACCTGGCCGTGCAGTCCCTGGTCGGTTTCCCGCTTCGTGTTTAACTCGACAATACCGCCCATCTTTCGACCGTACTCAGCGGGGATACCTGCCGTGTAGATGTTCATGGAGTCGACTGAATCGGCTTCAATCTCAGGCCCGAAGCCAGGAGAACGGTTGTCTGTAAGAGGAATGCCGTCGATGACGAATTGCGTCTGGTACTCGGAGCCGCGCGGATGCAGCACCGCATTGCCTTCATAAAGCCATCCGGGCTGGGTATTGACGAGGTCCTGTACAGAGCGGCCGGGCAGCGAGGCCAGCCTCTGCTCAATCTGTTTGCTGCCGATCTGCATAATTGAACCTGGGCGGTCTGGATCAATCAGAGTGGCCGCGTCATTCACTGTGACGTTTGCATTGACGGGCGCTACGCGAAGCTGAACCGTAACCTCGACAGGTATCGCGGAATGCACTTCGACTTGCTGTGAAAAAGGCGCGAAGCCCTGGTACTCGATATTGACAAGGTAGATGCCGTAAGCCAGCCGCTGCACACTGGACGCGCCCGCCGCATCCGTCGTAAATGTATTGCTGTAGCCGCTTCCGGAGCTCGTCAACTGCACGACGGCCTTGAGCCCCGCTCCCGAAGAGTCAAGCACACGAAGCCGCAACTCGCCGCTGTTAACCTGCGCCAAAGCGCATGAGGCATACAGCACGAAGAGCGCGAGAAGCTTTTTCATCGAGACCCGCCGCAACTCACAAACCCCATGTTACCGTTTTCCCTGTCTCTATACGATTGCAACAGCCGCAGAGTACCATTTCAGGCCATGGTTCTGCTCGATTCTGAACTAACAGCTTCGCAGGTTTTGCGCGTTTTTCATCGCGACGAAATTTTTTTGTTCCTGGGCTCGGCCTTCACGACGGTCGGCCTGGTAATTGTGGCGTTTCTTGTCATCCGCAGGCGCTTTGATGCACTGCTGTTCTGGCTGGCCGTCTTTGCCATCTTCTATGGGCAAAGGCTTTGGATGAGGTCGGAACTGCTGGCGATGACGATTCCACAATCGGAATTCTTCGAGCGCCTGAAGGCTATCGTCAATTACCTGGTGGCAATTCCGGCATTCTTCTTTTTTCGAGCGACTGGCTTTCTCGGCAAGTTCGGAAAATATGTGACGTATGTTTCTATCGTCATTCTCTGTTGCGTCATTGTAGCGGCCGCGTTTGGCGCTCCTCTCGACCCTCTGCAGAAATTGAACAACGCTATTGTGATTTGCGCGCTCCTGGCGCTGGTTGTCGAGTCACTCCGCAGCCCGATACGAGATAAAGACTTTGTCATTATCCGAAATGGCCTGCTCATCTTTATCGCATTTGCTCTCTGGAATAACTTCGGAGGCTTACTAGGCTACAAGTCGGAGCCTTTCGGGTTCGGCATCTTCCTTTGCTGTTTGGGGTACGCTGCTGCCCGACGTATGGTCGAACGCGACCACCAATTCAACGCGCTTCAGAAGGAACTCGAGATTGCGAAGCGTATTCAGCTCTCGATTCTGCCGCCGGCATTTCCCGCGTCGCCTCACTTCCGGGTTGCGGCTAGATATGTTCCGATGACTTCGGTCGCGGGAGACTTCTACGATTTTCTTGTTGCTCAGGGTGGAAAGGCAGGTTTGCTGATCGCGGACGTTTCCGGACATGGCGTGCCGGCGGCGTTGATCGCCTCAATGGTAAAGCTGGCCGCCAATTCGCAACGGGAAGATGCGGCTCAGCCGGAGAAGCTGCTGGCAGGCATGAATGCGACTCTTTGCGGAAATACGCAGAGCCAGTTTGTCACGGCAGCCTATGCGCATCTTGACGCGCATTCCGGAGAGCTGCGCTATGCTGCTGCCGCGCATCTCCCGCTGCTTCTGCTGCGAGACGGCAAGGTGGCATCTATTGAGGAAAACGGCCTGATGCTGGCGCTGTTTTCATCTGCTACCTATACCTCGACGACGCAGCAGCTGAAGGCGGGAGACCGACTCCTTCTTTACACCGATGGAATTGTCGAGGCTGAGGACGCAAGCCATGAGCAGTTTGGGTATGAGCGCCTCAATGCTCTGTTGCAGGAGAGCGCGAAGCTGACACCCGATGAGGTCGCTGACCTGATCCTTGTGCGAATAAAAGACTGGTCTCCATCTCAGGACGATGACCGGACTGTGCTGGTCTGCGATTACGTTTGCAGCGCACAGGCTTAGTCGAACAACTCATTTCACAGAGGCCGCCACTCTCTGATCGACTTCGCTCTGAACCTTGTCGAAATCCTGCTTCAGAGTCTTGCCATCCTCAACCAGCAATTCACCGCCAACATAAACACGCTTGATGTCGTCCTGTGCGCCAATAAAAACCAGGCTCGCGTAGGGATCGAAGACGTGCCCGAAGCGCTTCGTGCTGATGACCAGAAAATCCGCGTACTTGCCGCGCTCAAGGCTGCCGAGCTTGTCGGCCACACCCAGGACATCAGCGCTGCCCATCGTGTGCAGGCGCAGCACATCGTAAGGGCTCATGATTGCCGCGTTTTCGTATTTATCTCGAATGGCATAAAGGCCGGTACGCATGTTTTCAAACGGGTCCGCGATGTCAGCGCTCGCTTCGCCGTCGACGCCCATGCCGACACGCACTCCCATCTTCAGGTATTTAGGGATGTCGGCCGTGCCGGAAGCGAGGCGGCCATTCGAGAGTGGGTTCCAGCTCATCGACGCTCCCGCCGCAGCGGTCTTCTGCAGGATGAAATCGTTCGTGTGGATGAAATGGCCGAAGATGAGTTGCTTCGACAGCAGGCCGCTGTCCATGAACCAGCGAAACTTCGACTGCTCCTCGCCTGCGGTCTCAGGCGGCTCCAGATAGTGGGTCTGATTGCCGAGATGGAATTCATCCATCAGCGACTTCTCCATCACTGCCTGCTGGTAGGTATCGTTGAAGGCCGTGCCGCCATTGATCATTACGCTGAGGAATGCGGAAGACTTCGGCTGCGTTGCCGTCCAGTCGAGGAATGTCTTGAGCGCCCGGCGCGCATCTTCAGTAGAGTACTTCGGACTCGCCCTGCCGACCTGGTAGCCGTGCACGAAGCGCAGCCCCGAATCCATTTCGGCGCGAAACTGATTTTCCTCGTAAGCCTCGTGCGATTGTGAAGTCGGCGCCGGATGGCCGAAATCGTAGCTCTGCGGGCCGCCATAGTTAAAGTCGTATGCCGCCGTTACTCCATGCGCCAAATGATCCAGCGAACCGTGGAGAGTGAACCAGTAAAAATCTTCGGCTTTTGCACGAGGCGCGGTCTGACCATAGAGCGC
>Ga0209139_10000026_pt1 | contig 36137 bp, 27 predicted proteins | sample BogFormECP14_OM3_FD_188246 | JGI IMG/M metagenome (GOLD analysis project Ga0209139, IMG submission 188246) | Bog forest soil microbial communities from Calvert Island, British Columbia, Canada - ECP14_OM3 (SPAdes) (version 2) | ecosystem: Environmental > Aquatic > Freshwater > Wetlands > Bog ...
TCAGAGTTGCTCATAATTCTTGCGCGCGGCGGAAGGAAGAAATGGCGTAGAACGTAAAAATGGCGGCAATCACGATGGCTAGCGCAATGAGCCAGCGCGCCACGTCGCCCGTCCAGGCGCGGAAAGCCTTGCTGATCCACACGAGGGCGAGGATAGCGAACATCGCGCCGGTGACTTCATGAAAGAGTTGTTTGACGGCGCGCCAAAAACGGTGGAAGCGGCCTGGCGGGGCAGACTGGCCGGACGCGGCACCAGCGAGCACGCCAGACGTTGCGTCAGAACTTGCACGAGTCACGCTGGTTAAGGCCGCGGGCATGGAGAAAGTGTAACGTAAAGTGCGATTCGAGGGACTCAATTGAAAAAGTCGAGCATCCCGCTTACGCGGCAGGTTAACGCGGAGAAACTTCTGAACACCCTGTATGCCAGACGGGTGCACGCAAAAAAAACGGCTGCCGGCAAAAAACTGATGCAAAAAATGCACGAGAGAACTGGCCGAAAGGGCTGTGGATTCTTTGGAGACAACGATGCGAAGCTCTCTTGTATCCAATATAACCTGGGCCTAGAATGTGCCTAGTGGTTGGGGAGAAACGCCCTTGCAACTTGACGATCACCTGAAAAACCTGCTGCGGGAATTGGGCCACGCGATTAATGACACGGTATCCGATTCGGACCGCATCACCGGCGCCATTGCCGGGGTGCGCGCGCACGGCTACGACATTGTGCTGAAACTGGACGCAACCATCGGGCTGGCCAAGCGTGATGCCGCGGCGCTGGAAGATTCCAAGCTGACCACCCAGGACCGGCGGTTTCTTGAATCCTTGCGCATTCAGGTGGATCAGGAGTCTTTCGAGCAGGACGCGGAACGCAAAGTCTCCCAGCAGCGGCTGGCCATGACGCCGCAGGATTTGCGCTTTCTGAAATCGCTGCGTATTGCCACGGACGAAATGGAATGAATTCATTGCGCCATCGCGGGATTTTTGTTTCTGCGGCGCTGCTCGCGCTGTGCAGTTGCGCGGCGCGGCCCGCGGCGGCGCAGACTCCGGCCTCCACGCTGATTCCGATTGTCGTGGATACCGCGGCGCCCATCGTGGTGAACACGATAAAGCCCAAGCCCAAACCGCTGCCTGCGGGAGTCGTGAAGTTTGACGGCTTGGTAGTGCACGCGAACACCGCGCAGATCACCGTGCGCGCCAGGAACAACGAGATGGATTTGCAGACCTTCGCGCTCTCTCCCGTTGCTTCGGCCAAGATGCAGGAGACCATCGACAAGGGTGGCTATCAGTACGGCGACAGAGTGACGGTGATTTACAACACCGCGAATCAGACCGCGCTACAGATTAAAGGCAAGCCTTCCCGCCCGCTGTAGTCCACAGCAAAATAATTTCGTAAAGACAGTTTAAGCGGCGACTTGTGTGCGGATCCGAACAACGCCTTTGTAGCGGCCGGGCTTTAGTCCCGGCCTTGCTGGCTTTTTCTTGCCACTCGACCCTTGCCACAACGTAGAAACACGCGCACAAATTTGCGGCAAGCGCCCGTGGTGTTTGCTCGAGTACGCCCTGGCCATGGGAAGGAAAAAAGCGGAAGGCCGGGACTAAAGCCCGGCCGCTACAAAGGCGGGCCCGACTAGTGCGGGCGACCGCCGCCGGAAGATCCCGCAGACGCCGAACCCCGTCCTGACGAGCTTGCCGACGACGATGCGCGACCGGTCGAAACCGGGCTGCCGCGCTCAACGCCCCACGATTCACTGCCTCCACCGCTGCGCTCGGACGCCGAAGGCGGCGGAGTTAGCGCGCGGCGAGGAGCTCCCGTTTCGTTGCCGCGGGCAGCGGAGGTTTGCGTTGCGGGCGTCGCGGCTTTTCGCGCTGCGTTGATCGCGGCACTCAGCGCGGGATTTTTTCCCGTTTCGGAACTCGACGACTTCTCGTTCGCGGCCTCTTCGATAGCGGAGCTAGCGCGGGTTGGCGTGGCCTCGGAATTCACGAAGCGATGTTCGCGCGCGTCGTAGGCGATACTCGAATTCGGGCCGATGGAGACGATGCGATTGCCCGATCCGCCGGAAAGCGTAGTGCGCGAAACGGGCGAAGGGCGGGAACTTGCGCTTAGGGAACTGGTGAGCGCAGTGCGAGCAGGCGACTTGTCCACCTTCCACGAGTCCGAAGAGCTGGAGACGGCGGCGCTGGAAACCGCACCGTGGGCAACGGGAAAAACGCCTTGCGCAAGGTTGATGGGAGCTTTTCCGCGCACGTCCGAGGGATGAACCGGCACGATTCCCAAGGTTCCGCCCGCCGAGTGTACCCACGTCACCGTGGCCGGTCGCCAGGCGGAAATCCCCGCCGAGCCAATATTGCCGGGAACCCACGCCCAGCCGAAGCCGGGCTGAAACAGCCAACCGCCGTAGTGATACGGCAGCCAGCCCCACGGCTGATTGCCCACAAAGCCCCAGCCAAAAGTAGAATCCTGAAACCAGCCGCCACTATCGAACGGCGACCAGCCAAGCCCGGCGCCGTATGGACGCCAGCCATAACCATACCCGCTGAGGGGAAACCATGAGCCGTAGGTGTACAGATCGCCGAAACCCGAGCTATACGAAGAATTGTTGTTGGCGTATTGCAGCCCGGCCGTCGTCGCGGTCACCACGCTGTCCTCGCGGCCACTGACCCAGCGATCGAAATCGTCGCTGTCCGGCAGGCGGCCGATATTTACATTTTTCGTGTCCCCAGCGCTCATGGACAGCGATTGCCCCTTCACCAGTTCGGTGGTCTGGTCTTTGCGGACCACGGACACACGGCCGCCGATCACGTTCACGCTGCTGCCGTCGTCAAAATTGTCCAGCCGGAAGTTGCATTTCCCATTCGCTTCCGCGGTGAAGTCTCCGCCCGTAACGCTGAAATAATCGCCGCCCGCGGGGTTTACGTAGAACGAAGCCGCGCCTTGGCGCAAAACGAGGCGCGTGGTGCGCGCGCCGTTGTCGAGTGAGAGGTCGTAAAATTCCAGCACCGTGTTTTCGCTCAAAAAGGCCATTGCGCCATTTTCAAATTCCACTTCCGCGCGTCCCTGGTCGGTGGCCAGTACGTAGCCTTCGCGGATGGGAAGGTTGAGGATTGCGGCTTCCCAGATATTTTTCCCGTTGGTGAGCGGATCGCCTTGCGCGTCGCGTGTGAAGCGCACATCGCCCTGCACCAAGCTCAATCGGATGATGCGCGCATGGCTCAAGTCCGCCGCAGCCGGGGGCGCGGTGAACATCAAAGCCAGCAGGCCGAAAACCACCGCACCGAAAACCAGCACAATGAAGAAATTGCCGAAAGTATGGCGGGTAAGCATTGGGCCTCTCAGGCGAAGCGCATCGGGGTTGTGCGAGACGTGAACACTTATCGTCTACCTCGGGGACGCTGCCGTCAAGTGATTGCGCGGCAATACCGCCACATGAAACAAAAAAGCGTATTTGTTTCATCGAAAGTCTTCGGCGGATGTTCCTTGACACACGGAAAACGTATCGTTAGTTTCGATAGCAGGTTTTCCGCTCCTCCGCAGGAGTGGTCCGTGGTTCTTGAACGCCATTCGCGGGTGGTCGCGAAATTATTTCTCGGGGTGGGAGTCAAAGCCCGGCAAAAAAGCCAGGCGCGCAAATTACGTGGAACAAATTAAGTCGACAAGTGGAAGAAAGAACCGCGCCGCATGGGTGGGTGTGTCGGCGCATTCTAATCGCTTCGATCTGAGGGGACAAATGCATAGGGCTAACCGAATTGTGGCAGCAGTGGTGTTTCTATTTGTAACGCTGATGGGCGGTCGCGCGTTTGCGCAAGGCGGCGCGACGGGGGCTATCAGCGGCGTAGTGCAGGACTCGAGCGGCGGCACCGTGGCCGACGCCCAAGTGCAAATCATCGATACCCAGACCGATCAAGTGACGCGCACGCTGCCGACCGGCAACGACGGCACGTTCGTAGTCACCTTACTGCCGCCGGGCACCTACACCGTGGTGGTAAACAAGTCCGGTTTTGCGGAAGCCAAATCCGCGGGTATCGAAGTGCGCGTCACGGAAACCACACGCATCACCATTCCTCTGAAAACCGGGGCGGTATCCGAAACGGTGGAGATCACCGCGCAGGTCACCAACGTGGAGACCACCAATCCCACCACCGGGCAATCCATCACTTCCAATACGGTTCGCACCCTGCCGCTCGCGACGCAAAACTTCCAACAGTTGCTATCGCTCTCTTCCGGCGCGCAAAGCGAACTGAACTCTTCCACGCAGCTTGGCCGCGGCAACGTGCGCATCGAAGTCAACGGCCAGCGCGAAGACAACAATAATTATCTGATCGAGGGAATTTCCGCCACCGATTACAACGTCGCCGAACTGACCAATACGCCGCTGCCCAACGCCGACGTCATCCAGGAATTCAAGGTGCAAACCTCGCTCTACGACGCCAGCCAGGGCCGCAATGGCGGCGGGAACATCAACGCCGTGCTCAAGAGCGGCACGCGTACCATTCACGGCGACGCCTACGAATTTTTTCGCAACGATCACCTCGACGCCAACGACTTTTTCCTAAACGCCGCCGGCGAAGGCCGTCCCATCGTGCAGCAAAACATTTTCGGTGGCAGCCTCGGCGCTCCGGTGGTCAAAGAAAAGTTCGGCTTCTTTTTCATCAACTATCAAGGCACGCGCCAGAAGAGCGGCGATTCGCCCGGCACTTTCATCTCGACCACCATCCCCTACGTCCCGGCAGCCGATCGCAGCTCCGCCGCGGCGATCGAGGCCGATTGCAATATCCCTTCGATCGATCCCGTTGCGCTGGCCCTGCTGCAAGCTAAGAGCAACCAGTTCGGTGGCCAAGCGGGTGGCTTTCTTTACCCGGCACCGATCAACGCCGTCGGCGCCGCGCCCTGCAGCCCCGTTTCCTTCGTGACCAGTGAACCGGGTGTTTATAACGACGACCAATTCACTGCCAATTGGGACAAGGAGTTCCATAGCGGCGTCGACAAACTCTCCGCGCGCACCTTTTATTCCAACTCTCAGTCCTTCCTGCCCTTCGGCGCGGGAGGTCTGCAAGCTTCTCTCGGTGCCGCGGCTGCCAGCACCGACCTCAACTTTCCCTATTTGCTTCCCTTGCGTGGCCGCTTCTTCACTCTTGCAGAGACGCACCTCTTCTCGCCGACGCTGGTCAACGAATTTCGCTTCGGCTTCAATCACATCAACAATAGCGGCATCAACGAGGATCCCATCACCGCCGGTGCCGTCGGCATCGACCGCCCCACCAATAACCTGACCGACAGCATCTACAAATTCACGTTGGAAAGCTCCGGGTTCCAGTTTGGCCCGACGCCGGCGGCCAACCAGAGCCAGACCCAGAACAACTACACCTTGGTCGACACCGTTTCCTGGGTGCACGGCGCGCACGTCCTGCGTCTCGGCGGCGAGATCGATTACGTCAATCTGGACAAGCTCTTTCCCCAGGTATTCAACGGCCAGCTTTTCTTCACCAACACCGCGACCAACGGGCCGATCGCCGCATCGACCACGGACTTTCAAAATTTCCTGCTCGGCGCGCCGCAATTTAGTTTCGGCGGCGGCGGCGTGTTCAACCACCAATACAAGCAGAATGACTACGCGGTCTTCGCACAGGACGATTGGAAAGCCACCAAAAACCTGACCGTTAACCTCGGTCTGCGCACGGAAGTCTTAGGCGCCTGGAACGACGGCGCCTGCCATATCGGCAACGTCGAATCCGCGCTCGCGAACTCCGGCGAAAACCCTTATATCTTTCCCGGATGCGTCAATACCCTTGGCGTTCCTGGATTGACCGGCTCTGGATCCGGCACCACCTTTGGCAATAACTATTCCACCGGGCTCGGCCCCCGCATCGGTTTGGCCTACGACCTCTTCGGCAAGCACACCACCACGATTCGCGCCGGCTACGGCATCTACTATGTGCGCGAAGACGTCGGCGCCGTCGATCAGCTCAGCTTCAACGCGCCGTTTCTGCCCATCGCTTTCGCCGGCGGCGGGGTGAACAGCCTCGGCGGCTTCTTCGCGGGTACTCCAGCTACGAATGTGAACGCGCTGCCCGCAGCAGGTTCGATCAGCCCCGCTTATCTGCCCTGCCTCAGCGTGCTGCAGGGTTTTACCGCCGGCGACACCAACCAGGGCGGCATCTACGCCAATCAGGCCGGCTGCAACGGCGTGGGTACCATCAACCTCTTCACGCTGGAAGTTCCACGCGCCTTCAAAGTTCCCAACACCCAGCAGTGGAACCTGACCATCCAGCACGCTCTCGGCCGCCAGTGGATTCTCGAAGTGGGCTACGTGGGCACGCACGGTGTTCACCTGCGCGATACGCGCGATGCCATTCAGTCCCTGGACGCCACGACGGCTAATCCGGTGGTCGTCAAGGACGCCAACGGAGACACCTTCGACATTACCGCCAATACCTTTGACAACGGCCCGGCCCGCACTCCCACGCCGGGGCTCAACGGCTACTCCGGTTATCAAATTTTCGCCAACGACGCCTGGTCGCGCTACAACAGCCTGCAGGCCACCCTCTCGCGCCGCTGGTCGCAGGGCTACTTCCAGGCTGCGTACACCTGGTCGAAAGCGATCGACGCTACCTCCACCGGCAACACCGCGTTTAATACCGCCTACAATAGCCAGACCGACGTCAACGCCTCGAAGGGCCTCTCGGACTTCGACCGCACGCATCGCTTGGTGGTCAGCTACGTCTACGAGTTGCCGTTCCTGCACACCTCCACGGGCTTCGTGCATGCCGCCCTCGCTGGATGGCAGGTCGGCGGCATCACCACGCTGCAGTCGGGCTTGCCCTTTTCCGTATTCGATTCCGAGGCCGGAACCGCATTTCTTGGTGCCGGAAGCACGCCGGAACTCGGAGCCAGTCTTGCGAGTGGCGCGACCATCGCCAGTGGATACGCCGCCGGCAGCCTCAGCAGCCGGATCAACAATGGCTATTTGAATCCCGCAGCCTTCACGCCGGCTCCGCTACTTTATCCGACGCTCTGTAACTTCAACGACTCCAACCCGGCGGATCCGACAAATTCCAATTTCTGCGCCACGGGTTTTGGTGACCTACAACGCAACGCCTACCGCGGACCGTTCGAGCAAAATTGGGACTTCTCGCTGATCAAGAACATCCCTGTGAAGGAGCGGCAAAACCTGCGCTTTACCGCTGACTTCTTCAACATCTGGAACCATCCGAACTTCGCCAATCCTGCGGTCACGGACGTTGAAACCGCAGGGACACCCAATTCGCCGTTCGGCAAAATCGTCAGCACCAACGGCCAGCCGCGCTTGATTCAATTCTCGCTGCGCTATTCGTTCTAACCTGCGGTAACGCGGGTAATTTCGATCAATAGAGCGCGGAGCTGTTCCTCGCGAAAACGCGAGACGCCGCGCTCTTTCTTTTTTTTGCTGTCCTTTCTTTTTTGCTAAAGTGCCTTGCGGAGGATTTTGCGTTATGGCTCAGAATGCAGCGCGCGTCACGTTGCTCGAACGCGAAGCGGTCACACCTGAAGCCGCGGCGATGTATGACGCTTTGCTCGCCCAGCGCGGCGTGGTGCCCAATATGTTCAAAGTGCTGGCGCATGCTCCCGCCATCGCGCAAGGCGTGGCAGGATTTTTGAAGCCGTTGCTCGGCGACGGCGCGTTGTCCGGCTGGTACAAAGAGCTGGTGGCCGTGCGTATTTCCACGCTGCATCAGTCCGAATATGCTATCCGCGCTCACGCCGCCTCGGCCAAAAAGAAAGGCGCAAACGACGCGCAGATCGCCGCCGTGCCAGATTTTGAGAATGGTCCGTACAGCGAAAAAGAAAAGCTCGGCTTCCGTCTTGCCGACCGCCTGCATCGCGGCCCGCGCGAAATCGACGACGCTTTCTACACCGAGTTGCGCCAGTCGTTCACCGAAAACGAAGCGATCGAACTATTTCTGACCGCCGCAGCCTTTGAAATGTTCCCCCGCTTCATCGATGGCTTGCACATCCCAATCACTCCGTTGCCCACCGCCGCCCCAGCCATCAAATCCGCCGGAAGCTAGTCACATCCAGCCGTGAAAATTGCATCACTGCGACGCTCCTCTCTGCGTTCTCTGTGCCCTCTGCGTTAAGAAAGCCGTAAGCCGCACGCGCCGCCCAGCTCCAGGCAAAAATGTTCGTTTTCCGCGTGGCCGTCGAACTCGCCGGTCGGCGGCTTCAAAATGTGCGTGGCGGGCACCCGTCCAGAGGGCAGCCCCCATCGCCCGTTCAGAAACAGCAACGCCGTTTTCGGCTGCGCGCCGGCCAGGCTGAACTGCCCGGTGTCACGCGGCAATCGCCATGCCGCGTGGTCCGCGCGCAACGCGCGCAAGCGCTGCGCGATGGTCGCGGTAGTGAGCCATTCCACGTCCGCGGGGGAGCGCCGCCGGATCGCTTCGAGCCGCTCTGGCTGCACGAATTGCACCGCGCCCGCGCAATCTTCGCCCACGTTGGCGAGCAGCCCAAAGGCGTTGCGCGCGGAAACGTGAAACCGCCGCCCCCATTGGTCCAGCACGCGGTCGTTGTCCGGCAGCAAACCCCACAGAAATGGATCGATCTTGGCGTGGCTATGCTCGGCGAGACCCAGCGGCCACAACGACGCCACAAAATCTCCACCGTGCTCAGATTCTCCTCATACGCTAAAGTGGCCCTCGCCGGCGCTGCATTTCTCAACCGGTCGTCGCGCCGCCCGGAAGGCCCGCGTTGATTTCTCTGTGTCCTCTGCGACCTCTGCGTTAAGAAAGCCGTAAGCGCCCGCAAAATCCCCCACAGTGCTAAGATTCTCCTCAGGCCAAGTCCATGACCCCCTCGATACGCACGCGAAAAATTGCCACACGTGTTTCACAACTGACCGGAGAAGGCGCGCTGGCCGTCTACACGCGCGCCAAAGAGCTGGAACGCTCCGGCAAATCCATCATTCACCTGGAACTGGGCGAGCCGGATTTTCACCCCGCGGCCCCGGTGCTGGATGCCGTGCGCCAAGCCGTGTCCGACGGCCACGATCGCTACTGCTCGACGCGCGGCGTGCCCGCATTGCGCTCGGCCATTGCGGAATATCTGCAGCGCACGCGGCGGCTAGGTATTCGCGCGGAACAGGTGCTGGTGGCGCCGGGGTGCAAAATGGCGCTTGCCCTGGCCATGATGGCGCTCATCGAGCCGGGCGACGAGGTCTTGTATCCCGATCCCGGCTTTCCCATCTATCCTTCCTTTACGCGCGGGCTTGGCGCCCAGGCCGTGCCCTTTGCGCTGCGCGAGCAAAACGAGTTTCAGCCGGACCTGGCCGAGATTTCCGCGAAGATTACCGCCAGAACGCGCATGCTGATCTTCAATTCGCCGAACAATCCCACCGGAACGGTCTTTCATCCGGAAGCGCTGGCGAAATTGGCCGCGCTCGCCGTCAAGCACGACCTGTGGGTGCTCTCGGACGAAATTTATGCGCGCATTTTGTTTGGCGGCGAATATCAGTCCATCTGGGCCCTGCCGGGCATGGCGGAGCGCACGGTAATCATCGACGGCTTCTCGAAGAGTTTTGCCATGACCGGCTGGCGCCTCGGGTACGCCGTGGCCGCCAAGCCGGTGATCGACGCCATGGATATGCTGGTGCTCAACACCTTTACCTGTGCGGCGGAATTTACGCAGCTCGCGGCCGTGGAGGCGCTGCGCGATTCGACGCACGCGGTGGAGGCCATGGTCGAGGAATATCGCCAGCGGCGCGATCTCTTTGTGGCGGGGCTCAATGGCATTCCTGGCTTTCGCTGCCAGCAGCCCGAAGGCGCCTTTTATGCTTGGGTGAACGTCGAAGATACCGGGCTGCCGGCCGAGGAAGTTGCGCGTCTATTGCTGGAAGAAGGCGGCGTAGCGGGAATTGCCGGTGCAGCCTTCGGCACTGAAGGAAAAAACTACCTGCGCTTTTCCCTGGTCAGCGCGCCCCAGTTGTTGCAAGAAGCTTTGCAGCGCATTGCCAAAGTCGCCGCGGGCTGGGAATCCACCGTGTCCGCAGGAAAATCCCTGTAGCGCAGGGCGGAGCCCTGCGGCTTTTGCGCGACAATTGCGTGGGCTCAGACGCGAGCCGCAAAATCGCCGCGCAAAAATTACTAAACGAGTTGTGAGCCTTTGTTGCAGGTGCGGAACACAACGAATTTCGGGAGCAGAAGAAAAAAATGAACCATTTGATGCGATGGAGTTGCGTACTCGCCGCCGCCGGGATCCTCTCTTCGTGGGGAGCGACGAACGCTCACGCGCAATCCCGGCCCTTTCCCGGCCCCGACGTGCAGAAAACCTACGAGCGCTTGCTCGCGCAAATCGAAAAAATTCCCATCTACGACAATCACGCCCACCCGGGTTTTGGCGACGATCCCGACGTGGACGCCATGGCCGCGCCTCCAGACGAAAGCAGCGAGCTGCGCATCCGCGACGACAATCCGGAATTTGTAGCCGCCGCGAAAGCCCTCTTCAACTATCCCTACGATGATTTCAAGCCCGAGCACGCCCAATGGCTGGCGGACAAAAGCAAAGCCGCGGAAAAATCCGGCGACCCGCAATATTTCGACGGCATTCTGGATAAATTAAACATCGAAACCTGCCTGGCCAACCGCGCTTTAATGCCCGGATACCTCGATACCAAGCGATTTCATTGGGTGTTTTTCGTCGATTCGTTTTTCTATCCCTTTGACAACACCGCGCAAACCGCTAGCAATCCGGACATGGGCGTGTACGTCCCGCTGCAGGAAAAAATGCTGGGCCGTTACAAGAAGTTTGAAAATGTCCAGGGCTTGCCCGCGGACCTGGCGGGTTACGAGGATTTCATTCGCCGCACCCTGGCCGACAATCAGAAATTGCGCAGCGGCGTGGCCATCAAGTTTGAAGCGGCGTACTTTCGTACGCTGTACTTCACCGATCCGCCGCGCGCCACCGCCGAAGCCATTTACAACAAGTATCGTGGCGGCGGCGTTCCGAGCGCCGAAGAGTACCGCGTGTTTCAGGATTACGTTTTTCGCGTGCTGATTGGCCAGGCGGAGAAGCTCAATCTGCCGGTGCATTTTCACAGCGCCGTGGGCATTGGGGACTATTTCAGCCTGCGCCAGGGCAACGTTTTGAACCTGGAGAATGTCTTGCGCGATCCGCGCTACAAAAATATGAAATTCGTGCTGCTGCACGGCGGCTGGCCGTATTACAAAGAAGCCGCGCTACTCACCGCGGTTAAGAATGTGTATCTCGATACCTCGCTGCAGTCCGAGTTGCTGTATCCCTCGCAGCTCAAGGAAGTTTTGAAGCAGTTGATCACGCTGTTTCCGGACAAGATGATGTTCGGCTCCGACGCCTTTCCCTTCAGCGACGCTTTGGGCGCGGAAGAAAGCTTCTGGATCGCCACCTACAGTTCGCGCACGGCGCTGGCCGCCGCGCTCGCCGAGCTGGTTTCCGAAGGCGCGCTCAGCGAAGCCAAAGCTTTGGAAATTGCGCACCTGTATCTGCACGACACTGCGGCCAAGCTTTATGGAGAGAAAAAATGAGCGCTTCCGGCGAACTAAAATATATTCCGTGGAACCAGGTGCCGCGCGAGGCGCTCAATCCCAAGATCGACCGGGAAATGGTGGTGGGCGAGCAGATTATGCTGGCGCGCGTGTTCATTAAAAAGGGCGGGCACGTGCCGCTGCATCATCACGTCAACGAGCAGGTGACGTACATTCTGGAAGGCGCGCTGAAATTCGCCGTGGGCGGCAAAGAAATTGTGGTTAACGCAGGCGAGGTGCTGTGTATCCCGCCCAACATGCCGCATGAGGCCTGGGCCATCGAGGACACCGTGGACCTCGACGTATTCAATCCTCCGCGGCAGGACTGGCTGAACAAAACGGACGATTACCTGCGGCACGGCCGCTAGTCGCGGAATTTCCGAGTACTCTCCGGCCACGTTCCGACCACTTTCCCGCGGTTGAAGGGCCGCTTGCTGGTTTCGTCTTCGCCACTACCCCCTATGCTTTTGGCGCTCTACGTACGAAAGGGCATAGACAAATGACCTTGGTCTTGCTTACCGTATTCACGTGGCTCATTCCCGGCGTGGGAAAAGCCCGCTGAGGGAAAACTCATGAACAAACTATTGGCAGGGGCAGTCCTGTTTTTGGGGAGCGTGTCCGCAGCGCAAGCACAGGAAGTGATAGGCGCAGGCGCCGCGATACCGCCGGCCACGATGGGCGATTCTTCCACGATTTCCGATGTACGCTTCACGGCTATCCGTGAGGCCGGCGATTTGGCGGCCTACAACGCGATCTCGGCGCCGAGCGCGCCGGTTTCCACTGCAGTATCGACGAGCACCGATTTTGCCACGCCGCTCGCCGTGCCTTCCGCGGCCCTGCCCGGCGATCCGGCGGCGGTTCCCGACCCCTCTCCCGATCCGCGCTTTATCTACGGCGGACGCGATGACTATCGCTGGCAGCTGGGCCTGGGCGCCAGTTGGGAGCGTTTCCGCTCTTCGATTTTCAACGCCAGCGCCGTGGGCTTCAACACTTCCATTTCGTATTACCTGAACAACTGGCTGGGCGTCGAGGGCAATGCCTTGACGGCGTTTGCGCCGACGATTTTTGAGAATGAACACGTCAAGTTATTCAACCTGACCGGTGGACCGCGCGTCGCCTGGCGGCAGCGGCGCTGGGAACCGTGGCTGCACGGTTTGGTCGGGTTTTCGCACGAGCAGCCGCAGACGTCGGAGGGCAGTCGGAACGCCTTCGCGGCGCAGGTGGGCGGTGGCGCGGACTATCGCATCAATCCACGGCTCTCGCTGCGCTTGCAGGGGGACTGGCTGCACACCTCATTCTTTAACCAGTCGCAGAATAACTTCACGCTGGTGGGCGGCGCGGTGGTGCACTTCTAGTGTGATAGGCACTTCTAGTGCGGTCGTGCACCTCTAGCTGGACCCCTCATTCCGCGGTCAGTAAGCACCGTGCGTCGATCCACTTGTGGTTAGCTCTCCCTTTGCCGCGGCAACTTGGTAATCGTCCCGGAGTTGGCCTGCCCATGTATTCAAATTGAAGGTTCGGCGCGCCTACTTGGCGGGAAGCGGCTCCGTATACTTATGCAAATCCACGGATCGCCATTCGCCGTTGATGATTCCGGCGCGAATCTGCGCGGCGGTCTTGCCGGCGCGGGATTGTTCGTAGGTGTAAAAATCTTCGGCCATGCACAAGTTGCACTCCGCGCCGTGATTGCCCGCGAAACAATCGAGCAGGCTGTGGTGTCCCTGGCTCTGGTCGCAATGGCAGTAGCAGGGCTGCTGGTAGAGCAGTTTCTTGATGCGGGCGGCAACGGTGTACGCGTTTTGCACCAGGACAGTGGAAAACTGGGTGGGATCCAGGGTGTCCGGCAGCGGGGTGCGCGGCAATCGGTTATGAAAGGCGGGAACCGGCTCAGTCGAGCTGGGCAGGGACATGTCCATGGCGGGCTTTTGGGGCTGGGTGGCCTGCTCCGGTGCAGCGCCGCGGGATCGCGTGGCGGCGTGCTGAGGCAGCGCGAGCAGCACGATGGTCGCCGCCAGCAGCAACGATAGTCCAGCGACGATCTTCTGTTTCACAAGCATGGCAATCTCCCAGCCAATCGTGACGCAGCGCAAAAAGCAAGCTTTGATGATTCGGTACGCAACGCCAATCGGAACGAGAGCCGCTACGAAACCAGTATCGGGTGGCCTGCCGCGCGCGGACCTGCCGAGGCGCCGATCATGGCGGGCGGCCGGGCATTGAGGTGGCGCGCGCGAAGGTGGCGCTGTACCCGGCGTCCCCAGCTGCGGACAAACACAAAGTTCAAGGTGCCGCCGACCGCCGAACTGGCCAGCGGAATCAGGCGCGCGGCCCACTTTTCGGCAGATTCGACGCCAATTTTCACCGCCAGCCGCTGGGCGATGCGCGGAATCATTCTCTCGAGAATCTGTTTCTCGGCGAAGTCTTTGCCAAAATCCACGCCAGCTGCTGCGGCGGCTGCTTTCCACATTTCCAGGCGTTCGCCGCGGGCCGTGGTGTCAAAGCCATAGAGCAGAGACAAGCGCTGAATGAGCCTGAGGGTAATGAGCGTGAGAAAGCTGGTGTCTGGGAGCAGGGTGATGATGCCGCCCAAACCGAAGCCCGCACCTTCGGCGGCTGCAATGCGCTCGGCATCGCGGATCAGGGTCCTGGCGATGGCGTCCAGCCGCTCGATGGGAACATCGCGCATGCGGGTGAAGTCCGGGATCCACAGGCCGTGTTTGTCCGCGAGCTGCTTGCGGAAGGCTTCGGGCTTCACTTCGACGGAGCGAACGCCGCGCATGACGCCGAAACGCACAAAGGCACCTACGCTGCGCCCGAGGAGCGAGCCACCGGCGACCTTGGCAATCCTGGCGGTCTTGGCTAATTTGGCCATCTATTGAGCATCCTAAGGCCATTAGAACCGCATAGCAAGCACCGCGTTGTACCGCTGGCGTACGTCCCATGGGCGGTCAATGCGCAGGCGTTTTCGGCGGTTCGGGCCCGCTTGGGGAGTCCAGCGAGTTGAATCCAATTCCTATGTGCGCTCATCTGAAGGAGTTGTCCGTATCGCCGCATTGGGCCATCGGTCCTACTTGACGCGGCGAGGTTTTTCGGTAAACTGCGGATTCGCCATGGCGACGCACATCGCACAATTCGTGCCCACCGAAGTCGTAAACGACTTCGAGTTCCCGCAACGGGAAGCGGCGTTTTTCTACGGGCTGTTTCTGCGTGGGCATTCCGCAGACCGTTTGCGGCAAGACATCCAGGTGCCGCCAGCGGTGCTGCTGAAATGGCATCGCGAAGCAGAACGCGAACCGGAGCTGCGAGACGTGTTCACGCGGATGGTGGAGTATCGCAGGCATGTGCTGGCGATATTCGATTTGTTGGTTGGTTCGGAGAATCGGAGCCAGCGCGTGCAGTAGACGGTGCCTTTGGATCTGCCTTCCGCAGTAAATCCGCAACAGAAATCTGCCGTTCAGGGATCGGATACCCCCCTTAGGGTTTTTTGTAAGTGTTCATTCTAAAGCGAGTTAAAGTCCTTTATTTTGATACACTTTTGTAAGTGTTCATTCTGCTGGGTTTATGGGCTCCTTGTGTTATCCAGAGAGTAACTGCGTCGGCGTGGACCTCGAGTAGCTCATTGTGCACCTCACAACCACGGAGGCCGGGACTGAAGCCCGGCCGCTACAGATTCAAAGGCAGATTCAAAGGCAGATTCAAAGGCAGATTCAAAGGCAAATTCAAAGGCAAATTCAAAGGCAAATTCAAAGGCTACAAGCATAAGGACCAATCAAAAGGCAACGGGCGTTGGGAAGGCGGCGGCGAAGAGGGACCTGGGGTGCGGACCGCAGTCTGGACGCCGAGCGGGTTCGACTGGACGCAGTTCCTTACACGGAAAGTTTAGCAAGCTGGTAAAGGCGGGGGCAAGTACTCTTTCGTACAGTTGTGGGACGGGTGGTGCGGCTGTGCTGAAGCTGGACGGCGAAATTGGTACCGGGCCGAACAACTGGCCGTTGGTACAGGACGAAAAAAGTCAGGCAACCATTTTTTTGAAGCGCGATTCCAACCGAGCCTCGGGGCAAGTGTCACAAAATGAAGGAGATTCCTCGATTGACGCCGGAGTTTCCCGGGGTTAAACTGCTCAACGTCCAGGAAGTCAGAGGTGTATTTATGTCGCAGGTAGCGCGCTCCCTGTTTGCTTCGCTATTTTCCGTCGCTTTGATCGCGTCCCCACTTTCGATGCCGCTCGCGGCGCAGCAGCCGCAGGTGCAAGATCCACTGCCCGAGATCAAGCATCAGAATCTGGACAAGGATCAGAAGAAAAAAATCAAAAGAACTCTAAAGGAACTGGATACACCCTACCGGCAATGGCTGAGCGAGGATGTGGTGTACATCATTTCGCCGGATGAGCGAAATGCCTTCCTGCAACTGGCGACGAACGAAGAGCGCGAGCAATTCATCGAGCAGTTCTGGCTACGCCGCAGCGGGAATCCGGACCTGCCGGACAATGATTTTAAAGAAGAGCACTATCGCCGCATCGCCTATGCCAACGAGCATTACGCTTCGGGCATCCCGGGCTGGAAGAGCGATCGCGGGCGGATGTACATCATCTGGGGACCGCCGGACGAAATCGAATCGCATCCGACGGGCGGAACGTATGACCGGCCGCTCGACGAAGGCGGCGGCTCGACGAGCACCTATCCATTTGAAACCTGGCGTTGGCGGTATCTTGAGGGCGTTGGGGAAAACATCATTCTGGAATTCGTCGATCCTACCAGCTCCGGCGAGTACCACCTGACGTCGGATCCCTCTGAGAAGGACGCGCTGCTGCACGTGCCTGGAGCGGGCTTGAGCTTGCTGGAACAGCAAGGACTGGCTTCGAAGGCCGACCGCTTCACGCGTTCGGACGGCACGAACCTGCCAACCTCGATTGGGGGGACGCCAGCGAGCCTGAACGAGTTCAACCGTCTGGAGCTGTTTGCCAAAGTGCAGCAACCGCCACCCGTAAAATTCAAGGACCTGGAAGCGGTGGTGACGGCGCGATTGGTGCGCGATCAGATGAAATTCGGCTGGCGCACGGACTTTTTGAAGGTGACCAACGACACGGTTTTGGTGCCCATCACGGTGCAGGTGCCGAACTCGCAACTGCATTTCCGCGGCAAGGATGGAGTGTACTCGGCGACCATCAATATTTTCGGCCGGGTGACCACGTTGACCGGTCGCATCGTGCAAACGTTTGAAGAATCGGTGAGCCGCGACTTTCCGGATTCGCTGTACCAGAGATCGCTGAAGCTGCAATCCATCTATCAAAAGGCCGTGCCCTTGCGTCCGGGATTGTATCGCCTGGATTTGGTGATTAAGGACGTGGACAGCGGCAATGTAGGCGTGGTGAATACGCGCCTGGCGGTGCCGCGCTACGAAGACGAAAAACTGGAAGCCAGCTCGTTGATCCTGGCGGACCAGATCGAACATGTTCCGGCCAAGCAGATCGGCACGGGGCAATTTGTGATCGGCTCTTCGAAAGTGCGCCCGAAGCTGGATGCGGACTTTACGACCACGGACAAACTCGGTATCTACATGCAGGTTTACAACCTGAAACCGGATGACAAGACGCACAAATCCGCCGCCACCTTCCAGTACACGGTGAAGAAGGGCGAACAGCAGATTATGCAGTTCAAGGAAACTTCCGAAGAGATGAAACAGACCGGCGATCAGATCACCATTGAGCGGCTGCTGCCGCTGGCCACACTGACGCCGGGCAAGTACACGCTGGTGATCGATGCCACGGATTCGCTATCCAAGCAGACGATCTCGCGCACCGCGGAATTCTCGGTCAAAGCGCCGCTGGATACAAAGACGGCAGCTAACGTAACGCCGGGGAGGTAACAGCTCGTGAAGCAAGGACACCTCCGGATACTGGGGGCGCTGGTCCTCGCGTTGTGCGGTTCGGTGCTTGCGCCGAAATGCACCGTCGCGCAAAACAAGAGCGCCGCCGCGTCCACTGCCGGCAAGCTTTCCGGATTTGTGCGCGATGCGGCGGGTACGCCGCAATTGGGCGCGAGCGTAGAGGTGCTGCCGGAGACGGCGGGAATATTGCCGGCGCGCGATTTTCTCACCAACACGCAGGGACTTTTCCTTGGCGACGGGCTTCCCGCTGGTCTTTATACGGTACGAGTAACGCTGGCGGGCTTTCTTCCCACACTGGAACGCCACGTACGCATCAGTTCGAATCTCACCACGGTGTTGCGAATCGAGCTGGAATCGATGTTCGCTTCGCTGGATCGCCTGCGGCGGGAGCCTGCGAACACGAGCGCGGAGCCCGACGATTGGAAGTGGGTCTTGCGGTCGGCCCCAGCGCTTCGTCCGACGCTGGAATGGGCGGATGCCAACACGGTGAGCGCGTCCAGCGTGGAGCTGGACAACAGTATCCCGCGTCCCGTGCGCGTGCGACTCGAATTTACGGACGGTGCGCTACGGGTGGCTTCGCCTTCGACGGTGGCGCCGACTCCTTCAACGGCTTTTGCGTATGACCAGGGGCTCGGCGGTGCGGGGCGGCTGGTGATTGCGAGCCAGGTCAGCTACGACCAGGACGCGCCGGGCGGAGGATTGGCGACGATCTGGCTGCCTTCCGGGACGCTGGGCGCAGGCCCGTATACGGCAGTGGTGCTGCGCGAAGCCAAGAATTCGCTGGATGGGCCACTGTTCCGCGGGGTGCGCATCGATCAGGGTGGAGCGATTGCGCTGGGCGACCGAGCGGTGGTGCGTTATGGCGGCGAGTATGTTTTGGTAGGCCTCGGGCGGGCGGCGTCGGCAATTCGGCCACGGATGGAGTTGGACATTAAGAACAGCGCGAATTGGCATACCGCTGTGATTTTTGCGTCGCTGCCGGTTGGACCGAACGCTTTGGATGTTTCCTCGGAGGACGGCTCGGGTTCGGGTACGGAGGCAGGGCAGGGTGACGAACTGGTGGCGGCGCTCGGGGAATTGGATGCGTTTCCCGCGCTGCTTTGGCGTGACGGCCGGCCGGTATTGCAAAGTGGCTGGCATGAAGAAGTGAACGCCAGCCGCAAGCTGGGCCCCCGCGGGGCGCTGCAAGTCGCGGCGTTTCATGACGACCAGAGCCACGTGGCGGTGTATGGCCGCGGCAGTGATTTGCCGGCGGCGGACTACCTGCATGATTTTTACGGAAACGGCTTTGCGTATGACGGCGGATCTTCGAGTAGCTGGGGCGGACGAATCGCCTGGACGGAAAAACTCAACGACAATGTGCAGCTGACGGCAGTGTATGCCTATGCGGGGGCTTTGATTCCTTCGGGGGACACGGACGATCTGTTGCGCGACGTGTTGCGCACGGTGCCGCGGCACTCCTTGGGAGCGAACCTGCGCGCACGGGTGCCGCGCCTGGGAACCAAGCTGGACACGGGATACAAATGGGTAGGTGGCGAGACGGTTTCGCGTGTGGATCTTTACGGCGAATCTCTGTATCAGATGGACCCCTACTTTCACCTTGGGCTGCGACAGCCATTGCCGCACTTCGGGCTGGGACGCTGGGAGGCCGTGGCGGAATGCGACAACCTGTTTGGGCAGGGCTTCGTGCCGGTGGGCAGCCGCGACGGTCAAGTGACGCTGCTGGCCGCCTTCCGCACCTTCCGAGGCGGGTTGAGCGTGCAGTTTTAGCCTCTGTTTTGACCTGTTGAAACCTGTATGGGTGTTACCAAAATCGGGATAGTCCTCTGCCGCCCAGGCATCGTATTCAGTAAGTCTTTTATTTTTAGTTATTTATAAATATGTAAAACTGTTTGGTATGGACATTGGTTTGCTCCTAGGTATGGTTAAGGTGATGTGTAGCGATTCATTTCGGTTATGAAACAGAACCTGCGCGCGAGTCTCGGAGCTGTCGTACTGGCCATCGCTTCCGTGGCGGCGTTCACCTATGCCTTGCTGAACTTTGAGCAGCGGCGATTGTTCGATTCGCCGGATGACGGCGTGGCGTGGGCGGATACCGATCACGGCATTGAGGCTTGGAAGGTAGCGCCCAACTCACCAGGGGCGCAGGCGGGGATTCGCGCCGGCGACCATCTGGTGGCGTTCAACGACGTGGCTATGACGCGCGCGGTACAAGTGACGCAGCGGCTATGGCGCGCGGGCATCTGGACGCAGGTGCGCTACAAGCTTTCGCGCAACGGGGAAGAGTTCGAGACGCCGCTGGTAACCGCGCCCGCGCCGAAGCCGGCCTCGGTTGAGAATTATCTCCGCGTGGTTGGATTGCTGTATCTGTTCATCGGCTTGTTTATTTTTGTGAAGCGGTGGAATGCGCCGCGCGCGGTGCATTTTTACGTGTTCTGCCTGTTGTCCTTCGTGCTGTATTCGTTTCACTACAGCGGCAAGCTCGATGCTTTCGATTGGGAAGTGTATTGGCTGAATATCGTGGCGCATTTGCTGGCGCCCGCGCTGTTGCTGCACTTCGCGCTGGTCTTCCCGGAGCGCACGGAGACGGCTGCACGATCCTTTCTGAAGCTGCTGGTGGTGTACGGGCTTCCGGTGGTGCTGCTGGCGGTACACGTTAGTGCCGCGGACAACATGCTGGGCTTCGTGCCGTGGCTTGGTTCGCGCGTGCAGCTCGAAAAGTGGGATTTGGCGTTTCTCGGCGCTTGCTTCCTGGCGGCGGGCGCGGTTTTCTACAAGAGCTTTCGCGAAGCGCCTTCCGGAATATTGCGGCAACAACTGAAATGGCTTACCGGCGGAACGTTGATCGGCAGCCTGCCGTTTACATTTTTCTACATTTTGCCTTTCGTGCTGGACGCTTCGACGCAGCCGTGGATGCAGTTTTCCGCGCTGAGCCTGGTGCTGATTCCGCTGTGCTTCGCGTACGCCATCATTCGTTACCGTTTGATGGACGTGGACATTATTTTCAAGCGTGGCTTGGCGTACACCGCGGCCACGGCTGGCGTTGCCGTGGTGTATTTCGCGCTGGTGGCGGTGATTGCGGAGATTTTCCACGCCAAGACTTCCGGACCTGTGGCGGGCATGATCGCCATTGTGATTGCCGCGTTTCTCTTTCAGCCGTTTCGCGAATGGATTCAGATGCGGCTGGACCGTTTTTTTTATCGCGACCGGCTGGATTATCGCCGCACGCTGATTGAATTTGGGCGCACGCTGACGCATGAAGTGCGCTTCGACCCCATGCTGGGGTCGGTGATGGACCGGATTTCGCAAACGCTGCTGGTGGACCGGCTGGCGATTTTTGTGGACGACGCGGCGCATCCGGGACGCATGCGCATGGCGCGCTCGATGGGCGTGCGGCTGTCGGAACCGCAGGATCTTAGCTTCCTCGAGCCGGCCCGGCCCGAGTTCGCGCGGGGGGCGCTGTTTTTCGAGTCGCCCCGCGCGGCGAGAGACGTGAGCGAGACGGTGCGGCGAACGCTCGAACAACTGGACTTGAACTATTTTGTGCCGTGCCGCATTCGCGAGCACACGGTGGCGGTGCTGGGGCTGGGTAAGACCGTCGACGGCGATTTTCTTTCGAGCGAAGACGTGGAGTTGGTGGAAACGATCGCCGGGTACGTGGCGGTGGCGCTGGACAACGCGCAGCTGTATACGTCGCTGGAGCAGAAGGCCAGCGAGATCGTGCGGTTGAAGGACTTCAGCGAAAATATCGTGGAGTCCCTGAACGTGGGCGTACTGGCCGTGGACTTGCGCGGCGTGGTGGAATCCTGGAATACGCGCATGGAGCAGCTTTTCGGCGTGGCGCGGCAGGACGCCGTGGGCCACGCGCTGGCCACGCTTCTTCCAGAAGAGCTGGCCGGTGAAATCGCGGCGCGCGGCGATGACGAGCAGGTCTCCGGGATTTATAAGCAGCGGGTACAGCACCAGGGCGCGGTTTTGACGGTGAACGTTTCCATCACGCCGCTGGTCAGCAAGTCTGGGGAGCACATCGGGCGCTTGCTGCTTTTCGACGACGTGACGCAGCGCGAACATATGGAAGAGCAGATGAGCCAGACGGAGAAGCTCACGTCGCTGGGTTTGCTGGCGGCCGGCGTGGCGCACGAGGTGAACACGCCGCTGGCGGTGATTTCCAACTACATCCAGATGCTGGCCAAGCAACTGCCGGAAAACGATCCGAAGCAAGCGCTGATTGAGAAAATCGTGAAGCAAACATTCCGCGCCAGCGAAATCGTGAACAATTTGCTGAACTTTTCGCGCACCGGGGCGTCGCAGGCGGTGGATATCGATGTGAACCGGGTGGTGGAGGAAACGCTGTCGCTGGTGGCGCATCCTCTGAAAACTGCGCAGATTCAAATCGTGAAGCAGCTAGGCGAGAGTCTGCCGGCGGTGCGTGGGTCGGCCAACAAGCTGCAGCAAGTGTTTCTGAATCTTTTTCTGAATGCGCGAGACGCGATGCCCGCCGGGGGCATGCTGGAGGTGCGCACCGCAGCGCACAACGGCAGCGTGGAAGTGGAAATCGTGGACACCGGCGCGGGCATTCCGCGGGAACACATTCATCGGATCTTTGACCCGTTTTTCACCACGAAAGCGGTTGGCCGGGGCACGGGGCTGGGCCTCTCGGTGACGTACGGGATCATCAAAGAACATGCCGGTAAGATTGATGTGCGGTCGACGCCGGGCAAGGGCACGGCATTTCACGTAGAGTTCCCAGCGGTCAGGAAAGCGGTTCATGTCTAAGGGCTCGATTCTAGTTGTCGATGACGAATCCGAAATTCGCGAAGGCTTGGAACTTTTACTGAGCAGCGAAGGCTATGGCGTATCCAGCGCCGAGACGGGCGAGTCCGGGCTGGTGAAATTAGGCGAACACCCGTTTGATTTGCTGTTGCTGGACGTTAGCTTGCCGGACGGCAATGGCTTGGACCTGCTGAGGGAAATTCGCCGCCGGGATCCCCACCTATCCGTGGTGCTCATCACGGCGTATGGCTCGATCGACATGGCGCGAGCGGCGTTCAAGGGCGGTGCGCTCGATTTCATTACCAAGCCGTGGTCCAACGACGAGCTGCTGGCGCAAGTGGCGCAAGCGGTAGAGTCGCGGCGGCTGCGCGATGAAAACGTCCAACTGAAGCGGGCGCTGAAACAGCGCTTCAATTTTCCGAATATCATCGGGAAAAGCGACCGGATGCAGACGCTTTTGAATCTGGTGACGCAGGTAGCGCCGTCGCGCTCGACGGTGCTGATCAGCGGCGAGAGCGGGACCGGTAAGGAGCTGATCGCCAAGGCCATTCACTCGGGGTCGCCGCGCGCGGACAAAGCGTTTGTGCCGGTGAATACCGGGTCGATTCCCGTGGACCTGCTGGAGTCGCAGCTTTTCGGGCATGTTAAAGGCGCGTTCACCAGCGCGGTAGCTTCGAAAAAAGGGCTTTTTGAAGTGGCGGATCAGGGCACGATTTTTTTTGACGAAATCGCGACGATCAGCCCGGAAACGCAAGCCAAACTGCTGCGCGTGATTCAAGAGCGCGAGTTCATGCGGCTGGGCGGCACGGAGCAACTGAAGGTGGACGTGCGCATCGTGGCGGCGTCCAACATCGAGTTGCTCACGCTGGTGCGCGAAGGGCGCTTCCGTGAGGATTTGTACCACCGGCTCAACGTGATTCACCTGCAGCTTCCGCCGCTGCGCGAACGCCGCGAAGACATACCGATGCTGCTGCTGCATTTCATGGAGCGCTACTGCCAGGAGAACGGCAAGCCGCTGCGGCAATTTACGCCGTCGGCGATGAAGCTGCTGATGGATTACGATTGGCCGGGCAACGTGCGCGAGCTTGAGAACGTCGTTGAACGCGCGGTGGTGCTCTCGACGCAGGAGCGCGTGGACGTGGATTTGCTGCCGGAAAGCGTGCGCAGCAAGGAAATCGTGCGCGGCGTGCGGCTGCAGCTTTCGGAATTTTTACCGCCGCTGCCCGGAGAGGCCGGTTCGCGCACCGGCGCCGATCAAGCGCAACCCCTCCGGGCGCAACCTTCGCTGTTTCAAATCATGGATGAGATCGAGCGCCGCATCATCATGGACATGCTGGAGCGCACCGGATGGAACCAGACGGAAGCGGCGGAGCGCTTCATCATTCCGCTTTCCACGCTGAACCAGAAGATCAAGCGCCTGGGGATCGACGTGCGGCGGCGCGGGCGCAGCGACGAAACATCCTCAGCATTTACTGCAAAACAAGCATAAGCTTAGGGTAATTTAAGTGGGCGCGACGGTTTTCTTGGCACTTTCGCCTTGCATCTCCCAGGAGGTCTAGGCAAAGTACCTTCGAGATGATTCTGCGCCTCTCGACCTCGGCGGAACGGGTTGTCGTCTTGGCGGCGGCCATTCTGCTGGCGGTGTTTCTCTGGTTCTTCAGTATTCGCGCGGCATGGGCGGCGCACTTCGCGACGGCGAGCGACGCCAGCGGTTTGCAGCGCGCCACGCGGCTCGAACCAGGCAACGCGGAATACTGGTATCTGCTGGGCCGTTACTGGCAGTTCAATCTGGAAGATGCGGACAACGACAAAGCGATCGACGCCTACCGAAACTCTTTATCGTTTGATGCGCACTCCGCGGAAACATACATCGATCTGGCTACCGCTTACGAGGGACTCGACGATATCGGCGAGGCCCGCGACAATTTCCTGAAAGCCAAAAAAGCGTATCCCCTTTCCGCGGAAGTGTCCTGGCGAATTGGCAATTTCTATCTGCGCCAGGGAGAACTGGAACTGGCCTTCGCGCAAATTCGCGAGTCCGTGGAAGGCGACCCCAGCCGCGGCGCGGAGGCCTTCTCTCGATGCCTGCGCGTGGAGCCGAATATCAAAACCGTTTTGGCCTTGGCGCTTCCTGAAAACCCCGCGGTTTATCTCGATATCATTCATGATCTATCCGACGAAGGGCGCACGACCGATGCGCTGATCGTGTGGGACCGCTTGGCGGCCCTGCGACCGAGCTTTGCGCTGGGTGAAGTGTCTCCGCTGATCAGCGCGCTGCGTGAGAAGCAGGAAATCGTCGACGCCGCGCGCGTCTGGAGGCAGGCGGCGGAGTTTGCCGGCGTGGGACAACTCAGCGATCCCGCGAATTCCGTGTTGTGGAATGGCGGTTTCGAATCCGGTTTTCACAATTCCGGCTACGCGTGGTTTTATGACAACAACATGCGGAGCGTGCAGGTGCAGTTGGACCACAGCGAAAAACATTCCGGGGCGCAATCCTTGCGACTGACCTTCGACGGCGAGTCAGACATCACTTTTGCCGAGGTTTGTCACCCGGTTCCAGTGCTTCCCCTTGTTGATTATAAATTGTCCGCATGGATACAGACGCGCGACCTGAGCACCGATCAAGGACTGCGCCTGCGGATACAAGGTGTTGGACCCGGGGGCGCTCCGGCATTTACGTCCGAGATGCATGGCACACAGCCCTGGACGGAACTCGAAATTCCCTGGAGCGCGGGCGCGGGAGTCAGAGAGACGCAGGTATGCCTGGCCAGGCTTCCCAGCGATCAGCCCGACAATCGCATTCGCGGGACCGCGTGGGTCGATGACGTCTCGCTGATTCCGCAATCCGCGCCACAAGTGGATTCCACCGCCAGCCGCAAACCATCGGGAAGCGCCAAGCCATGAGGTTTCTCAGAATCGGCATCTGCGCCTTGCTGGTGTTTGGCGTGGCCGCGCACGGAGGGGTGGAGGATTGGGCGCGGACGGTGCTGGAAAGCGGCGTCGCCGTGCTGCTGGTAGCCTGGGCCGCGCGCCTATGCTTCCGACGCGAAGAGCAAGTAGTGCTATCTCCGCTATTGCTTCCGCTGGGCGCGCTTTCCTTGCTCGTGATGTTCCAATGGGCCTTCCACAAGACAGCCTACGCGTACGATACGCGCACCGAATTACAGCTGCTGCTCGCTGACGTGATCCTGCTGTTTCTTACGGCGCAGGCGTTTCGGACGCTGGAAGACTGGAAAAAGTTTGTGTGGTTCGCCATGTTTTTCGGGTTCGTGGTGTGCACCTTCGGAATCCTGCAGCACCTCACCTTCAACGGGAAGATTTACTGGTTTCGCGAGATGCGTTTTGGGGGTATTCCGTTCGGGCCGTACGTCAACCGCAATCACTTCGCGGCATTTGCCGAGTTGCTTATCCCCATTCCGCTGGTGCCGCTGCTTATCGGCAAGGTGCGGCGCGAACGGCTTTTCGTGGTGGGTTTGTTTACCGTGCTGCAGATTGGAGCGCTGCTGTTGGCGGCCTCTCGCGGAGGGATTGCCAGTTTCGCCGTGGAACTACTGGTCCTGGCGGCGTGGTTTGCCATGCGCCGTCCCGGGGGCAAGCAGTTGCTGGCCGGCGGCGCGATCGTTCTGGTGGTGGTGCTGCTGATTTCCTGGCTGGGCGTACGGCAAATCACACAGCGTTTTTCCGCCATGCAGTCGCTGGAAATCACCACCGGCAAGCGAGCCTCCATGCGTTCCGACACCTGGCGGATGTTCCTCGATCACCCGGTTCTGGGCACCGGACTGGGCACCATTCAAGTGGTGTTTCCTCCCTACGAAACCCTCTATGATGGCAAGATAGTTAACCACAGCCACAACGATTATCTCGAAGCCTTGGCGGAAACGGGCATTCTCGGCGGGCTGTGTTGCGTGTGGTTTCTCGGCGTCTTTTTTGCGCACGCCGTGCCGCGCTTCGCGCCCGCGAACCGCTCTTTCGCCGCGGCCCTGCAGTTCTCGGCGTTTCTCGGCTGCCTGGGGTTTCTGGTGCACAGTTTCTGGGATTTCAATCTGCACATTCCCGCCAACGCCGCGCTGTTCTTTGTGTGGAGCTACATGGCCACGACTAAGATTGAGGCCAGCGCCGCCGTGCCGGTAGAAGGCCGATTTCGCACACGGCGGCGAAATCAGTAAGTCCTATAAGCGTTGGCTCTGTGTATAATCAAACGGGGGATTTCTAGCCGTATGCCGCTGGGCCGCGTAGTCAGGCTGACCGTTTTGTGCGCCGCCGCCACCACCTTGGGTGTGGCGTTTTGTGCGCCGCCGGCCCACGCGCAAACCATCGCGGACACGCCGCAAGGAGCCAATGCGCGGATCAAGGAAATGGCCGATGCGGCGGTGAAGTCAGGTCCGCATGATTACATCATTGGTAACGGGGACCTCATTGACGTGGACGTGTTTGATGTGAAGGAATTGAGCCGCGAAGCGCGAGTGAGCCAGACCGGGACCATCGCTATTCCCTTGGTTCCCGTGCGCTTGCACGTGGCCGGATTGACGGAAGCGCAAGCGGAGCAGAAGATTGCCGAAGTGCTGGAGGCCAACGGTCTGGTCACCAATCCCGCCGTCTCCGTCACGGTAAAGGAACACAAGAGCAAGCCCATAACCATCGTCGGCGCGGTCAATCGCCCGCAAGTGTATCAATCGGACCATCAGGTGACGCTGCTCGAAGTGTTGGCCGAAGCCGGCGGTATCGCCAACGATGCGGGTGACAGCGTGATTATCACGCGTCCGGTGAGCGCGCAGTTCACGGATGTTTCTGAGCCGCCGGCGATTGGGCCAGAGGTGGCTATTTCCAGCGCGGCTCCCGCAGCCCCCGGTTCCGAGCCGAGTATCGATGCGCAGAAGGATTCTGCGGCGGGGCCCATAGGGACATCGGGGGGCAGCGCCGCGTCAACTGCGACTCCGTCGCCCGCGCACGCCGGCAAGAGCAGCGGCAACACCATCACCGTCAACCTGAACGACCTGGTGGAAACCGGCGATGCGACCAACAATGTTCCGCTGCAAGCGGGGGACATCGTCACCGTTCCTCATGCCGGCATCGTATATGTGCTTGGCGCGGTGGGCAGACCGGGCGGGTATATTCTTTCCAATGATCGCTCGGAGGTCAGCACGCTGAAGATTCTGGCGCTGGCCGGAGGCCTGACGCCGACCGCGAAGTCCGATCATGCCTTGATCATCCGCAAGAACGAGCAGGGCCAGCAACACGACATCGTGGTGGATTTGAAGTCGGTACTCAAACGGCAAACAGAAGACGTGCAGTTGCTGCCCAGTGATATTTTATTTGTACCGGATAGTCGCGCGAAAGCCGCCCTTTTGAAGGCCGTGGAGCTTGGCGTGGCCATTGGCACGGGCGTAGCACTGTATCGCGTCGCGTACCATTAGAGGACCATGGACGATCACAAAATAATTCCGCACGAGCACGCTAACGGTTCCCATGGCGCCGTGGAACTCGACCGTTTGCCCAATTGGGAGCTTTCGCCGCGCGAACCGCATCTGTACGACTATCTGTTGATTCTTCGCAAACACCAGTGGCTGATTCTTTCTTTCGTTCTCGCCGTGGTTACCATCGTCTCCGTGGCTACTTTTAAGATGCAACCCGTGTATGTGGCCACCGCGCGCATCGAAATCGACCGTGAGAGTTCCAATATCTTGCCCTTTCAGGGCAGCGACTCTTACGACGCGTCCATGGACCTCGATAACTACATCGAGACACAGTCCAAAGTGCTGACCAGCGAAACCTTGGCGCTGCAGACCATTCGCAATGCCGGACTCAGCGCGCGTCCGGAGTTTTCCAGTGCCTCCGGTCCTTCCCAAGCAGTGGCCCTCGGAAGCCTGGCGAATCAAAGGCGGCCTCCGGAACTTGGGGAGTTTCTTGGCAGTCTCGGGGTGCGCCGTGTTCCGACCAGCCGGCTTCTGGACGTTAGCTTTGAGTCCACGGATCCGGTCCTGGCCGCCAAGGTCGTCAATGCCCATCTGGAAACCTTCGTGGAGCAGAACTTCCGCAGCCGCTACGAGGCCACCACGCAGGCCTCCACCTGGCTGGCCGACCAGCTCGAAGAACTGAAAGTGAAGGTGCAGAAATCTGAGGATGCGCGTATCGCCTACGAGCGGCAGAACCAAATCTGGTCGTTGGACGATAAATCCAACATCACCACGCAACGGCTCGCCGACGTCAACAAGGAATTGACGGATGTGCAGACCGAACGCATGAAAAAAGAGTCGCTGTACGAATTTGCGAAAGCGGGAAATTTGGATTCCGTGCCGCAAGTCCAGAACAATGCTTTCCTGACGGAGATGATTCGCCGTCGCGCGGAGGTCAACACGCAGTACAACGACGCGCTGAGCCAGTACGGCCCGAACTTTCCCAGAGTGCTGCGGCTGCAGGCGCAATTGAAGGAGTTCGATCAGAGTTTGGAGAAGCAGAAGCAGAACATCGTGAATGGCCTGGAAAGCGACTTTCGCGAAGCCCGCCAGCGCGAAACGCTGCTGACGCAGGCGCTCGACCAGCAAAAAGCCGATGTCAATGCCATGTCGGAAAAGCTCGTGGAATACAACATTCTCAAGCGTGAAGCCGACACCGACAAAACTCTCTACGATGGCTTGCAGACCAAGCTCAAGGAAGCGGGCATCAGCGCAGGTCTCCGCTCTTCCAATATTCGCATCGTCGATCCGGCGATGATCCCTTCGTATCCTTCGCGCCCGGCCAAGGCGCGCAACGTGGCGTTGGCTTTCCTGGTGGGCCTGGTCGGGGGCATTGGTCTGGCGCTGATGCGCGAGTACATGGACAACACCGTCAAGACTCCCGACGACGTGGAGAATCTGGCGCGGCTGCCGTCGCTGGCCGTCGTGCCGCAGTTTACCGGTGCAAATGGCGGGGGCAAGCGCGCGGGATTGTTGCAAGGATTTGCTTCATCCAACGGTCAAGAGAAGCGTATAGAACTTGTGGCACAGCACTTGCCAAAGTCGCAGATGTCCGAAGCATTTCGCGCCCTGCGTACTTCGTTGCTGCTTTCACAGGCGGGCCGTCCTCCGCAGGTTATCCTGGTGACCAGCGCGTTGCCGCGTGAAGGCAAAACCACCGCGGCCGCGAATCTTGCCGTGACGCTGGCGCAACTTGGCGACAGCACCGTGCTGGTGGACGCCGATCTGCGCAAACCCGGCGTTGGCCGTTTGCTCAATATGACCGGGGGCAAATACGCAGGCCTTAGTTCGTATCTCGCGGGGGTCAGCAGCTTGGATTTGGTCAGCGTGCCGCATCCTTCGATCCCCAATCTTGTGGCGATTCCTACGGGGCCTCTGCCGCCCAATCCGGCGGACTTGCTATCGTCCAGCAAGCTGACCGAAGCCATTGCGGAGCTGCGCACCAAGTTTAAATTTGTGGTGATCGATTCGCCTCCCGTGATGGCCGCCACCGACGCGGTGATTCTCTCCGTGCAATGCGACGGCGTGCTGCTGGTGGTACGGAGCGGCGAAACTCCGAAGGAAGCGTTTACGCGCACGCGCGATTTGCTGACCAGCGTGAAGTGCCGGTTGCTTGGCGTGGTGCTTAACGCGGTAGATTCCAGCGCGCCGGATTATTACTACTCGTATCGCTACTACCCCTATTCGTATGGATACGGCCCGCAAGAATCGATGGACACGCCGCATCAAGAAGCGACCCAAGTCGTCACGCAAAGCCACTCCCGCGAGCATGACGAAGACTCGGAATCCCTCTAAGGAGCTTACGTGCGGTACCTAATCACCGGTGGGGCAGGGTTTATTGGTTCGCATCTGGCGGAGCGCCTGCTGGACCGCGGCGACCATGTGGTGTTGCTGGATAATCTTTCCACCGGAAGCGTCGAAAATATTCGCCATCTCAAGTCCAACGAGCGCATGAGCTACCATTTTGACGACATTGAGAATCGTCAATTGGTGGCGGAACTGGTGGACGATGCGGACATTGTGGTGCATCTGGCGGCCGCGGTGGGCGTTAAATTAATTGTCGAAAGCCCCGTGCGAACCATTGAAACCAACGTCAATGGGACGCAGATGATTCTTGAGGCCGCGTATAAGAAGCGCAAGCTGGTGCTTACCGCTTCCACTTCGGAGGTTTACGGCAAGAATACCAATGTGCCGTTCCATGAAGATGCCGACCTCGTGCTGGGCGCCACCACCAAAGGGCGCTGGAGTTACGCGGCTTCGAAGGCCCTGGACGAGTTTCTCGCGCTGTCTTACTGGAAAGAGAAGCACCTGCCGGTGATCGTGGTGCGGCTCTTCAACACCGTGGGCCCGCGGCAAACCGGGCGGTACGGCATGGTGTTGCCGAATTTCGTAAAATCCGCGCTGGACCAGGCGCCCATTCAGGTTTACGGCAATGGCAAGCAATCGCGCTGTTTTTGCGATGTGCGCGACACGGTGGAAAGCCTGGTACGCCTGATGGACACGGACAAGTCGATCGGTGAAGTCGTGAACGTGGGCAACACCGAGGAAGTTTCTATCGAGGAACTGGCGAAATTGGTTAAACAGCGTACCGGGAGTTCTTCGGCGATCGAATTTATTCCCTACGACAAAGCTTACGAGCCGGGCTTCGAAGACATGATGCGCCGCGTGCCCTGCGTGGACAAATTGCATTCGCTCACCGGCTTCCGTCCGCAGACCCCACTGAACGAAATTATTGATCGCGTCAGCACGTTTTTCCGCGAGAAGAATCCGCGGCCGGCTAGCGCTAAGATGGCGGCGATTAACGCCGGATGACTTCGCCCTCTGCTGACGGCCGGAGCCGCACGGCAAGTGGCGGACGAGCCCCGGTAGGTTCCTGGAAAAAGTTACCTCTTCTTCGAACGCCATCGCGGCGCAGCCTTAGCCGCGGCTCAGAAAAGCGGATTTGAATCGTTGATCGATCGAACGGATAAATCGTCAATCTTTGCGCCGTCCCCGCCGGACCGCCGGCCGGAATACTGGCTGGTGATTCTTTTTCTTTTCTCTTTGGCCCTGGTGAATCCCTGGGTGCGTGGCGACGGTGTGGGGTATTACGCGTATTTGCGTGCGCCCATCATCGAACACAGCCTGAATTTCGAAAACGACTATCGTTCCGCCAACGCGAGTTTCCGTGGACCCCGGCTGGACGAGAATGGCAACCTTAAGTCTGAGCTGCGCACGCCCACCGGCCATCTAGAAAATCACTTCACCGTGGGCCCGGCCATTCTGTGGAGCCCGTTCTTCCTCACCGCGCACGGCGGCGTGCTGCTTGCCCGCGCCTTTGGTTCTTCGGTCGCCGCCGACGGCTTTTCTTCACCGTATCGCCTGGCCATGGCTGTGGCCACGGCCTTTTACGGTTTTCTGGGTCTGTTACTTGCTTTCCGGCTGGCGCGCCAATATGTCGATCCGTGGAGCGCTTTGTTTGCCACCGTGGCCATCTGGTGGGCCAGTTCTTTGCCGGTGTATATGTACTTCAATCCGTCGTGGTCGCACGCGCTTTCCGCCTTTGTGGTTGCGTTTTTTCTCTGCACCTGGCACGAAACCCGGGCCAAGCGCAGCACTCTGCAGTGGCTCCTTCTTGGCGCCTGGACCGGCCTCATGCTCGACGTCTACTACCCCAACGCCATGGTTGTCGTCGTTTTGCTCGTCGAGGCGGTTCGCCAATATGCCGCGGCGTTCCGCGGACCGGGCTCGGCGACCCCGCGCCTGTTACGCTTGGTGGGCAATCAACTTCTGTATGCGCTTGCCGCCGTGGTTTGCTTTCTTCCCACATTTATCGTCCACCGAATTGTTTACGGAGACGCCCTCGAGTCCGGCTACATTCCCCTGCGCAACTGGCTCTGGCGTTCTCCCGTGCTGCTCTCCGTGCTTTTTTCGCCCAATCACGGCCTGCTTTCGTGGACGCCCATCCTTTTTCTCTCGGTTCTTGGCTTGGCGATTTTCTGGCGCCGCAATCCCGCCGTTGGCGGACCGTTCGCCGCCGCCGCTCTGGCGTTCTACCTCTTCATCGCTTGCTATCCGGATTGGGCGGGCATCTCGTCATACGGCAACCGCTTCTTCGTTTCACTGACCATTCTCTTTGTGCTCGGCCTCGCCGTTTTCCTCAGTACCATGGCGCAACTCTTTACCAGCCGGCGCACGGCGTTCGTCGCCGTCAGCGCCATGCTCGCGGCTTTCGTGCTGTGGAACGCGGGCTTGATGTTTCAATGGGGCTCGCATTTGGTGCCCGCGCGCGGTGCCATCTCTTTTCCAGAGATGATTCACAACCAATTTTTTGTCGTTCCCCGTGAGCTTACCGGCAAGCTGGAGACCTACCTCTTCAGGCGCCGCAAACTCATGCAGCAAATCGAAGATGGCGACCTGCAACAATTGAAGGAGAATCCTCCTGCGCCGTGATCGCGCAGCGCGGGCTGGACGGCGGAGGTTCCCCGTGGCTCCCCGCGGCTAAATATCGATACATGTCGCTCCACGTCGCGCCGTGGCTGGTGCGCACAGGTTGCCACACTTCGTGGATTACCGGCTCTCGCGCACTTTTATATCTCTGGTACTCTAGGAATCGCCGTAACTTTTCGATTGCTGCTTGGAAGGCCTAGATCATTTCTGATGGCTTCGGTCACCACACGCCCGCCCGACGATCCTCTTGCTAACAGCAGTCTGCCTTCGGGCACCGCAACTTCGGCCGCCGAGCACGCCGTGCCGCGCACCGCGATCATCACCCGCATCGCCCCTCCTCGCGGCTGGTTCGACCTCCGCCTCCGCGAACTCTGGGCCTATCGCGAACTTCTCTATTTCTTCATCTGGCGCGACGTCAAAGTCCGCTACAAGCAAACCGTCATCGGCGTAGCCTGGGTGGTCATCCAGCCGGTCCTCACTATGGGCGTCTTCACCTTATTTTTCGGCCGCTTGGCCAAGCTGCCCTCCGACGGCCTGCCCTATCCCGTTTTCTATTTCACCGCCCTGGTCCCCTGGACGTACTTCGCCTCCGCGCTGCAAAATTGCACCAACGTGGTGGTGGAAAACCAGCGCGTCATCACCAAAGTGTATTTTCCGCGCCTCGTCCTCCCGATCTCGCCAGTCCTCGCCGGCCTGGTGGACTTCGCCATCGGCTTCGTCGTCATGCTCGGCGTAATCGCCGTGTACGGCATCCGCCCCGGCACCGCCTTCCTCTGGCTACCCGTCTTTTTACTCCTCGCCCTGCTCACCGCCCTCGGCGTCGGCCTCTGGATGTCCGCCCTCAACGCCCTGTACCGCGACGTCCGCTACATCGTCCCCTTTCTGATGCAATTCTGGATGTTTGCCTCGCCGGTCGCCTACCCCAGCTCGATCGTTCCGCAGCGCTACCGCTGGCTCTACGGCCTCAATCCCATGGCCGGCGTCATCGACGGCTTCCGCTGGGCCCTCACCGGCCATGGCCAGCCCCCGGGCCCGCAACTCGCTGCCAGCGCCGTTGCCGTCCTGGTCATCCTTCTCGGCGGCCTGCTCTTCTTTCAACGCATGGAGGGCGCCATTGCCGACCGCGTCTAACCTCGCCGTCCCCCCAAGCGGCTCGCGCAACACGGAACGCGATGGCCTGCCGTGGGCGCCTCTGCAAAAAACCATCACCCGCGGCGAAATCGCAACCATGGCCGAGCCCATCATCCGCAAATGCCTCCGCGAGTTCGGCGATTACACCAAGGACGAAGTCTCCGACGAGGCGTTCGCCCGCTACACCATCGGCATGCTCCGCCCGGACGTGCGCCGCGTTTCCCTCATCGCTTCCATGGCCCTCTCCGCTCTCGGTCCCAACGCTACCGGCGAAGGCCTCGAGCTCGGCAGCGGCTACGGCTACTTGCTCTTTCCCATGGCTCGCCTTTTTCCTCTCATCCGCTGGACCGGCATCGATCATCCCAACCGCTCGTACCAGCGCCGCGAAGAATTCGCGCAGGCCTTTCGCGACTACCGCTGCCAGTTCGTCTCCCTGGACATCCTCCATTCCCCGCTCCCCTTTCCAGACGCTCATTTCTCCGTCGCCACCTTTTCCGAAGTCCTCGAACATCTCCCCCTCGAGAGCCTCAGCTTTGTCCTCTCCGAACTCGCCCGCGTCCTTCGCCCTGGCGGCCTTCTCATCATCACCTCGCCCAATCAGGCCTCGCTTGAGAATCGCCTGCGCCTTCTCAACGGCTCCAGCATCCTCGCCATGCCGGACGACATCGCCGCCAGCGGCCTCTTCGGCCACATCCGTCTCTACACCCCCTCGGAAATCGTCTCCGCCATGGCCAAACTCGGTTTCTCCCTCGAGCGCAGCGCCGCCGAGTCCAACAATTCCGCCTACCGTGGCCCCCACAAATCCTGGCGCCGCCGCGTCTATCGCTTCTACGAAGCCCTCGAAGGCTTTCTGCCCTTCCTTCGCACCATGAGCGACACCTGGTTCATGGCCTTCCGCAAGAACGCGGTGGCCCAATGACGGCCACCGTCATCCACGCCGAAGCCCTCGGCAAAAATTATCGCCGCGGCCTGCAATCCGATCCCGGCCTGCGCCACGCCCTGGAAAATTTCCTTCGCGACCCGGTTAAGTCTCTGCGCCGCGCGAAACAGGAAACTTTCTGGGCCCTGAAAGACGTCTCCCTCGACGTCCACGAAGGCGAAGTCCTCGGCCTCATCGGCCGCAACGGCGCCGGCAAAACCACCTTATTAAAGATCCTCTCGCGCATCACTAAGCCCACCACCGGCTTCGCCGAAATCCACGGCCGCGTTGGCAGCCTGCTCGAAGTCGGCACCGGCTTCCACCCCGAACTCACTGGCCGCGAAAACACTTTCCTCTCCGGCGCCATCCTCGGCATGAGCAAGCGCGACATCACCCGCAAATTCGACGAAATCGTGGCCTTCGCCGAACTCGAAAAATTTATCGACACTCCCGTAAAGCACTACTCCAGCGGCATGTACGTCCGCCTGGCCTTCGCCGTCGCCGCTCACCTCGAACCGGAAATCCTCCTCGTCGACGAAGTCCTCGCCGTGGGCGATATAAATTTCCAGAAAAAATGCCTCGGCAAAATGGGCGACGTCGCCCGCGCCGGTCGCACCGTGGTCCTCGTCTCCCACCAGCTCAACCAAATCCGCCGCCTCTGCCATCGCGTAGTCTGGGTCGACGACGGTGCAATTCGCCAAGACGGCAATACGCACGAAGTTGTCAGCGCCTACGCATCCGCCATGGCCCGAAATTCTCTTGGCGAAGAGGCCGGCCGCGACGCTCACGCCGCCGCGCAAACCCGTTTCCTCAGTTGGGAAGTAGTTGCTCCCAGCGGGTCGGGGCCCCACACCCTTTCCGCCATCGCCCCCACCACCGTCAGCTTCGCTCTTTCGGTTCATGCCCCGATCCGCAATGGCCATCACGGCATCGCTCTCTTCAATAGCGAACGCCAGCTCATTTGGGCCTCCGCCGCCGAACGCCTCCAGTTCCAGCCCGGCCGCCACGAACTTCGTTATACTTTTCCCATGCTGCCCCTGCGTCCCGGCCCCTATTCCTGGCAAGTCAGCCTGTACCAAGACGGCCAAAATCTTGACGCTTGGGATTGCCTACCCGAAATGATCGTCGCCACCGAGAATTACCAACACAGCCACGACGACTGGAACGGAATTTTGAATATGCCATCGCGCTTTGAGATCGATGTCCGAGGCTAGTCCGGGCGCGGATTCCAAAGCCCGCATCCCCGAGCTGGACGGCATTCGCGGCATTGCCATCGCCATGGTACTGGCGCATCACTACTTTTTGCTTCCCATCGCTGCTCCGCCGGGAACTTTTTGGTCCTACGTTCAAGCCGCTGGGCGTCTTGCATGGAGTGGCGTCGATCTATTTTTTGTCCTTTCCGGGTTTCTGATCGGCGGCATTCTGATGGACGCTCGCGATTCGTCCAACTACTTCGCGGTGTTTTACACCCGCCGTTTTTTTCGTATCGTTCCCATCTATTCGGTTTGTCTCGGGGGGGGG
>Ga0209139_10000027_pt1 | contig 35835 bp, 35 predicted proteins | sample BogFormECP14_OM3_FD_188246 | JGI IMG/M metagenome (GOLD analysis project Ga0209139, IMG submission 188246) | Bog forest soil microbial communities from Calvert Island, British Columbia, Canada - ECP14_OM3 (SPAdes) (version 2) | ecosystem: Environmental > Aquatic > Freshwater > Wetlands > Bog ...
CCGTCGATCTCGTCGGCGACAAGCACCACCCCAAAGTGCGCCCCAACCGCAAACGTCCGCGGAAACAGATCCAGCACCACATCCGGACGCGCATTCGTAGCCACATCGAAGTCCTGCGGCGCGCGGCCCAGCAGCATGTCGCGCACGCAACCGCCCGCGAAGTACGCGTCATACCCCTCAGCGCGCAACCGCTCGACAATGGCCTCCGCTGCGAATTGTGCCTGACTCTTCGTCATCGCTCTGTCTTCTATCCCACGCTGCAAATATCATAGACAGATGAGCACAGGTCTCATATTGGGTATAGAAAGCTCCTGCGACGAAACCGCAGCCGCCGTTGTCCGTCGGGGGACCGAGACCCTGTCCAACGTAGTCGCCTCGCAGATCGCCACGCACGCTCCCTATGGCGGAGTCGTCCCTGAACTGGCCTCCCGCGAACACCTGCGCAATATCGTCCCCGTCGTCCGTGCTGCTGTCGCCGAGGCAGGCATCACCCTCCAGGACCTCGACGCCATCGCAGTAACCGAAGGCCCCGGACTGGCCGGCGCTCTGCTCGTAGGCATCACCTACACCAAATCCCTCGCCTACGCCCTGGGCAAGCCGCTCATCGCCGTCAACCACCTCGAAGGCCACATCCACGCTGTCCTGCTGGAGCAGGCTCAACTGGCCCAGGATTCGCTTCCCTTGCCTGCATTGGCGCTGGTCGTCTCGGGCGGCCACACACATCTCTACCTCACCCGGCGCAACGGAGAATCCTGGCACTACCGTAATGTGGGCCACACGGTGGACGACGCTGCAGGCGAAGCCTTCGACAAGGTAGCCAAACTGCTTGGCCTCGGCTATCCGGGTGGCCCCTGGATCGACGCTCTGGCCCCGCACGGCAACCCCAGGGCCGTCCCATTTTCATTCGCGCAGATCAAACCTAAAGCGCACCGCAAAGAAGCCCACGGCGACGACTGGGATCGCCAATTTCGCTTCTCATTCAGCGGTATCAAAACTGCGGTTTTGCGCTATGTGCAGACGCATGACCTCTTCGCATCGATTGGGGCGCGGCGCATGAGATTGAATGAGATTTCAGATGCCCGTCCACCCGATGCGCTCGCGCTCTGCGATGAAGAAACGCTGAATCTGATTGCCTCATTTCAACGAGCTGTCGTTGACGATCTGCGTCGGAAGACCTTTCAAGCAGCGGAAGTTTTTGATGCTGCAAGCATTCTTGTTTCCGGTGGAGTCGCAGCTAATCGCGAGTTGCGTGTGCGATTTACCGCCGAAGCAGCAGAACGCAATGTGCCAATCGCTTTCCCATCTCTGGCGCTTTCTACTGACAATGCTGCGATGGTAGCGGCGGCAGCATGGCCGAAGCTGCTCGATCACGAATATGCGACAGCAGACCTTTCAGCCGAGCCGTCGCTCGCGCTAGGGCGTTGAATCCTAACTGATAGAATCGCAAGAGGAACTCGAAGCAGCCGCTAACCGCACGAATGACGATTCGCCTCTATAACACCCTCACAAACGCCATCGAAGAACTTCAGCCCTCGGACGGTGAGGCGCTGCGCATTTATGCCTGCGGCCCCACCGTGTACGACTACGGGCACATCGGCAATTTCCGCACGTTTCTTCACGTCGATATTCTGCGCCGCGTGCTGGAATTGTTTGGCACGAAGGTCCGGCACGTCATGAACATCACCGACGTGGACGACAAGATCATCCGCAACGCGGCCGCAGCCCATGTTGCTATCGGTGAGTACACGCCACGCTTCGAAAAGGCGTTTTTTGAAGACCTGGATGCACTGTCGGTCGAACATCCGGAGATTGTCGCTCGTGCAACGGAGCACATTGATGAGATGGTGTCGCTCATACAGCGCCTTGCCGAGCAGGATATTGCCTACAAAGCTGAGGATGGCTCATGGTATTTCCGCATTGCCCGATTCCCTGAATACGGCAAGCTCTCGAAGAAGGACTTCTCCGGCATCACGGATGGCGCGCGCGTCGATGTAGACGAGTACGACAAAGACTCTGCCCGCGACTTCGCTCTGTGGAAGGCGCCAAAACCCGGCGAATACCGTTGGGAGACGGAGTTGGGGCCGGGGCGTCCGGGATGGCATATCGAATGCTCTGCCATGGCGATGGAGTATCTCGGCGAATCATTCGATCTGCATGCGGGCGGCGAAGACCTGATGTTCCCGCACCATGAAAACGAGATTGCGCAGTCCGAGTCAGCCACGCATAAGGCATTTGCCCGTCACTGGTTTCATGTGCGCTTTCTGCTTGTCGAAGGGCGCAAGATGTCGAAGTCCGAAGGCAACTTCTACACGCTGCGCGACCTGCTGCTCAAGGGTTACAAGGCCTCGGCGATCCGTTTTCTTCTTACGTCGGTTCCCTATCGCCAACAACTGAACTTCACTTTTGAAGGACTGGCCGCGGAAACAGGTGCAGTGGAACGGCTGCGCACTTTCTATCAGCGCTTGAAGACCACACAGTGGCCTGAGAGTGCAGAAGCTGGAATGAATGCAGAGATTCAACAGGCCGCAAGTGCGGCAAAAGAGAAGTTTCGCTCAGCGTTAGTCAACGATCTGAATACGGCCGAGGCTCGCGCGGCGATTTTCGATCTGGTCCGTACGGTCAATGGCGCTGCTGATGCCTCCAATCTTGGAACGAAGGATATTCCGGTGATTCTCGATGTACTGTCCGACTTCGACAAGGTCTTCGCTGTGCTCGAAAACAATGACTCGCAGTGGACGCGCTTTGCCCTTGAGTGGGCTGAGCGCGAAGGGCGTCTGCATGAAGCGTCGCCTGAAGTGCTGGCTCAATTGTCGTTAAGCGATGCGCAGATTGAAGCGTTGATCGAAGAACGCAATCAGGCGCGCCGCACACGCAATTTCGCGCGCGCAGATGCTATCCGCAAAGAGCTGCTGGAAAAAGGGGTACTGCTCGAAGACTCGAAGGACGGAGTTCGCTGGAAACGTAAATAGGAATGTTCAGCTAATAGCAAAAGGGCAGCCGATGCGGCTGCCCTTTTGTTCTGTTGAAGTAGCTTTTACGCAGGTGAAGGGCTGCCTTCCGGCAATCCTCCGCCGCGATTTGGTTCCGGCTTCAGCACCTGTTGGACATCTCCGGTAGCGGGAGTACCACCACCACCGTTCGTCTTCAGCGGAGGCAGTTCCTTCCCTTCAATGATGGCGCGAATATCATTCGCATCGATTGTCTCCCGCTCAAGCAAGGCACTCGCCATGCGGTGCATGATCTCATGATTGTTGTTGAGAAGGTCGTACGCGGCCTTGTACGCTTCGTCGACAAAGTTGCGAACCTCAGCGTCGATCTGCCGAGCTGTCTCTTCAGAGAAGTCGCGGTGCTGAGCAATCTCGCGGCCCAGGAATATCTGCTCTTCCTTCTTGCCGAAGGTCAGCGGGCCGAGACGGCTCATGCCAAACTCACAGACCATCTTGCGAGCCAGATCTGAAGCACGCTCGATATCGTTGCCTGCGCCGGTCGTCATCTGCTTTAGGAAAATCTCTTCAGCGATACGACCGCCCATCAGAATGGCCAGCTGCGTCTGAAGATAGTCCTTCGTGACGGTGTGCTTATCATCTTCCGGCAACTGCATCGTTACGCCCAGCGCCATGCCACGCGGAATGATCGTGACCTTGTGTAGAGGATCGGCGTGGGCGCGCATGGCAGCGACAATGGCGTGCCCCGCTTCGTGATACGCCGTGACGCGCTTCTCTTCATCGGTCAACAGCATCGACTTGCGCTCGGCGCCCATCAGGACCTTGTCCTTGGCCTGCTCAAAGTCAATCATCATGACCGCTTTACGGTTTGCGCGCGCCGCATTCAACGCAGCCTCATTGACCATGTTGGCCAAGTCGGCACCGCTGAATCCCGGTGTACCCCGAGCCAATACACGAAGATCTACATCCTCTGAAAGCGGGACCTTCTTGGCATGTACGCGAAGTACTTCTTCACGGCCACGCACATCCGGACGACCAACTACCACGCGGCGGTCAAAGCGGCCGGGACGCAGGAGTGCCGGATCGAGCACGTCAGGACGGTTCGTCGCAGCAACCAGAATGACCCCGTCGTTCGACTCAAAGCCATCCATCTCAACCAGCAACTGGTTCAGGGTCTGCTCACGCTCGTCGTGTCCCCCGCCGAGACCGGCTCCACGGTGACGGCCTACTGCGTCAATTTCATCGATAAAGATGATGCAGGGAGCATTCTTCTTGCCCTGCTCGAAGAGGTCGCGCACGCGGCTCGCGCCCACACCGACGAACATCTCGACAAAGTCGGAACCGGAGATCGAGAAGAACGGAACATTTGCTTCGCCAGCAACGGCGCGGGCAAGCAGGGTCTTGCCAGTTCCTGGAGGTCCAACGAGCAGCACACCCTTAGGAATGCGTCCGCCGAGCTTCTGAAACTTCTGCGCCTCGCGCAGGAACTCGATGATCTCCTTCAGCTCTTCCTTGGCCTCGTCGACACCGGCCACGTCCTTAAATGTGACCTTCTTCTGCTGCATGGAGAGAAGCCGCGCGCGGCTCTTGCCAAACGAGAGTGCCTTGTTCCCGCCGCTTTGCATCTGGCGCAGCATAAAGAACCACAGGGCGCCGATGATGATGACAGGAGAGAAGTTAATCAGGATGGGCAGCCACGAGTTGCCGCTCTGATCCTTAACTGTGACCGATACTTTATTGTCGGCCAAGATGTCGTAGAGATGCGGATAGTTCGCAGGAACGGTGACATGGAACTGGCTCTTGTCGTTCTTGAAATGGCCATGGACCTCGCCGGTGTTCAGGATGGTCACGTCACTGATCTGTCCTTGCTGGGCATCCTGCAGAAACTGCGAGAAGGCGATCTCCTGCTCCTTGCCGCTACTGGTGCTCTTTTCAAATACCTGCCAGAGCAGCACCAGGCATGCAAATACAAATACCCAAAAGATGATCGTCTTGACCGTAGAATTCACGAATTAGAACCTCGTTTCTCTCTCAAGCGCCCAGCATCACGATGAGGAAATGCCGCTTGCCTGACTTTTGCATCCGCATAAGCCATCTCATCTGCTTTGCTGCATTAGACGCACTTTCCGAATGGAAGGTGCCGAAGAAAATACTCTCCGTTTTGCGTCTATTTACGCATTTTTTATTCTACTCCTAGTAACCCGCATGGAAGAAATTTCGCGCGATCTTTCATCATGCACAAAAAGTAACTACGGCCCGGACACTAAGGTAGTTCCTCGATATGTACTTCCAGGCCAGCGACTGCTCCCGCACTGCTTTCAATCGAAGCGTTCCGAATCCAGACGATTTCGCCCTGCCACTCCAAAACTGGCCATTTTTTTCGCTGATTCACAGGCACTTTCAAGCGTTCCAGTACATCTTTGATGCGTTTTGGAGCGCTGCTGTAGCGCAACCGGACGCGATCTCCTGCCTTGTGAGTTCTCAACGTCGCCGCAGAGGTGAGCACAGGATTTTCCTTTACCTGGGCTATTAGTCGAAAGCCGAAGGCTTCAGCTATGACCTCGCCGGGGATCGGCAGCTCATATTCCGGAAGCTCAGCCGTATTCCTTTCTTGTTGCAATCGAACGAGCCGAAGTTCTCGAGGAGTCCGCTCTGCTTGGACGTGTTCGGCGAGGGTTTCCCGCAGGCCAGCTTTACCGGCGGCCATCGCCATCAGCAGTTCCGTTTGGTCAAAATTCAGCGCGTATCCCACTTTTTCCGCTGCAGCGCGCAACACTCGCCGTCGGAGCGCGGGCAGGAGAGCCCGAAGCTTCTCTACCTCGATGGCAACCGACGCCTCGTCGGGGTGGGTGGAGCTGGAGCGGCCACCTCCACGCACGGCTTTGCCGGGCAAAAGCAGGGAAGGCAGGAGACGATCCAGTTCCCTTTGCCAATACTGCTCTTCATCTTTCGCGATCGTTGCGATATTGCCGAGTTGCGAGACTACTTGGGGGTTATATTCGGCCAAAATCGGAAGCAGGTTGTGGCGGATGCGGTTGCGCGTGTAGGCGCTATTGGTATTGGTTGAGTCTTCGCGCCATGGCTGACCAAGCTGCTTAAGCCATGCCTCGATCTCAGCCCGGCGTGTGCGGAGAAAGGGCCTGAGAATCAACCCTCCCGCACTCTGTACTACGGGAAAAATTCCTGCCAGACCTTCAGTCCACGCCCCGCGCAGCAGCTTGAGCAAAACTGTCTCGGCCTGATCGTCGAGAGTATGCGCCGTGGCAACTGCATCCAGTTGGTTCTGCGCCAACAAGTCCCCGAACCACGAATAGCGAAGCTTTCTCGCAGCTTCTTCTATACTCTCCTGCTCTGTGTCGGCGCGAGCAAGCGTGTCGACATTGTGCCGCAGAAAGCGCACCCCGAGTTTCTCTGCCAGCTGTTCTACAAAAAGAGCGTCAGAATCCGCCTCAGCACCACGAATTCCGTGGTGCACATGCAAAACCGTCAGCACGAGACCGAGTTCCTGCCAAAGTTCCACCAATCGCCGCAGCAGGGCCACAGAATCCGCGCCACCCGAAACCGCCACTCCCAGGCGCATTCCGGGATGGAAAGAATCGGTCACAATGGGCAGCGAATTTTGTTTCGGCAACGGCATGCTCCGAGAATCATCCTATCGTCTTATACTTGCTGACGTATGCTTGAGACCCGCCCCGCCACCGCAGCCGACGCCGCCACGATCACCCGTCATCGCCACCGCATGTTCGTCGATGCCGGACGGCGTGATAATCCGGTGCTTCACGTGATGTCCCAGCACTTTGAGCCCTGGGTTGTGCGGATGATCAACGAAGGCAAATATCTTGGCTGGCTCACCGAAGATGACGGCAAAGTTGTCGCCGGAGCTGGGTTGTTGTTGCTCGACTGGCCGCCGCATCCTCTCGACCCGCGTTCGACGGAGCGGGGATACCTGCTCAATGTCTACGTTGAACCGGAGTATCGTCGCCGCAAACTCGCAAGCCATCTCATTGAATATGTGTTGGCCGAGGCGCGCCGTCGCAAAATCAGGGTTGTTTCTCTGCACTCAACCGATGAAGGCCGGGCACTGTATGAAAGCAACGGCTTCCGCCAGACGAACGAAATGTTCTACGTCGAACCTGTCGAGTCGTAGAGCTGCCTATGTGGCCATGCGCCGGAACATCTTTGCCGCTGCTCCGGAAACGAGCTGGCGAGGCGCGAGACGCTGCATAAATACCATCACCTTGCCCGCAAAGTAGGGGATCACCCAGTGCTTGCCCTGCACCATTCCTTCCAATCCGATCCGCGCCACCTCTTCGGCCGATTGACTTCTACGTACGCTCATCTGGCGTAGTCCGGCCACCTCATTGAATTCGGAGACGGTGGGCCCCGGACACAGTGCACTCACTTTCACGCCGTATTCAGCAACCTCGTGCGCCAGAGCCTCAGCCAGAAAGCGATCGAAAGCCTTAGTCGCCGCGTACGTCGACAGGTAAGGGACTGGTTGATACGACGCTGTAGAAGCAACGATCATGACATAGCCGCGCCGCCGCTCGATCATTCTTGGCAGGAAAAGCCGCGTGAGATGGACGACGGCGGCGCAGTTCAGATCCACCATTTCCCGCTGCCATGCCGCGTCACCTTTCGCAAATTCGCCGGTATAACCAAAGCCGGCATTGTTGATGAGGATGTCGATGGCCAGGCCGGATTCTTCGGTTGCGGCTAGCAGTTGTTGTGGCGTTGCCGGATCGGCAAGGTCGGCAGCGACGGTGCGCGCTTCGATGCCGTATTCGGTCCGGAGCCTTGCGGCGAGTGCCTCCAGGCGGTCAGCTCTGCGGGCTGTCAAAACAACGTTCGCACCAGACGCTGCCAACTGCTCTGCCAACGCCACTCCGATCCCAGCGCTGGCACCTGTAACGAGTGCCCATTTGCCCTGAACCGACTGGTTTAGAACCTTCGACGCCTGAATGGATGGGGGCATGAAACTCCTCTTAACTAAGCTGTTGCGGTGACGGGCTTCTCGAATTCCTCGCCGATCCAGCGGCTGAAGGCCTCGATACTCTGTTCGCGCCCGAGGAACTGCTGCACGATGCTCTTTCCCGGAACTGTCCCACCTGGCTCAAGCACGGTTTTGCGGTATTTCAACGCGATCGGGTCTTCAAGGAGGTTCGCTCGATTGAACTGGTTGAAGAAATCCAGCGCGATGACTTTGTCATAGAGGTAAGTGTAGTAGTTCGAGGAATATCCGGTGAGGTGGGTGAAGCTCGCATACATGCGGTTGCCGTCGATCCAGGTGTAGGGCAGGAATTTGGTGTAGTCGGCCTGTAGAAGGATATTCAGATCGAGGGTTTCCGTATCCTCATAGTGGGTGTCAAGCGAGTAGCTGGTGTAGAAGAGCTGTGTCCGCACCCAGTCCGCTCGTCCAAAGGCCCCGGCGCGGTTCATCTTCTCGACCAATTCCGCGGGGATTGGCTCGCCCGTCTGGTAATGCGACGCAAAGCTCGCCAGCAGCTTTGCGTCGCGGAAGAACTCTTCCAGCATCTGCGACGGAACCTCGACAAAATCTCCCTCGGTGGCGATTCCACTTACGCCTGCCCACTTCTGCTGGCCGCCCAGAATTGCGTGCATCAGGTGGCCGAATTCGTGGAAGAACGTCACGACATCGGAATACTGCATGAGGCCGGGGTTGTCTTCCTTCGGTTCGGGGAAATTGCAGATCAGGGCCGCTTCCGGCACCTGTTTTCCAGCGATACCCGGAATCAGCGGATGTGCGCTAAACCACTTGTCTTTGCCCTCACGCGGGTGCATATCGAGGTAAAAATGGCCTATTTTTTCGCCTGAAACTGCGTTCAAACCGTCATAAACATCCCATGTGCTGACAGATTTATGCCACACATCGGCGTCCTTTGCTGGCCGAAAAGTGACCTGAAAGAGTTTTTCCGCTATCGCTAAAACACCCTTTTCGACCGGCCCGTAAGCGAAATACGGCCGCACGGACTGCGAATCGAAGGCATAGGCTGAACGCCGGTACTGCTCGTACCAATAAGCACGGCTGTCAGCGTCAATCGAGACCATCGTGGGCTTTTCGTGCCGCGCAAATTCGAGGACGGTCGCATACTCGCGTTCAGCCCCAGACTTTGTGGCTTTGTCCAGATCAGCAAGGAACGCCTTCATGTTTGAAGCGGAAGCCATCATCTGGTCGGCTGTCGCCAGATCGGCCCAGGTTTCAAAACCAAGAATGTTAGCGATCTTGCGGCGGGTCTTGAGCAGATCGAGCAGAATCCCCTCATTCGCCGGGTATGCCCGCGTGTTGTAGGCCAGAAACATCTGCAGTCGGAGCTGAGCATTTTTCGCGAAGGTCATCACGGGCATGTAGTCGGGATAGTCCGTGGTCAGGGTGATCTGGCCGTGCTCATTGGGCGGGTGCGCCTTGATAAAGTCTTCCGGCAGGCCTTCCAATTCGGCCTTATCGCCAATATGGACGCGATTCACATTTTCCTGGACGTTGCGGCCGAAGGTGAGCGAAAGCAGGGTCGCCTTATCGTGTAACTGCCTGATTTTGCCTCGTGTTTCCTCGTCTTTGTCTACGCCGGCGAGGCGGTATTGCAGCAGCGTCCGCTCTACGTAGTGGCGGGTGGCATTGTCTGCGCCGGTCAGGTCCATGGCATTCAAGGCGCTATAGACGCCCTGATTGAGGGCCAGCAACGTACCTGCTTCGGCGATCTTCTGCGTCAGGGCCTGCGCCTTATCGCGAATCTTCTTATCGGGATGGACGCTATCGAGAAGGCCGGTTTGCGATCCGGCGGCGCCCAACTCGGCGATCGCATCGTCATACGCCCGTAGCGTGTTTTCAATATTTCGCTGGCCTTTAAGAGCTACCAGACCGTCAATGGCCTTCTGGTGGCGCTCAAGCGCAGCCTCGACCCAGTTCTCCAGACTGGATTCATCTACGGTTCCTTGCCCAGTCGGGTTCCAGGGATGGCTTCCTTGCTGGTTCACCTGCACTTCTGCCGATACGGATTGAGCCACAAATTCACCTCGAAACGTCTGATTCAGAGTAGCTGATTTTGATCAAAGTGATAGTCTGTAACGCGTTGTCTCACAAATTCATCAGGCGGCTATTGCATACTGTCGGAACACTCGGTAATATGCCGCAATTGCTCTCATGAATCATGTTGCCGCAGCACTCTCGCCCCAGTACCTCCGATCGCGGATCGGGAAGGTCTGCGTGGCCATCATCGGATCTACCCCGGCGGAAATGGTTGAAAAGGCTGAATCAGCGGTCCGCGAGAACCCTTTTCTCGAATTTCGACTTGACTATCTGGACAAGCCACTTGCCGCCCTGCCTAAGTTGAAGACTTTCCTGGGCGAACGCAGCGAAGTGACCGCCGTTGCTACCTGCCGGCGGCTTGCCGCTGGGGGAAAATTCAAGGGCAAGATTGCCGATGAGTTGGAGATCCTGCAGAAAGCCGCTTCCTCGGGTTTCCATATGGTGGATGTAGAGCTTCAGACGGCGGAAGCCATCAAGGCTTCAGAACTGGAGAAACTCCGCGCGCGCGGCGCAGCGCTGATCATCTCTTACCACGACTTCACCGCCACGAAGGACCTCGACGGTATCTTCGAGCGCATCCGGCCTTACGAGCCCGAATTCGTCAAAATCGTCTCGACGGCGAAGAGCCTGGCGGACAACGTTGCCATGATGCACTTCCTGGAACGCACCCGCGACATGGCCAACCTCGTCGGTATTTGCATGGGCGATCAGGGAATCATCAGCCGCGTCCTTGGCATACGCGCCGGCAGCGTCTTCACGTTTGCTGCGACAACTCCCGGCGAAGAAACGGGCCCGGGACAGATCGCTGCACGTACGCTGCACGAAACCTACCGCATCGACCAGATCGATGTCTCGACCCGCGTCTACGGAGTGGCTGGAAACCCGGTCCGCCACTCGCTGTCGCCGTTGATGATGAATACCGCCTTCCGCCGTGAAACAGTGAACGCCGTCTTCCTCGGGTTGCAAACCACCAAAATGAACGACCTGTTGACGCTGGTGCGCGAAGTTCCCATTCACGGACTCGCAGTCACCATGCCGCTCAAGGAAGACATTCTCGAGCATCTGGAAAAAACCGATCCCATCTCTGAGAAAATCGGCGCCTGTAATACAGTCGTCCGGGCCCAGGATGGCAAGCTTTATGGCTTCAATACCGATGTGGCAGCCGTCGTCCGCCCTCTCGAACGTCGCCTGCAATTGAAAGGCGCGAAAGTCCTTGTGTTGGGGGCTGGTGGCGCGGCGCGGGCTGCGGCGTTCGGACTCAAGGAAAAGGGCGCGGAGGTCTTCATTCTGAACCGTACGGCAGAAGACGGTCAGAAACTAGCCCGCCAGGCAAAAGCCAAAACGTTCAAACGCGAGCAACTCGCTAAAACGCAATTTGACGTCATCCTGAATGCCACTCCCGTAGGCATGCATGGCGTCAAGCCGAACCATATCCTCGAACCTCAGGAAATCAACGCGCGGCTTGTCTTCGATATGGTCTATAACCCAATCGACACGCCGCTGCTGCGCATGGCGCGTGAGAAAAACATTCCTGTTGTCACGGGGGTCGAGATGTTCGTGCATCAGGGTGCACGCCAGTTCGAAATCTGGACCGGCAAACCCGCTCCGGAGGAAGAAATGCTGCGGGTTGTCGTCCATGCCCTGCGCCAGCAGGCCGAGTCTACTGCGAACGGAAACGTCAAGCGCTGATTGAAGTCGTTGTAATAAGCAGCCAATAGGTCAAAACCCGAAGAATTTTTCCCGCAGGGCGTCTTCGTAGGCGCTTTTGGCCTCTTTGGCCTTGTCCCGGGCGTCTTCTTCGCTGAAGTGCGCAGCTTCCCATTTGTCGACTTCGGCTACTGAGTGATCTCCCGATGTCAAAGCTTCCTCTTCACGTATTGCTGTGATCCATGCTTCAACCGCCGATTTGTAAGCGACTTGCAATTGGTCCAGCTCTTGATTTTCGTCGGACATTCCGTCTCTCCTGTAAGTAAAGTGCAAAGCATAGCTGCGAATTGTGAATAGATGATTGCAGTTATCAACAGAATTTCGGAGTCCGCGGCAGGCAGTACAATCAATCTTTCGGATCACTCATGGCGTATCAGGTTTTGGCAAGAAAGTACCGTCCGCAGCGGTTTGGCGACGTGGTGGGGCAGGAGCATGTGACGCGCACTCTGCTGAACGCTCTCGAGCAGGGGCGGATTGCGCATGGCTACATCTTCAGCGGGCATCGCGGCATTGGGAAAACGACCATTGCGCGCATTCTGGCGATGGCGTTGAACTGTCGGACCGCTATCGGAACGGCTGAGCGGCCTACGCCGGAGCCTTGCGGCGTCTGCGACTCGTGCACGGAGATTCGCGCCGGAAATGCGGTCGATGTGATCGAGATTGACGCGGCGACCAACCGCGGCATCGATGAGATTCGCGAGCTGCGCGATGCCGCACGCTACCGGCCCGCCCGGGACAAATACAAGATCTATATTCTGGACGAGGCGCACCAGATTACGGATGCCGCTTTCAATGCCCTGCTCAAGACGCTGGAGGAGCCGCCGGACCACGTCGTCTTTATGATGGCGACGACGCAGCCGGAAGATTTTCCGCAGACGATCCGGTCACGGTGCCAGCACTTCAGCTTCCACGCGGTAAAGTTTGACGACATTCTGGGGCAATTGCGGGCGATTGCCGCGCATGAAGGCATTACCGCTGACGAGGCGGCTCTGGCGCTGCTGGCCGAGGCCGGCGACGGGTCGATGCGCGATGCATTGTCGATCATGGACCAGGCGATTGCGTCGGCTCCACTGGTGGACGGCAAAGCGAAGCTCGATGCGGAGCAGATTCGCGAACTGATGGGATCGGTGCCGAATACCGTCTTTGAGCGGCTGCTGGAGGCGGTGAGCGAGAACCAGACGGCGGCGGTGATCCAAGAGATCAATATATTGCTCAACGCGGGGAACAGTCCGGCGGCGCTGGCGCGGCAGTTTGTCCGCTACCTGCGGAATGTGCTGATGGCGAGGATTGCGGGTGAAGGCTCGGAGCTGCTGCAGGTTTCGGCGGACGAGCGGGCGAGGGCTGCGCGATCTGCGGTGCTGTTTTCGGAAGAAGATTTGACGCGCTTTTTGCAGGTGATGCTACGGACCTTTGACGAACTGAACTATCGGCAGGAGCAGCGCTTCCATCTGGAACTTGGGCTGGTGAAGCTGGTGCATTTGCAGCGTCTGCTGCCGATGGAGGAGTTCCTGAGCCAGTTGCCATCGGGAGGAAAGCAGCCCACCGGCGGGGCTTTGCCTCGGCCTTCTGCTGCTTCGTCAGCGCCTCAGTCGGCAAGTCCGGTCCGGACTGCCGCACCTGTACGCGCTCCTGAACCGGCAAAGGCGGCGTTTTCTCCCTTTGAAGCTGACCGGAATCGAAAGATTACGGGTGAATCTGCGGGCGCGCCGCTGATGGAAATTGCCGTTGAGCCAGTTGCTGCGCCAATTCCTGCTGTAAGGACATTGACCCCGCTGGAGGTGACGGCGCGAGCGGTGGAAACAGCGTCGGCCAAGGCTCCGGGGTCGGTTACGGTTGACTCTCCGGTAGAAGCGACGAACGGTGCGCTGGCGCTCGCTCCCGAGATTGTGGCTGAAGCCAAGTCTGACCCGGCCGATGACCCCTCAATCGATCTGGAGCGGATTCGGGAGGCGGTTGTGGGGGCGCTGGATAATGCCGGCCATAATACTGCGGCGGTGCTGCTGAACGGCGGCAACTGGTCCATGGAAGGCGATACGATCCGGGTCGAAGTCGGCATCAAGAAGACAATGCTGGGACTGACGATGAATATCGAGGCAGAGAAGATCGTCAAGAACGCGTTGCGGGCGTTGGGCGCATCTCAGAAGTTGGTTGTTGTCCCTGGGGAAAATGGAGCGGTCAACCCTGATTCCAAGCCGAGAGTTGTGAGCGGGTCGGTGCAGGCGGCAGCGTTGGAGAATCCCCTGGTGAAGCAGGCTATGGATTTGTTTGGGGCTGAGGTACGCAGCGTTCTGGATTTGCGGGATAAGAAGTGAGGGCTGCGGTCGAAGCGAAAAAGCAGATCCCTCGCTTCGCTCAGGATGACGAGGTTCTAGATGAGGTTTGAATGTTCAATCCGTTAAAGATGCAGGAAATGCTGGCGCAGGCCAAGCAAATGCAGGAACAAATGCAAGAAAAGCTTGGGCAGACTATCGTCGAAGCTTCGTCTGGCGGCGGTGCGGTGACCGTGAAGATGAATGGGCAGAAACAGGTGCTGAAGGTAACGATTGATCCCAGCGCTGTTGCTGGTCTCGCCGGAAGTGCAGCAGACGTGGAGATGCTGGAAGATTTGATCGCCGCAGCCTTCAATGAGGCCGGACGGCGCGCGGATGAAGCCATCAAGTCGAGCGCCTCGGCTATGCTCGGCGGGTTGAATCTACCGCCGGGACTTTTCTGAAACTCCAGCTTGCGCGAAGGTCCGCAGAAGAACACTCTTCACCACAGGGAGCACGGAGGACACGGAGAAATTCATGCACCCCGATCGAGTAACGCGGAGAAGCTTTCTGCAGCAGGCCGGCTTGGCCGGGGCAGGATTGGGGTTGGCTGCGGTTCCAGGTGCATTTTCGCTTGCCGCACGGGGACAGAATGCGCAGGCAACCCCGGCTGCCACTCCGGCAGGCGATCGAGTGCAGCAGTTCCGCACCGCAGGGGCTACGACTCCGATTCAGGTGACGAAACTACGGGATACGCTGTTTCTGTTGCAGGGAGTGGGCGGCAACATGGTCGCGCAAACGGGTCCGGATGGGAAGTTGTTGATTGATTCGAGCGCGGCGACTGCGGCTACCCGTCTGAGAGAGACACTGGGCAAGTTGAGCCCGCATCCGATGAAAATGTTGATCAATACGCATTGGCATTTCGATCACACGGACGGCAATGCCGCGTTGCATGACGACTCAGGCGCGTTCATCATTGCGCAGGAGAATACGCGCAATCGGCTTGCGACTGCGCAGGAGATCGCGTTCTTTCATCTGAAGCTTCCTCCTTCACCCACAAGCGCGTTGCCGCAAGAAACATTCATCGATAAAGAGAAGCTCTTTTATAACAATGATGAGCTGGATCTCGTCTACATGCCGGACGCGCACACGGATACTGACATTTACATTCACTTTGTCGGCGGGAATGTGATTCATGCGGGCGATATTTTCTTCAACGGGTTCTATCCATTCATCGATGCCAGCACGGGCGGGACGATCAACGGCATGATCCGCGGGGCGGATGCCTGCCTTGCTGTGGTTGATGACAAGACCAAGATTGTTCCCGGGCACGGTCCGCTGGGTGACAAGGATGCGCTGCAAAAATACCGTGACATGATGGCGACCATCGCCACTAGTGTCGAGAAGCTGAAGAGTGGCGGACAATCGCTCGACCAGGTGATTGCGGCCAAGCCTACGGCGGACTTCGACGCTGTGTGGGGCAAGGGCATGCTCAAGCCGGAGCAATTTGTCGAACTGGTTTACGGCACTCTATAGTTTGCATCCCGAAATTCTAGCGACCGTACCACCCTGTACAGCAAGACGAATCGTATGTGACGGAGATTCAGATGCCAGTCGAAAACGGGGCAGCCTGAGTGGGAGATGGTCAAGTATTCTTGAAGTTGGACTTTACAAAAGGCCAACTTCGATTTTCATTCCGTTCTCAAGATGAATGTCTTTCTGGGAGTGCAGAACAGCCGACCCGTCTGCAGCAAGTTTGGTGTCAAGCTGAACACCTTTTATCGAGCTCCCGGAAGGAATCGACGAGTTTCCATCGCGCTCTTCGTTCGCATTGAGGCCGGCCCCGGTTGCTACGGCGGTAGACGCCACGCTGCGGGTCGACGCGTTCGGTAGGGACCCGGAGGACGCTATTTGATCAGAGAGTGACGGACTTGGAGCTATTGCGACCAGAACTCCTTGAATCGGTTTCGACTGACCACCTTTGGTCATCAACTGGTCAAAAACAATAGAAACTGACGCTGTCCCATTTCCTGAAGCCTTCGACTCAACTTGAGTTACTTTTCCCGACAGTTTGGTCCCCTTGGGAAGTATCGAACCATCGGTCATTTTCATGTCCGCGATCGTTTTCGCGGTTATCACCTGACCGGCGTGGGCCGATTTCGTGTCGAGTTTGCTCGTCAGCTCAGCAAGTACAGCCTGCTTCACTTTGCTGGAAGGATCCTGCTGGGCGAAAGATGGGAAGTGCTGTGTTAAACCGAAGAGCAGACAAAAAGATACCGCTAGTGAACTTTTCAAATATTTTTTCATTTTGTTTTGGTTGTTCTTGAAGTATTTTGATCACGCTGCATTGACTAAGTCAACGAAATTAGTCGGCGAAGTACGCGCACCCCAGTACTAAAGAACTCTGCTTTTTCAGCGCACTGGCAGAGCTTGCCATATCCTGCTAAAACAGCGAAGAGGTACCACTTTGTCACGATTTGCTGAACCCATGGCGCGGCTCATCGAGGAGCTGCGCAAGCTTCCCGGCATTGGATCGAAGAACGCGCAGCGGCTTGCGTTTCATATCCTGCGCTCGAATAGCGAGGATGCGGACGCACTGGCGGATGCGATTCGCGACCTGAAGGCCAAGCTACAGCTCTGCTCCACTTGCAACAACATTACGGATGTTGATCCGTGTGTATACTGCGCGAGTCCTACGCGGAACCAGAGACTGGTGTGCGTCATTGAAGAGCCGACGAATATTGCCACCATCGAGAAGACGCGCAGCTACAACGGCGTCTTTCACGTGCTGCATGGAACGCTTTCGCCTCTGCACGGGGTTGGGCCGGAGCATTTACGGACAGGCAATCTGCTGGCGCGGGTTTCGCGCGGCGATGTGGACGAGGTGATTCTGGCGACTTCGCCTACTGTCGAGGGCGAGGCGACGGCCGGATACCTGGCAGAGATGCTTCGGCCAGCCAAAGTGCGAGTAACACGCATTGCCACCGGGGTTCCGGCAGGCAGCGATATTGAGTATGCCGATGAGGTTACGATGTCGCGGGCGCTGGAGGGGCGGCGGGAGATGTAATTCATCCCCACCCTTCGCTAAGCCCAGGGTGGGGCTACCGAATGCGGTGGCGCCCGAAGGGGAGAAGCAGGTCCTTCGACTACGCGCCTTTGGCGCTCCGCTCAGGATGACAACTCCTAGGTGTATTTCGGGTAGTCCCGCTACGACTTAGCCGCGTAATTTGGCCAGGAGGTCCTGCGGATGAACGGGCTTGGCCAGGATTTCGAACTCGTGGCCCTGGTTGCGGGCGCGGTCGAGAAGGTCGGCGGTGGCGGCCTGTCCTGAGAAGAGAAGGATCTTGCAGGCGGGCAGCAGGCTGCGGATTTTGATGGCAGCGTCAATACCGTTCAAATCTGTCATGATGACGTCGCTGATGAGCATGTCGGGCCGCAACGATCCGGCCATTTCTACCGCTTTTTCGCCGCTGTATACGGCGGTGGCTTCAAATCCGCTCTGGTTAAGGATGATGGCAAGGGTGTCGGCGATAACGCGCTCGTCATCGGCAACCAGAACTTTAGGCTTCGCCTGATTGTTGTCTTGCATTTTTTCTTCGACTCTCTCTACTCCGGTAGGGTGAACGCTTGCAGTGCGGGTGCAGCAGCGAAAAAGTTGCTGCCGAAAATATGGCAGGTGCGGATCGCTCTGCGAAACTACTACTTGGATGATACGCTGTCTGCAGGAGGATGCTTCATCTTCCTGCAATCCTATCTATTTAAGCCAGACGCAAGGACGGGTGCGTCGATCCAGAGGCCGCTGGCAGTCCGGCTTTCTAACTGCCAAGGGAGCAGTTCGCCCGTTCAGAGGTTTCACGCACATGTAGACGGAGCCGGTTGATGACGGAAGCGATTATTCGAGCGCAGCAAGTGGAAAAGTTTTACGCTCAGCCGAGCGAAAACCGCATTCAGGTCATTGCTCCTACCGACCTCTCCATTCTTCCAGGCGAGATTGTTGCGCTGCTGGGGCCATCCGGCTCGGGAAAATCGACGCTGTTGCGCATGCTCTCCGGCCTGTCAAAGCCTTCAGGCGGGCAAGTTTTCTGGCATGAAAAACCAATTGAGACGGTGCAGATCAACGTCTCGATCGTTTTCCAGAGCTTTGCCCTTTTCCCTTGGCTCACCGTTCTTGAAAATGTTGAAGCGCCGCTCAAGGCCATCGGGGTAGAGCCGGAGGCACGCAAGGAACGCAGCCTGAAGATTCTGGATACGGTGGGTCTGGATGGTTTTCAGGCGGCATATCCGAAGGAGCTTTCCGGCGGTATGCGGCAGCGTGTGGGGTTCGCGCGCGCGCTCGTCGTTGAGCCGGAAGTGCTCTTCATGGATGAGCCCTTTTCCGCGCTCGACGTGCTGACAGCGGAAAACCTGCGCAGTGAGTTGCTGGAGTTGTGGCAGAAGAAGACAATTCCGACGCAGGCCATCTTTATCGTCACGCACAACATTGAAGAGGCCGTCCTGCTTGCGGACCGCATTATTGTGCTCGGACGCAATCCCGGACATGTTCGCACGGACTTCAAGGTTGGAATACCTCATCCTCGCAACAAAAAGAATGCGACATTCACCAAGCTGGTGGACTACATTTACACGGTGTTGACGCGACCGGATGTGACACCCGACGTCCCGCGCCTGCATACCGATGGCCGACGCGTGCGCGATCAGCGCCAGATGCGCTATGAAATGCTGCCGCATGCGCGTCCGGGCGGCATTGCCGGTTTGCTTGAGTTCATCATCGATTTTGGCGGGCACATCGATGTGTACCGGCTGGCGGATGAACTGGCCTTCGAGATCGACGACTTGTTGCCGATCGTGGATGCGGCGCAGTTGCTTGCCTTCCTTACGGTCGAGGAGGGCGATGTTGCCATTACAGCCGCCGGGCGTGAGTATGCTGAATCGGAAATTCTGAAACAGAAAGAATTATTCCGTGCGGCAGCGATCGAGCATGTCCTTCTGCTGCGTCAGATTACGCGTGCGCTCAGCAACAAAACCGACCACACAGTGCCGGAAGAATTCTTCCTCGACATGCTCGATGAGCAATTCAGCGAGGAGGAGACTCTGCGCCAACTCGAGACAGCGATCAACTGGGGTCGCTATGCGGAGCTGTTTGACTTTGACGCAGCGAGGCGGCGCTTTATTTTGCCGGAGGCGGAGGAAGAAGCAGCGGCGGCCGTTCAGGAGATCGAAGAGCCGTGAAGATGCGCTACACATTCTCGCGTTCGCTGGCCATCGAACGCACATGGCCGTTCTTTCTCGACCTGACGGTCGCGATGGGGCTGTTGGCAGGCTTTTATGCGGTGCTCCAGATTGCGCACTACTGGCTAAGCGGGGCGGTACCTGAGGTAGAGATATCGCAATCGCCTACGATCCTGCCGATCTATGCGTTTTACTCATGTGTGCGCATCGGAGTGGCGTATCTGCTGAGCCTGCTGTTTGCGGTGGGATACGGCTACATTGCCGCCTACAACAAGCGCGTAGAAGCGCTGATGATTGCGACGCTCGATATTCTGCAGTCGATCCCTGTGCTGAGTTTTTTGCCTGGCGTGATGCTGGCGATGATGTCGCTGATTCCGAGCCGCCAGCTTGGCATTGAGTTCGGTGCGATCCTGCTGATTTTTACCGGGCAGGTGTGGAATATGGCCTTCAGCTTTTATACATCGCTGAAGAGCATTCCGCGCGAGTTGAACGAGGCGTGCACGATCAATCGCTTCTCGCGTTGGCAGAGACTCTGGCAACTGGAGCTTCCCTATGCGACGATCGGGCTAGTGTGGAACTCGATGGTTTCCGTTGCCGGTGGGTGGTTTTTCCTGATGGTCTGCGAGATGTTTCCAGTGGGCACGCGCAATTTTCGGCTGCCCGGGCTTGGTTCGTACCTCCAGACAGCGGCTTCGACGGGAAATACTCTGGCGATGGTCTATGGCCTCACCACGATGGTCGCGATCGTCGTGCTGACCGATCAGCTGATCTGGCGGCCGATAATCGACTGGTCAGACAAATTCAAGTTTGAGAATGTCGAGGCGGCGGACCGGACCAAATCGCCGGTGCTGGCAGCCCTGCGGCAATCAAATGTGCTCGGAGCGATTCAACAACGGACCCTAACGCCCTTGAGCGAACATATTTATCGCTCAATTGCCCTGCGGCACCAGCGGCGCCAAGACACAGTTCAATCTGATAGCCGAAAAAAAGGCAATGCCGCGGCCACACTTGTCCTCACAATTCTGCTAGCAGGACTTATCTGTTTTGCGGCGTTCAAGGCGATCCTGCTGCTGCGACTGGTTCCCAGGTCGGATTTTGCGACTCTGCTCGAAGGCGCGGGCACTACTTTCCTTCGCGTGAATATTTCCCTGTTGCTGGCGGCCGCCTGGACGATTCCGACGGGTGTAGCCATTGGCTTCAATCCAAAGCTGGCGCGGATTGCGCAGCCGTTAGCGCAGATCGCCGCTTCGTTTCCAGCGACGGCGCTCTTTCCGGTCATTCTGCTGGGATTGATGAAGCTTGGAGCGGGGCTTGGCATTGGTTCCATTGCGCTGATGATGCTGGGAACGCAGTGGTACATTCTGTTCAATGTCATCGCGGGCGCGATGGCGATTCCTTCGGAGATGCGTGAGGTGGCGACACTCTTCCACTTCACCAGCGTGCAACGCTGGACGACAGTGATTCTTCCAGGCATTTTTCCTTTCCTGATTACCGGACTGGTCACGGCTTCGGGCGGAGCGTGGAACGCTTCGATTATCGCCGAGTACTTTCACCTGAAAGACCAGACGCTGCATACGCTGGGGCTGGGCGCGCAGATCAGCGCGGCCAGCGATTCGGGCAACTTCCCGGTCCTGCTGCTGGCGACAATCATCATGGCGCTGATGGTTGTGACGATCAATCGCCTGGTATGGCGGCCGCTTTATAAACTTGCCGAGACAAAATACCGGCTGGATTAGGCCCGATGGCACGCGCGTCGCAACTGGTCCGCCTGATTTGCTGGAATGAGGAACTGGCGCAACAGCACGCGAAAGAAATCGCGAAACTCGGTTATCGGGTGGACGCTTCTTCGCTGCGAGGATCGAGCGCATTCATCACCCACATTCGCGATGTGAACCCCGCAATTGTTGTGATTGACCTGGATCGGCTGCCGTCGCATGGGCGCGAGGTTGCGATTGTTCTGCGCGGCAGCAAGACAACACGGCATGTTCCCATTGTGTTTGCCGGCGGCGTAAAGGAAAAGGTTGCGCGGTTGCGTGTGGAGCTTCCGGATGCGGTCTTTACTTCGTGGGAAACGATCGCGGCAGCATTGAAGAATGCCGTCGTTTCGACCCCCGTGGAGCCAGTGCAACTGACACCACACATGCAGCGCTGGCACGATTCGCCGCTTACGCGCAAGCTTGGCATTTCCGCAAATATGAAGGTTTCGCTGATTGGCGGCGCAGAAGATGGCATGGAAGAAATTATTGGCGAGCTCCCGGCGGGCGCATCGCTGAGCACGCGCATCGCCGCTGGAACGCAGATGGTGTTGTATGTAGTACACTCGCTGCGCGAACTGGACGGGGCAGTGGACCATGCGCGAGCGCACTTGCCGGATGGAGCTTCATTCTGGATTATTCACCCGAAAACGACCGCGAAACTGCGCAGCGACTTCAATCAGAATGATGTGCGCGACCTAGGACTGGCACGCGGCTTTGTGGATTACAAGGTCTGCGCCGTAGATACGCAATGGTCAGGGCTGAAATTCGCGCGGAGAAAACGATAACGTTGATTTGGCAACGTTTCCCTCTGCATTTGCCTCTGATATGGGGATATCTCTAATCAATCACAAGTAGTGGAAAGAGATTTTGCGATATGCCAATGACGCTTCTTCCGGGTAAGCCTTACCCTCTTGGCGCGAAGTGGGATGGAACAGGCGTGAACTTTGCTCTCTATTCGGAGCAGGCGCAGGGGGTTGATCTTTGCCTTTTCAATGAAGCGGGTGTGGAATGCGAAAAGATTCCTCTGCGGGAGACAACTGCTTTTGTTTGGCACGGCTATTTGCCGGGCATTCAACCGGGCCAGCGATACGGCTATCGCGTGCATGGACCGTGGGAGCCCGAGAAAGGGCTGCGGTTTAACCCGGCGAAGCTGCTTGTCGATCCTTATGCTCAGGCTGTAACGGGGCGCGTGGACTGGTCACAGGCGATTTTTCCTTATGTCTTTGGCGGCAATGACGCTGATCTACACCGCGACGATCGCGACAGTGCGCCGGGAGTTCCGAAGAGCCTGGTTGTGAATCCCTATTTTGACTGGGATCAGGACCGTCCGCTACGCACGCCTCTGTCTGACTCGATCATCTATGAAACGCACGTGCGCGGCTTCAGTATCCAGAATCCGGATATACCGGAACCTTTGCGCGGCACCTATGCAGGGCTGGCGTCACCGGCGAGTCTTCGCCATCTGAAACGGCTTGGAGTGACAGCTGTGGAATTGATGCCGGTTCATCACTTCATCAATGACAGCCACCTGGTCGAGAGCGGGCTGAGCAACTATTGGGGATACAACACGCTGACATATCTCGCGCCCCATGGACGGTATTGCTCCACTGGCGATACAGGCAACCAGGTTGCAGAGTTCAAGGCCATGGTGAAAACGCTGCATCGCGAAGGCATTGAGGTGATTCTGGATGTGGTCTACAACCACACGGGTGAAGGCAATCATATGGGGCCGATGCTCTCGCTCAAGGGAATCGACAACCTTACGTACTACCGAACGATGCCGGATAATCTCCGCTTCTACATGGACTATACGGGGACGGGAAACACCCTGAATGTGCGCAACCCGCAGGTCCTGAAGCTGATTATGGACTCGCTGCGTTACTGGGTGCTGGAGATGCATGTCGACGGCTTCCGATTTGATTTGGCAGCAACGCTGGCGCGCGAATTGCATGATGTGGACCGGCTGAGCGGATTCTTCGACATTATTCATCAGGATCCGACGCTCGCGGATGTGAAGCTCATCGCAGAGCCTTGGGATGTAGGTGAAGGCGGCTACCAGGTGGGTAACTTCCCCGTGCAGTGGGCGGAGTGGAACGGCAAGTATCGTGATACTGTCCGTCGCTACTGGAAGGGCGATGATGGGCAGCTCTCGGATGTGGGCTATCGCCTGACCGGATCGAGCGACCTTTATCAGCATGATGGGCGGCGTCCTTATGCCAGCATCAATTTCGTTACAGCGCATGATGGATTCACCCTGCACGATTTGGTGAGCTACAACGACAAGCGCAACGAAGCCAATGGAGAAAACAACCAGGATGGGGCGAACGATAACAATTCCTGGAACATGGGGGCCGAAGGACCGACGGACGATCTGAACATCATCCATGCTCGCGATCGGCAGATGCGGAATTTTCTGGCAACGCTGCTCTTGTCGCAGGGCGTTCCTATGATTTCTGGCGGCGATGAGATGGGACGCACGCAGAAAGGCAACAACAATGCGTATTGTCAGGACAACGAGATCAGTTGGTATGACTGGACTCCGAGTGAGGAGAAGGAACTGCTGATCGACTTTACCTGCAGGCTGATTGCACTGCGCAAAGAGCATCCGAATCTGCGGCGGCGGAAGTTCTTTCAGGATCGGGTGATTCATAACTCCGAGGCACGCGACATTGCGTGGTTTGGCACCAACGGCAAGGAACTGAGCGAGCAGACCTGGAATTCCGGATGGATTCGCACGCTGGGGATGATGTTGAATGGAGCGACGCTCGCTTGTACGGACCAATTGGGCAATGGCATTACGGATAACTCATTCCTGCTGCTCATGAATGCTCATCATGAAGCAGTGAATTTCCAGCTGCCGCCTCCTCCGCAGGACGGGATCTGGCAGACGATTTTGAACACTAACAACTGTGCAACGCCGTTCAAGAAGTCTACAGCCCGGCGCCGGGTGCGGCTGGAGGGGCGGTCGCTGATCCTTCTGATGGAGCGTGAACGGCAAAAGCCTGCGTTGGTGGAACAGGCAGACCTTGCAGAGTAGCGAGCTTCGGGAGAGAATGGGTGCGTTACGTTCTCTGAAGGATTTGCAACTGTGACAGATACAATTCGCGCTGGCGTTATCGGTTTTGGTCTTGCGGGCCGCATTTTTCATGCTGCGGTTATTTCGGCAACTCCTGGACTCGAGCTTGCCGCTATCGTGCAGCGGACTGGGAATGAAGCGGCCAAGGCTTATCCCAATGCGCAGATCTACCGGTCGATCGAAGAACTGTTGGCCGACACGAGCATTCGGCTGATCGCCGTGGGTACGCCGAGCTTTTCGCACTTCGACGTCGCGAAGCAATGCCTGCTCGCCGATCGCGATGTCATCATCGACAAGCCTTTTGCGCTCACGTCTGACGAGGCGGCGCAGCTGATTCGGCTGGCGCGGGAGCGCGGGCGGCTGCTGACGGCGTATCAGAACCGGCGCTGGGATGGCGATTTCAAGACGGTCGAGAAAATTCTTGTCAGCGGAGAGCTTGGGCGGCTGGTCACATTTGAATCGCATTTCGACCGATTTCGTCCGGAACCCCGGCTCAGGGGCTGGCGGGAGAACGGCGGACCGGGCGGCGGGACTCTTTTCGATCTGGGAGCGCACTTGATCGATCAGGCGCTTACACTTTTCGGAAAGCCGGAGAGCATCTTTGCTTCGGTCCGCATCGATCGCGACAACGGCGCTGTCGACGATGCATTCGACCTTACTTTGTTTTATTCCCGGCTTACGGTTTATCTGCGCGCTTCGACTCTCGCCAAAGCCCCTGGAGCCCGCTTTACTCTGCACGGTACCCAAGGGAGCTTTGTGAAGTTCGGGCTCGATCCGCAGGAAGAACAACTGAAGTCCGGTGCTAGCTTTGATTCGCCGGGTTTTGGTCACGAACCGGAAGAGGCCTGGGGAAAGTTGTATCTGGAAGGCGCTGCAGCACCCCAGAGTGTGCAGACAGAAGTCGGCGATTATCGCGGCATTTATGCGAATGTTCGCGATGCGCTGTTGGGTGTGCAGAAGCTTGCTGTTACACCCGAGCAGGCATGGCGAACGACGCGGCTGATTGAGCTTGCGCGCGAAAGCAACAGCCAAGGACGGGTATTACCCGTCGACTTCAGTAATGAGCCTTGAGAATGCGGCTTAGTGGCCCTTGTAGTAACGCAGAAGCTCCGCGGCGGAAAATGCCACCAGCCAGAGGCCTGCGACCAGAGATCCGATGGTCATGACCCATCTGCGGGCCCTGTGCTCGTCAGGGTGTAGAGCGCGCTTTTGGCGGGTAAAAAAGGTGTGACCAAGGAGTCCCGCACCGAGAAGAACAACGCCGATAATGAGAGTAATTACTGCCATGGCGAAACAATTTACTCCCTTTCCATAACGATTGGGAAGAGCGTAGATTGGGCTGTTCAGACTCAAGGACTTACGCGATACACTGATAGGTACGCATCCTCTAAAAGGGACCAGGAATGAAGCTGTTTCGCTGGCTATGGGTTCTTGTCACGCTGGGCCTGCTTGCCCAGGGTTTTCGCGTGGCCATGTTTGTTGTTCCCCCGGACAGTAACCAGGGCGAAATCCAGCGGATTTTCTACTACCACATCGCTGCCTGGTGCGGGATGAGCGTCTTTTTCGCCATCAACCTGATCGCGTCGATCATCTATCTGGTCTACCGTAATCGGGATCAGAATCGCGCCATGAAGGCGGATGCGCTGGCTATCTCCACGGCGGAGATGGGGGTGGTTTTCTGCTCTGTCGGGCTCATTACAGGGTCGCTCTGGGCGAGGCCGGTGTGGGGCATCTGGTGGACGTGGGATGAACGGCTGACTTCGACGCTGGTGCTTTACCTCATCTATGTGGCTTACCTGCTGCTGCGACGCTTTGCCGCCGGGCCGCAGATGCAGACTCTGGCTGCGGTGATGGCCATTTTCGGCTACGCCGATGTGCCTATCGTCTATATGTCCACACGCTGGTGGCGTACGCAACATCCGGCTCCCGTATTCTTTGGGGGGCCAAATGCGGGGCTCGATCCCAGCATGTTTCCCGCCGTTTGGTGGAACCTTGCGGGATGGCTGGCGTGGGGGATCATGGTTGCGAGCTTCCGCTATGGCGTTGCGCTGCGCGACCAACTGAAAGAGCAAAAGGAAGCGCTGCGAGCGCTGGAAGTGACACCATGAATCCGATGTTTCATCGCCATCTTGTGCTGGCTTATTCCGTCGCCTGGGTAATCCAGCTTGGATATCTTGCCTATGTTGCGTTGAAGTGGCGGGCTGGCAGATCTCGGGGCTGAAAAAGAATCGCTCATTTTTGTTCTGATTGAATCGCATCCTTAACCCATTCGAATGCGCACGCACCGCTTGATCCACAAGTAAACGTCGTGATATTTTTTCCCCGCACAACCGAGGAGGCCGCCATGAGTAGTAACGCCGCGAGAGTCGACACCAAGTTCGAGATCGTCGTCATCCCCGTCTCGGATGTCGACCGCGCGAAGGAGTTTTACGCGAGGCTCGGGTGGCGGCTCGACGCCGACTACGACAACGGCAGCGACTTCCGCGTGATCCAGTTCACGCCGCCGGGCTCCGGATGCTCGGTCATCTTCGGCAGGAACGTCAACGGGGCAGCACCCGGCTCCGCCCAGGGCCTGTACCTGATCGTCTCCGACATCGCCGCCGCCCGCAACGAGTTCCTCAGTCGCGGCATCGAGGTCAGCGAGGTCTTCCACAACGAGGGCGTGTACGCTGGCCCTGACGAGCCCTACCTGTTTGGGCGGCTCCGCGTCAGCGGTCCGGATCCCGAGCATCGCAGCTATCGCTCGTTCGCCTCGTTCCATGATCCGGATGGCAACGGCTGGCTCTTCCAGGAGATCACGACGCGGCTTCCTGGGCGTGTCGCCGGCGATACTACTTACGCGTCGGCGAGCGACCTGTCGCAGGCGCTGCGGCGCGCCGCGGCCGCGCATGGGCAGCATGAGGCGCGGACGGGGCAAGCCGACCCGAACTGGCCGGACTGGTACGCCGAGTACATGGTGCGCGAGCAATCCGGCGAAGAGCCGCCGCAATAGATGACTACGGCGCAATGGTCATCGACGAGCATTCTCAGAAAACGTGAGTCCAGTCCAGAATCACCTTGCCGGTCTGGCCCGAAATCATTGCGTCGAATCCCGCCTGGAAATCCTGGTATCCGAAGCGGTGGGTGATGACCGGTGAAATGTCGAGCCCCGACTCGATCATGACGCTCATCTTGTACCAGGTCTCGTACATCTCCCGTCCGTAAATGCCTTTGATGGTCAGCATGTTGAAGATCACGGCTCGCCAATCGATCGACATCGGCTTCGCGGGAATGCCGAGCATCGCGATCTTGGCTCCGTGACTCATATTCGCAATCATTTCCTGCATCGCTGCGGGATTGCCCGACATCTCCAGCCCCACGTCAAATCCCTCCCGCATACCGAGCTGCTTCTGCACCTCCGCGAGAGGCGTTTGCTGCGTGTTCACAGCAAGGGTCGCACCCATTTTGAGCGCCAGTTCCAGCCGGAAAGGATTTACGTCGGTGATCACGACGTGGCGTGCGCCGGCGTGGCGAACGACAGGAATTGCCATGATCCCGATGGGACCGGCGCCGGTTATGAGGACATCTTCGCCGAGCACGGGAAACGAGAGACCGGTGTGCACCGCGTTCCCAAAGGGATCGAAGATAGCCGCCACTTCCTGATTGATGCCGGGGTCATGCCGCCAGATATTGGTCATCGGCAGCGCGATAAATTCCGCAAACGCCCCGGGCCGATTAACGCCCACTCCTGACGTATACGCGCACAGATGCCGTCTGCCTGCGAGGCAATTGCGACAGCGTCCACATGTGACGTGCCCCTCGCCGCTCACAATGTCGCCGGGATAGAAGTCGTTGACGTTCGATCCTACCTCGACAATCTCTCCCACAAACTCATGCCCAATGGCCATCGGCACAGGAATCGTCTTCTGTGCCCACTCGTCCCATTGATAGATATGAACATCGGTTCCGCAGATACCCGCATAGCGCACGTGGATCAGCACGTCATTGATACCGATTGTGGGTTTTGCGATATCTTCGAGCCATAACCCGCGTTCCGCGCGGCTCTTTACCAAAGCTTTCATGAATTCCCCAATAGAAGTTTTTTATCATGCCTCGAACAACCTGAGCGCACGGACGAGTGAAGGATCCAGTTTCCGGAACGATGACGCCCTACGATGACCGCCGCTAAAGCCGACTTCGCAGATCTATCATAAGCAAGCGCGTCCGGTTAACGGCGAGTCCATTCAAGGATGTTCAACATTCGGTCTACCACGTATTCGGCAGTCTTCCGTGCGTCCATGGAACCGCTATTTCTCTGGATATCCTGAACGACTACCTTCGTATCGGATAAGACTGTGAAATTCAGGTAATATATACCGCCGTTCAACACACTGCAGCGGATAAGGTCACCATCCAGAATCAGATCGGTTCGTGTAGATAGGGGCGGTATGCTGTCATCGTGCAAAGAGACCCGCACAATCTCTTCGCCGAACGGACTGATGGAACCTATGAAATCGATTTCGCACAGAGCGCTTGCCGTGAACTCGAGTTCCCTAAGCAGCTGTTTCCAAAATTCAGTTCTTTGTGGCCGGGAAATTGAAGCGGATTTCAGAGGTGGACTCCCTCTCTCCGCGGAAGACAATTCCGAGCGTCGTCTTCGCTCTTTCCGTTTCTGTATGAATTCCGGCAACACTTTCTCGCTGTCCATCGATGACCATCTCTCGAATACTGTATGACCGGAGACGGTCAGCCCGGGGGACGGTGCCGTTCCTCGGAGCAGTACAAAGCCGTCGCTGTCAAAAGTCAACACATTTGCGATTCCCCGGCATTTCTCAACCAGACGGTTGTGATAAAACTGCTGCGCAGTGATTTCACAGGAGGTATTTCGGATGAAAATCAGCGCACGCAATGTGCTTGCCGGTACGGTTAAGAACGTTACCAGGGGCGCGGTGAATGCCGAGGTCGTGCTCGCTCTTGAAGGTGGCGATACGGTGGTCGCCATCATCACCAACCACAGCGTTGACTCCCTGGGTCTGCGCGAGGACAGCCCTGCCTACGCGATCATCAAGGCTTCGGAAGTCATCATCGGAAAAGGCGTTGAGAATGCAAAATTGAGCGCGCGCAATATCCTCGCCGGCGAGGTGGCAAGACTGGAACCAGGCGCAGTGAACAGCGAGGTAGAAATCAAACTGCCTGGCGGAACAGCTGTGGTTGCGTCCATCACAAAGGCAAGTGTCAGCGCGCTCGATCTGCAGCAGGGAGATAAGGTCAGTGCGATCATCAAGGCATCGAATGTGCTGGTTGGCGTTTAACACCCCCACTAAACCCTGCTATACTTAAGCGTTGGGATTTGTGCGTGCCCGCGCCTGTCGCTGCCGCTCTTAAGAATACGTCCCTCACCAACAACCAGGATTTGAAAGGAAGATTTACCTGTGCTGATGATTCGTTTGGCGCGTTTCGGCGCCCGCAAGCAGCCTCACTACCGTGTCGTTGTCATTGAGAAGGACCGCGCCCGCAACGGTCGCTCGGTCGAGGTGGTAGGCACCTACAACCCCCGCACCAACCCCGCCACCGTCGACATCAAGCGTGAGCGCGTCGACTACTGGACCGGGAAGGGCGCGCAGCTGTCAGTCACAGTAGCCAAGCTGCTCAAAACGCCGGCTGCTCCGGCAGCTTAAATCGTTTTTTTCCGCCCGGAAACTCGTCCGGGCGGCTCAGTCTTTCGGTCCTCCCCAAAGGCGAGTTATCTCCTTTTAGTTCCGGAAGTAACACGAAAACAGGGCACCAGAAAGCACTGTCATCCCCCCTCGGCTTGCTGTTAGTATTGGCCAACCCGAGAGACAGCAAGCGTGTACTCGATGGGGGGTTGAATGACGCACGAACAGATGCCTGACAATATGCAGGAATTAGTCACCGAGATAGCTAAGGCTCTGGTGGATGACCCAAATGCGGTAAATGTTGAAGCCGTTGAACGAGAAGAAAGCACAGTTTTAAGGCTGCGCGTCGCCCCCGGGGACGTCGGGAAAGTCATTGGGAAACAGGGCCGTACAGCACGTTCCATGCGTACGATTCTCGGTGCGGTCAGCATGAAGCACCATCACCGGTATACCCTTGATATCCTCGAAGAGCACCTGGAAAAACAGGCGCACGGCGAATAACCTCTCGAGGCACTGCATTTTCGTTTTCTGAACGACCGGATCGTTTGTGCGCACTCCGCGCACAAACGTATCTCTCGTTTGAGCGATTGATCGCGTGTTGGGTAACCACAGCGTGGTTACCTTTTTGCGAGTGTTGAGATCTCGAAAGGCCATCCCCGGTAGCATCCTTCCCGGTACCATTGCATGCCCCGATACAATCTTTAAAATGACCTCCACCGAGCCATGGGTGCTCATAGCGCACCTTGTTCGTCCCCAGGGACGCGACGGCGAACTCATCGCCGAGATCCTCACTGACTTCCCCGAGCGCTTCGCCGAACGCCGCAATCTGGTCCTGCTTTCTCCGGACGGTAAATCGCGCCCCATCGAACTCGAAGACCACTGGCTGCATAAGGGCCGCGTCGTCCTCAAGTTCGCCGGAATCGATTCCATCTCCGATGCCGACACATTGCGCGGATTCGACGTAGCCATCCCGCGCGATCAGCGCGCCCCCCTCGAAGACGACTCCGTCTACATCGACGACCTCATCGGCTGCCACATCATCGATATCGGCCCCGCCAGCGCCGGAGATATCGGCCCCATCGTCAACGTCGATCGCGAAACCACCAGCACCCCGCTGCTCATCGTCCATGCCGCGGGTAATAAAGAAGAGCTACTGATCCCCTTCGCGAAGGCGTACCTCCGGAGAATCGACCTTGCAGGGAAGCGCATAGAAATGACCCTCCCCGAAGGGCTGCTTACGATCAACTCTCCTGGGAATCAAGAAGACGTGTCACCCTGAGCGATGGGTCTTTGCCCGCGCCCGACTATTTTCTTCTTGAGGAGTCGCGCTCCTGGCGGTCTTTAGCGATTTTATAAATCGCGAGCGAAGTCTCACTCAGCCGCTGCGCTTTTACGGACGGGTGTTCTGGACCAGCAAGAATGGTGGGAAACAACGGAAGACTTCGATCGAAGTCAGGACCAAACATCATCGCGACATTAATGAATTTGCATACATCGCGTTTACTGTTGAAGCCGTATGTTTTAGCTTTGAGGACCGTTGCAGTCAGGATAGTGCGAAGACCCGCATGACCTAGTTTCCTGTACTGGCTGGGAAAGTACGTCTTCACATGATCAACCATCTCGCTCACGAAGCGCTCGCGCGTCGCCGCCGCGAAAATATCCATTTGCGATTGTCGAATCGTTAAATTCATGCGATTCCTACGCCACTCGGTCGGCCCAAAGCCGAACGTCTGTCTTCCCTGCCGATTGCGAATGCGTGAATGATCCCGTAAGCGCGGATTAAAACAGCCATTTCTGAACTGTCCCCGCTTCAGTTCAGAAATCCCCTTAGGGAAGCGGGCAATGTCAGGACTTTCTCGGGTCGCTCCAGGGATCCGGGTGGCATCCTCAATAATGCTGCCTCACCAACAGCCCAATTGTAGATCCGATCCAATTCATCTCGTGGGATGGGATCCTTGGCAGATAAGTTCCAGGCGTAAAGAAAGCGATAGTTACGAACGGCTGCCTCTACCCATTCGAATGGGCTAATACCCTCATCGTCTCTCTCGACGCAGTACAACAGGTCCCATTCACTTGATGGCTGTATCTCCGACGCCAGGAAAGGCGCAAACCTGCTCAGTGTCGTTCTAGTGTGCTGAACAATTAGCGGAGGCGGAGCGTCTTTAGGCCGCATTGCTCCTCGCATGACGACTGCTCTCCAGCGAAATATTTGCTGCTGGCGCAAAGTTTGACTTGGATAGATAAATTCACCCCAGTCGGTCAGCCGGAGAGGGTAACCCTGACTATATTGCTCTGCCATTTTAAGGACTGTATCGACAAATTTATTCTCGTCACGCTCATCAGCAGGAATTCTATGGTATCTCTGCAAAACTGGCTGAAGGCTTTTCGCGAATGCTGGATCGTCGGGCTGATTCAGTCCCATACTTGTTAGATACCGATGTACTGCATCTACACTTAAATCATAGAAAATCAAATACGATACATGAGGGGCCAGCATTGTTTAAAGTCCTCGTGATCCTGGGGATTCGATCGGTCCTTGCCAATTTGGAGGCGGAACGCTGTCGGTGCAGGGTCGATTAGGATCACCAACCCACTGGTCTGGGGTTGGGGGTTCCATATTCTCTGCATCTGCTGCGTCATCAAGCAAGTCGTCGGGAATGGTGCATCCGGCATCCACTGCCCGGCTAAATCGGTTTCTGAGAGCGTTCTTCGTTCGATTGAATTCGTCTACGTGATTCTGCCACACATTTTGTTTAACGTATTCCCCGCGTGAATTAACACGGTACGGAAACTGGCCGGGACCACACGGCCCGTCAATTAGCTCTTGCCAGCGATACTTCAGTCCGTGCATCCCTCTGTTGCCAAAATCGCGTTTGTTCCGCTCAATAGCATCACGCAGTTCTTGAAGGAGATTTGGGCAAGGATCAGGAGAAGTAGTCTGTTGAGCAGGCTGCTGGCATTGCGCTCCTGTGTTATCGACGCTTTGATTCGGCTGCTGCTCGCTAGCATTGTTGGCAGCAACCGGAGCATCGTCTTCGGCCACGATAACCGCGATGAGCAGGAGCGGGATGACAACCTCCGGCGCCAGAAGCGTCGCCACAATTCCGGCGCCTTCCGCCGCTTCAGTAGCGACTGCGGCGCCTTCCACTACTTCGGTAGCAACTGTGGCGCCTTCTGCTGCTTCACCTGCTTCTGCTGCCTCGCCTGCTTCGCCTGCTTCTCCGCCTTCACCCGGTTCACTTTCCGGAACCGCATTATCGTTGACGGCATCGCCGGGCTGGACGCCTGAAAGCGGGCTGAAATCAGGTGGCGCCCCCGGTTGAGACATCAGCGGCGCAGCCCCTGCAAAGGCTAATCCACCCGCTGCAACCGGCGTCCCGCCTCCCGAACTGTTATCGCTATCCGGGGTAGACATATTGGGTTGTGAAGAATCTGGAGCGGACGAAGAGTCAGGAACGGGTTGCGAGGAAGTCTGCCCCCCTTGCTCGGGAGTGGACTGGTTTGGGCTGTCCGGAGGTGGTGGCGGTCCAATAGGCGTATCGCTCTGGGACGAACTTTGTCCGCCGTCGGGCGGGGTAGAGTTCGGCGGTGCGGAAGAAGAATCCGCCGGCGCCGAACTCATATTCTGGTCCGGCGAGCTTGCATTCGGCTCAGGAGAGCTTTGGTTCTGATCGGGAGAATCGTCGCCGTTCGCCATAGGGGTCGGGTCGGTCGTGTAACGAAACCAGATTGATCATATAGTGATGCCTAGTCAAGACGTTGTTTCACTATTCATGGCAAATTATGTACTTAAGCGAGCCTTAGCTGGCAGATTTTGTCGTCTTATGTGTACTCTGGGGTGGGAAATGTCCCGTATTTTCGCGCGTTTTGACGTATTTTTCGTATGTTTTTTTGCGTGTTTTTGCGCTCTCATCTCCTTATTTTTGAATGAAAAACGATGCAATTCGACATCATCACCATCTTCCCCGACTTCTTTACCAGCATCCTCTCCCACGGAGTGCTCAAGCGAGCCCTCGCATCCAATCTGCTCCGCGCCCAGACCCACAACCTCCGCGACTTCGCCCATGACCGTCATCGCACCGTCGACGACCGACCATTCGGCGGCGGCGAAGGCATGGTCCTCAAACCCGAACCATTAGCCGAAGCCATCGAATCCCTGAACATCGCCCCAAAATCCGACCGCAACTCGGCAGAAGAAACAGTAATCCTTCTCTCAGCCCAGGGCGCGCGATTCAACCAGTCCACAGCCCGCGAACTCGTCACTCTCGACCGCGTAGCCCTCATCTGCGGACGCTACGAGGGCGTCGATGAGCGCGTGAACGAGCTCTTCTGCGACCGCGAGCTTTCGATCGGCGACTACGTCCTTTCCGGAGGCGAACTCGCTGCCGCCGTCATCCTTGACGCCACCATGCGCCTCATCCCCGGAGTCCTCGGCAACGAAGCCTCCAGCGCCTACGAAAGCTTCGGTCAGTCCGACACTGCCTTCCCTAAGAACGAAGACGGCCCACCGCGCTCCACCCACGGAGCCGGTGGCTTATTGGACTATCCCCACTACACCCGACCCGCCGAATTCCGTGGCGTTGTCATCCCCGAAGTTCTGAGCGGCGGCAACCACGACCAGATCCGCCGCTGGCGCCGCGAAAAAGCGCTCGAAAAAACGCTGCAAAACCGCCCGGATTTGCTCAAAAATGCTGATTTAACGAAGGAAGATCGCGCATTTCTCACGGCTCTGGAGCAGCAAAATCCTTAGTTTTCATGTAAACTAAAAGTTCTGAATTCATAAGCAGGAAAGAACAATGTCTATTCATCCCGTTATGCAGCGCCTTGCCGAAAAGTTGAACCGTACAGACCTGCCTCCCTTCGTCGCCGGCGACACTGTGCGCGTGCAGGTCAAGATCAAGGAAGGCGATAAAGAGCGCCTCCAGGCATTTGAAGGCATCGTGATTGCCCGCAAAAACGGCCCGCAGGGCAGCTTCACCGTCCGCAAAATGAGCTTCGGCCAGGGCGTCGAGCGCATCTTTCCCTTCAACTCCAAGGTCATCGACAAGATCGAGAAAATCCGCTCGGCCAAGGTCCGCCGCGCCAAGCTCTTCTACCTCCGCGGACTCCGCGGCAAAGCCGCCCGCCTCAAGGAAGTGGAACGCACCTAAGCCCTCCCGAATCTACCAACAACGCCCCGGTCAAAGCGGGGCGTTTGTTTGTCAGAAATATTCGAAGCTCCAAGTATAAGATCTACTCACTTTCTCCTGTCAAAGACAAACCGATAAGCCGAAGACTGAAGTTGGCTGCACGGCGGAGCCCTATACCACGGTAATAATTGTTCCAGCGAATTCTGATAGAGGCCAAGTGAAGTCAGACGCGAGAATCTTGACGAAATATCTTCTCATTTTTCTGGTCGCCATCTTGTTTGCGCTTGCCAACATTCATTTCGGAATGTATGAGTTCGGAGGCTATGATCTTAGCGCATTGATCGATTCAGGTTGGCGGGTCATGAGTTCGCAATTGCCGACCCGCGACTTCATCGCAACGTTGCCGCCGTCTTTGTATCTCGCAACCGATATCGCGTTTAAGCTTTTCGGAGTTCACTGGAACTCCATCCTATTGGCAGAAGACTTCCTTTTTCTCCTGCTCTGTGCCTTAGGACTTCGTGTCTGCTGGATCTTGCATACAGAATCAGAGCCGGAGCAGCACAGCCCTCTCGCTTTAGTTTATGTCGCTCTGCAATCCGTTCTTCTACTCAGCGTCAATCACCTCTGGCATTCCACAATGGCGTCCGCGTTTGGCGCCTATGCAATATTAGCTACTTACGCATTGCTGCGTTGTTCTCTTACAAAATGGCGAATCGAGCTTAACCTGCATCTCGCGTTCGTGTTTGCCGTTCTGCTGCTCTGCAAACCGAATACAGCATGGACCGCCTTGCTGCTCTGTCTCTTCTGTATCTTCATAAGTCGGCATTGGATCGCGGGGTTCCGGGCGCTGGGACTGGCGGTGCTTCTTGATATCGCGCTTCTCACAGCCTTCGGCATCACGCCATACGAAGCCTTCGCAGGATACTCCGGACTCTCCGAAAGACTCCTCCCGCGTCTGTTCATCGTCGGCATCTATCCCGAAAGAAATAAGAAGTGGGCAGTCGTGCTGATGATCACCTACCTGCTGCTCGCCCCCGTGGCTCTAAAAATGATTCGGGTTAT
>Ga0209139_10000028_pt1 | contig 35775 bp, 15 predicted proteins | sample BogFormECP14_OM3_FD_188246 | JGI IMG/M metagenome (GOLD analysis project Ga0209139, IMG submission 188246) | Bog forest soil microbial communities from Calvert Island, British Columbia, Canada - ECP14_OM3 (SPAdes) (version 2) | ecosystem: Environmental > Aquatic > Freshwater > Wetlands > Bog ...
TTTATAATACTGTACACTCGCTTAACCATTATGACATAACTACGAAAATAGCGTTCACGAAAAACCAGCTATCTCCTGACAACAGTTGAATTTCTCTTTGCCCAACCTCTTCAAAGAATTATGCAACATTCACTTGTTCGGTCTTACACCTGGATTGGGCAAGATCGTCAGGTTTCGGGTCTTATATTAGTAACTAATACCCATATCAGAGCGATTGGAATAGTTGTTTTATCTTAGAATTCTTTCGTTTTCTTGCTACTAACATAAACTTGCTAACCCATTATACAAAAGGTACGCAGTTAATCCTTAATCTTATAAGACTCCTGCTGCTTTGAAAATTACTTTTCGAATATTTTCCCTCACGGTACTAGTTATTTCACTATCGCGTATTATATACATATTTAGTCTTAGAGGAAGGTTCCCCTTTTGTAGGATTCTCTTATATTACATTTATTTTATTTCATATTTAACTATTTTTTATATAAGACATAACACCTATTCAAACGATTTCTTCCATCGTTTTACTTTATTTAGTTTATTTATAAGACTTCTTTTTACCCACACGGTCATATAATTATTAATTATATTACAACTAAAGTAAGTTCATACTTCAGATTGATTACCAATTATACTCATTCATCCTACACGTCATGTCGATCGTTACTAGTATTATAATGAAAATAATCAAAATTACCGATTAATAATTATCTATTTTTTTTTTATTTATTTTCATTGATGAATTTTAAATAACTATTCCAAACTTACCTACCTTTATTTGTTATTCTTTTCGTCTTACGTTTGCACATATTTATTTTTCATTACACTATCATCAGATAAAGTAGATTTTTTTTTTTAAGAATCCACACCTCAACAAATCAATAAAATCTAATAAAGGTAATTAACATTAGATTTATTTTTATGTAACTAATTTAATATGTTTTTTAACAATACTCAATATACCTTAGACTATTCTATTTTCGCTCACCACTACTTTATAGAATCTCGGTTGATTTATTTTTCCTAGAGTTACTTAGATGATTCAGTTCACTCAGTTGTTACTATGATTTAGTTTTCTTATAGGATTCACATATATTATTCAAACTATTTTGTTTTTTATTCATTCTTAGATAACAGTGTCCTTCTAAAATATATATATCACTAACCTCATAATCCGTAGGTATAATTATTTGGCCACATACGAATATATATTACCAATAAAATAGTTTATTTTATATGATTTAGTTTTGCACCTCCTGATATAATAGCATATATTCTAGAAATAAGTCTCTTCAAGTCTAAAAGATATAAATAAAATATTTTATTTATATCTCTCATATTACGTTCCATATCATTATTTTAATTTATATTAAAACATTTTTTGTAATTGGGTGTTGTAAAGCTAACCTAGTAAAATATACTTTTTATTATTAATTATATTAATCTTTTCATAATTAATTTATATAATTTAACAGTCTTGTTATTGCTTCTCACCCGGAAAAGAAGGGATTCGAACCCTCAAGGATTACTAGTCCTAATGCGTAGCAGGCATCTCGCCCTACCAATAGCTACTTTTCCAATGTATTTATCATTATACCACATAAAAAACATATTTATTAACTACGTGGTATTACCCTTTACCCCTTGATTAATATTTCTTATATTACTAAAGAGGCAAGTTTTTTGATTTTAATATAAAATATATTCAACTTAAGAGGTGAAAGATTCGAACTCTCGCAGACGCCGTGTAAAAGCGCAGTTCTACCGTTAAACTAACCTCTTTAATAATAAAATTAATTTATTAGCATTTACGAGCTTGACCCGCTCCGAACGGGCATCCTTCTCTGCGACAAAGAGAAACTTTACATTAAGCTACAGGCCCTAATTTCCTTGAATTTTTAGTATTTATTTGCCCAAATTTATTTTTCAGATTTTTAGAAAATAATTTTGCTGTTCTACCTAACCTTTACCTAGTCGATAAAAGAGAGAAAAAAATCTTTCATGCTAATCGAATATTCATGCTCCCTCGATCTATACGAATAGTGGGTTTCGAACCCACACTTAAGGAGTGGAAGTCCTCTAGTCTACCGTTAACTTATACTCGCTATATATATATATTACTATTATTTGATAAATCACAACTTCAATATCCTGCCTATTTGTATTATATATGATTTTTTATTCTTTTTCTTTTACTTTTTTTTTATCATTATTTTACCTATATCTTAGTATTTTAGTATTACGAATATAATTAGATGAATATTAGGAGGAACTAGTTTCGTTCCTCCAATAATAATTGTTATATTTATATATTATTATATACGGTTGGAGGGACTCGAACCCTCAAGATTTCTCAATAAGTTCTAAGCATATCACGTTTACCAATTTCATCACAACCATGATAATTTTTTATCTATATAATAGTGTTTCTTTTTTTTTTATTAACTATTATTTAATCCCTAAATTAAAATTTATCTCTTTATTACTTTATATTTGTTAATGTTAAAGCATCTTTAGCTTAAGGGTAAAGTAGCGGTTTTCGGAACCGTCTGATATGGGTTCAAATCCTATAAGATGTTCAATAATACACTAAACTGATATTTTATTTTTTGTAATACTTATATACATATTCAAAAAAGTTTATAATAGAATAAATATTAATTAAATCAAGTAAAAAATACTATATTTTAATATTTATATTTCTATTGTTCAGAATAGGAATCGAACCTATATGAAAGGACCTTCAAACCAACGCTTTACCATTAAGCTATCTAAACTATTTCATATAAAAAATTATATTCTTTTTTGCTTCACTTCGTATAATAAAGATCTGATATATATTTATTCTTATAATTGGAGATTATGGAACTCGAATCCATATCCTTGAGGTGCAAACTCAATATTCTAACCGATTAAATTAAATCCCCACTATTTACATCTATTATTTTTAAGCTATTCATAAAATATATTCATTATACTTTTATCCAACTCTCTTAATATTATTTAAACATTCATAATTAATCGATGAACAATTTCATTAATATAGTATTTAGATATACTTTATCTAGCTAAAAAACATCATATTAAATGGATATAATATTACATATTTTACGTTAAATATTTTTTTTTCGGATGGAGCGAGATTCGAACTCGCGGCACTATTAATGCTTGATATTTCAAATATCATGCCATAAACCAGACTCGGCCATCGCATCCTTTTAATAATTACCTAAGATCAATAATTTGTTTAACTTATAACATTTTATCTTTAACTTGAGACAGGAGAGCAGGAGTAGAAAGATTTGAACTATCGATTCAGAGGTTGAAGCTCCGTGTTTTGCCAATTAAACTATACTCCCGAAGAACAATACACTAACCACCATTTTTTATACTTATATATAAATTATTACTTCATTTTTTTGTTTTAGTATATAGTTATTTATACTTTCTATTATTAAGAATATAACAATTCCATACGTATTATACAGATAACGATATTAACCCTCTTATTAAAAAAAATTTTTAATATCAAAAAGTACAATCAATAATATATATATATATATAGTTTTAAAAATTTTTTCGTTATTTACTGATTTTATTCTTTACTCCTGATTTCCTCCTACAAAAAAAAACTTTTATTTAATAATTTTATTTTATATACTCTTTTGACCTTTAAGTTTAACCTTAATTAACAACTTATATTCCTAATATAAAAAAAATATGTATTATATAAATATGGGTAAAGTGTAGACTGGTCGCTGCTTTCGGACTGCAAATCTGAATAATAGGGTTCGATTCCCTCTTTACCCTTAAATCTTTTAATAATGGTGGAATATTATTAATATAAATGTTACATGATATATAAATATAGAACTTAATAGACTATTTTACATTTTTTTTTAATACAATTATTACTTATTATTAATCTTAATAAATTCATACAATAAAATATATTATTTATATTATTTATTTTATAAATACTTATATAACAAGATGTCTCTTTAGCTTAAATGGTAGAGCATGATACTTCTAATATCAGGACTTAGGTTCGATTCCTAAAAGAGATTTTTTATACTAAAACATACTGCCCTTATATTTGATTATCTAAATATTTAACTTATTTCCCTAACTTGCCTTTTATAATTTATTCAAGACATTAAAAAACTTCAGTATATAATTAATTAATAACACCACATGTACGTTCTTAAAATGCGGGTATCTATATTTAACATAATTATCTTATCTTGTTTAATATTTTTTAATCTTATCTCTACTCTTATTATAATATTAATAACAAAATTTTTTTTACATTTTATATTTTTACTCCGTTATTACATTTAAAGCTTAATATTAGAGGATAGAAAAAGTGAAATAATTTTTAAATTTGAAAGTGATAAATTACTCTATATATTTACTTTAATTTTATTTAAGACATAGAATAATATCAACTATTACATGTATTAATTTTTATTTTCTAAACCAAACTTAATAAAGATTATATTATTAATTTAAAGATTCAGATATTATCTTATTTTTTCTTATCCTATTACCCCTCCCCTCATACCTCTCTCCTCCCAGCTATTTCATAAAATTGTATATTATAGATAAGACTAATAATTATCCCCTCCTTTCTTATGAAAAGACCTGTAATTATTTTTGTTTTATACTAATATATTTAATATCTTTTTACCCTTAATATATTAAATCCTTGGTTTATTAAACTTACTAGCCGAACTTTTAAACGTATATCATAATATCCTAATCTAATTTTATGTTAAATATACAGTAGTTAGCAAAATAATAGAATGAGAAGCAATATATTGTTATATAAATGTATAACAATATATTCATTAAATCAATTAAAAAAAAATTACAAATTTAATTTTTTTACTTCTCTTTTAGCTATATAGTTAGGTTACTTAACTATATCTATGTGAATAAATATGAAAAAAGAACTTTTAACCTAGTCCTTACCTATAAAGTACTAAGTTATATATAATGTAGTACCACATTATATTAGTTATATTTTAAGTTTACATTATTATATATAAAACTAATTATGAATTAGTTTTATCCCCTAATGTATATCTTCCTAATAGGACAGATAACATATTAGGTAAAATATATTTTGAACATAATAATAATAAGAATCCTAATGCTAAAAATACTAATATTATTTGATGTGTATAAAAAAAGGGTACTAATTGTGGCATATTTATAAATAAAAAAAATCCAATCCTACATAAAAATATTAACTTAATAATTAATATGTTAGCTAACAATATATAATATTTTATATTACTATTTTCAAATATACAACACTTTTACAAATATAATACTTTATAATTAATGAAGTTAGAATGTATTAAATTTGATCATCAGAAATAACAAAACAATTATATATATTTTTTTTTACCCTATTTACTATCTATCTCTAGCCTTTTTAACTAAATAGGAAAATTAGAATACAACCGTAAGGGTTGGCCATTTAATATTAAATAAGGAACAATAAGTGAAAATATAATTAGAGTGTGCAAACTACTTTCATAAAATCATATATTATTACAAATATTATTAGTTAGAGAACAGAAAGAATTTTTATTATCACTATTACTTAGACCAACATGGAGGGACCAAATTAGTCCTTTTTACTTCTTATTCTTCTTGAGCTATTATATAAATACTGATACCTCTACTACGTAACCAAGAATTATTTCATAATAAGTTTAAGATTTAGGTCTATTTTTCACATTTCATAAACAATCCCCTATTCATCCTGATAATTCGGGATAAGATGTTGAAGTTCTATCTTTGATAGACTCTAATTTTTCTATATCAGCTTGAGCATCTAATAATGCAGTGTGTTTACCTCATTCTATATCTCCTTTCATCTTTTCATTTTCTTTTATAGTTTCTTCAATTTTATTACTCATCTCAATGGCTTGTTCATTTGTTAGAGTTCCATTATTTTGTAAATCCTCTACATTTTTTAGTGATTCCTTTGCTAATTCGTTATCTTTTGTTATATTATGATAATCATTTGTTAAAACATCAATTTCTGATAAGTTTTGCTCCAAAGAATTTACACATTCATCTGTTTCTACCTGCATCTGTCATTTATATTCTTCATACTTAATATCAAACTCTGTGTTTTCTTGTGGTAAATTATCCCCACTATTTTTATTATCTCCTTCTATTTCATTAGCAGTATTTTCACTCTTTCCTTCTATTTGATTACTAGTATTTCCACTTTTCCCTGCTATATGATTAGCAGTATCAGGGTCAACTATATATTCTTGATATGGATTAATCATCCCTATTCTAGAAAAATCACCCTGTAGTAAAGCCGAAAAACTATTATATCAAAAATCAGGAGATATAATTAAATCAGGGGACAAATTAGTAAGTAATATAGAAGTTAAAGGCAGAAGTTGTAGAAATATTAATTTATCCGAAAAAATCACTGAGAAATGAATATATATATTCTCTGTGATTTTATTTTTATAAATCGGCAATAATTTAACCTTGGTAATTTTATATCATTCAACAAATTTAGGCTTTATTCTATTATACCAATTTTCAACTAATCAATCATAAATATAAGGAAATATTTTATTAATTAAGAGAGTACTTACTCTATACGCATATCTTATTACTAAAATATTTAACATAATATACACAAACAATACTAATGATTCTATATTTAAGAATGGATCTAAGAATGATAAATTTAATATAGATGGAAAAAAAATGCTTTTTTTTGTATTTTTAACGTTTTCTGTACTATCACTTCTACTAATACCTAGAATTGGTATTAACATTAAATTACTACTTAATCCAAATTCTATATCAGAACTTATAAAACTAGGATATATTCCTAATATAAGAGTTAATACTATTAATGGCAATAATGTATAATATTCTTTTCTAAATATATCTGGTATAGTTAATATATAAGGAGACATACTTCCACTTGTTGTTTTATTATAAGTATTAATACTATAAATAGCACTAGTAATCACGGATATAGTACCTATAGTAGCTATAAATATATTTTGTTGATAAGCACCTAATAAGGATAAGAATTCTCCAATAAAGTTACCAGTTAATGGGACTCCCATGTTACCAAACACAAGTATTAAAAAAATTAAAGCTAAGAAAGGTAAAATATTACTTAATCCCTTAAAATAATTCATAATTCTAGTTCCACATCTATCATACAAAACTGCTCCTACTATAATAAATAAACCCGGGCTTACAAAACCATGAGCTAATCCAAAAATAATACTACCAATTAAACCATAAAGAGTATCAGAAAAAGTACCTAATAATGAAGAAGCCATATGAGCTATACTAGAATATGCTACTAATACTTTTAAATCAAATTGGCGTATAGTTGTGAAGCTTGAAAATAGTAAACTCATAGAACAGTAACCTAAAAAGAAAGATGTTAATCTGGCAGTAGCTAGATAAAAAATACCTATTAATATTCTTATAAAACCGTAAAGAGCTAATTTTAAAACTATGCTAGCTAATATTATACTTCCTGATACATTTGCATCTGAGTGTGCTAAAGGTAATCATATATGTACAGGCACTAATGGTGTTTTTACTGAAAAGGATACAAATAATACAGTTCATACAATTTGTTGTAATAGTTGGAAAGTATTTTCATCACTATAAGATTCAAAGAATGTTGATGCTGTATCTCCTCCTAATTTTACAAAGCTTAACAACATGAATAATGAACCGAATAAAGTGTATAAAAATAAATAATAACCCGCTCGAAATTTTTGAGTGGCACCATATAATCCAATTAATACAAATAATAATGGTAATATACTCTCAAAAAATATATAAAACATTATTAAATCAATAACTAAAAATACTCCTAGTAAAAACATTTCTAACCCTAATATTATTACTACATAATAATCATTATACTGATCTATTGTTGTTCAATTACTTAAAAAGACTATTGGTATTATAAATCCTGTCAATAGTACAAAGGGTAACGATAAAGCATCTAACCCTAAAAACATATCTAAACTAAATATAAATAATATTTCTGGGGCTATTTTATCAAGATGATCCTTATGAACTATATTACTTCCTCTCATCTTTAACTTTTGATAGTTTAAAGTTAATCTTTCAAAACTACTTCAAAATATCATTAATATTGAATATACTACTAATGCTGATACTAAACCTATTTTTGCGTTAATCTTATTAAACTCTTTTTTATCACTTTCTAATTTTTTTGTAATATATAATTCTATATTCTCGTGTCAATAAGATTTACTCATTAAAGATGATGTTAAATTTCTTCTTATATCTATTATGTGAGAATAATATTTGGCTAATACATATGGTATTGTAAAATATTTTTCTTCTATTGTTGATATATCTCTTATTTTATGTATTTCTGTGTATATATCTTTTCTTATTTTATTTACGGATACTATTAATACTAATACTATCAATATCAATGGTGTTATTATTATATATATTAAATTTATCATTATTTTTTTTTCTTTTATTTTTTTTTTTTCGCGCGCTGTTAATAGGAAATATTTGTCTTCCATATTTTTATACTTTATTATATTAATAATATTTATGTATAAAAATACTTTAAATCATTAAATTTTGTTTACCTTTTATTATCATAAGTTTATCCAATTATTAACCTATATGGTTGAATAAAAATTGTATAAGTTTTTAAACTTGCCTGCTAATAGTAAATTCAGATGAGGTTTAAAACTAATACTTATATAATATATTATCAACAAAATTTAGTATGCCCATTTGGAAGTTATGGGTAAATATCCAAATATATTAAAATTAATATATTTGAATAGTTCCCTCACATGTTCTACAATGTTAACACGTGAGGGCCTAACTTATAACCGCCATATCAGTCTTAAGTTAATGCCTTGTCTTTATATTTATTATTCTTTTATTTTTTGCATATTAAAGACGCCCACCAAAACCGGTAAAGATTTGGGTGGGCCGAATGAACATCAGGATTTGAACCTGAATTTATTACATTATTTATAATCGTTCTACTTTTGAACTATGTTCACGAGTAGGTAAACAATATCAATTACTCTAAAAATATAATTAATAAACTAATTGATATTATTTTTGTTCACTAATATTTAAAATAACATATGATCTTGTTATAGATATATAATTTATTTGTCCCTAAAAAAAAATATAATTTTCAAGTAAATTGATATTGTTTTGTAATAATACCCTATTTAACCTAAATTCCTATCATTAAATACATTTTTAACATTATCATTCTTAAAAATGAAAATGACGATAAAAAAATAATATTTAAATATTATTTTTTTATTTTATGTTTTATTTTTCAATATTTATATGAGATATATCTTTTAAATAAAATTATATATGATCAAAATCGCATAATTCATATTAGCACAGTTATTACTAAACTTATTATACCTAATAATAACGGATGATAGACTATTGTTAATAATACGCTTTCTGGTAAAAAAGTTAAAATTTTATTAAACCAATCATCAATAGTATTATCAAATAAATTATCTATCATACCACTTTCAAAAGAAGTCTCTGTATATTCTTTTGAACTTTTACTAGAATAAGATCTCCATATTTTTGCTAAATATTCTAAGATATTTTTCACAGGATTATCTTTCATTAAAAAAGGTGATGAAGATTCTGGTAATATATCTCCATAATTTTTTGGTCCTATATTATTTAAAGGCTCGGCTACTTCTTTTGACACATTACCCTCCTTATTTTTAGTACTAAATTTTGAGGATAACTCCCTTCTATCTTGATTATTCTTGTTAGATATTGATTCATCTATATCTTCATTATTACTGTTAGATATTTCTTTCATATATTCATTATTATCATTAGACAATGACTCATCTCTATCTTGATTATTATTAGATGACAATTCTCCTTTATTTCTCATAAGTTTATCAAACTCATCTTTTGATCGTCTTAAACCTATTTCTAAATTCAGAGCATCTACTCTACCTAAGTATTTCTGACCTGTTCTAGGACTAATGCTCCCAGTAGATAATAAATTATCATTAGAATAAGACATACTTTTATCCTTAGATTCAAAAGCTTTAGATGTATTTGGTTCATATGGATTAGGTGTAGTCGACAAACTCTCATCTCGATGAAAATTATGATGCTCTCTTCCTAAAGTATAATTATTTTGATAAGTACCATAATTTTCATCTATCGCTTTTCCTTTACCTTTATAATCAGGTGAAAAACTATGATCTACCTCTTTTCCTTTTCCATTATATGTCTCATCCTTATGATAATGCTTAGCTCTCTTTCTTTCTGATTCCTCATTCTGATCCTCTATTGATCTTTCAATAGCTAACTGTAACTCACGATCCTGATCTTCTTCTCACTTTTTATCATAGTCTGCTTCTAACTTTGTTTGATTGTCCTTAAACCTTTTTCAAAGTTCTCTTCCATAACCCTCATCCTCATCTTCGTCTTCATGACTTCTTTTATTATTACCGTTACCTTCTCCTCTATTTTTAGATCCACCTGAATTATTATTGGAGCTTTCGCCACCAGGGGCTGAACGAGAACCTGAACCAGAGGCTGAACCAGAGCCTGAGCCAGAACCAGACATAAGATCTGAACCATCAGCTGTGTAAAATATATTATCATTAACAATATAATTTGTACTATATATAATTATATAATTATTCTTTATAAATAAAAAATAAAATATATTATTAATACAATTAAGATAACTCATCACTATTATAAGAGTATAAATAGATAATCCATATGTTAATGTACTACCGTTAATAAAATTAGAGATATAACTATCTACTAATATAGACTCAGGATTAGCAAACATTATTCATGAAATTAACATAAATAATAATCCTGAAAACATAACAAAAGCATAACGTGCTATTGAACCAGAATCAAAAGAAGCAAAATAATTACTTATTTTGTATAAACCTGCTACTGCTCCTCTTGGTCCTATTAACTCTAATGCACCTCTATCTAAAATAGTATTGGTTACATACCCTATATAAAGAGTACCTTTTACTAAACATTTATTGTATATTAACTCAAATCAATATCTTTGATTGAAAAATCTATATATATTTTTACCCAAATTTGAAATATTAAATCTCAATAACCATAGGGGTTTTTTCTCAAATAAAAAAAGAGCTAATATAGCAAATATCATACTTAATATAAGAGGTAACAATTTATTTAATATTGGTACTCCGAATTCTGTATCTATTAATATTATATGATTAGGATGTACAAATATACTATTACCAAATCCTTGACTACCTAAACCCATAAAATAATCTCGTGTTATATTTCCTAAATATACACTTAATACACCAAGTATAATTAAAGGTAGAGTCATAACTCACGGAGATTCATGTGCTTTTTCATAATTCCCTTTCGGCGCATTAGCATATGTTAAAAATGTCAAATAAAGTAACTTAACAGAATATAACATAGTAAAACATGCTGCTATTGTAGCTAATAAATACACTAAATAACCTAATGAAGTGTATGAACCGTATGCTAATTCAATAATTAAATCTTTTGAATAATAACCACTCAATCACGGTAACGCTGCTAAACTTAACGACGCTATTAACATTACTGTATATGTGACTGGTAATATTTTTACTAACCCCCCAAATCTTCTAAAATCTTGTTGATCACCAAGTGCATGTAATACAGAACCTGCTGCTAAGAATAATCCAGCTTTATACATAGCATGTAATACTAAATGTGCTAAAGCTATATTATATTGACTAATACCCACCGCTATAACCATCATACCTAATTGACTCATGGTACTGTATGCTATAACTTTTTTTATATCATTTTGGAATAATCCAACAGATGCAGCAAAAAATGCTGTAACTGCACCTGCTATCATAATAATACTTAACGCTAAATCAGATTGTTCCAGTAACGGGGAACATCTGACTAATAAATATACACCAGCTGTTACCATAGTGGCCGCATGAATTAGACTACTAACGGGTGTAGGTCCTTCCATTGCATATGGTAGTCACTGATGTAAACCAATTTGTGCTGATTTGGCCGCTGCACCTAGTAATAATAAAATAGATATGAAAGTTATAACGTTAGTGTTGATATAAGGAGCTATTGAAAAGACTGTCGCATAATCTAATGTACCAAAAGTATAAAAGATTGCAAAGAATCCCAATGTTAAGAAATAATCTCCCACTCTATTAGTAAACATTGCATTTAATGCACTCTTTACAGCTGCTACTCGAGTATATCAGAAATGTACTAATAAATATGAACAGACTCCTACACCTTCTCAACCTAAAAACATAACTAAGAAATTATTACCAGTTACTAACACCAACATCAAACCAGTGAATAAAGATATATAGGAGAAGAATCTTTGTTGATGAGGATCTTCACCCATATAACCTATAGAATATACGTGTACTAATAGGGATACTATTAGTACGGGAATTAACATATTAACTGTTAATGGATCGAAATAAAAAGCTCAAGAAATTTTTAAATGTTCTGAGTTTATTCATGAAAATAATTCAACGCTAACAGGCGAGTTACAGAGCACCACTTCGTAATATGCTAAGAATGCTAATATAGTAGTAATTAATAAACAACTGATATTGATTATATGTACACCTTTCACACCTAAAGCTCTTCCAAAAAGGCCACTGAAAATTGCTCCTAAAAAAGGTAAGAATACAATTGTAATATACATTTTTAAATTAAATTTTAAGTTTGTGGTCATTTTTTTCTCTTTTATTATACAGGGTGAGCTTTGAGTTCCCTGTTGGATACTTTTTTTTTTAGGGTAAGCTCCTGTACGATTGTCGATACCTATCCAACTTCCCTATTACCCCCATCCTATATATAAATTATATTTATACATATATTTAAAAAATATAATTTATATATATTTTGTTTTCTCTTTGTTAAATTATCTGGTAGTAATATTTCAACAATAAGTTATGTAAAGGCTACGCTAAATAGTTCTTGTTTTCCCACTCCTTTCCCTTAGAAACCCAGGCCGATTAACGGCCTGGAATTGACATTCTAAAAATAAAAATAAATATATACATGATATTTTTATTCTTACATCTGATGCCTTTTATAAAGCTATAAATTGAATTTTGGTTTTATAATACGAACAAAGTAAGATAATTAAATACCTTTTAATTACTTATCCTTAGTAATTCGATATCAGACTTATATATATATATACTTATAATTATACTTTTCTGATTTTAAAATAAGCTATCATAATAGCTAACCCTATAGCGGATTCTGCTCCCGCCACAGCGATAATATATAATCCAAATATTTCTGCTAATATATCATTAAATTGTCACGAAAAAAATAATGTCATCACTGATACCGATAATAATATAATTTCAATTGAAATTATCATTAAAATTAAATTATTTCTATTAAATATAAATCCTACTGTCCCCAAACCAAATAATATTAATGCCAAATCCATTATAACTTCTTATAATACTACCTCTCACCTAATTTATTATCCTTTAAATTTATTTACTATAACCATATAGAGTAATAATATTTTCTTTGTTCTTCCTTAATAAAGAAAATATTATATATAACAATGAATATGTTATTCATAAAATAAAGAATATAATAATTATTATTAAAAATACTATTTTTGGTTATAAAATTATTCATTTTTATTTCATCAAGTTATATAATAATTATAAATGCTTTTTTTTTTGCAAGCAAAATATATTTCAGTTTGAATCATATACTACCCATACCTAATCATCCTAAGATTTTCCTATCATTACCTTCAAGTTAAATTTCTACCTTTATTTATATAATTTAAAATATTAACTAAAAAGTATAATTTATATAAATGAACCTTTTACATCTATTATACAATATCAATTCTTATTTCATCTTAAATATAGAAAAATAATTCATCCATATTTTTATATACAGGTATAATAATCAAAAATGGATGAATCAGATATAATATAAAAAATACTTCTCCTTTCCTCATACTATTTAATTCTTAACTCTAAAAGATACTATAATATAATTCTTATCTATACTACCTCTCACTTATTTTTATACACCCTAAAATTTATTTAAAGTACTCATTTAATAAATAAAAAAGTTGAAAAACGTAGGAATTAATTAATATATTTAATAATTTATTAGTATTTATTGAATTTTATGTCACCTAAACTCATACTTAATATAACAACCTATACCTACCTGAAATCTCCTCTTCTGGATTTCGGATTATAAATGGCCGTCTTTGCAATTCCTAAACGATCATGATAAATATCAACTAATACTTCTACATTCACTTTATAAAATTCTCTCAATTTCTTGTAATCAATAGGATCTGTAAATTTCATACCTACATTACCCTTTATTATTCGACTACAATTTTTAACATAGCTTCTCTGAGCAGCTAGTTCCCTTCATATTTTATCAGTAGACCATCTTCTATTTCAGATTCTATATAATTTCATGGTATTCTCAGGTCTAAATATACTCTCTTCGGGTAAGTCTTTATATCATAGAGCATGTTTCCAAATTTTCATATCATCCGTCCGATTACTATATCAATCTACCGGTTCCTTACCATTCACTGTCGGTGGAATAAACAAATTAAGTTTGTGATACTGAACTGTTCTTAACCTACGCCTGCTAGGACATAATCTTGCCCTTAGTTTATGCTCCAATCAATCATCAGGATCCAAAGGAGAATAATTTAAATAACCTATTAAACTTATTCCATTACCTGTATATTTAGCAAAATGACATCCTGGTGTTTGATAATCGTATCTAATTTTACCAATCAATTTTGGTTTTTCAGCATTGTCAACTAGATCCCTATAAATTAGAGTATGCCCCAGGTCATATCCTCTAGATTTACCTCTGAGATAGAAACTATTCATATTAAATCTCGAAATTCTCTTTGCTTCAATAAATCTAACTTTACGTTTACTTTTACTTTTATTAACATTTGGATCACCTTCAGGAACAACATTTGGATCACCTTCAGCTTGAGGAACAATATTTGGGACAAGTCGAGTAACAACACTTGGATTAGCTCCAGTATCAGATTGAGGTACAACATTTGGATCAGATTCAGGTTGAGGTTGAGGTTGAGGCTGAGGTAAAATATTTGGATCAGATTCAGGTTGAGGTTGAGGAAGTTTTCAATCAAGATTGAAATATCTAGGTAGAGGAGGCACAGACTTAAGATATCGTATACTTTTAGATTCAGGTAGATACTCTCGTTTTCGTATCTTATAAAGCTTAATTTTTCGTTGAGCTTTATCGTAGTTAAGTTGTTTGAGAGTATCCTTCTTTGTGAAGAAATGATTTTGACCTTCACTTTTCATTTTAATAATATCTTCAAGTTCTTTATTAAACCTTGCTTCTTTATTTAAATAAGGTTCAATTGGTCCAGCTTTCTTTCTATATCATTCATTAATATCAAAATTTGGATCATGCCCAGCCTTCATTTCTGCAAATCTCTTATTATCAGCTTCATAATCATAATTATCAGACCTTTCTAGAATATTTTTTCAGCGAATCTTGTTTATATTTGCAAAATTGTTTAGATTTAAATAATTTTCCATATTTAAATAATTTTCCTCATTATTTATTTGAAGATTACTTACGTTTACACTCACATTATCCTGACTATTTATTTGAGAATTACTGGGGCTTACACTCACATTAGCCTGATTATTTATTTGAGGATCTCTTGGATTTACAGTCAAATTACTTTGATTATTTAATAAAAGATCACTTGGATTTACAGTCAAATTACTTTGATTATTTAATAAAAGATCATTTGGATTTATAGTCAAACTACCCAGATTATTTATTTGAAGATTCCTTGGATTTGCACCAATACCACTTTCTTGACTACCTACTTGTATATTTCCCGGTAATATACTTGAATTATTTATTAAAATATCTCCTGGATTTATACCAACACTTCCCTGATTATTTATTTGAAGATCTCTTGGATTTACACCAAAATTACTTTGATTATTTAATAGAAAATCACTTGGATTTATAATCAAATTAGTCTCGTTATTTATTTGAAAATCTCTAAGGCTAAGGCTTAACCTTGGACTTGGGGTTGCCCCAAATGGCACTGGGGTTATTCGCCTTAGAATTGGCACTGGGCTTGGGCTAGGGATAGGGGGTGGGCTTAAGGTTGATGCTACGCTTGGGCTAATATTTCCTTGATTGTTTATACCAACATCCCCTGGATAGAATCTATTACCTGTTATTCTATTATCATTAACTAGCATATTTCCAGGATATAGACCAATATCTCTATTAATATCTTGAGTATTCCCTTGAATATTTCCCACCATCATAGATTGAGAATTATTTTCAGTATTTCCCACTATCATAGATTGAGAATTATTTTGAATATTTCCTTGAGTATTTTCCACCCCTATATATTGAGAATTATCTTGAGGAATACCTGGAAAATAACCCACTCCCATAGATTGAGAATTATTTTGATAATTACCAGGAGGACTATTTAGATTATACCCTTGAGGATAATATTGAATAAAATTATTATAATCAAAATTTTTAGAAACATTTCTTAAGAATTCAGCATTATTAAAATTAGGAAGAAATTGAGAAATATCCAAATTAGCAGGAAGTTGAGATCCAACAACTTGACTACTATTATTATAATAGTTATTATTTATATTAAACTGCTGAGGCTGATAATTATATTCATTGTTTATTTCAGGTTGATAATTATCTTCATTGTTTATTTCAGGTTGATAATTACTTTCAGTATTCTCTAGGGGTTGAGAACTACCTTTATTATAACCTTGAGATTGATAACTGCTTTCATTATTTCCTTCAAATTGATAACTATTTCCTTCAGAACGATAACTACCTTGAATATTTCCTTGAGAACTATTTAAACTATTTCCTTGAGGTTGATAATTTCCTTGGTTATCACTAGGTATTATACTAATGCTTTGACTATTTCCAGGATATACAGCATTTCCCTGAATAACCCCTAGATTTATATTTGAATTATTACCTATTCTATTCTCTTGTCTATTCCCAGTATAAAGACTAGCATCAGTACTTATAGTATTTCATTGATTATTTTCTGGATTTATACCTGAATTATTCCCTCAAGCGTTACTCTGAATATTTCCATGATATATAGCATTTCCTGAAATATCTCCTGAATTTATACCAACACTTCCCTGATTATTTATTTGAAGATCTTTTGGTTTTATACCAATATTATTACCTAATCTATTTCCTTGCATATTTACACTATAATTAGCATTACCATAAAAATTACCAATTTGCGGATATATTTCTCGATTATTTCCTTGAGGTTGATAATAAACTTCATTATTTCCTTCAGGTTGAGAACTATTTTGGGTATTCCCTTCAGGTTGAGAACTACTTTGATTATTTCCTTCAGGTTGAGAACTACTTTGATTAGTGAAATTACCTGAATTAAAAAAATTACCTAAATTAAACCCTTGAGTATTATTTTGATTATATAAATCTCCTCTATTAATACCCAATCCAGTAGGTTGAGAATTGACTTGAATATTTCTAGGTGGACTCATTCGATTAAATACTAAGGGTTTATAACCACCTTCCCTAACATTTGGAAGAGAGGTTCCATTATTTATTTGAGGTAGGGGCTGAGAACTAACTCGAGTATTTCTTCTAGCAACGACTCCATTATTTACTTGAGGTTGAGAACTGACTCGAATATTTCTGGAGACAGTGACTTCATTATTTACTTGAGGTTGAGAACTGATTCGAATATTTCTTGGAGCAGTGACTCTCCTAATTCCTCCTGGTTGAGAGTCCCCTCCTGTATTTTTTGATGCAGAAACCCTATTATTCCCTTTAGGTGGATATTGAGAACTACCTTGAATATTCCCTTGAGGTTTATTATTACCTTGAGTATTCCCTTGAGACTTATTATTACCTTGAATATTCCCTTGAGGTTGAGAATAACCTGGGCCTTGATTATTTATATCACGCCGTCTTTTAGGACTAGAAATAGTTTGATCAGTCCTCCCATCATCATTTCGTGATCTTTTTCTTTTGGTTCCATTTCCAGAATCCTCCATTTTATTAACGTGTTCATCCTTTAAGGGTTTAATATCACCAGTTCAATCACTAATATTAGATCCAATCATTGGTAACGTAGAAAATAATAATGGCCAAATATAACAAATAAATTCAGCACATTCTTTTGCAATATTCCTAACTATATCATTAAATCATAAAGTTAAAAACTCACTAGAAGAAATAATACCTAAACTAATAAGTATAAATAAAGAAAATGCTGAAATGATAAATCTCATAGATTTTAAACCATGAGTACGGTAATTAATATAAGTTAACATTGTTTTTAGTATTAAAGCTAACAATCATTTAAGAGGGTACAAAAATTTATTAACATTAATGTTAATATTATACAATATTAGAACATCTTTTAAGTCAAATATAATATCAATTATTATTATAGATATGCAAAATACAAATATGAATCAATATACCCTATTGAAAATTTTTATAGCATTTTCCCTCGACCCTATCGAGGGAAAATCTGAAACTAAAATCACTGTAAACGGATCTCTAGATTTAAATATTTTATATAATAGAAAGACCATAAGGGACGGTATTATTCAATATTCGTTATCCAGAAAAAACTGTACTAATTTCTCCAAACATATACTTGTACCTAAAGGTATAGTGAACATAACTTTATTATTAAAAACATTAAATTTTACTTCTTTGTAACTTAATTTAATATTCATAATAATAGTTAATATAACTAAGCTGAGTACAAAAGTAAAAAAGCTATCATTAAACAGAATAAACCTGTTGCTTCTGCCAAAGCAAATCCTAATATTGCGTAACTGAATAATTGAGGTCGTAATGATGGATTTCGGGCTGTAGCTTCTATTAAACTTCCAAACACTAATCCAATTCCAACCCCTGCTCCTGCCAAACCGATTGTTGCTAATCCTGATCCAATAATTTTCGCTGCTTGTACGATCATTCATTCATTAAGAATATTTTATATTTTTTTTTTGGTATTTTAATTGTTTATATATTATTATTTTTCATTTTTTTATTTTTCTTTTTTTGTTGTTTTTTTTCTTTTTGGATTTATATATAACCCATAATATATATAAATATATATTATGGGTTATATATATTTTTACTTATATCTTATTATGATATCATTATAATTAATTGATTCTCGCATTTTTTTTGAAAATACAAATTTTAATCTAATTTTCTCAAAAATCATAATAATTAATTATGTACATCATTTTAATTCTATTTTAGTTTATTAAACTATATTTAAGAAATTAGAATTACATTAATTAAACATAACAATTTATTGTTAATTATTTAGTATTAAAATTTCCATAATTATACCTAGACTAAGTCCTGAATTTTATTAGACTTATAACTAACTTACAAATATATTTATTTAGTTTAATATAAATATATTTGAAGAATTTTATATTATATAATAATATATTACAGCATACTGTATATTTCTATATATTATTATATATTTTTTTTTTCCTTTTATTATATCATTCAATAACTTCCGTTATATTTGTTATTAACAGCCTTTACTCTATAATTCAATAATATCTTATTTATTGTTAATTAATATTTTATATTATAAATATTAAAAAAGATAACTTATTATTTTCCCACTCCCTATTGAATTTATAATTATAAGGTATTTGTACATTTCCTACCTCTATAGACAAAAATTCTTTTTTAACTAGCCAAGAATAATTTTAAAGGATAAATTGATATTCGAGGAGTTTCAGTTTCAGCTGGGAATGGAATGGATAAACATCAGGAATTGAACCTGAACTTATTACGCCACAAATAATTGTTCTACCTTTAAACTATGTTCATCAAATAAGATTAAATTAAGTATATCTTTATTATACTAAATTATACTATTATTTAACCTTTTAAAATAACCTTAATTATTATCATAAAATCCCTAATTATTATGAATGAACAGATCAAATTAACCTTGACCTTGTCCTCCTCAGAAATATACTGCACCAAATAAGAATAGTCATACTACGTCAACAAAGTGTCAATATAATATACCCGATTCAACACCAACATGGTGAGTATTAGTTACCTGGTATGAATAAATTCTTAAAGCTCCAACTGTTAAGAATAATGTTCCAATAATTACATGTAACCCATGGAAGCCTGTTCCCATATAAAAAGTAGAACCAAATACACTATCAGTAATAGTGTAAGAAACTCCGAAATATTCCATCCCTTGAAGCAATGTGAAAAATAATGCCATGTATATCGTAGCAATAGATCCATTATTAGCCCAATCGATAGCTCGATCAACTAATGAATGATGTGATACTGTTACAGCTGAACCTGATGATAATAACAATGTTGTATTAGCAGTTGGCACTTCTGAAGCATTTACTGGCTCTATACCTTTAGGTGGTCATTCTGATCCTATTTCAATAGCTGGTGCTAATGAAGAATGAAAATAAGCTCAAAAAATAGATAGGAAGAAAAATACTTCACTAACTATAAATAAAACTACACCTAATGAAATACCTTTTTGTACTTTATCAGTGTGTGATCCTAAAAAACTAGCTTCTGTTATTATATCCTTAAATCAAAGTGACATTCCTCAATTTAATAAAATAAAAGAACTTAATAATAATATATCTCCCATTGGATATCCGTGGAATGATAATACAGCACTTAATGTAAGACTTAATAATACACCCGATAATGTTATAGGTCATGGTGATTGATCTACTATATGATAAGGATGACTAGGTAAGGGTCTATTAAAATGAGCATGTGTATTCTTTAAATTAGAACCTTTAACAAAAATAGCACCTATTTTATAATTAAATTCATTATTTGAATGTTTCATTTTTATATATTATAATTGTATAATATTACCCGAAGTCTAAAATTAAATATATGTCTCCTTATGAAAAAAGAGACATATATTTATATATTTTTTTACTTATTTTTTTACAAGGACAACTAGGCAGCTCTTCGTGACATTCGGAAAGATCGGATTCGAACCAACAACCTCCCACTCCCAAAGCGGACGCACTACCGATTTGTGCTGCTCTCCGTTTAACTATAATTAAACAATACATACTAATTAATACAATGGCAAAGCAAGCAAAACTCATATTAGGTTTTTAAAGGCGACGCATACGAAGCACATTTTATAAAAGAAGAAAAAATTAACTATCTTGAATATGCTAATTAATTTTTTTCCTTTCATTGGAATTTATTAATTATATAAATTAATTTTAAATATGTATGATATATATATAACCCTGTACTATATACACAAAATTAATTGAGATAATAATATGTAATATATATCAAAAATAAAAATAATAAATAATTAAATTATATTATTAATATCTACGAAGAGAGTCGAACTCTTAAAAAAGCAGGACTTAAGCTTGCCCCGTCTACCTATTCCAGCACGTAGATATCAATTCTTAAATTTTGCCTAATATACATAATAATACTAATATACTAAGGCTAAAAGGAATCGAACCTCTATCATGCCATTATGAGTGGCAAGCTTTAACCGTTAAGCTATAGCCCTACTATACATTCTTATGAAGTAAAACCAATAAGGATTTCACCTATAACAAAATGACAATATAAATTTCACGATATAGTCACAAGATTTACTTAAATAATTTATATTTTTAAATAATATATATTACCATATTTTTAGAATAATTAGTAACATATATGTATATTAAACCACAATTTATTCTTTTTTTATACTAATTTATCTGCTATACTCGGAACCGAAAAATAAATATTTTTATTCATTTTAGCCCGCTGAAAGAATCGAACTCTCAGATTCTGATTACAAAACAGATACTTTGCCAATTAAGTGAAGCGGGCATAACAATGAATAAATTTATCCTTATTTATTCTATATTTTAATAATTTCACGAGCTTTATTTAAAATTCTATATTATTTAAGATAAATTACACTTTATATATTAGTATGTAATTATATAGCCTTAACGGGGTTCGAACCCGTATAACAGCATTGAAGGCGCTGTGTCTTAGCCATTAGACGATAAGGCCAACTTATTAAAGATTAAGTACATTCTATTCTATACAATAAATATAATAATTCGCTTGCTTTGCACTCTAAATATTCAGACAAAAAAAAAGATTAAGGATATAATTTAAAGTTTAGCTTTTTTTTATTCTATTAATACCGGCAAAAGGAATCGAACCTTTAGCTACTGTATATGAGACAACCGTTTTAACCACTTAAACTATACCGATTGAGAGATTAACAAAGAATCAGTTAATATCCCTTATATTTATTCTATGTTAAATTATAAATTTTTGTAACATTTTTAATATCATAATTTTCTAAATCTAAATATAATGAATATCTATTCCACATGAAAATAGAGACATAGAAGAATATAGTAAAAATCACATATATATATATACATAATACTTTTCAACTTTTAATCAATATATGATATATATATTTCACTAATATTTACGAAATAGCATTTAAACTAACATCATAAATTAAAAACTGGGTAAATTAATAAAAATAATTTTAATATTTATTAAATTAACAAGATAATATTAAAATTTATTATCTAATATGATTAAATGTATGATTTTGTACCGAATATAAAAACTCGTACAATTCATCTTCTTCTCTTGCTTTTATCTTTTCTTCCTCTGTCATTTCTGGTTCTTTTATATTTCCTTCTTCTAATTTAACTTTTTCATGGGGTAAACCATGTGAAGATATAGCTATCATACTTAAAACATTATCAATTATTCCAAATACAGGTATAATTATTAAGAAATGGGAAAAATAGTAAGCAGTAGCTATTTGTCCTGCCACAATGTATGGAGCTTCTACATGGCAACTTCCTAATCACATAAGCACTAAAAAGTTTAAAACAAATAATCAGAAAGCTAATATATATAAAGGTTTGAAACTACTTCCTTTAATATTACTAGTATCAACAAATGGTAATACTAACAATATTAAAATAGCTACAAACATACTTATTACCCCTAATAATTTATTAGGTATTGATCTTAAAATAGCGTAAAATGGTAATAAATATCATTCCGGGACTATAGACGGGGGAGTTTGCATTGAATTTGCTTCTATATAATTATCTGAATGACCTAATTTGTCTGGTGCATAAAATATAATTAATGCGAAAAGGAATAAGAATAAAAATACAGTCACAACATCTTTAAACACGAAATAAGGATGAAAGGCCGTTCTATCTGCATTACCTGTAGTACCTACAGGATTACTTGATCCACTTATATGTAAATATAATAAGTGTCCAACTACTAATGCTGCTAAAATAAATGGTAAAGTGAAATGTAATGAAAAGAATCTATTAATTGTTGCTGAACTTACTGAAAAGCCTCCTCACACAAATTCAACAAGGGATTTTCCTAATCAAGGAATAGCACTTAAAAGATTTGTAATAACAGTTGCCAAATTTTAAATTTATATTATGTTATTTTAATAACTATTGATTATTAAATCTATACTGTTTTCATAATATAAATCATGTTTTTATACAAAAACATTACTCAATACATAAAGTATAAGTATGTTTATGGTCCTTTTTTATAAAAACTTGTGTCTTATTTAAAAGTTTATTTTTCTAAATAAGATAAAATTCCGACTATACATTAAGCAACTTTGCAGTCACCCACCAATGAACTAGTCTGTAGCGATATTTTAATCTACCGACGGTCTTATTGTAAAACATTCCAACTTTAACCGTTTTCATCAATATTGCTATATGTTTAGTTTTTAAAATAATTAAGTATTAATCTAATTATTTTAAATTATAAAATTTTCAAGAAAAAGAAACTATAAATTTTATAACAAATTGAGCTTTTTATTAAAAATTGCGCCCATAAACATATAACTATGTTCGTATAAAAAAAATACATAATTAGAAAATTAAAGAAAAGAATAGCTCAAAATTTTAAATTATTTTATATTTCATTTCAGGTATTATATAAGGATTTACTATCTCTCTTAAAAGAGGCATTGATTCTGCTCTAATATATATTACATATTGATCTTCAGATTTATTACCTGCTAATTGAATAGTAGCCTTTAATGAAAAGTTCGCATCCAACACTTTAAGTAGTAATAAACATTCTGAATATGTAAATGCATTAGTACACAGTTTTAATCCAGAACTAGCCTTAGCTCCATCATCCATAATTCAAATAGATAAAGCCAAAGGTGATAAATAACTACCTATATTATCAGGTACTCTCTTAACGCCATTATCTACTAGAAAATAAAGGCTGATTAAAATATATAAATAACTCTTTTTCTAAGTTTTTTAATTTATTACACAAACATTTAAGGCTCTCATTTAAACCTCATAAACTCATTTGACCGTATGGTAATACATATCCTAAAAAGGCTGTAGCCATCATTAGGAAAAAAATAATAGTTCCTATTACTCACACACCAATTCTAGGAGATCGATAACTACCATAATACAAACCACGTGCTATGTGCAGATAAACTGCAATAAAGAAGAATGATGCCATATTAGCATGTGTATATCTTAATAATCATCCGTCATTTACATCTCTCATTATATGCTCCACCGAGTGAAACCCTAATTCAGCTGTACCTGTATAATGCATAGCTAAAAATATTCCCGTAATTATCTGAGTAACAAGAGATAATCCTAATAAACTACCGAAATTCCATAGGTAGGATATTGTACTTGGCTGTGGGCTGTCTACTAAATAACTATTAAGTATTATTAATACTGGACTTGTTTTAAGTATTCTCATTGTTTTTTTTTTTATTTACTTTATCAGGACTTTACGTCAAGAAAACTACCGAACTTTTATTTTTAAAGAATCTCAATTATTAATTATAGATAAAAAATTAATTATAGATAAAAAAAATATGCAAAATTATATTTTAAAATTACACTAATTTATCATTTAATTATATAATTATATAATTATTATTATATATCTTAAAAATATATCACTAATACCTTCCATTTTCAGAAGCTTTTTAACCAATCCCATCGCCTTTGCTTAGCGAAGGCGATGGGGCTAATCTATAACTATTAAATATTTTTAGATATTATATCTAGATATTAATAAGCTGTTTCTTGTTTTAACTACTTTAACTAATTACATAGTAATAAGGTCCTTTATTTTCATACTATTTAGACCTATTAAATTAATTATATTATTACTTATAATTTAGGTTCTAACATTATCTTATTTTCTCCCTATTCAACCGAAAAATCTCTTTTAATAATTACTTAATTTTAATTAAAATTTTACTGACTTTCCCTTTAGATAATTAATTATTAATACCCTCTTGATATTAATAATTTATCATATAAGTACTTAACATCTAGATATATCCATTATTCAACATTGATTTTATAAACTTATAATTTTTCTACTTCTTATATCATCTATTTCATAAAGAATATTTACAAATAATTTACTTAAGAGATTCCTAGTATAATATCAATATAACCATCAAAAAAAATATGTAGTTAAATACTGAAAAAACGGAATAAAATTTTTACATTTCCTTCCTTTTTACTACTACACAAAATCATTTTTTTTTACATTAAAGTTAATTTCCATTATTAATGTAAAGATACAGAATCCTTTATATATGAAGAAGTTAATATACTATATACATAACTTTGTATACCTCCTATAGCTAGTTCCAAACCGGATATTGCAGAGATTAACAAAACAGCTGCTAACCCACCAGATAAAACTGTAAGAAAGTTAGCAGATAAGGCTAAAAATCCGAATCCTGCTAATATTAATAACAATAGATGACCACTAATTAAATTAGCTCCTAATCGAATTCCTAAACTTAACCCTTTTGCTATATAAGAAATTAATTCAATTAAAGCTAAAAGGGGCACCAAAACTAAAGGAGTACCTTCTGGTAAGAAAAGAGCAAAAAATCTTAAAGCATGCAATACTAAACCTAATATTGTTACTCCAAACCAAATACTAGAACTCATTGATAAAGTACTTATTAAATGAGCTGTTGTTGCAAAGTTATATGGTATTAATCCCATTAAATTACTAAATAAAATATAGATAAATAATATAAATATAAATACAAAGAAATATAATCCAACTAGTGATCCTATTTGTCCTATTACCATATTATATATAGTAAAATACAGAGTTTCAGTACTAAATGATCAACCATTTATTTTTATACTGTCTTTAAAACTTCCATATATGTAAAATAATAAAATAAAAAATACCACTAATCCTATGTACACAAATATATTTGTTATTAATCCTACTGGAGTATAATTTAACCCTAAAAAGTTGCCTAAAAATGGTTTTATTTCAAATTGATCCATTGGAGAAGTTATTTCATTTAGACTACTAACATTCACTACTTCACTAATTCCTAAATATTTTTTTAAAATTGTTTCTACTCATCAATACATTATATATTTATTTTTTATAATTATCACCACGTTTAATTTACGTGTCACATAGTTAATCTTACTTGATCATTTTTTTTTCTCTTATGAATATATCTATTAACTCACACTAACCCATTTAATTTTTACTATTTAGTTCACCGTTTTTAATATAATAAGTAATCCACATAGTTACTTAATATTAAATTATTCACTATACAATTATTATAACAGAGAATTTTATTTAATTGATTATTATGAATTGTTCTTGTTTACGCTCAGATCTATATCAGATCAAATCTCTTTTAAAACCCAAACATCTTCAAAACTTAACCCACGTAAGAAATTTGTTATTGATAAAATTATGTTAGTATCTGATTGTTTTTAATTATAGAAAATTAAAATTATACTTTTTAAATATTTTTATAGAGTAATATATAAGATATAGGTCCTATATATATTCCCTTCATTCCTTATTACAACTGAATTGAAATTATAAATACCTAGTTCATCTAAGATAACATAATAATATATAATAATCATATTGTAAATAACTCACTGTTGAGATTCGAACTCACATCTCTTTATTATTTTTTTAATTTATTTTTATTAATAAAGCACTTTTCCTATTAAGCTAAATAGAATTAAGAATAATAATAATTAACACAAATAAATTATCATTATAATTATGTTTAATATATAATTAAAATAATATATACTATTTTTTTTTTGTTAATTCTTCCTACTATAAGGAGTATAATAAATAAAGACTCTTTTCTATTAATAAGAGGAGTGAGGTATAGGGTTTTCTAAATAAAATACACACAAATGTAATTAATTAATAAAACATAAAATATATTATATATTTATATACTTACTTATTTTTACTTATATATTTATTATAAATACCCATTCATATCCTTTTACTAAAATAACATATAGTTTTCAATATTATTATACCCTTATATTATATAATAGTTTAAGATACAAAATAAACTCTTAATACAACCATTCACACTTTATCTTCAATATATATAAAGTATAAATAGTATTTACATTACAATCCGAGACCAAAAAAGGGTCCCGGCGTTAGGCTTTATTAATAATAGATTAGATTAATACATTCTTTATATAATTATTTCATTAAAACGTAGTACCAAAAGGCATCATATCGAAAGTATAAAATAAGCACAAAGTAAATATAATATATGCAAATACAAGAGGTAATAATTCTTTTCAACATAAAGACATTAATTGATCATATCTTAATCTTGGAAAAGATGCTCTTATTCATATATAAAAGAAAACAACAATAATTATTTTAAAGCCTAATATATAGGACCCTTGTATTTTATCTATTAAAATACTTAATGTATTTAATAAAGTATCTTTATCAGTGAATTGAGTAATAAATTCTTGATTTAGATCCTTTATATTATATATATTGTTCTTATTTTTAAATAAATTAATAACGTATATTAATCCATCATTAATTTTATTATACAAATCTTGATCCATATCAACGTAAAAATAATTAAAATCATCTATACTTTCATTAATAAATTTTATATTTAATTCATTATTATATAGACTGTGCATATATGAATCAATAGCATAATCATAATTTACTATATTATAAACTCATGAATTTATATAATAATATGTATACATAATTGGTTCATATATTAATTTATGTAAATCTGGACAATGATGTCCCCCTAGGAAAAAAACCGACATAAATGCAGACATTAGTATAAGAGAACTATATTCCCCTAAGAAGAAAAAGACGAAAATAGAACTACCGTGTTCAGTCATAAATCCAGCCACTAATTCAGATTCAGCCTCTGGTAAATCAAAAGGGGGTCTATTTGTTTCAGCTAATATAGCTATAAGAAACATTAAGGCTATTGGTAATAGTGGAAATATATTTCAGACTGCTTGTTGGCATTCAACGATAAAGGTCAAACTAAAAGACCCCGAGAACATAATTAATATTAAAATAATGGAAGAAAATACTAATTCGTATGAAAGAAGTTGAGCTGTTGATCTTATAGCACCCATAAATGCATATTTGGAGTTAGCAGCTCAACCACTTATTAATATACCATATGATCCTATAGAAGAAACCGCTAAAGCAAAAAAAATACCTAACTCATAATCGAATATAGCTAAACCTTCCCCAAAGGGAATTATAGCTCATCCTATTAATGCGAAAACTAATGTAATACATGGTCCTATCACAAACAAAATAGTATTAGATTGTCTTGGTATAATAATTTCTTTTACTAATAATTTTAATGCATCTGCAAATGGTTGCATTAAACCTCATACTCCAACAGCATTTGGTCCACATCGACGTTGCATCGATGCCATTATTTTTCTTTCAGCTATAGTAACAAATGCAACAGTCATTAAAATTGGCACTAATACTATTAGAATTTCTAATATATTAAATAATATTGTCATTTTTTTTTGTTATAAATTTTTATTGTATTTTATTATAAAAACATTATATTTATAATATTATAAATAAGAAAGAATTTATTTTATTATTTCAAATACAATAAAACTTGGGGTTTTAATTGTATTTTAAATATATGATTTATATAATCAATATATAGATATATATTATTTTTCTATAATACTTCAAAAATGTGACTTTTAAATAAGACTATACCAACTATCAAGAATATTAAATCATATTTTGTGTGTATGAAACATATTATTAAAAATATGATTAGTACCTAAATTGGTACAATAAATGTGTCATATTTAAACATCAAAGAAAAAGATATAATATACAATGATGTATTAACCTATAGGTTTCTGGTGTATAATTAAGTAAAAAAAGTATAACTAATAATTATTCCAAATTATTAATTTCAGTAACATGTGCTTTTTTCACTATATTTAAGGCACCTTCTTTTAATTCATAAACAAAACCTACAATTAATATATAAAGGAAAGCCAATACGTTATTTTTACTAACATTTTGATATTTTTGATAAATAGCAGTATAAGGAAAAATCAGAATAATTTCTAAATCAAATACTAAAAATAATAAAGAAACTCTGTAAAATATAACGTTAAAACGTTCCCGTGTTTGCACAAAACTTGTGAAACCACACTCAAAACCTCCACCTTTATCTAAATATTTTACACTTAATGAAAAATAAGAATTTATAAATAATAATAAAGCAGCTATTATTAAAGTAGCAATAATAAAATAAAATAAATTTCCTATTATACCTTCAGAATGTAAAGTATTAAATTTTGAATTATCGAAAAAGGGTAATATTAGACTATATCGATAGGATACAAACATATTTATGGTAGTTCATCTTTTTATATTATTTAACTTTTGAAACTGTTGAATCTTAATTGATTTTAATTTTCCTATATAATTTTTAACATACTTAACTAAACCTAAAATAATAAAACCTACTTTTGCTAACTTTCAATTCCTGACTTTATTTATATTAAATACTTCTGCTTTTAATGAAGCTAATACAATTATAAATTTATCTCATTTTATAATTGTAAGAACTTTAATAAATGACTTAGATAATATAATATAATATATTCATTTAATTATTAATCAAGGATTATAAAACCCACTTATTTTATTTGATCCCGGAAAAGAAATAAATTCCTTTTTTTTAGGAGATTCTGAGTTTGAAACAAACTTTTTTATTATTCTTACTTCTTTAGTTTGAGGATTATCAGCTGTCAATACAATAGCACCTATCATTCCTAACAATAACAATACACTTATAATATAAATATATGAATGATATACCGTATATAACACATCCCCAATAGCAGAAATTTGTGTTACTCGATTTGCTGCAGAATTCCAATCAGGTACTACTAATAGATAGTTATAATTTTGTAATTCTTCTTCATATTTATACGCAAATAACTTATTAAACTTAATGTCCAAATTTCATATATATTCACCTTCTGTTTTCAACTTATTATCTAATACAACGTCTAAACTTAATTTTTTGTCTTCTATTAATTCTGGTTTCAATCTCTTTTCTGTCTCGGTTTTGTTTTCGTTGGCTGAATAAAATTCTAATTCTATTTTAGAATCTATATTTGATTCAAGAGATTCACTTTTTAAATCCTTATCCTTCCATGCCATATCTTTTAATACATAATTTGAATTAGAATATAATTCCTTATTTCATTCATTATCTAAATTAGATTTATTATTTGCCACATTAAATGAATTGGATCCATTACCTGTGTTTGAACCGTTATCAGTACTTGATCCATTACCTCTATTTGATCCATTACTTCAGTATACACCATTATCGGAATAAGGTCCACCACCTATAATTGAACCATTATTTAGAACGATTAAATCATTCATAATTAAAGCTATCCCATTCTGCATATTATTTCACTCTAACTCAATTTTAAGCATTAATTGTTTTATTCATGCCTCATAAATATGGATAGAATTTTCTATATTATCTAAAATTGAGCTATAACAACTTAATAACATATCCAATTCTTTTAACAAATCCTTTATACTAAGTATATCCCTAAGTAGATTTTGCTCCTCTCTATCTGTAGTTTTTCACATTTTGAATATTATTCAGGACTCCGATTTCAGAACATCCTCAGACAAAATTACTCCTTTATTCTTTTGTAAATATAAATACTCTAATTCTGTTTCTTTTAATTTATTTATTAGGACTAATTTATCATTTTCCTTACTTTGTACACTAACTTTTGTTTTTGCCAACGTAGATTTAATTCAAGTAAATCAGGGATCCATTTCCCTTAGAGCTGCTCACTTTTCTAAGATTATCTCCTCGTTATCATGAGAATTACCTATAATAAAAGAGTTACTACTTGGTATTCCACACTGAAAATCGTTATTTATGTTAATGGATACAATAGTATCTAACTCATCTCGATCATTATCTCTATATTCTTTAGATTCCTCTTTATCCATTTTCTTTTTTTCATCATTCTCACTAGGTTCCTTCTTATTATAAGAAATTACTATAGCATTTGATTTTTTTTCTGATATCAGCCCTGGAACATTAGGAGTAAATAAAATATCTTTTTCTGCCAAAAATCAATGTAAATTCGGGTTATGTAATTTATCTTTAATTAACATATTTTCATCTTCCTCTAAGGTATTTAATTTGGGGTGAAAGATATCTCCGTCAATATTAAATAAATTATCATTAACAACCGGTTTTCTTATTATATTAATTGAAAGACTTTTCATTTTAACTACACCAATATTATATAAAATATTTTTTAGTGTAAAAAAGAACCCACCTAATAAAAGAAATAATAAAGGAAGGTAATTATTACTTCTTTTTTCAACAACCTCAATATCAATCATCATAATTACAAATAAAAACAAAATAGCTATTGCACCAATATAAACCACTATGTACGATATACCCAAATATGTAATTCCAATGTATATTAAATAAAACGCTACTAATATATATAGTACAATTAAATTAAATACAGATATAATAGCATTTTTAGTAGTAATAACAAATACTGCTGCTATAATCGCAAGTAGAGGTAGTAAAATTTTTAAAACGCCAATAGGTAGAAACAATTCCATACATAGTTAAATATCTAAAAATATAAATAACAAATTAACAAATATATTATATTTTAATATATTAATATATTTATCCAATAGTCTTTTTTATTTTTAAAATTTATCATAAATGATACCTTTTTCCTGTATTATGTCTTTATACAAAGGAAAGACATAATACAGGAAAAAGATAGAAATTTGCTTATTAAAATTAATTTATCTTTCGCAGTATAATTATTATTATTAACTAATATATAATAAAACACAATGGTTTTAAAAGAAAGTATCAATACTTTCTTTTAAAACCAACTCTCTGCTGAGTTTAACCTTTTAAAAGAATTATTAAATAAACCTTAATCAAAATTATCTATTTAATTTAAATTGGAATATTTAAATATATTTACAATTATATACTAATATATATATATATATTTTATTTAAAAAGTTCTTTAAATTCTTTATATACCACCACGTCTTCACTATGATTAAGAGTCAAAAATGAGATAAGGACACAAGAATTGAAAAAATATAAATTAGTCTAAGATAAATTAATTTAAGAAATAAAGACAAATAATTAAAAATTTCGATTAATAACCGAAATTGAGAACGGACGGAATCGAACCGCCTATAGTACAACTAATGGGTTTACAGCCCACCTCCCAAACCAGATGAGAATCATTCCCTAGGAGATTTATTAAAGTGTTTTTTTTCATTATCCAGCTGCAGGTTCCCCTACAACTACCTTATTTCGACTTAACAGAGATCAAGATCATACATTCAAATTTCCACAAAAAATCGAGAAACCTTAACCTATTACTAAATTAAAGCAACTTACCATAAATATTTTACCTTTTATGGTAAGAAATCACTTAATGGTGACTTCCTCCCTACTTCTTCACACCTTTATCGGAACTAAGTATAAATACTTAGTAAGTACGATAAGGCACGTCGAAAAACTCAAAGATTTATTTTTCCTATTATAAATACCTACCCGAAGGATACGTAATAGAATAAGAAAAAACCTTAAATATTCTTAAATAGAAATATAAGTAATAATTCTAATATATATATATTCAATCATCAACTGATTGAATGTAATATCACGATTTCTCTCTTATTTCTTTCCAATAAATTATCATATACAATAATATTAAATATATTAATTTAATAAAAACAAAGTCCGAAATAATTAAAATATATAAACTAAATTTTTAGCCGTTACTTAAAAAATAGTTATTTGTATATTAATTTTCATTTAAAAATATAAATTAAAATCAAGAAAGAATAATGTTTATATTATCATCCTAACCTTTCTAGTCTTAAAGGATGATTTTAATAAACAAGTTAAAAAAACGTATAAGCATTTAATTTATTAAACAAAAGGTTCAGTTTCATAAACAAGCTTATATATTAATTATAGGCAAACTTCATTTAAGTATAAAACCCTTCCTGCACATATCTCTCTTTCCGCCTGACGAGTGGTTAGTACACCCGGGATATCAATTTCACCGTTACGGTTCTGATAAACGATTACTAGCAATTCCTTCTTCATGTAGCTGAGTTTCAAGCTACAATTCGCACATTATGTCTTTCTTATTTTAAGGATTAGCTCCGATCTATTTTTGGCATCATCGCGTCCCTTTGTTAAGAAACTTGCGGCACGTCGGTAGCCCACTCCATCCGGGCCATAACGACTTATCTTCACCCTCTATTTAAACTAAAACAGGGACGCAAGAAAGATAGGACTTACTTCTTGCCTAATAATTCTCATTCTATTTTCTATAATATACTCATAGTAAGGTCCCCTCGCCCCTATCGGGCTGGGTTCTTCTTATTTAACAAAAAATTGGAATTTATATAAAAGTAAACATAGAGAATGGACCAATAATTCTATGTTTTTAGATATAAATTTGTCTTTGTAGGACAGAAGGAGGATTTCGCCCGTTTGAGTCGGATTTAACCATACATCTCACGACACGGACTTAAGACAGCCATGCAACACCTGTAATTATATTTCTTTAAATACTATTCATTCGAAATCTATTCACGAAGTGGTAAGGTTCTACGCGGGTTATCGTATTAAACAACATGCTTCACTGCTGGTCTCCACGGGTCGTCTAATGATTTGGGTTTCCGCCTTGCGACCATACTCCCCAGGTGGTATGCTTAGCACCTTCGTTTATCCTGTGTAATGGTTTGATATATTTAAATTTATTAGCTATTATTCTACCTAGAAAAATGTATACTATTAATATCACTTAAATGTATCCACGATTTATTTACTTTCTTACTAAACTATATTAACACACCAATGGTATATTTCCTTAGCACCCTTATCTTTTTTTCTCGATTATTATTAATTCTTTTATTCTCAGTTATTATTAATTCTTTTACTCTTACCATACACATTATACCTAAACGTATTTAATACGACCGGTAAGAATTTAGAAAGAATTGAAAGATTTTAGGTATGAAATTTAAATTATATATATTATAATATATTCAGGTAGAATTATATTTTTAATACTTATAAATAAAAATTTTTTAGTATACGAGTAATTTATTCAACTAATTATTATAATCAGTAATTTTTAACTAATACTGAACTTATCATAATTATTACAATTAGAAAAATTACTAATTATAATAATTTTTTCACGTTAATTTTTCATTATATTATATTATATGAAATCTAACCAATATCACAACTTTAATATATCAGACCTATCTACACAATGGCATACATCGTTTTCTGCATGGACTACTGGGGTCTCTAATCCCGATCGATACCCATGCCTTCGTACCTCAGCGTCAGTTTAATATAGTAACATGCCTTCGCCGCTTCGCATCCCCTAGAAAATTCAGGTATTGTTACACTCCCTTCTAGGTAATTGGTACTCCTTTTAAACTCTAGTTTAGCATTATCAGATTCACTCTCACGTGATATAAACATGATTTACTATACCGCCTACGTACCCTTTAGACCCATTAATGACGAATAACGCTTGCCTCTTACGTCTTACCGCGGCTGCTGGCACGTAACTTAGCCAAGACTAGGTAGGCCTCTTTATATATTTATAGTAATTCTCTCAAATACATTCCAAGTACCCAATTGAACTGGCTATAAATTTTTGACATTGTTCTTTTTAATAACCTATTTTAATAATACAGGTGTATATATTATCACTTAGTATCATTAAATTAACTGATATCCTTTCAGCCCGCTTAAAATAAATTTTATTGCTCGATCCATCAAAGATGGACTGACTAAAAGTGGCATATAAATTTAGTTAAACTTAAAATTTTAAAAATTAAATTCCAGTATTTAGTCTAAACTATATAAGATAACGTCATCATCCTCTCATTCCTTAGGGTTTTACCTGCAATTCAGCACACATTAAGTGGTTGTTTTCACCCCCTTAGATAGCTGGTTCGGCCTTTCGGCCATTGACCAATATTCCCTACTGCTGGCCACTAATTTATGTAGCTAGGCTGTTATTTCATCGCCAATGTGGTCGTTCCTCCTTCTGAGATTCGACTACGGTTCACAGGCTAGTTGAGCTATTACCTCTCCTACTA
>Ga0209139_10000029_pt1 | contig 35736 bp, 34 predicted proteins | sample BogFormECP14_OM3_FD_188246 | JGI IMG/M metagenome (GOLD analysis project Ga0209139, IMG submission 188246) | Bog forest soil microbial communities from Calvert Island, British Columbia, Canada - ECP14_OM3 (SPAdes) (version 2) | ecosystem: Environmental > Aquatic > Freshwater > Wetlands > Bog ...
GTGCTATCGGCATGCGGCGCAAACGGTCCCAACGCGGGGCAGACGTCGACGACAACGGCTGCGACGTCGGCAAGCACTACAACCGCCGTCGCCACACCACCGGCAACGCGAAGTCCGCACACCGAGAAGTGGATTGACCTGCAGCTCGGTGACTGTCTGGCCGAGCTTCCGCCCAGCGACCCCAGCGTGGTCACCGTCACTGTCGTCGACTGCTTGACTGCCCATGCAGCAGAGGTTTACCTTCGCGGGCCGATGGCGGTTAACGCCGCCGTCGCCGACGTCGCCAATCAACAATGCGCTGCGGGGTTTTCGCAGTACACCGGGCGATCCGTCGACAGCAGCTCATTCGCGGTGACGTACCTCATCGACTCCAATCAGGATCGAACCTCTGACAATCCCGTCCCGAGTACCGTCATCTGCCTGCTGCATGGCGCCGACGGTCAAACTCTGACAAAGTCCGAGCGACGCTGATCAGCCGACCGACCACGCCGGCTCGAGAAAGAGCTCACCCCATTCGTTGCGGGCCGCTGACTGAGCATCGACAGAGGCGGAGGACTTCTCGCCACCGTTGGCGAGATGGACGAGCGCCCACGCCATCGCGAACACCGGCATCCTGTGACGTTGTGCTGCGCTGAGCAACTCGTGGAAAGCTGTTTCCGAAGGACACCGACGCAGGCCAATGAGAATGCCCTTCGCGGTGTCCAGGATGCGACCGCCGTGCACGTCCACCGTCATGCTGTGCTTACCTCCGTATTGAGCATGCGTATATCCGTCGTCCACAAAACGACGACAAATCACCTGCCGATGTGGACATTTCGCGGGCGTGGTCCACCATCGAGCACTGTGCCATGATTTGCGCACGCAACCGGCCGCGCCAGACTTGCGTGCGTATCGGTATGGGCCTGTGATCGTCTTGGTACAAAACAGGGCGAAGCGATGAGGTATGACGCCGCTACCGAGCCGCGTATGCCTGCTACTGGACGACCTGCGAATCCCCCGGCGCCCCTGAACGGGAGTTAAACGCCCCCCGAACCGCCGATGTGAAAGTTGACCGGTCGTGCAGCATGATGTGCTGGTGTTTGGGCTTGTCGTAATCGTTGCGCTGTTTGCCACGGTGATCGTGGGCACGGTCCTGGGCCGGCGTTATCGCGTGGGCCCCCCGGTTTTGCTGATCGTGCTGGGCGCATTGTTGGGTTTGATTCCGCAGTTCGGCGGCGTTCGGCTCGATGGCGAGATCGTGCTGCTGCTCTTCTTGCCCGCGATCCTCTATTGGGAGGGCCTGAACACCAGCTTTCGCGAGATACGCGCAAACTTGCGCGTCATCGTTTTTCTCAGCATCGGCCTGGTCATCGTCACCGCGGTGGCAGTGTCCTGGACGGCACGGGCGCTCGGAATGGAGTCACACGCGGCGTCGGTCCTCGGTGCCGTGCTCTCCCCCACCGACGCCGCTGCCGTGGCCGGCCTGGCCAAACAGCTACCACGACGCACCGTCACCGTGTTGAAGGCGGAAAGCATCATCAACGACGGGACTGCGCTCGTGCTGTTTGCCGTGGCCGTCTCCGTTGCGGTCGGCGGTAATCCGGTCGGCCCTCTCGACTTGACGGCCCGTTTCGTCGGTTCCTATGTCGGCGGCATCTGCGCCGGGCTATTGGTCGGGCTCGCGGTGACGCAGGTGCGTCGTCGAATCGACGCACCGCAGGAGGAGGGCGCCCTGAGCCTGCTCACACCATTCGCAGCGTTTTTGCTGGCCCAAGCGATTCATTGCAGTGGCGTCGTCGCTGTTCTGGTGTCGGCCCTGGTGATGGCGTACGCCTCGCCGTACGTGATCCGGGCTCGGTCCCGCCTCCAGACTTTCGCGTTCTGGGATCTCGCGACGTTCCTGATCAACGGCTCGCTATGGGTGTTCGTCGGCGTCCAGATGCCGCATGCGGTGCGCGGTATTGCCGGCGTCGACGGCGGCCTTGGCCACGCCGCGTTACTGGCTCTGGCCGTCACCGGCGTCATCATCGTGAGTCGGTTTGCCGGTGCGGAAGCCGTCACCGTATTGCTTCGCACGGTGGACCGGCGTGCGGTGCAGCGCACCCGTCGCGTCGACTGGCGCCAGCGAATGGTGTCCAACTGGGCGGGCTTCCGCGGCGCAGTGTCGCTCGCCGCGGCGTTGGCCGTCCCCCTGACCACGCACAGCGGCGCCCCGTTTCCGGATCGCAGCCTCATCGTCTTCGTGGTCTGCGTCGTGATTCTGGTGACCGTCGTGATTCAAGGCAGCACACTAAGCGACGTAGTTCGCTGGGCCCGGATGCCCGAAGACGCAAGTCACGCTGATGAATTGCAACTGGCCCGCTGTCGTGGTACCCAGGCCGCGCTCGAAGCCCTGCCGGTGGTCGCCGGTGAACTCGGCATCAGCGATGACCTATTGAGGCGTTTGCGAAAGGAATACGAAGAACACGCGGCGCTCGTCGAAGCCGGTGGCGACGCTGAGGGTTCCAATGAGGTAGCCGAGCGGAGCGATCTGCTTCGACGGGTGCGCCTTGGCGTACTCGAACACAAGCGCCGGGCCATCATCGAGCTGCGCGACCAAAATCGCATCGACGACATCGTGCTGCGCGAGTTGCAGGGGGTGATGGATCTCGAGGAGGTGCGGCTTCTCGATCCTGCCGACACCGAGTGACGACGCTAAAGTCCTTAACGCATTGGCACTTTGACGGCGATCAAGTTGGCGATATCGATGGCCGAGTTCTTCGGGTCGGGGCTGCATGTGTTGACGTCGACGATCACGTTGTTCTTCATCGCCAGCGCCCGACCGCAGGCCCATCCGCCGGCCCTCGCATTCTGTTGCGTTGCAATCACACTCAGTGTGCCGTTGGTATCCGATATCGGCCCGACCGTCCACTGTGTTCCGGACTGGAGATGGGTATACCCGTGGCACGCCGGCCACCGTAGCGCCGAGGCAACCGCGAAAACCCTGGCCAGCTTTGCAGTGGGAAATAGCACTACCGCCTGCTCGGCATAGTGAGTGAAATTGTCGCCATCGTTCAGTGCCCGGTCACGCACGGCGGTAAAGCCGCTGTTCGCGTAGACCTGGGCTTGCGCCGCGCCGTCGATGGCCAGGCATTCCGGGGGCTTCATGGTGGCGCTGTCGTCGGACATCGCGTCGTGCCTTCTGGTGATCGCCATGTCTTTAGCGCCCATGACCGGGCTGATCTGCTCCGGGGTGAGCAGCAACGCATCGAGCTCACGCTCGACAACAGGACGCGGAATGAGCGACGTGGTCGTGGTCGTGGATTTGACACTGGAATGGTTGCTACCGCCGCCGCAGCCAGCGCCAAGAATGCAGATGCCGGCAACGGCGACGGCAGCCGTTAAATGGCGCATCTTTCTTCATCCCCATTCCCCCGAAACCCCAAGCCTACCGCGGGCTTCGACGGATAACGCCAAGGAACTACGCCAATTTTAGACTCCGCTCAGTGAATCCAAATAAGACGCAAATAGTTTGCGGAATACATCCATGCCGCAATGTGTAACGGCGCGTCGCCGTGATGCTCGGCTAGGCCTCACCGACGGCATGCTCATCGACCGGATTGCGGCGGTTGACGATAAGTGGGTCGCTCTTCGTGAACGGGAAGTCCGGCAAGTCGTCGATATGCGTGTTGAAGGTCGCCGCGAGCACTTCGCGCGAATATGCACTCACCGACGCGCGGTAGCCGATGTCGCCGGGTGCGGGCTGGTCGAAGAAGATCGTGAAGTGCCAGCCCGGTGATTCCACCACTTCGATGTGATGCGGGTAGGCGCGCGGGATGAAGTAGACGTCACCCTGCTTGAGATACCACGTGTCGACCGTGCCATCCGGATCCATCACCGTCATCCGTCCTGAACCGCTTTGCACATAACCCATTTCGGCGGTAATCGGATGCCAGTGGGGCTCGCGCATCCCGTCTTCGCGGATCCGCAACGAGTACATCGACAGGTCCTTCAATGCCGGCCAGAACTGCACCCGGGCCAGGCGGGCGGAGCCGACAGCGATGCTGATCGGCGCTGACTGCGCCTCGACTTCGAATTTGTGCGGGTCGCCGAACTGCGCGTTGCCCGGCACCACCGGCTCGCCGCGGCGCGCGGCAAGTGCACGATCGGTGGTGCTGCGTCGAATGGCGGCGAAGTCCGACGCATCGAGATCGTACGTGTTGCCCAGCACCGCATCGGTCATCGCGCCAAAGGCAGCACCCAACCCGAAGTCCTCGGGGCGTTCGTGGCGGAATGCGATGATGAATTCCGCGGCGTCTTGCCCGATGTTCTCGATGTGATGCAGTGACCCTGAATCGATGTGGAACATGTCGCCGGCGGTGATTATGAACGAGGAGAACTTGCTGCCGGTGTCAAGCACCGACACCAGTGCGGTGCCCGAGACGCAGTAGGTCAGCTCGTTGGCGTTGGCATGCCAATGCGGGGTCCGCATCGCGCCTGGGTTGAGGACGAGCCGCTTGATCGACATGCCTTGCAGGATTGGAAAGTTGTCAACTGTGACGCGCCGGATCGAACCCAGATCGGACTCCTCGACGATGTCGCCCTCGAGCAGCGAGATGGTGTGGTGGCTGGTGCGTTCAGTGGCGATGGTCATGACATTCCCTCCTCCTCGGTGCGGTGAGCGACCGGTGGTTGATGGACGCTCCGCGTGCCTACAACGTTGCCGGGCTGCGCGATCCACGTCCAAGACCCGCTTGTAATGGTCTGATAGCCCTCGTTTATCACGCGGGCATAGCGCGCGTTGGGTACCGTCGACGCGTGACCCTTCGGCGGGAAAGCCCAATTCGCGGTCGGCGGCTGCGGCTCGACGAGGCGTTGATGGAGCGCGCCCTGATGAGTCCGGCCGGATACCGCTTCCTGCTCCACGTCGCCCCGCGTATCGACAAAGTGGTGATCCCGCGGACACACGGCCGCCTGAGCTCGGCCGGAATCGACAGGGTAGGGCTGGTCACGACGACCGGTGCGAAATCGGGCTTGGCGCGCACTCAACCGCCGGTATTGATCGACGACTCTGACGGGCTTCTTGCGATCGGCCAACTATGGTCGCCCACCACACCCGGCCTGGAGCGCCAACCTGCTGGCGCACCCCGAATGCACCGTCGAGTTCATGGGTCCGCCGGCGAAGTACCGCGCCGAGCTGCTCACCGGCGACGCGCGCGCCTCGGCATGGGCCACGGCCACCGACTTCTACGCGGGCTACCGCGCTACCGCGCCAGCTGCGCACCACGCGAGATCAGGCTTTTCCGGCTCAAGCCCATCGCCTGAGGGCGCTTATCGACCTCTTCGGTTCTTGGAGTTCATGGCTTGTTCAGCCAACCGTCGATGTCAGATCGTTGACCGCACACAAGCAGCGGTTCTGCTGGCTATATGCGTGTCGTTCAGGTCGCCAACTTCTACGGACCCCGCTCCGGCGGCCTTCGGACCGCCGTGGACCGGCTGGGTGCGGAATACTGCGCCGCGGGCCACGAAGTGTTTCTGATCGTCCCGGGTCGGCATGCCGAGCAGATCCAGCTGCCCACCGGCGTGGTGCGAATTACCGTGCCCGCCAGGCTGATTCCGTTCACCGGAGGCTATCGCGCGGTGTTGCCCGGACCAGTGCGGGCACTGCTGGAAGCGCTCGGACCGGACACCTTAGAGGTTTCTGATCGACTCACACTGAGATCGCTGGGCCGCTGGGGACGCGAACATGGCGCCACCACCGTGATGATTTCTCACGAGCGCCTCGATCGCCTTGCGGGCCAAGTACTTCCGCGCCGAACCGCGAGGGCGTTCGCTGACTTCGCCAACCGGCGCACCGCCGCCAACTACGACACCGTGGTTTGCACCACCGGGTTTGCGCGCGAAGAGTTCGATCGCATCGGCGCAACGAATACCGTCACCGTCCCACTGGGCGTGGACCTGGAGACCTTCCATCCGTGCCGACGCTCGGCCCTGGTACGCCAGCGCTGGGCGACGCCGTCGCAGATCCTGCTGGTGCACTGCGGCCGCCTCTCGGTAGAAAAGCGGGCCGACCGCAGCATCGATGCGGTGGCGGAATTGTGTGCCGCGGGTATTGAAGCCCGACTGGTCGTCGTGGGCGACGGCCCATTGCGGGCCAGGTTGCAGCGGCAGGCCGCAGGACTGCCGATCGATTTCACCGGTTTCATTTCCGATCGGTACACCGTCGCCGCGTTGCTGGCCTCGGCTGATGTCGCGCTTGCGCCAGGACCGCACGAAACCTTTGGGCTGGCTGCGCTGGAATCGCTGGCATGTGGGACACCGGTTGTGGTTTCCCGCACGTCGGCGCTCGGCGAAATCATCACCCCGGACAGCGGCGCCCTGGCCGACAACGACCCCGCGGCCATCGCGCAAGCGGTCAGCGCAGTCGTCAGCCGGCCCGAAGACCACCGGCGTGCCTGCGCGCGGAGCCGCGCCGAGATGTTCACGTGGCAGCGCGCGGCGGTGGGAATGCTGAGCACGCTCGGAGCCGCGTCGGTCAGCGACGACTTGGCGACTGGCGAAAACACCGCATAGCGCTACGCGCTGCGGTCTGGCTCCGGTTAGCTTGCAGGCCCGGCGGGTCCCGCCTGGCCCGTGAGCGGATTGACTTGCACCGTCATCGGACCCCGTTGTCCCGCAGCGTTGCCCTTTCCGCGCTGCTGCGCTTGAGCGAGGGCATTGATCACCGGGTTGTCCTTCATGAGCTGTTTGCGGTCTTCCTCGGACAGCTCGTAAAACGCCCACACACCCCAGGCGGCGGGCCGGACATACAGCGTCACCTTCTGGTGTCGACGCTTGTTCTGCGTCAGCACCACAGGAATGGGCACCACCCGATCCAGCGTCGCGGAGCTGACCAGCTCTTGCGCGATCTTGTCCACATCCACCGCGTCCTGAAGCTCGTAGACCAACGACTGGTGGGGTGTGTGGGATGGGCCTTGGAGGGCCAGGAACCACGCCATCTGGCGTCTCCTTCGCTCGTCGTTATCAGCGCAACTGTAGAGGACGTGGTCGCGTCCAGCGGCAAGAATTCAGCTCGCGCTCAACAGTTTCGCCGATCGGTGAGGTTCTGCCGCGACTAACTTGGATCCGGAAACGCTACCGGGCCGGCGGGCGCCCCTCGCGCAACCACGACCGGCATCGACGTCGACGCATTGACACGCAATATCGTTTCCACCACGTCGATGAGGTCGTCGACCGGCATCAACTTGCCCGGCATACAGCCACGCGATGACCAAAGCGGAACGGCCTTCATAGCGAGGTCCATATCCCACCCGACGTTCATTCCCGTCGCGGCGTCGCCCTCGCCGCCACCGCACTCCCCCACAATCAGGCACGTGAAGCCGATGTCGGGGTGTTCCGAGCGCCAGGCATCGACAAGTTGCTGCAGCGCTGCCTTGCTGACGCCATAGGCGCCGAGCCCCGGCCAGGGCGGTCCGAAAGGGCCCGCGTCGGAAGAGAGGTAGACCGCCTTGCCCGCCGAGGCCGTCAAGTGCGGCACCGCCGCCGCCGTCACCAGTGCCGCACCGATCACATTGGTATCGAAGACGCGCCGCCACGTGTCCGCATCGGTGTCGACCATCCGGACGAGTGGCCCTATCGCGGGCGTGTAGATCAGGTTGTCAATACCGCCGAGCGCGTCGGCGGCTTCGTTGATCGCCGATCGACACGATCTCTCATCGGTGACATCGCATTCGATGGCGACCGCGTCCGAACCCGCCTCCTTCGCAGCCGCCTCGATACGCGCGCGACGACGCGCGAGCAACGCGACCTGAGCGCCACGCTGCGCGAGACCGACACCAATGCAACGCCCGAGGCCACTCGAGGCGCCGACCACCACTGTCCTTGACATATTTGCCCTCTCTTGTAACGAGCCCGCTGCAGGCACAGCGTATCGGCCACCCTTTGGGTGGGTAACTCCCGGCCGTTGCCGGACGATCAGTCCAGGCCATTAGACGGTTGCTCCGGATAGTCGGTGACCTGGAATTTTGTGAGTTTAGACACATCGCTTAGGGGCTAATCCCGCCTGGCAATGAGCGGGCACGCCCCGCGAAAGGTAGCTGAATTTCAGGAGTGTGATTCGGATGGGGATGGCGTCTTTCGCGGTAGCGGAGATGGGAGCCGACGAGCGCGATTACGACAACTGGCTAACCACCCTGACCCAAGCGTCTGTGCGCCTGGATCAGTTGCAGAAGGTGGTAGGTGAGCTGTGCCAGCTGTGCGAAAACGACGACGTCGTGCAAAGCCGACAGGTCCTGGAGGTACTCGAAAGGCACGGTGCGCTCACCAAGCCCGCTGATGCGGGCTCCGACGCCGCCTAGCTGAGGCAGTGACCTGCTCACTACGGTGGGCAAGATGAAGTATTTGGACGTCGACGGAGTCGGAACAGTCAGCCGGATCGGGCTGGGCACCTGGCAGTTCGGTTCCCGCGAGTGGGGCTACGGGGACAGTTACGCCTCAGGAGCCGCGCGAGACATCGTTCGTCGCGCTCGCGCCTTGGGCGTCACGCTCTTCGATACCGCCGAGGTATACGGGCTGGGTAAGAGCGAACGGATTCTCGGCGACGCGCTCGGAGACGAGCGTGCCGAGGTCGCGGTTGCCAGCAAGATCTTTCCGGTCGCTCCTTTCCCCGCCGTGGTCAAACAACGCGAGCGGGCCAGTGCTCGACGGCTGCAGCTGGACCGCATCCCGCTCTACCAGGTCCACCAACCCAACCCGGTGGTTCCCGACTCGGTGATCATGCCGGGCATGCGCGATCTGCTAAACAGTGGTGCCATCGGCGCGGCCGGCGTCTCGAACTATTCGTTATCTCGTTGGCAGAAAGCCGATTCCGCGCTCGGCCGACCGGTCATCAGCAACCAGGTGCATTTCTCGCTCGCCCACCCCCACGCGCTCGAAAACCTCGTGCCGTTCGCCGAGCGGGAGAACCGCGTCGTAATCGCCTACAGCCCACTGGCGCAAGGACTCTTGGGCGGCAAGTACGGGGTCAACAACCGGCCTGGTGGCGTGCGCGCCATCAACTCACTTTTCGGCACCGAGAACCTGCGCCGGATCGAGCCGCTGCTGCAGACGTTGCGCGACGTCGCCGCGCAGGTTGATGCCAAGCCCGCTCAGGTCGCGCTGGCCTGGTTGCTCAGCCTGCCCAACGTGGTCGCCATTCCCGGAGCGTCGAGCGTCGAGCAGCTCGAGTTCAACGTCGCCGCCGCAGATATCGAGCTGAGCGCGGACTCCCGCGACGCGCTAACGGCAGCCGCCCGCAATTTCCGGCCGGTCTCGACGCGGCAGTTCCTCACCGACACCGTCCGAGAGAAGCTCGGCCGTCACTAAGTGGTTCAGAGGATGTAGAGCATCTCCTGGTAGGTGGGCAGCGGCCAAAGATCGTCGGCCACAATGCCTTCGAGCGCGTCGGCGGCTGCCCGAATCGCTGCCATCGCCGGCAACAACTCTTCCTGCGCATGCTTGGCTTCATCTAGCGCAGATTCCGCCGAGTGATCGGACAGTGCCGCTTTCAGCTTTGCCAAGCCCGCCTCGAGATCGGCGATTGGTGCCGAAACCGCTTCCAGCGCAGCGATGCTCGGCTCGATGCCGGCGGCCTTCAATGCGGCAACGTTCTGGGCAAGCTCGGTCTGGTAGCGGATCCCGGCCGGCAGGATGATGGTCGAGCCGATCTCCAGTGCGAGCTTGGCCTCGACTGCGACCGTCAGCGCGTACTGCTCCAATCGGACCTCATAGCGGCTGTGCAACTCACGCTCGCTGAAAACCCCGTATTTCTCGAAGAGTTCGACCGCTTCCGGCTTGACCAGCTCCGGCACGGCGTCCAGCGTGGTCTTGAGGTTCGGCAGGCCGCGCTCGGCCGCCTCGATCTGCCACTTCTCCGAATAATTGTTGCCGTTGTACACCACGTCGCCATGCTCGGTGATGATCTCGGTGAGCAGTGTCTGTACTGCCTTGTCGAAGTCCTCCCCGTCGCCGACAGACTTCTCCAGCTTCGTGGCTATGTAGTCCAGCGAGTCCGCCATGATCGTGTTGAGGACGATCAACGGCACGGCAACCGTCTGCCCGGAGCCGGGTGCGCGGAACTCGAACCGGTTGCCGGTGAACGCGAACGGGCTGGTTCGGTTGCGGTCGCCCGGGTCGGTCGGCAACGGCGGCAGGGTGTCGACACCGATGATCATGGTGCCCTTGCCTTTTGACGAGGTCGCGGCGCCCTTCGCGATCTGCTCGAAGACGTCGGCGAGCTGTTCGCCGAGGAAGATCGAGATGATCGCGGGCGGTGCCTCGTTGGCACCCAGGCGGTGGTCGTTGGTGGCCGACGCGACCGACACCCGAAGCAACCCGGAGAACTTGTGCACGGCGCGGATCACCGCGGCGCAGAACACCAGGAACTGGGCATTCTCATGCGGTGTGTCGCCGGGAACCAGGAGCGAGCCCAGCTCGGCGTTGCCCAACGAGAAGTTGACGTGCTTACCGGATCCGTTGACGCCGGCGAACGGCTTCTCGTGGAACAGACATTCCATGCCGTGCTTTTTGGCGATTGTCTTGAAGACCGTCATCGTCAGCTGCTGGTGGTCAGAGGCGATGTTGGCCCGCTCGAACATCGGCGCCAGCTCGAACTGGCCGGGGGCCACCTCATTGTGCCGGGTCTTGGCGGGAATACCGAGTTTGAACAGCTCGCGCTCGGTGTCCATCATGAAACCGAGGACACGCTCCGGGACCGCGCCGAAGTAGTGGTCGTCGAACTCCTGGCCCTTCGGCGGCTTGGTGCCGAACAAGGTGCGGCCGGCGTTGATGAGGTCCGGGCGCGCCAGGAAGAAGTGCCGATCGATCAGGAAGTACTCCTGCTCGGGGCCGCAGAACGACACGACGTGATTGAGGTCCTTGTGACCGAACAGCTTCAAGACGCGCTCGGCCTGCACGCCCATGGCCTGCTGGCTGCGCAGCAGCGGCGTCTTGAAGTCGAGCGCTTCACCGGTCATCGAGACGAATACCGTCGGGATACACAGCGTGTTGCCGTTCGGGTTTTCCAGGATGTAGGCCGGGCTGGTGACGTCCCAGCCGGTGTAGCCGCGCGCTTCGAAGGTGCTGCGCAGACCGCCGGACGGGAAGCTGGAGGCGTCGGGCTCACCCTGGATCAGGGTCTTGCCGGCGAACTCGGCCAGCGTCTGCCCGTCGGAGACGGGCTCCAGGAAGCTATCGTGCTTCTCGGCGGTCAGGCCCGTCATCGGGTAGAAGACGTGGGCGTAGTGGGTAGCGCCCTTCTCCAGCGCCCAGTCCTTCATGGCGGCTGCAACCGAGTCCGCGACCGCGGGGTCGAGCTTCGCGCCCTTGTCGATCGTCGCCACGATGGACTTGTATACGGCTTTGGGTAGCCGTGCCTGCATCTCCGCCTTGGTGAAGACGCTGGAGCCGAAAATCTGGCCCGGCGTCTCTCCCGGATCGAAGCTGATCGCTGGAGGCACATATGCCTCGACGTTGGTGATCGCTGCCAGGCGCACTGTGTTGCCGCTCAATGGGGTCCCTATCGCTGCGATGCTTTGCATCGATTTGTCGGTTGTCTGCTCGGCCGACATTAAGGACCATCGATGGCGGAAATGTTACGCAGCCGTCAAACCCTGATGGCAACGAAGTTTGCACGGTCAACATCGTGTTTCGGCCGCGCTAGGGCCGCGACTCCTCGGGAGTCCACGCCAGGGGCTGGCCGGGATGGCCGGGGAATAGATAGTCGATGAAAGCCGCCGCGGTCGGTTGCGGTTCGTGATTAGCCAAGCCCGGTCGCTCGTTGGCTTCAATGAAGGCGTATTCCGAGCCGGTGATGTCTGGCACGAGCAGGTCGATGCCCGTCACCCGGATACCGATCGCGTCGGCGGCGGCCACCGCAACCTCACAGAGTTCCGGGTTCACCTCAGAGGTGACGTCGTGGATCGTGCCGCCCTGGTGCAAGTTGGCCGTGTGCCGGACGCGCAGCCGAGTTCCTCGCGACAAGACATCGTCCAGTGTCCAGCCTGCTTCCGCGACCGTCGCCGCCGTGATCTCGTCGAGGGGGATGCGTGACTCACCACCGGTGGCCGCGGCGCGCCGTCGACTTTCGGCCGCGATCAGGTCCCGGACGGTGTGCTCACCGGTGCCGATGATCTCCGGGGGCATCCGCAGCGCGGCGGCCACTACCCGACCATCGATCACCACCAACCGAAGGTCGCTGCCGGCGACCCGCTGCTCGATGAGCACCTCCGGGTGCTGCTCGCGCGCGCGTGCCACGGCAGCGGCGAGCTCGTCGGGACCCTGGTCGGCGAGAACGCCCACGGTGATGCCTTTGCCCTGCTCACCGCGGGTTGGTTTGACGACGACCTCGCCGACTTCCTTCAGGAAGGCATAGTCGTCATCGTCTCGGGTCGCCAGGCGGGCACGAGGCACGACGATGCCGGCCTCGGAGACCAGGCGCCGGGTCAAGCGTTTGTCGTCGCACCGGCACATGGCGATCGCGGAGGTGAACTCGGACAACGACTCGCGGGTGAGGACGCTGCGGCCGCCGTGGGTCAGGCGCATCTCGCCGGCTCCGGCATCCAGAACCTCGACCCAGATTCCGCGGCGCATCGCCTCGTCGGCGATGATCCGCGCGTACGGATTGAGGTCGTCGACCGTCTCGGGAGGCGGGGCGAACAGCGGCTCATTGATCGCGTTCTTGCGTTTGATCGCCAGCACCGGAACGCGGCGAAAGCCCAGCTTTTCGTAGAGGCCGATAGCCGCGGCATTGTCGTGCGCGACGGAAAGGTCAAGATAGGCGCGGCCCGCACTGCGGAAGTGCTCGGCCAGTGCTCGGGTCAGCGCTTCCCCGATTCCAGGGAGGGCGGCGGCGGGGTCGACCGCCAGCGTCCACAGGCTGGATCCGTGCTCAGGGTCGTTGAAGAGCACTAGGTGGTCGACGCCGGTCACGGTGCCCACCACGGCGTTGTCATGGTCGCGCACTGCGATCAGGTAGGTCACCGAGTCGGCATGCAGGTGGTTGTCCCAGATCGTCTCGATTGGTGACGGCACCATTCCGCAGCGAACGAAGACGCGATTCATCGCGTCGGCATCGGCCGGATCGTTCAATGTCCGCACGGTCACGCCGATCGGCGGCGGAGCCAGGCTCTCCTGAGTGTCGTCATCGGTGAAACGCAGTCGATAGGTGTGGCTGGGATCGATGAAAAGCTCAGTCGGGGCTCCGGCGACCACGACGTGAGACTCGCGCGCGTAAATGCAGATGTCGCGGCGCCCGGCCACCTCCCGTCGCAGTGCCTCGGTCAGCGTGGCGGCGTCGGCGAAGGTTTGGCCGAAAATTAATTTGCCCCAACCCAATTCGAGTTCGACATCTTTGGCCATCGCGTCGACCATGTGCTGCGGGGACGCATCGTGCAGGCCAAGCGTGATTGCCTCGGGATGGTCCTCTGCCGGATCGATGGCGGTCATGCCGCCGGTCCCGTCCCCTCGTGGCGCTGCAGCCACGGCGATGCCCACGTCATAGCCATCTGTTTACCCAACTCAACAGTTCGTCTATCAGCTTCCCTGTCGTATTTAAGGCCGCAGCACTAAACCCTAGTCTGGCACCGACTGAATCTTCGCGCAGCACCGGTGACTGCGCGAGGGGGTGGGCAGGTGTCGAGACCTACCGCTTGAAACGCCCCGCGAACCCGCGCAACGGCAGGTCAGCGCTGGTGATCAGTCCCGGCCGCGCCGACAACACCGACGCGATCGCACTGAGGGCGGGCATGCCCGTCACGGTCATGCCGATGGAGGCGAAGTTCTCCGGATTGGACAGGTCCACGCCCGGCTTGGGGAAGATCATGTGTTTGTTGTAGACGCACGGGTCGCCGGTGATCTGCGTGATGTAGCAGCCTTTGATGTTCCAGCTCGGGTCGGTGTGAGGCGTCATCTGCCACTCCAGATGCGTCTCCACCCGCGGAATCCCGTCCACCATGCCCTGGTACTTGATGTAGTTACCGCCCAGCGAACCCTTGGGCAGCGTGTACCAGCCCAGGTCCACGTCCTTGGTACACGCACCCAGCTCGTAGCTGAACTTCACTTCATCGAGCGCCACATCGAAGCAGTCGGCCATCAGCAGCACGCTGTCGGCGAAGACGCGGGTGTACTTTTCGAGCTTTGCCGGGATTCCCGGATCATCCACCGGCAGGCCATAACCGACCTCGATCCAGGTGTCCTTGGAGTGATGGCATGACACGTCGACGGACTCGATGGTGGTGATGTTCTCGATCTCGGCGACATCAGCCGAACACACCACGCCCAGAATCTGATTCAGCCCCGGGTTCATCCCGGTGCCGTAGAAGGTGGCGCCGCCTTTTTCGCACGCCTCGGCCAGCAGCTGGGTTACCGGCTTGCCCGACGGATGCGGGTGATTCTTGTCGCGGTGCCACCCGGTGATCCAGTCCGCGGTGGTGACGATGTTGATTCCCGCCTCAAGCACTTTGACGTACAGGTCTTCGTCGGGGAACACGCCGTGGAAGGTGAGGACGTCCGGCTTGGCCGCGATGATCTCCTCGATGCTTCCGGTCGCTTTCACTCCGTTGGGAGCCAGGCCGACCAGTTCACCGGTGTCCTTGCCGATCTTCTCCGGTGAGTAGCAGTGCACGCCGATGAGTTCCAGATCGGGCCGTGCGGCAATCCGCTTGATCATTTCCGAACCGACGTTGCCGGTGGCAACTTGGAACACGCGAATCGGTGCATTCATTCGGTTGCGCCTTTCTGGGTTGCGACGTAGACGTCGGCGGCGCTGCCACCAATGCCGTCGGGATAGAATTGCCTGGCCCACTTGCGAATTGCGGTGAACCCTTCGTACTCGGCGGTGGCCAACGCCGGCGGGTCCGAGTAGCGCTGGTGCCGCCAGATCTCGATGTCCTGCTCGAACTGGCGGATCACTTCTTGTCCGAATTCACGCGCCTTGGTTTCGGCCCGTTCCGAATCCTTGCCCGGCGTTCGTCCGATGTAGACCATGAACCGGACGTCGGAGGTGGACTCGTCCACCGGGCTGACGGCCGAGATAGTGCGGTTGTCGATCATGCCCCAGCTCTTGGTCACCGCGATTCCCAGACCGCCGTTGATGGCTTCCACGCGGCTGTCGATGTCCTCGATCTTTTGGTTGTCGTCACCCTCGAAGGTGATGGTGAAGTCGACAAAGGACACCGGTTCGGCGAATTCGTGGCGGGTGAAGATCGGCACGATAGGGGTGTTGTGCACGTACTTGAAATGGGCGAAGTCCACACCGTTTTCGAGCACATACTGCGGATGCATTTCCAGACGGTCCCGGTACAACCTTTGCTGCGGGTAGTAGTCGGCGGCGCTGCTGGCGTCGTTGAATCCGGCGAAGATATCCGGCGCCTCGAAGTACGGCGCACGACCGTCGACGTCGTGCCAGATGTAGACCGACTCGTTGCGCTCAACCACCGGATAGGTGCGGATTCGCCGGCCGCGATTAGGGCGGTCCTGGTACGGGATACAGACGTTGCGGCCCTGCTGGCTCCACTGCCAACCGTGAAACGGGCACTGCAATACCTCGCCGACGACTTTGCCGCCGAAACCCAAGTGTGCGCCGAGGTGTTCGCAGTAGGCGTTCATCACGGTGAGCTCACCGGTCTCGGCCCGCCAGGCGACCATCTCCTGGTCGAAGTACTTCATCGTGTGCACATCGCCGACGCCGATCTCATCGGACCAGGCGACTTGGAACCAGCCGGTCGGTTTCATCGACAGTGGCGGTTTGGCCATGTCACGGATGATAGTGGGACCGATCGAAAATTCATAGTGGGTACTATGAAATGTTGACGGAGCCGCTACCATCCAGTAATGACGCAGGCACAAGTGCCTCAACGGCGCAGCAATAAGCGGGGGCTGGCGACCCGCCAGACGATGCTGGACGCCGCGGTGCGCTCGCTGGCCTCGGGCGACCCGGGCGCGGTGTCGGCAACCCGGATTGCCAAGGAGAGCGGCGCTACCTGGGGTGCGGTGCAGTATCAGTTCGGCGACGTCGATGGGTTCTGGGCAGCCGTGCTGCACCGCACCGCCGAGCGCCGCGACGCGACGTTCTCGGCGCTGAGCAGCGTCGAGTCGGACGCCCCGCTACGAGAGCGGGTTGGTGCGATCATCGACACCCTCTACCACGGCCTGGCGTCCGACGATTCCCGCGCGATCGAGAATCTGCGGGCCGCACTCCCCCGCGACCACCACGTGCTGGAACGTCTCTATCCGCGTACCGCTGCCGAACTCTTCTCCTGGGGCAAAAGCTGGCAAGAAACCTGCCAGAACGCCTTCGCCGGTCTGGGCGTCGACCCGCAGTGTGTCCGCGAAGTGGCCGCGCTGATCCCCGGTGCGATGCGGGGGCTGGTCTCCGAGCGCCAGCTCGGCTCGTACGCCGACCTCGACGAAGCCCGCCGAGGGCTAACCAACGCTCTGGCAACCTATCTCGAGCAATCCCGTCCAACCTGACTACCGGACCGCGAGCCGTAGATGCTCGCGACGCCGGACCAGGATGCTGGGTAGCCAGTCCCCGATGTCGGCGGCCCCGATCCAGCTCGTGCGCTCCAGCAGCATGTCCAACACGATGCGGGCTTCCAGACGTGCCAGTGCGGCTCCCACGCAGAAGTGCGCGCCCTTACCGAACGTCACGTGATCCTTGGCGCTCGTTCGGTTGAGCCGGAACTCATTTGGCGCGTCGACGTGAGCCGGATCGCGGTTGGCTGCTCCCCACATCAGGAGCAGGCGGGACCTGGCCGGCAGGTCGATCCCGGCCAGGCTGGTGTCGCGCAGCACGTGTCGATAATGGCCGCGAAACGGCGACTCGAAGCGCAACGTCTCTTCGATGAAAATGCCGAGCAATTCGTGGTTTTCACGAAGCTGCTGTTGGATCTCGAGGCGATCGGCGAGAATCCACGTCGCACTCCCCAATAGCGACGCGGTCGATTCGCCGGCGGCGCCGAAAAGCGTCAGCATGATCGCCAGTGCCGGGGTTTGCTCAAGCTCGCCCGACGCGCACCGGGCGGCCAGATCAGCGATCAGACCGTGTTCGGCACTGGCACTTGCCTTCTTGAAATGTTGCAACACGTAGCCGGACAGTTCTATCGCCGCCATTCCCGCGGCTTGGAGTTGGTCGGGCGTGACGATCCCGTCCAGCAGCGTTGTGGCGGCGTAGGCGAGCCGGATGAGTTGATCGACGTCGTCATCGGGCAGGCCCAGCAGCCTGGCGACCACCATCATGGGAAGCCGGTTGGCTATGGCGCTCATCCACTCGATCTGCCCGTCGCGCAGATTCTCATTCCATAACCGATCCGCGGTGTTGGCCGCGAACTGTTCGATGATCCGAATTCGCCTGGCCGACAAATGCGGTAACAGAATTTTGCGGTGGATTGCGTGCACGGGATCGTCGGCGGTGGCCAAGGCGTGCGAGGGATCCCCGGGCGGACCCATCTCGAACGGGGTGACGGTGCCGTCATCGTGGTAGACCATCGTTGCGGTGAGGTTCGACGAAAAATCCTCGACCCGTTCGACGGCTTCCAGCAGCGCATCCCAGCCGCACACGACGTAGAACACCGAGTCGCCGATACGGTGCACGGGCGCCTCTGCGCGCATGCGGTCATAGAGCGGATACGGATCCTGCAGCGCCACGGTGCTGAAGAACCGGGCCGGATCATCCACCACCGTCATGGGTCCAGGCTGGATGCCTTCCGGGTCGAGGTCAACGGGGCGCGGCAAAGTTGAGGAACAGCTCCCGCCCGAGCCGATTGCGATCGGAATCGTCTGTGCGGTGCCACCTGCGCGCTACCGTGAGAAAACCAGGCTGAGAATTCTCAGCATGAGAGAAGTATTTCAGCAGCCGCGACCAAGGGAGCTCAGTGAGATGCCACGCCACGACTGGCTGGTCGGACGGGATCGCCGAAGCGAAGCGGCCGAACGGATCTACGCCGCGGCGGCCGAGCTGATTGCCCGCCGGGGATACGACGCCTTCACCATCGAGGCCCTGGCGGCGCAGGTCCACTGCTCGCCCGCGACGATCTACCGACATGCCGGCGGCAAAGCTGCTATCCGCGACGCCATCATCGCCATCCAAGCGACGCGCATCGTCGACACAGCGCGCCAAGCCATCAAAGACCTCACCGGTTCGGATCGAGTGGTGACGGCCACCATCGTCGCTCTGCAAGGCCTGCAATCGGATCCGCTGGCTCACTTGATGCGGTCGATGCACGAGACTCCGATCAGCGAATGGATCACTAACTCGCCTGCCGTGAACGGGTTTGCCGCCGAAATGCTCGGCCTCGAGGAAGACGACCCGATCGCCGCGCAATGGCTGATCCGCGTCTTCTTGGCACTGTGGTGCTGGCCGCTCAAAGATCCAGATGCCCAACGCGCGATGCTGCAACGCTTCCTCGGGCCGCCCTACAGCACCGACTGTTAAACGAAATCGGTGCCGCCGTTCACGTAATGGTGGGATGGCTGTTCACCTTCAAATTGATTGCTGCGGAGACGGATTCGGCGATAGATTGTCGGTCATGACTGAGACCAGCAAGATGATCATCGGTGGTGGCGGCGGCTTCGTCGGCGGTGGCGGTGGCGGCGGCTTCGTCGGCGGTGGCGGCGGGTAGCGCCGAAACCGCTCTTCTCTTACGGTCACACCCCTTGTCCCGCGGCGGGACTGGGGTGTGCGGTCCGCGTCGCGCTAATCGCTTGAGGCTGCGATGATCTCGGCCCGCGCCAAGGCACGCGACGCCGCGCCCACCAGCAGGGTCATGGTAGTGGCGATCCTGGTATCAACGGTCGCCTTCCTCGACAGCACCGTCGTCAACCTGGCCCTGCCTGCCATCAAACGCGACCTCGGCGGCGGCCTGGCCACCCAGCAGTGGGTTGTTGACGGCTACTTGCTGGCCTTGGCGGCCACGATTCTGCCCGGCGGTTCCATCTCCGACCTGTTCGGGCGTGTACCGGTCATGCGTTTCGGGCTGGCGGCCTTCGGGACGGGCTCGATATTGGCGGCTACTGCGACCTCTCCGGCGATGTTGATCAGCGGACGCGTCGTCCAAGGGCTGGGGGGCGCGTTTTTGGTGCCCGGCTCGCTGGCGCTGATCGACGCCACCTTCGACCGCGCAGAGCGACCGGCGGCTATTGGTTCCTGGACTGCGTGGACGGGCAGCGCCTTTGCGGTGGGACCACTGCTCGGCGGCCTGGCCGTGGACCTTCTGAGTTGGCGATGGATTTTTGTCTTAGGGGCGGCTCCGATCGTCATCGGCTTCGCCCTGACGTTTTGGCTGTGCCCGATGCCCGGGCCCGCCGAACACGCCCGCGTCGACGTCGTCGGCGCCGCGTTGTCGGCGGTCGGACTGAGCACCACGGTCTTTGCGCTGATCGAATCTCAGCGGCGCGGATGGGACGACCTCCTCGTCACGGCATCAACGGCCGTGGGGGTCGCAACGTTGCTGGCGTTCGTGGCGTGGGAGCGCCGCGCGCCTCATCCCATGCTGCCGTTGAATCTATTCGCAAACCGAAACTTCGCCGGGGCCAATCTGATGACCGCATTCGTCTACGGCGGACTGTCGATGGGCTCACTTTCCGTCGCGCTCTACGTCCAAGAGGTTGCCGGCTACTCGGCCACCGCCGCGGGATTGGCCACCTTGCCCAGCCCCATCATTTCGTTTCTCTTCGCCAGGCGTGTCGGGGGCAGCGCCGCCCGGATCGGACCGCGGCTTTTCGTGATGACGGGCCCCTTACTGGCAGGGGTCGGCTATCTGCTCATCCGCCCTGCCGGACATGGATTCCACGTGATCACGGACCTGCTGCCCGGAATGATCGTGGTGGCTACCGGCACGGTTCTCACAAGCACCCCGCTGACCGCATTGAATTTGTCATCGGTCGAGCCCGCACACGGCGGGATAGCCGCAGCGATCCAAAACGCGGTGGGCCGGCTTTCGGCACTAATCGCGACAGCCTGTGTCGGCTTGATCGCCGCCAGCACGCTGACCGATGCGAGCTTCGGACGGCTGCTGCAAGTCTGCGCGGTGTTGTTCTTCATCGCCTGGGCTGTCGGCGCCATCATCGTCACCAACCCGACCGTCGCAGCTGAGCCCGTTTCGTGTGAAGTCGCCGCAATGTGCCGCGACCGCCACGACGCACACCCCCATCTGGCCGGCCACTTCTGAGGCGGCTGGAAGACTGCTGCCATGCAGGCGATGAGCGGAATTGTGCGTCCGGCTGTCCCGCAGGACGCGGTCGCCTGCGTGGCGATCTACCGGCCTTACGTCGAAAACACAGCGATCAGTTGGGAAATCGAAGTCCCGACCGTAGACGAGATGGCCTCGCGCATCGACGGGCTGCGCGCCACTCACGAATGGCTCGTGCTCGAACGGGGCGATCAGATCGTCGGCTTCGCCTACGGGCAGCCGCTGAAGCGCCTGGCGAGCTTCCGATGGTCGGCCGAGACGGGAATCTATATAGACGTCGCCCATCACCGCACCGGCGGTGGGCGCGACCTATACACGCGACTACTGCGCCGGCTCACCGAACGTGGCTATCGACAAGCCTTCGCCGGCATCACCCAACCGAACGAGGCCAGTAACGAGTTTCATCGATCCTTCGGATTTCAGGATGCGGGCATCTACCGACGCGTCGCATGGAAACGCGACAGCTGGCACGACGTCGCATGGATGCAACTCGATCTGTTCGGCCCTGCCGACCGCGATGGACCGCCGGGCCGGATCGCTTGATGTCCGCCGCGCCCTCACACCTCACAGCAAGTGACCAGGATTTGCATGGTGGGATACCAGCCATGACGGTCACGAGTGGACGGTTAGCGGATTTCGTGGTCGATCGGCGCATGTTGGTGACAACGGCGCTCACACTGCCTATCGGTGCGCTGTCGGCCGCCGCAGCATGGTGCCTACTCAAGTTGATCGGGCTGGTCACCAATCTCGTCTTCTACCAACGATGGTCCTATGGCCTCGTGGCGCCGGGAGCGCAGCACCACCCGTGGTGGTTGATCCTGGGCGCTCCTGTCGCCGGCGGTCTGGTGGTCGGCGTGATGGCGCGGTTCGGCTCGGACAAAATTCGTGGTCACGGCATGCCCGAGGCGATTGAGGCCATTCTCACGCGGGGCAGCCGCATCGAGCCCAAAGTTGCTATCCTCAAGCCTGTTTCGGCAGCGATCAGTATTGGCACCGGTGGTCCGTTCGGCGCTGAGGGGCCGATCATCATGACCGGTGGGGCGCTCGGCTCGATCCTCGCTCAACACCTGCACCTCACCGCGGATGAACGGAAAACCCTGCTTGTTGCCGGTGCGGCCGGTGGCATGGCAGCGACGTTCAACGCTCCGCTGGCATCGATTCTGCTGGCCGTGGAGCTGCTGCTGTTCGAGTGGCGGCCCCGCAGCCTGGTTCCGGTCACGGCCGCGGTCGTCGTCGCGACCGTGGTGCGCGGTTTCATCCTGGGGACCGGCCCGATATTCCCCGTCGTCGCGCACATCACCGAAATCCCTTGGAACATTGACCTGTTGGCCCTCGTCATCGGTTTGTGCGGCGCCGCGGTCGCCGTCGCCGCGACGCGGCTGGTGTACCTGGCCGAAGACTTGTTCGCGCGGCTGCCATTCCACTGGATGTGGTGGCCGGCGATCGGCGGTCTCGTGATCGGCGTGGGCGGGCTGATCCAGCCCCGGGCGCTTGGCGTCGGCTACGACGTGATCAACGCGCTCCTCACCGGCCAGGTCGGCGTGGAGGTAATCGTTGGCATTCTCATTGTGAAAACCCTGATTTGGTCACTGTCGTTGGGCTCGGGCACCTCTGGCGGCGTGCTCGCCCCGGTGTTCATGATCGGTGGTGCGCTCGGCGCCCTTGTAGGGCTTGGACTTCCACATGTATTTCCGGGATTCTGGGCGATCCTGGGCCTGGCTGCCGTCGTCGGAGGCGTTCTGGGCTCGCCGCTGACCGGAATCGTGTTCACCCTCGAGCTGACGCACGCCTGGCCGGCGCTGTTTCCGCTCGTTATTGCCGCGGTCACGGCCCATGCCATATCGGTGCTGCTGCTCGACCGGTCGGTCCTGACGGAGAAAATTGCGCGGCGCGGACTCCATGTGACTCGCGACTACACCACCGACCCGCTGGAAACCTTCTTCGTCGCCGATGTGATGCGCCCCGAGCCGTCAAACACTCTGGTGGGTGGGACCGTCAGCACGCGCGACACCCTGCGACATGCCGCGAATGTCCTCGCCGAAGCCGGTGGGCGTCCGCTGCGGGTCGTGTCGCCAGACGGGACCGAAGAAGGTCACGTGGAGTGGCAGGACTTGCTCGCCGCCCGAATGCATGACCTCACCGAGGACACCGAGCGGACCCGCCACCAGATCGCCGCCGGCCGCCGGCCGGGCCGGCCCGCCGGAGCCCTCAGTCTCGCAACCGTAAGGTTCTCGTTAAAGGCTTGAGCGGGACTGTAAGGAGACCGCTAGCGCTCGCTTCCGGATGGCCGAGCCGGCGCACGCTCAATCGATGTCCATCTCCCACTCGATCGTTGCGAGCACGAGGCCGCGCGTGCCCGATGCACGGGCGATATAGCGAGCTTGGAGGTCATTGTGCGCGCAGCGGAGATCGACGAGGAATACCCGGTGGTGGACATCGACTCGCCCGCCGTGGACGCCGCCCGGATGCTTGCCGAACACAGCCTGCCCGGAATCGTCGTACTAACTGCGGACGGACAGCTGTATGCCGTGCTGCCCGCCTCTCAGGTGGTGCGCTTGATCGTGCCCGGTTACGTGCAGGAAGATCCGCTGCTGGCCCGGGTGCTCGCGGAGTCGGTGGCCGACCGAGCTGTGGAGACGTTGGGCGGCAAGACGATTCGCGAGCTGCTGCCGCAACAGCGGCTAAGACTGCCTATCGCCAACGCAGATGACACGATCCTCGAAGTGGCGACGATCATGGGCATGATGCGAAGTCCCCTGATAGCCGTGATGAAGCAAGGCAAGCTGCACGGCGTGATCACCGCGTCGCGGCTCTCAGCGATGGCACTGAAGTGTGCGTTGGCCGGGGTGTCGGCGTAGGACTTAGCGCCAATCGCAGGGAAATCTGTCGTCGAAGCGGTAGTCGCAGTGAACGTGCGGGTCGAACGCGCGGTCGATGAATCCCTTGAGCCACCGCAACGCGGGTGCGGCAGGCGCCGGAACAACGATTGCCGCATCGGTGCCCGGGTGTGGAGCGTCGTCGTCGGCGTGGCTCGCCGCGGCGAAACCGACGGCGACCGCGGTGAGCGCCGTGACCAGCAGAGTGCCGGCCATAGTGCGGCGCCGGAATCCCACTGGCGTGGTGCGCGCAGTAACTCGCGCGGTGGTGTGAATCTGGTTTGTGTTTGCTGAAGTGTTCATGACACTGATCGTTCATCCGGCGAAGGCGCAGCAGTAGCGGTCGCGTTCTTGCAGGGATACAAGCCCGCCTTGTATCCAGGAGACGGCAACAGGTTTGCCCGCAACGCGTTTGCCTGGGGTTTTGACCCGGAGACGGTCGCGTCTGGCGCTACGATCAGGCGTGGCGTTAAGCGCGCGGATGCCCGAACTTTCCGCACTCGAGGTGCTGTCGGCGATTGCCAAGACGGGCAGTTTGAGTGCGGCCAGCCGTGAAGTCGGGATCAGCCAGCAGGCCGTTTCGGCGCGGCTGACCTCGATCGAGGCCCAGGTCGGCGTGCGTCTGGTGACGCGCACGACGCGGGGTACCCAGCTGACCCCGGCGGGCGAGGTCGTCGCCGAATGGGCGGACCAGGTACTCGATGTCGCGCAGCGCGTCGACACCGGACTGGCATCGTTGCGTGCCGAGCGTCGCAGTCAGCTCAAGGTGGCCGCGAGCCAGACGGTGGCCGAGCAATTGCTGCCGCGCTGGCTGGTGTCGTTCCAGGCGGCGGCCGCGCGGCACGGCGCCACCGCGGCGGAGGTCAGCTTCAACGCAACCGACAGCGAGGGAGCAATTGCCGCTGTGCGCGAGGGGCAGGCAGAACTTGGCTTCATCGAGATTCGCGGCACACTTCATGAGTTGCGCAGCCGCGTTATCGGGCACGATGAGCTGATCGTCGTCGTGCCGCCCGATCACAAGTGGGTGCGGCGATCGGCTCCGATCACTGTGGCCGAGCTTCGCCAGACGCCGTTGGTATCGCGTAAGTCGGGATGGCGTCTCTTACTCGGTACCGAGGAGCCTCTGGACAGCGATCAGCCGGCGCCCGCCGCTCATCCACTCGAATTCGTCTCTCCGGCGGCGGTTCGCGCGGCAGTTCTGGCCGGTGCCGGTCCGGCGGTGATGAGCCGGCTGGCCGTCAGCGATGACCTCGCTCATGGTCGGCTGCGTACCATTCCGGTCGCGGATCTGGACTTGCGACGCGAACTACGTGCGATCTGGCTGGGCGCCCGCATCCCGCCTGCAGGGGCGGCAAGGGACTTGCTCAACCAGATAGCGACCAGCCGGTAAGTGCGGCCCGCTGACGTCTTCTGGATACAAGGCGCACTTGTATCCCTACAAGGGGACGACCGCTACTGCGACGCCATCGCCGGATGAACGATCAAAGCCATGAACACTTCGGCAAACACCCACCGCAGCAAGGCTTGTTGCGAGTTTGGTGGCGTGGTCGTCGCTTACCGGCCTTGCCAGTCGTGGCAGGCCGACGCGAAATGAACGGCGCACTAGCGGTGATGCACCCGCTGCAAGCGCTCTCGGTCGTCTCTGCCCTCGTCTCGACCCTTTGGGCACTGAGGACGCCATGACCCAGGTTCATCTCGGCCATATCTACCACGTCGCAGGTAGCCCGACGATCAGCGAAGCCGCCGCCGCACTGGTATCGATTCCCGACGGTGCATTGGTCATCGATGACAGCGGGACGATCACCTTCTGTGGTGAGCGAACCGCGATCCCCGCGGATCATCAGGCTGCGACGGTGCTGGATCACCGGCCCGGGTTTCTGCTGCCGGGCTTCGTCGACACGCATATCCACTTCCCACAGACCTACGCCGGCGATTCCTACGGCGGCGGACAGCTGCTGGAGTGGCTCAACCTGTGCATCTATCCTTCCGAATCCCGCTTCGCTGACGCCGAATTCGCCCAGCGGGCAGCAGTTGAATTCTGCAACCGGCGCATCGCAGCAGGAACCACCGCGGCGATGGTCTTCGGTTCGTCGTTTCCCCACGCGCAGGATGCGTTGTTCACCCAAACACACCGGAGCGGGTTGAGGATCGTCAGCGGCCGCGGCATCCAGACCGTCGGACCGGAAACCGCGCGGCCGCTGTTGACATCCGAAAGCGACGCGATCCGGCTCACCCACGAAGAGATCGACAAGTGGCACGCCGCCGATACCGGCGACGTCGACACGGCGCTGCTGCATGTCGCGATCGTGCCGCGGTTCTCCCCGGCGGTGACCACCGAAACGTTGAAAAACCTTGGTGAGCTCTATGATTCGGTCCGCGATAGCGGCGTCTACGTGCACAGCCACCTCAACGAGAACAACCGCCCGCACACCGGTGAGGTCGACGCGATCAAGCGGGCATACCAGGTGAACTCCTATCTCGACACCTACGACGGGAAGTTCCTTCCGGGGTCCGCCGTCGGCGGCAAGAGTCTGCTGGGCAGGCGGACCATCCTCGCGCACAGCGTGCACTGCCAGGATGTCGAGCTGGCCCGGATGGCGGAGACCGGAACGTCGATAGCGCACTGCCCGGTCTCCCAGTTGTTCTTGGGCTCGGGCACCATGCCGTGGAAGCGGACGGTGGCGTCGGGCGTAAACATCGCCGCCGGAACAGATTTTGGCGCAGGCGACGAGTGGTTGATTCCGCGGGTGCTGGGTGACGCCTTCAAGGTGCACATCAGTGAGCCCGGAAACGACAGTGTGTCACTGCATCCGGCCGAGATGTTGTTCACCGGCACCCTGGCCGGTGCGCGGGCGCTCGACATGGAGAGCCGCTTCGGCAACTTCGACGTCGGCAAAGAGGCCGACTTCGTCGTCGTGGATCCGTCCGGTACCCCGGCATTGCAGGCCGCACTGAGCCACGGCGTCCGATCCGGCGACGCGGATCTGGCCCGTGACCAAACGCTCTTCGCAGTGCTGATGGGTTTTCGGGAATCATCCATCGCCGAGGTTTACGTGCGGGGCAGCCGAGTCACGGCGGTATAGCAAACCGGTGAATTTGGCCTCCGAGGGTCGTTCTTCGCTATTCGGGACCTCGAACCAGGGCTTCGACGCCGAGTGGCGAGAGGTCAATGTATTGACGGCTGAAGGCGAAATGATCAACCGGTGCGAGGTCTTCGACGAGACAGACCTCGACGCCGCGATCACAAGGTTCGACGAGCTCGATCGGCAGACGCCCGACTAGAAACCGCGTCACTCGTTTCACGGGAGGGGCGTGCAACGATCGCCATCCGGCGGGGCCTGTACTACTGGGCGTCCGTCGAGCTGAGCACTCTCCCATCTGGACCAGATGCCCTCCGAGAACGGCCCCGGTGCACCGTTGCGCTCGTAAAAGCCCTGCGGATCATAAGCTTTCGCGCTCGTCCAAGGCCATGGGCAGACCACCGACGTCGCCGCGCCCGACCAGCGAGTGATGGCCGTGTACACCACTCCATAGGTCATGAACGCAAGGTTGACGCCGACGAGCATCACGACGAACGAACCCAGCACGGGCCGAGTCGGCATGATCTTGGCTCGCCGCGCCAGTTTCTCGGCCACGGTGCGTCCGGTGTCATCCCGGTAGATCATTACCGCGGCAGGAATCATCAAAATGCTGATCAGCGATGATTGCCACAACAACGGGAACTGCCAGCGCGTACCGACGAAGACTGACCCGAAGGGAATGACTTGGGTGAACGTGTACAGGCCTATGCGGACGCACAACTGCTCCATTGCGAAGTCGTAGACGAAGCCGAAGGCGAAGACCAGACCGGACAAGCTGATCAGCGGATGCCGCGACACGAATGAATCCGGCGAGCGGCGCGCTTGCAGGCGCCGTAGGAACCAGATCGCTGCGAAGAACGGCGGAACCACGAACATCGATATCGCCGCAATGAACAACGGCTCGACGGTCGGAGACAACGACACGATCGGCCAGTCTTCGGGCCAGTGCCACAAATCGGGGTTGTAGGCCGCGAACGTCACCCAGTTCATCGGGGCGTCGAGCCACGCGAGTGTGGTGACCGCAATCGTCATCAACAGGTAGGGATGCTTGGGATGACGGCGCCACAGGACGACGATCAGCGCGACGATGCTGACAAGCGCCACGTAACTGAAGATCTCGATGGTCACGATCCAGTGGCCATAACCGAATAACGGATCCGACAGCGGATGTGGACGACCGGCGTCATTGGGGTTGCGAATCCGCGGAGAGACCGCGCCATACCGGGCGTTGTGAATAATCAGCCCTAGCAGAACCAACGCGACGGCGATCGCCGCCACCGCCCACAGTGAGCGGTTCGTGGATGCCTTGTCCGGCCTACTGAGCTGTTCGGCTGTCATGGGAGCGCTCAACGAGGATGCCGGCCAGCCGTTCCGGTTCACTGATCATCATGAAGTGACAGGTATCCATCTCGATGAGAGTCGACACACCGCCAAGCGCCTCAATGTATTTGCGCTGCACCTTCGGCGCGAGGGCACGATCCCGCCGAGTCAGAGTCCACGTTCGCGGGATCTCATCCGGCATTCCTCGCCGAGACACCTTCTCGGTGAGAATGCGAAGTGATTCCGCATAGAGCTTGCCGGCCATGAACCGGCGGCGATATGAAGGAATGCCGTTCATAAACACGAACCTCGCTATCCACTGCGGCGTTTCGGTCGGCACGTTTTTCTTCGCAATGCCCCGGGCGACTCGCGCGATCAGCCACGGTGAGCCGTCCACAAAGGATGTGCCTACGGGCGGAAGGAACGCGGCGGCGAAGATCATTTCACGCACCCGCGCCGCTCCCAGTCTGGTGACCACCCCTGGCAGCATCATGCCTCCCATTGAATGGCCAACGATGACCATCTCGTTCAACCCGGCGCTTTCGATATCGCGGGCAAGCGACTCGACATAGTCGGCGATAGTCATCTCCCTCAAGTCGCCGGGCTCGTTCCGCCGTCCCGGCATGTCGAGGACAAGCACGGTCAAGTCCGGTGCCAGCCGATGGATCTCTTCGACGACGAGGCCCCACGAATCGGCGGCCATTCCGCCTCCGTGCACGAGGACCAACGCGGGCAGTCCCATGGCGGGCTCCTTTGGCGCCGTACCCCCAAGACCGCATCGTAAAGGCCGCGACGCGCGGGCACGCCACGATGCGCCGGTCACGTTAATTAGCCGCGTCTGCGCCCGCCTGCCCGCGTACGCGATTGGGCTTATCCACAGTCGAGCATTCACGGCGGCAATCGACGGCGGAAACAGGCGCCATGTTGTCACTTCGCGCTCAGCGTCGTTCAGCTACTTTTCCCGGCACTCGTCAGCGGAATAGCAGCCTTGCGCCCACAAAACACCTAGTCTGTGCGCGAGAGCGCGAGAAACGGATTACCGGCTGACTTGGGATGACCCCCTGCCCCTAGGTGAAATGGGTGTGGGGCCGCGATAACGAGGTGCCATCGACAAAGATGTCGAGCTTCTCGTTGTAGAAAGCGATCATCCCGGCGATAGGCGCGACCTCGCGCAGTGGATAGTCGTACGTCCACGCAAGGTCTGGATGCACCGTCTCTCCGACTCTGACGTTCCAGTACTGCGAGGTGATTCCTTTGTAGGGACATATGGTTTGGGTTTCGCTTGTCGTCAAGTGCGAGAACACCACGTCGGTGCGGTCGATGTAGTAGCGGGTCGGCAGTCCTGTCTCGAAAAGCAGGACCGGGCTGTGTGTCTCGGCCAGCACGACGCCGTCGAGTTCGACCCTGACTTGGCGGTGAGAGCGCAGCGCGTCGACACGGACGTAGGGATTGCGGGGATGACCGATGATCGGTTCGTCCTCCTCGAACCAGTCGAGTGCGTCCCATTCGAACCGGACGCTGCCTGCGACCGGACCTGAGTCGTACAGGCGAGCCGCCGACTTCCGTACGCGCTCAGGCGAAGTCAACGAATACAGCCGCGAAGAGCCCAACTGTAGTTTCTGGACGTGGTTTTCGTCTTGCAGATGCTCCATACGGACGTCAGCCGCAGGCACGTAATACTGCGGGTAGTAGGCAATCTCCCAGACGTAATGGGCCTGGGTCGTATCGAATACGAGTGTGCCGTCGAAGTAGCCGCGCACGCGGCGGGGGGCCGGCTCCACAAGGCCTCGCTTCCCCATCATCTGGGGATAGTCCCGATCAGGGGTCTGTGACTCAGGAATCGTCGGTCCCGGTGAAGAGGATTTGGCGGACACGGTCATGTGCAATCTCCTTATTCGGATGCAGCCCCGACAATTAACATCTGCGCTCGAGTCACGCCGAGCTGGAGGCTCGCGCGGCTGCCAGGGTGAGCCGCGCGATGCGTTTGGCCGTCATTGCGGCGGTGCGCGCGGGCTCGTCTGTGCCGGTGGTGGCCAGCGCCCCGTCATACAGCACGATCAGCGCATCGGCCAGCGCTTCGGAGTCGGATACGCCTGTTTCAAGGGCCAGTTGACGAAACGAACGGCGCAACCAGCTGCGGTACTCCTTAATCGCCAGCTGCTGGGCCTCCCCCGCCGGTGCTTCGGCGGCGGCGTTGTGGAAGGGGCAGCCCCGATACTCGGGAAGCGACACATAGTCGGCGATCGCATCGAAAACCGCCAGGATCTTCGCGTCCGGGTCATCGACGCCGCCCTGCGCGGCCTCCACGAGCTGCTGCCATCTCTCCAGGCGCCCACGCAAGTAAGCAGCAACCAGCTCGTCCTTGCCGCCGAAGATGTAGTAGAGCGAACCTTTTGCCACGCCTGCCTTCTCGATGACGGCGTCAATTCCTGTGGAGTGCACCCCGTCGCGATAGAAGAGCTCATCGCACGCTGCCAGCAGCCGTTCCCGCGGGGACGGCCGTTTCGCTGTCTGTGCCGGCATGTGGCGAGCATATCAGACAGACTTGTCTGAAGATGACTTCTGTGACCTCCCGCTGACGGCTGGTTCCGGGAAGGGGCCTCAAACCCGGCCTGTGCGTCCGGTCGGCCCGACGTCTCGAATCTCGAGACGCTTCAGGCGGACGCGGTATCCCGACGGAGCGGATTTTGTCCTTCGACAGTCGCCGGCAATGACGCAGCTCACAAGAAAGCGCGCAACGCCGGCCTTGCAAATTCAGACCGATCAGTCTAAATTTGTGTCTAGAAGATCAGACAGATCAGTACAAATACTCCAGGAGTGGTCATGACAAGCCCCACCGCGGTTCGGGATCTGGAAGGCAAGGTCGCGCTGGTGACCGGCGCGACATCGGGAATCGGTCAGGCGGCCGCGGTGCAGTTGGCCGCGCAGGGCGCCACGGTGGTAGTGCACGGTCGTGACGCCAGCCGGGGCGCTGCGGTGGTTGCCGAGATCGAAAACGGCGGAGGCACAGCTCGGTTTGTGGGTGCGGACTTGACTGAACCGATGGAGGCGCTGCGGCTGGCCGAGGAGGTCGGCGACGTCGACATCTTGGTCAACAACGCCGGGTTTGCCTGGTTCGGCCCTTCGGCAAACCTGCCCGTCAAGACGTTGGATCAGTTGTTCGCCGCCAACGTGCAAGCCCCTTACCTGTTGGTGTCGGTGCTGGCCCCGAAAATGGCGGCACGCGGCGACGGTGTGATCATCAACATCGCCAGCAGGGCGGGGATCGTCGGTCAACCCAACACTGCGGCCTATGGCGCCACTAAGGCGGCACTGGCTTCCTTCGCCCGATCCTGGGCCACCGAGTACGGGCCGGCTGGCGTCCGCGTCAACGCGATTTCACCAGGACCCGTCTACACCAACGCAGCCGAACGGGAACTGTTCGATTCCCTCGGCGAGACCACCGTGCTGGGTCGGGCTGGTGAGCCGCAAGAGGTGGCCGAGTTGATCGGATTCTTAGCGTCCCCTCGCGCGTCCTACATCACCGGAGCCAACGTGCCCGTCGACGGCGGCCGCAGGGGCGCCGAAACCCATCACAATCCAGACGCGACGTCATGACCATTTCGGTACTGGCGATCAGCTTCGACGCCCATGACGCCGCCCAGCTGGCACAGTTCTGGGCGCAGGCCCTGCACCGGAGCGTCAACGAAGGCGCCACCAAGGACTTCGCGGCAATCGCCGCGGACGCCGACAGCGGGCTCGGAGTCGTCTTGATGTTTCACAAGGTGCCCGAGGGCAAAACGGTCAAGAACCGAGTGCATTTCGACCTCAAGGCCGCCGATGTTCTGGCCGAAGCCGACCGACTGACCGCTTTGGGCGCCCAGCAGACCCGCTCGCTGGTCGAGAACAACAACCGGTGGATCAGTTTCCTGGATCCCGAAGGCAATGAGTTCGACCTCGTCGCAAGCAGATGAACCAATCACAGGAGGCAAAGCCATGACCGAGACCGAGCAGCGCCACAAGGCGCTCGTGCTGGAGGCGTTCGACACGCTGTTCAACAAGCGGGATTACGCCGCCGCACAACGCTTCTGGTCAGCCGACTACATTCAGCACAGCGCTCACATTCCGCCGGGACGCGAGGGGCTTTTCGAGCTTGTCAAGGCCTCACCACCCGACCTGCGCTACGAGAATGCGGTGATCACCACCAACGGCGATTACGTGATGCTGCACGGTCGCTTCTGCAATGTCGGCCAACCCGCTGACTGGATCGTGGCGGACATCGTTCGGATCCAAGACGGCGTGCTTGCCGAACACTGGGATGTCATCCAAGACGAAGCCACCGCCGGGGAATCCCTAAGCGGGCTGCCAATGTTCGGTGACGCCTTCCCCACCCGGGCCTGACACGACATGCCCGCACACCATCGGGGTCAGCCCTCACCACGAATTTGGAGGATCCACTGATGTCAGGCCTGAATGGCAAGGTCGCTGTGAAGGACAACAACGTTTCGTTCGACCCAAGCAAGCTCTCCGGGCGCAGAAGATAAAACTAGAAGGCACATCATGATTGAGGCAAGACGGCGGGAGCGGCTGCGAGGCCCAGATATCGCCGATGCGAGCCCCGTCGTATCTGTTAGCGGAAGGCTCGTGTGATGCGGCGCGGCGCGGTGAGCGCGTTCCAGAGGTGGCAGTTCCGCAGCGGGCGTCCAAATCGCTCGGCACGCGTCTTAAGCCGCTTGCTCGGTATCGCCTTTGCGACGGGCATCGGGCCAAGTCGAGCTGCCACAATCGAGGTTCGAGGACGCAAGACCGGGCGAAAGATCTCGTTTCCCGTAGTTGTTGTCGCCTACCAGGGTGAGCGCTATCTGGTGGCCATGCTGGGCGACAGGACGAACTGGGTGCGCAACCTGCGCGCCGACAATCATGCTGTTTTGCTACAGGGCAAGCGCCAGAACGTGTCCTTAGTCGAGGACTTCTCCGATAACCGTGCTGCGATCTTGCGCCGTTATCTCGAGGTCGGAGCCGGCGCGCGCCCATTCTTCCCGATCGACCGCCGGGCGCCATTGAGCGAATTCGAGCGGATTGTCGACGAGTACCCGGTGTTTCGGGTCGTCGCGCCTGTCTAAGGGCCGTGTCGTCCACGCGCATCGCTGATCACGTTTATAGCGAACGGCAGGAGCAGCAGGCCACTCGTGGGGCGGAAGCGGCGCGAACCGGCAACCAACGGATTTGCGGACGGCTGATCCGGATCGTTCCGGTTGTGCTCCGTCAAGGCGCGACATCCCCTGTCCGGCGCGTAGGATCCCTATATGAGAAGGGGTTTCGTCGTTGCATTCGCGGTCGGGTTGATCGTCGCAGTGTTCGGTCTGATCTGGGCGCTCCAGGGATTCGGAGTGCTTCTTGGTAGCCCGATGAGCAACACCACGACCTGGTCCATTATTGGTCCGATCACGGTGCTGATCGGAATCGTGATTGCGGTATTCAGCTGGCGGAGACTGTCGTCGAAATAGTGCTTCACCGCTCCGACACGGTGAAGTCCACCATGTGCCATCCGGTGGCGCCGTCGGGGACGGTACCAACCCGATCCGCAGTTTGGGCAGCTCCGGTGTTGTCGATGGCGCGCACGGTGATGTTGTGTTTCCCAGGGCTTTTCGCATGCCAGGGGAAGCTCCACAACCGCCACGTCTCGTTGGAATAGCTCGCGCCCAGTTCAGCCGGCTGCCACACGCCATCGTCGATGCGGACCTCCACGGCCCGCACGCCGCGATTCTGTGCCCACGCGACACCGCCAAACACCACGGACCCCATCGGCACCTTCTGACCACCTTTCGGCACGTCGATCCGCGACTCGGTCTTGATCGGTGCACGCGGTGCCCAGCCCATCCGCGTCCAGTACGCCTGTGCTCGGTCGAAGCGGGTCAGCTCCATGTCGACGACCCACTTGGTGGCGGACACGTACCCGTAGAGCCCGGGTACTACCAGCCGGGCCGGGTAGCCATGCTCGACCGGCAGCGGCTCACCGTTGAGGCCGACCGCCAGAAGCGCGTTGCGGGTATCGGTGAGTGCATCCAGCGGCGTTCCGGCAGTGAAGCCGTCGATCGACGTCGAAAGCACCATATCGGCGTCCGCGTGCACCCGGGCGGCCGCCAGCAGATCAGCCACCGGGTAGCCTGTCCAGATACCCGTCGAAATCAGATTGCCTCCAACGGGATTCGACACGCACGTCAACGTCGTCGCCATTTCGATGGCGTCGAAGTCGGCGAGGTCGTCGAAGCTGTAGGCGGTTTCGCGATCCACCATGCCGTGGATACGCAGCCGCCAGTCGCCGTGGCTGAGTTGGGGAACAGTGAGTGCAGTGTCCACCCGGTAGAAGTCGGCGCTGGGTGTGATAAAGCTCGGTAGCGCAACGCCGCTCGGCTGCACATCGGCAGGTATCGATGGCGCCGACATGCGCGGTCGGGGAAGTGTGAAGTTTTTCCGGTCACCGGCCACCGAATGAACCAACCGCGTGACGGCCGCACCCGCCACGCCACTCGTTACTCCCAGCCCGAGCAATCCGAAGATGACCAACCTGCGCCTACCGGCATCCGCTCCGTCATGGTCAGCTGCGTCTTCCGGGTCTCCCCGGCCGGGCCAGAACCGACGGGTGAGCAGGCGTAGGGCCGCCACGCCGCAGGCCGCGCCCGCGACAGTGGGGATCGTGTCGAGTGCTGTCGCACCCTGCCGCGACAACACTGAGATGCATCCGAGGACGCCCGCCGCGGCGATCACGGCGCTGCCGAGCGGGCGACGCTGAGTCTCGAGGGTCCCGGCGATTGCAGCGATCGTCGCGATCACCACGAGCACGACGATGGCCAGGAAGAGTTTGTCCAGAGAGCCCAGGGTCTGAATCGCCCACTCTTTGATGGGCCCTGGTGTCAGATCGATGGCCACCGAGCTGATCGCAGCACGGGCATCGGCCCGCGCGCCGAACAGGATGCCCACCAGCTGGGCCACCCCAAGCGAGACGGACGCAGCTGCAACCCCGGCAACCATCCGCTCATTCGACGGGGCGACAGCCATCGGCGCTACTGTACTCGCGTCCCGCTCAGCGACAGCAAAAACCTTGCCGTGCGGGCGAAGCGGCGACATCGGCATGCGGCCGTCGACCGGCGTCACGGTACTGGCGATCTAGCCTGACGCTGCACTGGCAACGAAGCCGACCGGATACCTCAGCCCGAACGCTTACGCATGTACGCTGCCGCGGTACGGGACGCCTGTGCGCCCTCCGGGAGATTCTGCTGGCATATCCGGCATTTAAGAAGTGGTGGGTCTCATCAGCGGAACGGACTGGAGGAAGGACGTCTGGCTGAAGTCTCTAGCCTGCTGCGTCACCGGGGACTTATCGTCACTGCGTGAGACGTCGAACGGTGCTGGGGCTACCAGTGCTGCTGGCGGCAGGCTCTACGCTGGCCCAGCTACCTCGCGCCGCCGCGGAGCAGAGCCGATGGTCGCCTGACCGCGCCAACCGCTGGTATCAAGCGCAAGGTTGGCCCGTCGGCGCCAACTACATCACCTCAAACGCCATCAACCAGCTCGAGATGTTTCAGGCCGACACCTTCGACCCCCGGCGCATCGATACCGAGCTCGGCTGGGCCCAATTACACGGGCTCAACACTGTGCGGGTCTTCCTCCACGATCAGCTCTGGGCCCAAGACCATCGAGGCTTCCAAAGCCGTCTCGCGCAGTTTGTCAGCATTGCAGCCCGCCACCGCATCAAACCAATCTTTGTCTTCTTCGACTCATGTTGGGATCCGTTCCCCAAACCGGGACGACAGCGCGCCCCGAAGCCTGGGGTCCACAACTCCGGTTGGGTGCAAAGCCCAGGCGCTGAACACCTCGATGACCTCGACTACCGTCGCACTCTGCTCGACTATGTCACGGGCGTGTTGAACCAATTCCGCACGGATGATCGCGTTTTGGGTTGGGACATGTGGAATGAGCCCGACAATCCCGCACGCGTGTATCGCAAGGTCGAGAGGAAAGACAAGCTGGACCGCGTCGCCGACCTGCTCTCGCTGGCGTTCGGGTGGGCACGTTCGGTTGATCCGAGTCAGCCGTTAACGAGTGGCGTGTGGGACGGCGAGTGGGGAGATCCCCAGCGGCGCAGCGAAATCGCTAACATCCAACTGGACAACTCCGACGTGGTCACCTTCCACTGCTATGACAAACCAGCAGGCTTCGAAGCCCGGATCGCCGAACTGTCCCCTTTGGGGCGGCCGATCCTCTGTACCGAGTACCTTGCTCGGACGATGGGCAGTA